>Ga0335069_10003516_pt1 | contig 23625 bp, 42 predicted proteins | sample Lox_Sample_11_FD_206714 | JGI IMG/M metagenome (GOLD analysis project Ga0335069, IMG submission 206714) | Soil microbial communities from Loxahatchee National Wildlife Refuge, Florida, United States - Lox_Sample_1.1 | ecosystem: Environmental > Terrestrial > Soil > Wetlands | place: USA... | reverse complement strand
TGTGGGACGTGTGGAAAGGAAATTAGGGATAGTGCGGCCATCCTGAACGGGGTCTACTATCACGTCTTAACTGACCCGCAAGGCAACAAGGCCGAACGGGGCGAAACCTGCTTTGATCTGTTCCTGAAGGAGAAGCCATGCGGACACGACTAGAGGACTGCTTTCTCATCGTTTGCCGAGGCTTGCCGGACTGCGACGACTGCTGGCTCGTCCCCATCTCCGAGCTGAAAAACGTCATGAAAATGACGGGGGTCAAGTCCTTCAAGGAACTGGCCGACAGTTATCTCTGCGATGACTGCCGGAAAAAGATGTGCGAAACGTTGGCTTCTCTTGAAGCCATGCAACAACTCAAGCTGCCCGAAACTGCCTAAATCCCTCCAGGGTCGCGCCGTACCCATCCCATAAAACGGCGCATTTTTACCTGTGCAAAACTCAGCTCTGGATTTTCGCCGGAAAACCTTTACCATTAAATCAGCGGGTCTTGGAACAATTAAATAGTTTCCGGCATCGACCAGGAACAATGTTTTTCATTATCTCTTTCCTTGGATTCCCATCGGTTCTCCATCCCAAGACCCGCAACCGATGGCTCGTCGAAATAAACTAATCTGTGCCGTTAAATCGGTACTTGCCACTAGTGGCTGCCGCAAGGTGAAAGTGCGCGGCGAATAATTGAAACGAATAATATGTTTTCTCTTAATTACAATTCCTCTCGTCCCTTTAACCGTTTTTGCGGCGTATAAGATTCCGGCGCGAACGATAAATATATCAGGTAATGCAAATGGAAGTCCGTCAAATCAGCCCGAAATTATCGCTACCACCCATGCTTTGCCACCCTCCGGCTTGCCTAATGAAGCCACAGGGGCGGGAATCAGCCCTATAACAGGCACTTCGAGCATCAAAAACTATGTCAAAAACGAGGCAAAAGCATATGGTGTTAATCCAACCGATGCCTTGTGGATTGTTGCTCACGAAAGTCAGTTTGACCCCACCCGAACAGGCGATGACGGACAATCAAGAGGGTTATGGCAAATCTCATCAAAGTTCCATCCCGAAGTCGGCGACGCGTGCGCGTACTCAATCACCTGCTCGACGGACTGGAGCTTAAACTGGATTCTCAAAGGAAATATCTCGCAATGGTCAACATGGAAATATCGTTTTCTCTGGTACGCAAATGAAAATCCCCCGCTCTGACATCTTCGAGGCCATTATCGTCGAAGACGGAAAATACTTCAGGTATCGTCCAGATGATATCGGGCGGGAATGGCACGAATTAAGCATCGAAGCCATCGTCGATCTCGGCAAAAACCTGCAACGGTATGAAGATGATTACCGCCGCGCCCACCCTCCCACGCTATGAACGAACGATTGGAAGAAAAGATCGCCTTGGCCAAACTGAATACCCTAAAATTCGCTTTTGGCGAGGATATTGTCTACCACGATGTTTTTACGGTTGTGTGTCCAATCTGTGGAAAAGTCCGAAAGACAGTATTCTATCCACAACACTGGGAAGACAAGCTCTGTCACCTGCATCATATGGAAAATATAGCGAAAAAGAAGGCCGCGCTGAAAGCAAAGAATCCCGAAGCGCGGGAAAGTACTTGACAATCCAGACCTGAAGCGTATAATGGAATCAGAACAATTCCCCGTTCAAAACTTCTTATCCGCGCTTTCACCTCGCACCCATTATTATGCTTTCAATTTATGGCTTTCCCGCGAGGTGAGCCGCGCAATTGAAGGCAGAATAATGGGTTTTTGTTTCCCCACGTTTCTTTGTTAATTCGTAGCTCAAAGTTTTTTCGGCGATTTTTTCTGCCCCTCGCTGGACTTCAAGATTCTAAGAATCCGGTAAAGCAGTACGAGGAAGGATAGCCACTTATGGGATAGTGCCGCATCAGGACAACGAACTGACTCTACCCATGAACCTACCCGAAATGACAACGGAACACTTCCCCTTTTTTACTCCCTACGAATTCAGCTCTGAATCCATACCAATCCTTCCTTCCCTCTTACGAGGTATCTGATTTCTTTATGTCTTTTATCGAAAATCGGCCGGAACATTATGAAGGCGAATTATGTCCGTCCTGTCGTTCGCATGATTGGCGCAAAAAAGAGTTCATCGGGAAATTAAAACGGAGAAAAAGTAAGTTCGGCGTCTTCTTAGGTTGCACCCGATGGCCTGATTGCAAGTTCACCTACAACAAACCGCCATGGCAACAAAAATTAACGAATTAGCGGCAAAAAATTTTTCGGCGAAAGTTATGCACAGTTGACTTTGTCCACGGACAGGAGTAAAATTGAAGTATGGAGATTGAGAATTTAGGTAAGGGGCGGTTCCGAATGTGGTTAGGAACTAAGCCCAAAAGAATACGAGAGAAAAAAGAAAAAACAATTACTTTAAAAAGTGGTGAGATTATAAAATTGATTCCTCGTAAAAAGAAATCTAAATGAAGAACGTAGTTATAAAGATAACATTTGACGGAAAAGATATAGCGCTCTGTAGTGAGAGAGAAATTGAAGATTTAGTTGGGGCCGTTTTCAAAGTAAGACAATCTGATGCTCTTTTTTTGATAAAAAAGATAAAGAAATTTATTTGTTCAAAGTGCGGGGGTAAAATGTTTAAATTTTATAACGAAGGAAAAGATACCTTAACTATAAAATGTAAAGCTTGTGGATTTTCAATCAATGAAAAATTAAAAAGCAAATGAACCTTCCAATTTCAAAGCTCTGTAAAAAATGCGCCGATAAAATTCGCGCCGCCGATAAAAAGGCCAAAAGAATCGCTCGCCGAAAAAATCTCCCCCTTTACAAATACAAAAATAGGGGGGATAATAAAGGTATGGTTCTTTGAAATAGGGGAGTTAAGCTAAGCTAAGAAAATGAACGAACCAATGCATGCGGAAGTCGTGATAGATTTATACGAAATCCGTTCGATTGAGGGAAAATTACTTACCCTCGTTGAATCTATTGGCTTGCCGCAAAAACAGGAAGAAGCGATTAAAAGTTTAGTCCGGCAGATAATTTGGAATGAGGTGGAGAAGCCGTTTCGTGCCTACATTTGGGAACACGAATATGGACAATTACATGACTTCATCCAATCGTTAGAAAAGTCGAGAACGCAAGGAAGCGAATCTTTGCCGCCGAATATGCCCGCGCGGAAAAAGTCGAAATAAATAAAAATTCTTGACTCCCCTACTTCAGAGAATATGAGAAGTCGCCATTTATCGGATAAAACAGTCGAGTGCTATTACTGTGGAATGATTTGCGTGGGGACGGGAACGGATGACCACCGTTATTCTCGGGCAAGCGGAATCCGTTTTATGCCGAACAATCGGGTCTATGCGTGCCGGTTTTGCAACCACAACAAAGGAAGCATGAGCGAGGCGGATTTCAAAAAAACCGAATTTTATAAAAAGAATTGTGCGAGTGGCCGATGGAGAGGATTCATATTAAAAGCTAACCCCTAACCCCTATGTCCAATAAAAAGGATAGCAGCGCGAAAAAATCTATGAAACCATTAAAACAACGAGCAATCCCAGAAGGTACGGTTGAAATCGTCGTGCGCGGCTCAAAATTCGAGGCGGGTAATTTATCGGCGCGGTTCGTTGTCCCTTCGAGCGTCGCGGCGCAAATACTCTCATTTGGACTTTCGCAAACCGCCAAAAAGAAAAGGCAACTTAAACCTTCAAAGAAATCCTCCCCACCGAATAACTAAGTGAGTATGAAGCGAACGAAAATCAAGAAATTCAATGTCAAAAAAGCAAAAAGGGAACTCGATACTCTTTTCTCGCGGGCCATCCGAAGTCGAGACAAAGTTTGTCAAAAGTGTCTATCATCTCCGGCGAGCCAAGCAGCTCATATCTTCACTCGCGGAAATCTCACAACGCGCTGGGATAAAGACAATGCGCTCGGACTTTGCTACCCATGCCACATCCATTGGGCGCATCGCAAGCCAGTTGAATTTACCCTATGGATTATCGAGCGCATGGGGGAGGAAAATTTTGCGACGCTTAGGAAAAAAGCTAAAACCATCTACGATTCCTCGAACTTCAAAGCGGATTTCGCGCGGATAAAAGCCGAACTTTCCCGTTAATCGGGAATCTTCGCGTCCCGATACGCAGGATTCGAGATTTCGCGCCGAAAACCAAAACCCTAGCTTGCGCGGTAGCTAGGGTGTGGTATGATTTAACCGAAGAACGCTTTGTTCAGAAAGTCGTTGGCAGAATCCTTGCTAACGGCTTTTTCATTTGGTAATTCTTTTCGCCGCGCCTCTTGTTTCTCTATTTCGAGTTTTTGCCAAGAGGTGAGGTCGAGGTTGCTTATCAATTTTCTGAAGCATGGCTTACAGAGGAGAACGATGGTCGGCCACGGCTCAATCGAGGAAAACCATTTCTGCAATCCTACTTCATAAGCTCCGCGACCATCTTCGTGTTGATAGATCGGCGCGGCGCAGTTGACGCAATGTCCCTTTGCCGTAGGTTCAGCAAATTCTTTTGAGTTCATTTAGTTGGTAAGGTGCCGCGCTCACCTGATAACGGTTTTCGCAACCGAGATGGTTTATCCATCTACTTCCATTTTATCAAATCGCATTTTTGTGTTGTGCTATTTTTTGGCTTCTGATGTCGCCTGTTATGGCTTGCGGGGCGGATTTTGAAAAACTTGACTTCATTTTTGCGCGGAAAACCTACATCCAATTTTTGAAAAATCGCCGAAAAACGACTTATAAGCCACGCCAGATGACTTTTCCACAGGATGATTTTGCCCCCTATTGCGCTTTGGGAGCTATGCGTATATAATGAATCTAGGTAGCGGTTGTACTTTGAAAACTGAATGGGCAACACAACAAATATGTCTATTGACTATGAGTTCGCGATGGATATGTTCTCGCGGTACTCCAAACATTTGGAGGATGTGATTGAAAGCATCAACACCAATATATTCAATTATGGGTCGCAGGTCGCAGAGTTAGAACGGATCGCCGAAAAATATCCAGAACGATATATGAAGCGGTTAGAGGAGGTTAGCGCAAAGAAAGCGGAAGCACAAAAAAAGTTGGATGTGCTTTTGCCGCGAATGAAAAAAATGGCTGACCAAATAGAAGAATTCAAAAAGTTCGTTCAGTAAATAAATTAACCGCCCATTCAGTCATCAAAGTATAATCTCAAGGTCGCACAAACGTGGTTCTCGGATTGAAAGCGCGGGAAGACACTGTGTACGGAAACTAGCTTAGCGGCTAGAAGTACCATCACTCTCGTGAGGACATCTTCTGCAGAAGTAACCCTCGCGCCGCGCTTTCAGCCCGTGAATCACCCCCCTATACAAAGAATATGAAAAGGAGATGTGCCGTATGCAAAAAATATAAGCCATTATCGGAGTATTATAAGACCGACACTCGTTGCATACCCTGTAGCGTAGCTAGAGATGTTGATAGGACTAAAGAGAGGTATGACCAGCGGCGCAAATACTTTCTCGAATATCAGAAGCACTATTACGAAACCAATAAAAATAAGATTTCTGCTAGACGAAAGGTTCGGAATGCGGTCAAAAACGGCGAACTGATGAAACAGCCCTGCATAGTGTGCGGCGAACCGAAATCGCGCGGCCATCATCCCGATTATTCCAAGCCATTAAGGGTCGAGTGGCTTTGTCAGAAGCATCATCAGCAAGTTCACAGTGGACGGCTAATCTTGTATTAAAACCCCCAAGAACATCTATGAAAAAGAAAGTTATAAAAGCGTGGGCAGTCATTGAGGATAATAAGCTAATTCCTTATACGTTTTCTTATGATGGCGAAAGAACCTATATGACATTTCCGACTCGCAACGATGCAGTTATTTTTCGCGGCGCAACAAAAAGCTGGGAAATCATCAAGGTCGAAATCCACCTTTCCAAGCCCTCCCCTTCCAAAAGAACTAAGAAAAAATGAAAACATGAACCCAGATAACACAAACATACGGCCGTGCAACGTGTGCGGCGAACAAGTGCCATTTTTTCAGTATATGTTTTATAAACAGCACCGCGAACATTTAACCGATACGAGAACGTGCGGTTGCGAAAAACATTGGCATCAAGTGTGCGATCAATGCGCCGGAAAACCAAACTCTAACCCACAGAACTAAGAAGAAATAACTATGGCAATAACTGACAAAGAAAAAGCAGAACTCCGCAAGCGATTTGCCGAATGGAATTGGGATGAGCTTATCAATATCCTCGGTGAAATGGTTATCGGAAACAATGAAGGAAAATGTGGAGATAGAATATGGTCGCAAGAATTATTGGAAAGATTAAAACGACTAAAATATGAAGATTAGCGAGGCGATTACAAAAGCCATCGAAGGATGCGAAGATAAGAAATTAGCCGAGATTCGTTTTCTCGACAGACCAGAATCGGAGTTATTCCTTGATCCGTATTTCTGGCAAGCTCTTGGACGGCGGCTACAATGGACAAAAGTAATCATGGGCAAGGACGCATTTCTATTCAACGACGGCCAGATTCTACCAGAAAGTCCACTGGTGGACGAATGGAAAATGCAATGGCATTGGTTTATTGAATGGCTTGCAAAAGGGAAAAGCGCGAAAACATTTTTTGAAACTATTAACTAATCTAAGACCTTAATGTGTAAAACCTGCGTTGTAGTTATCAAGCGAATTAGTAAAAAGTATGGCATTGAACCTGGCGAAGCGAGGGACTTATTGATGGACTTTTCCTCTTGGCCGTTCGGCGATCCATTCAAAGAAGAGCAACAGGTTTACCAAGAACTCTCAAAAGCCCCTGCGGCGATTGAGCAGCCCAAAGAAACCAACCCCCAGGGGAACATAAAGTAATTCCATGACTAAAGAACTCTGTAAAAATTGCGGCTATCCCTATGTCCTGAAAGATGAAGGATATTACGCTTGTGGTAAATGTGGTCGCCCGCAAGACCCCGCGCCGAAAGCTAATTTTCTCCAAGTTGGACGCATGATTGAGTGCGGGCATTGCAACCCCGAACTCTATGGTGCAGGACTAAAACAAGCTGAAGAAGTATATGGCGGGAATTACCATTGTGATTGCAAATGTCATGATGCCGCGCAGGAAGAACAAATGTGTGAATTTTGTGTGCGGATGAAAGTGCCCCATACAGAAAAGGATTGTGAGTATCACCGAGAAATTCGTGAAAAATCAAAATCCAAATCCCTCCCACCTCCACCCGACATCGAGGCGTATATAAAAATCGAAAGATTAGACACGATAACGGGCTTTCAGAAGTTCCCCGATGGCGAAGTCCATGATATTCCCCGTTTGGCGGCAAAGGTCAATGAGATTATTGATTACTTAAATGGCAAAATGGGGCGTTAGGAAAAAAGTGGATAAACAGCACTATGCGAGGGTGCATCAGTGGCTAAAGTACCATTATGGCAAAGCTAATTGTTGCGAAGGAGAAAATTGTTTGGGTCAGTATAAATCGTTCCAGTGGGCATTGAAACATGGGTGCGAGTATGCAAAGAATAGGAACGCTTTTATGATGCTTTGTCGTTCATGCCATTCAAAGTACGATATTGACGATATAACGCTTCAGAAGATGCGGCTAATGCGGCTCGGAAAGAAAGCATCCGTAGAAACGAGAAAACGTCAGAGCGAGGCATTAAGTGGTATCCCTAGAGATTTTTCGTGGAGAATGAACCATAGTCGAGCGCAAAATGGCGATAAGGTTGTTCAGAAAACGCTCGATGGAAAGGTCGTGAAGGTGTGGGACTATGCCCATCAGGTTTGCCTCGCGGGGATAGTGAGTTGCAGCCATTTACATCCAGTATTAAAAAACAACAAAAAATATGCCAAAGGATACATCTGGGAATATGCTCGATGAGATTATAAAAGATTTTCGGGAATATGCCTTACAAGCCAAAAGAACTCACGGCGAAGGATTTTACATTGAACGGCTTGAATCTTTCCTCCGCCACGCTCTTATGGAGTATGGGGATGCGCGGGAAGAGGAAAACGAAAAGCTATGGACGCTCGGCTCGAAATTATCCGAACATGATGAGAAGATCCGAGCCGAAGCATATGAGAAAGGTTTTCAGGCCGGACACGCAAAAGAACGCTGGCTCAAAGACGAAGTGGAAAAGGATGCCCGAAACGCCGCGCTTGATGATGCGATTAAGGCGGTGGAAAAGAAATCGAATGAGTATTGGCAAAAATACGAGGAAGAAATGGAAAAATCTGATACAGGAATAAGTGATGATTTTGCGGCGGCAATAGCTGTGGCAAAAGAAATCATCTCCGCCCTCCAATCCCTCAAACACCTCCAATGAAACGAAACAATCCCGCGCGTCAGGATTCGACGCTCACCAAAAAACAGCTCTCCGAGGCCATGCGGCAAGCGGCGAAATTAAGCTGGAAAGGCGGCCGCCCAGAATGGGTAGCGTGGTCAAAGAAGCGCAAGAGGAACGAAAAAGGGCAATTTGAGAAGCTATCCCCTGTGGATAGTGCGATAAAATAAGGGTTTTTAAGCCCTTGCGCTATGGGGTGGACATGCTAGTATTTAAGTAAGGGGAAGTCGTCGAACCCCCGAAACTAATAACAAAAACCATGTACGGCATAAAAAATACAAATCCAATGGAGTATCTTGGCGCGCCGATTATGACGGTTCCCTATCTTGCTTCAATGTGTGAATGTGGACACGAAAAAGCCGACCACGATACACGTTCCGAAGAGCGGTCTTGTTATACTTGCGGTTGCATCGGATATAAGTTTGTTGGATTGAAAGTTTTGCCCGCACAAGAAAATGAAACACGATAAACTCTACGCAACGCTTACGTTTCTCTTGATAGTCGGGTTTCTCTGTTTTGCGGGGCTGGTGTTGTGCGGGCGGTAAAAAAGTCGTTAAAACTAAAATACGGGAACATTCGGGGGAGGGTTATCGGTTCCGGTATTCCTTCCCCGAATTATGAAATGCCTTACAAAGATAATAAAGTTAGGAATCGAAGGCAATACGAGAGGAGAAAAATAAACGGATACATGGCGAGAAAAAAGATTAAACTTCTCGCCAGCCCCAAATATCATTTTCTTCATTATCGTAGAGGTGCAAAGGCAAGAAATTATCCATTCTATTTATCCTTAGAACAATTTAGTCAATTTTGGAAGAAAAATTGTTATTATTGCGGGGTGTCCATAGAAAATATCGGTATTGATAGATTGGATAATAAAATCGGATATACGTTTGAGAATGTGGTAGCGTGTTGTAAGGTCTGTAATAAAATGAAAAATACAATGGGGGTACAGGAATTTATGAGTCAATGCAAAAAAATAAGTAGCTTCCCCTCCCCTCAAATCGCGGAAACTAAAACTATGGAAAACATCTTAGAACAGCATCAAAAGCAGATCACCGGACGGTATTTCCGCCGGATAAATAACCGGCGGAAGCTCGGCCGGTTCGAGGAAGCCGCACGGGACTTGAACCGCTTGGCGGGCATTTACGGGCTGTGGGAGATACAGAAAGAAAATGTGCAAAGTTTCGCGCGGCGCGGATTAACCAATAAAAAATAACCATGAAAACTTTACCAAGAATCTTAGAGGATATGTTATGCGTTTCATGCGGACGGGCGTGGCTCGGTTCGTATTGGGGCGTGGCGGAGTGCAATAAGTGTCGGGGCGAGTTCACTTCATTCGACGAGCCGGACGGCGAAAATCCTGACGACGAGGACGAATCAAAGGTTGATATAGACGATGAAGATTTACACGAACATGAGTAAAAAGTACGCACAACTGAAAAAGGAATTTGCGGAACTACAGGATATCTTGCCAGAGGAAAGAACAAACGCACAGAGTAAGCGGATAGAGGCACTTGCAGAAGAACTAAACAATCTTGATGCTACCGAAGGCGTAATGGTGGAGATAGCGCGGTCATTCTCGTACAAAATGTCATTACCCGGCTACGAAAATCGTGATTTCTTTACCAGCCAAAAGGCAGAGTGCGAGTGGAACGATGCGAGCGAGGTAGCCGAAGCCCTCTATGACTTTTGCAAAGCCCAGACATTAAAATCGGTGAACGCTTATAAGCGGGAATTGGATGCGGAGAAAAATGCTAAGGCAAGAAAAGTCGAAGTAAAGCAGGACGCTAAAAACGCCGCTGAAATTGACGTGATTAGCGATTTTGGAGATGAATAAAAAACTGAATCTTGATAAGTGCGAAGTGTTCAAGGAAGGGGTTACCCGTGGCAAAGCGTGGACTATCTACCACGCTTGGGAAGGAAGTCAGAAGTATTCGAGCTTCACTAACCTTACGCCTTACATTGGAAAGCCGACGGACTTCGAGATTGAAGTCGAGGACGTTCAGAAAGGGGATAAATCGTACAAGAATTACACGATCGTCGGCTTAGCTGGGCAAAAGCGGGGCGGAAAGAGCGACAAGGAAATCGTCGAGCGGCTCGATAAAATCATCGAAGGTTTACGGGCGTTATACAAGCTGATTGCCGAGCGGTTGCCAAAGGCCGACGAATTGCCCGACTTATGAACAAGCTCGCCAAGTCGCTTGAAGCCCATGCAGAAGAAACCGCCGAAGGGATAAGGGAGTATTGTGTCGGTATGTACGAATCAACGCAAAAACTGAAGCTGTGGCTCTGTTATCGGTATGTGGATTCCCGAATCTCGAATCCCGGAGCGCGGGATTCCATCAAGGAGCTGGAGGCCTACCTCTCACTCGCGCCGATAAAGGAGATGTTCAAAAAGATGAATTACAGTCCGGCGACCCACACGGTTGAGAATTGGCTGGTGTCCTATCGTAAGAATTTCGCGCCGATACTTGAAAAGAAAAAAGATTTCGAGACGGCGTTCCAACAAGCGGTGGTAAATTACGGGTTGAAAATCCTGGACGCGCCCCGCAAGCAATCAAAAAAAGAAGTGTGTAGCGGTGTTACGAAGTGCGAACAATGCGGTTACTATGGAAAGTGTGGTCGTGCGGCAAAAAACTAAACTAAAAATATGAAAATCATACCAGACTTAGATGCGGATACGGCGTGGGAAGGTATAGGACAACCTATTATCTTTTGGGTAGTTGCTTTGGTGATAGTTATTGGAACACTTGCATACCTTGGTAACAAGTATATTTCGTGCCCCGCTTTTGGTCGCGCCATTCAAAAGCCCACGTTCTATAGTTTCTGGGCTGGGGATTGCTATGTCGAATTGGGAAATAATGTCATTGTGTCGCAAGAAAATTACGGCGCGGTAAATCTAGAAAATAAATAACCCCGCAAGGCAAACCTCGTGCGGAACTAAATTAAAATAAAACTATGGAAGTAAAAGCTACATGTAGAGTTCATTGGCCGACTGGCCCTGTGGATGTTTGCCTCGAACACGCGCGGCAATTAGTTGCGCTCGGAAAAGCCCTCGGAACGTATGTTTATTCGGAAGAAATTGCGGGGATAGATAATTGCAAAAACTGCGAAAAAGAAACAGAAAATTCTAACCCTTCCCTATCCCAATAAAAGACATGAAGAAGAAAGAGATAGAAAAATTGAGGAAAGAAGTCATCGCCTTCAACAATGAACACCCAGGCGAATATGCTATGCGTTCGTGTTGGAATTGCAATGGAGCGCATGAACACTTAAAAGACCTCGATATTCCTTTAATGTGTTTCGATTGTGGGCATTGGTACTTGCGCGGCGTTGATTTAATGGAACCAGAAAAACCGCGCCGAAAATCTCGCCCCGAAAAATAACCAATAAACCAATGAGGAATATGTACGAGGGGATATGCTACGTTTGCGGGAAAACTGTTGAAATTGATAACGGTTATTTCGAGCGCGACGGAAAAGGCGGATGGCAAACCCGACATACATATTGCTTCAAAGAAAAGAATCCCGCACATCAGGATTCCAACCGCGAAGAAACAGAATTAGTAAAAGGAACTGGCGACCCACTAAAAGCGTTAAAAGAATTGCACCGAATACAAACCGAAGCGTACAATGATGACCGCGCCGATACCATAAAAAACGACCTGAAAAATTGGGCTATGAGTTTGGTGCCAGAAACACGAGAGGCGGATTGTTCGGAAAATGAACATATGGAATGTACGCCTACTTGTGGATGGAACGCCGCCCGCGCCAAAATGATAAAAAACCTCAACGAAGCTGACCTCGAAAAAATCGTAGAAACTATACTTGGCCGGATATCATGAGCTTAAAAGACCGCCTCAAAAAGTTAATAGAAACGAAAGGGGAAGTGAGTTTCGGGGAACTGGCTACGTTTACTACTGAAGAAGGGTATCGCGTGTCGAATATGGAACGTAGGATGAGAGAATTATGCTCGGAAGGCCACGCGCACGCTATCATGGGACTTTCGCGCCGGAAAACAGAATATATAACGGGCTGGAGCTTCCAAAAACCCGCGCCAAAACCCATAAAAAAATACACGTTCGAGGGCAATAAGGTCATCGTAACGCTGGAACAGCCGAAAGTATGAAAGATTGGAACTCAATGCAAGCGACAAAAGTAGTTCTCTATTGCATCGGCGGGGGAATTGTGGTTTACTATCTCTATAGAATCGTCGAATTATTAACGATAATCGCACAAAAATAATGGACTATATTACAACCTTAAAACAGCTTATCGCGGCCCTAGAAGCTCTCGTAGCCCTCTATTCAGCACAATTAGCGGCGCAAACGCCGACGATTCCCGCAACGACAACCCAACCTGCTGCTACGACGACCCAATACGTTATAAACATTCCCGAAGTCCAGGAATCATCGCCTGTATTGCAAGCCGCCCCGCAACCGATAGGAAATATCCTTATCAATCAAAAAGGGGACTGCACGACGGGAACGAATACTCTCATTGATGCTTATTACCAAATAAACGGAGCGTACCAGCCAAACCAGGATTTCCAATTCACCCTGACAACGGATGAACCAGCATGGCTCGCCGCGCCCCATAATGCAGGGGCAACCTATGCTTCTTCATCCATCGAGGGGGAGTTCAACCCCCGAAACCAGTGTGATAATGACGGCCATGCTTGCACGGAGTTCTTTTACCGCCCCGCAACGAGCGGAAACCATACGTTAACGGTATCAGGGAACGGATTAAGCCAAGATATAACCCTGAATTGCACCGATTAGCTTGACGAAACGAAAAGACACGTTCTAAAATAAAGCTATAACTAAGTCAAATTGATTCTATGGCGGGAAAATCTTTTCAAGATAGAGAGTTAGCGGCGAAAGTACGAACCTTAGCTTTAGAACGAAGCTATGAGATTTTAGAGAAGAAAAAGCCGAAAGAACTCTATGAAGGATTATTGCTTCGGTTCGCTAGCACCATTCTTCCCCGATTGAATGAAGTATCCGGCCCCGATGGCGAACCAATCCCTATCTTGAATGTCTTACCAGTTAACCCAAGCGACGCGAAAAATACGGGCGCTTGAAGGAAGAATCAGAATTGTTCAAGGCGGAACATCAGCCGGTAAAACTATCGGCATCCTTCAGCATTTGATTGACCTCGCCCAACGGGACAAAAGACCCACCTTAACCTCAATCGTTTCCGAGAGCTTTCCCCATTTGAAGCGCGGCGTTATCAGGGATTTCCTTTCCATCATGCAAGAGCAACACTATTTCAGTGAAAAGCGGTGGAACAAAACCGATTATGTCTATACGTTTGAAACAGGGTCGAAGATGGAGTTCTTTTCCGCCGACCAGCCAGGGAAAGTGCGAGGTCCGCGCCGTGATAGGTTATTCGAGAATGAAGCAAACAATATTCCCTTTGAAACCCACGAACAACTAGAAGTCCGCACGAAACAATTTGTCATTCTCGACTATAATCCCGTCGCCGATTTCTGGGGCTTGCATCTTGACGGGCAGAAAATCATTTTGACGTATCGGGATAACGAAGCCCTTGACCCACGCATTGTTTCTTCCATCGAAGACCGCAAGCATCGCAAAGGATGGTGGAAAGTGTTTGGCGAAGGCGAATTGGGCGAGATTGAAGGGGCTATTTATACCGATTGGCATATCATAGGCGAGATACCGAAAGAAGCCCGATTGGAACGCTACGGTTTAGATTTCGGCTATCGTCCTGACCCTACGGCTATTGTGGCTGTGTATTTATTTAATGGCAATTATATTCTCGATGAAGTGGCGTTCTCGCCTGAACTCAAAAATTCCAACATCGCTTCGATATTTCTGAACATTGACCGTGCGCTTATTGTTGCTGACTCAGCTGAACCGAAAAGCATTGATGAACTGAAAGGATTTGGATTGAATGTTGTCCCGTGCGAAAAGGGAGCTGATTCGGTAAAACATGGGATTAAGATACTCCAAGACCAAGTAATTCAAGTAACCTCGCGCTCATTGAACATTATCAAGGAATATCGGAATTACCTATGGGCGACTGATCGGGACGGTAATATCATTCCTGGCGTGCCGGAATCAGGATACGATCACACGATGGATGCCGCGCGATATGCGATTACCAGCTTGGTTCCTATCATCCGGCGGCAGGAGTATATCGATTCGCTTCCTCTGCCTCGCCATTACCGAAACCAAAGAAAAGTAAATCCAGCATTATGAATCGACATGATAGACGAGCAATCGACGCAATGGCGCGGGGACATAATACTTTCACGGCGCAGTTGCCGCAGGAATCGGATGCCATGAAAGCCGAAAAGACGCGTTTTTATCGGTGGCTTGCCGATAAGAAATCGAAAGGTGAGAAGATAAATGTCGCGTATGGGGCTTTGCATGAAAAGCGCGAAGGAGCCAATGCGTTCATCGAAGAATATATCTATCCCGAAGCCGGAGGGACGGAACTCAAGCTCTGGGGGATCAGTTATCGGCTGAAACTGAGCAAGCAGGGGCATCAGCTCCATGCTTTTGACTTAGCGAAGTCGATGATATCGGAAATTCCCCGCGAGGTTATCGGAGAGAATAAATGGCTTGCCATTCCATTGGGGCTAATGGTACTTTCCAGCAAAAAACGGACGATACGGATGCTTGATCGGCTCTTTACCGTCCTCATCACGAGGAATCTGCGCTGGCTTGGCTTAGAGCATGGCTACAACCCAGTTCCACGAGAGGTGCAACGGGCATGTTTCGCGGTCTTGAAGCGGTATGGATTTGACGCCGAAACATACACGGTTTTTACCAATGACCCCGAAAAGTATGACTTTCCAGCATGGGATGGAACATGGCAACACCTTATGGCCTGCGTTTCCGTCTTGGTTGCCTATTTCCTCGAAGTAGACACTGCATATCGGTTCAGGGTACAGGATGCTTTCTCAAAAGACCTCTTTACCATGCTCGATACCCTTATCAGCCGCGAGGCGGGGATCCAGGGTGTAGGGCATAAGTGGCAGTGGCTCAAACGGGCGTTGCGGGTTATCTTGTGGAGATATCCCGATATTGACAATTTCATCAAGGATGTTTTACTTGAAGTAGATGCGGCGAAAATGAAGCTCGATGATGCCGACCTCTATTTTTGCCTCGGTTATATTTCATACAATTTCGGAGGGATTTCATACGAAGAACGATGGAGAATACGAAAGCTCGCCGACAAGGAGAAAGACCACATTATCTTTTATGCGTAATCTGATATACTAATTACATGCCACGCGGACGGAAACCGAAACCGAAAATAGAGCAAGGAGCGTTTCATGTGGTTTTAATGACGGGCGATATTAAATACGAAACCTACGCTAATTCCATCGCCGAAGGCATCAGACAACTCGACCCGAAAGTTTTTAAGGTTAAGGGCGTTTTGAAAGCAGAACACGATGGCAAGAAGGCCGAATTATTTTTTCGGCCTATTTTAATGCGTCGGCTCGGCGTGAATAGGGATATGCAGGTGATTACTGAAAAACGATTGATGATGCTAATGCGATGACCATTTTTGATTTTATCACCGCCGAAAAGAACGCGTTTACGACGAACCGCATCCAATTGTCGGAAGGATGGGAATGGAGTTTTTTCCAACACGTTCGGATTTCGACGCTCTACAAAAACTCAAAGTTCAGCGAAGGCGACAACGATGGCAACCGTCCATTCAAGAACATCGTCCGCCCGATGCTCAACCTCCAATACCAGACGGAGGGATTTGATGTGAAAGATGTTCAGCTCTTTGTTGATGATGCGGAAAATTATTATAAGTCATTCCTTATCCGGAAATACCACGAGAAATGGGCGTACAAGAACAAGATGGATACCTTCCTCGATGAGCTTATTGAATCGTGGATTGATTACGGCGGGGCGCTAATCAAAAAGACGAAAGGCGTGAGGCCGGAAGTCGTGCCGTTGCGGAGATTGGCGTTCTGCGATCAGACTGATTTATTGGCAGGCCCGATTTGCGAAGCGCACTATTTTTCTCCCGATGAGATTTTGAAAATGAAAGGATGGCAGAATGTGGATGAAGTCATTACGCTGGCAAATAAGATGCGGACGAATGACCGTGGCACCCGGCAGAATCAAACTCCAGGGAAATATATCGAAGTCTTTGAACTGCACGGCATGTTTCCAAACGATTGGTTGGAAAACGAAGACGATGAAATGAATGAATCGTTAAGTGATGAACAGGCCGAACAGCAACTTTCACGGCAGATGCACATTGTTTCGTTTTACAAAGATGACTACGGCAACCAGAAAGGCATCAGTTTATTCTCGGTAAAAGAATCAGAATCTCCCTACCGATTGTTATTGCGCGATCCCATTTATGGACGGGCGTTAGGATTGGGTGGCATTGAAGAATTATTCGATGCGCAAATGTGGACGAACTATGATGCTATCCGTATGCAGGAAATGCTTGATGCGGCATCGAAGATTATCTTGCAGACAACTGACCCAGCCGTGGCCGCCCGCCATCCATCGGGACTCCGTGATTTGGATAATCTTGAAGTGGTTGTCGTGGCCGACAACAAACGATTGGAACAAGTGCAGACCGCTCCCGTGAACCTTCCTGCATTTGAACGTGCTGCAGCAGAATGGGAATCGAATGCTCATGATATCGCAGGAGCTTCCGATGCTTTGATGGGCGCGGGTGGAAGCCGAGTGAATTATCGTGCGATGATGCTTGCCTACCAGTTAGCCCAACAACTTCATTCTTATCGGCAGGGAAAGATTGCAACCTTTGTCGAAGAATTATATCGGGAATGGTTTTTGCCTGATATTGCCCGTTCAATAACCAATGGCACGACATTCCTTGCTACGTTATCGGTAGATGAATTGAAGCAAGTCGGCGAAGCGGTTACGAATTGTGAACTGAACGACTGGAAAAAGAACCTTACCCTTTCAGGCAAGACCTGGACACAACAGGAAGAAGTTCAGCAGAAGCAGAATATCCAGGAATCATTCCAAAAATCCGGAAACAAGCATTTCATCGAAATATTGCAAGGCGAGTTCAAGGATATTTCGCTCGATTTGGAAATTTCCATCAAGAATAAACAGGTGGATACGGGCGGGATGCTAGAAGTCATCACGAAAGTTGTCGGCCTTATTGTCCAGACCCAGGGTCAGATACTCCAAAATCCCGTCATGGCAAAGCTTTTTAACCAGATGCTTGAATATTCAGGTTTGGAGCCACTTGACTTCTCCGGAATGGATGCGCAAGATAAGAATATACCACAGCAAACGCCAAAATTGCCGATTCAACCGCAACAACCGAACAATAATATCCCCGTCCCGCAGACGGTAACCGCAACCGTATAATATGGCACAACCCGATTTCCTTGACGAGAACGAAAAGAAGGCATTGATTGTCTTCAATAGTTCCGAAACGATGAAACAAGCCGTAAAGAAAGTTTTGCTGTCGGCTTTATACGAAAACGGACGCTTGAAACCGGGCATTGAACCTAATCCCATGTATAACGGCGCGTTCGGATTGCTTTCCATGGAGGGAAAAATGGGGGACAGCTTCTCCAACGAGGAAATCGGGGCCGATCTCCGGGCATTGTGGCAGGGCGTATCGCAGATTGAGGTAGGATTCGGTAAAATAAGCGAATTTGTGGCAGAACCAAAGGTCGGGACTAAGACCAATCCGGCAAAATGAACAAATATCTTATCGGAGCGGTTATCGTAATCGTTATCAGCATCGCAGTATGGGCATTTACGGCCATTGCTCCCACGTCATCGTCTTTGAGGGGCGTTACCTATTCGCCGCCAATAAACTACGCGACGACCAATGCGAGCACGACATGCAGTGGTGCGGTATCGGCAGTGTTATCGGCTAATTCGGCATTGACGTTCCGCAGCATCACAAATATTGGGACGAATACGGCGTACTTGTGGGAAAGCGCAACCAGCACGGGATTCACCAGTGCAAATGCCGGTATCCCGCTCTATGGCTCAACTACATTCTCTATGGCAGAAGACCAGGGAAACTTATGGCGCGGTACGATATTCTGCTTGGCATCAGCAACCACAACGTTAAGTTATACGCAGTGGTGAGATAGTTCTTTGCTGGAAAACTCTTGCAACTTCGAGGCGCTCCATGTGGGCGGCGGGTTACTTTGCAAGAGTCCTTCCGCCCAGATGAAGCGTCTACGAAGACGCTGTTTTTATTAAAACAACCATGCCTACAACTAGAAACTTCAGCTCGGCGGCGGCATTCAAGAAGAATATGGCATATGTGCATATGCATATTCATGCTGGGCCATCGAAAAATCCCTATCCGGTAAAGATTCGCGGCAAGTCCCATACAGTCATTCATGCGAAGCGTGGGACGACAAAGTCGAGCCATCCAAGCTACAAGAAATAATGCCGCTTCTTAAAGGCAAAGCGAATATCGGGGCGAACATAAAAACGGAAATGGCAGCTGGAAAGCCCAGAAAGCAAGCTATCGCTATCGCCTTATCAGTTGCCGGAGAAAGTCGTCCCAAGATTCACGCCAAACGCGGCACGGTCAAATCAAAACATCCATCGTACAAATGAGCATCCCTAAAGTGAAAGCGCGTAATCAGCGCAAACAAATCAAAGGAGTTACGGAACCAAAGGTCGAGCGTAAACAAAGACGCAAAAAAAAATGATTCAAAAAGTATTAGTAGGCGTTGCGCTGGTCGCGGCCTTTGTCGCGCTCGGCTTCGCCTTTCGTCCTGTCTCAGTTCCTTTAGGAGCTTCTTCGGGGCCAGACCATTATAACCAGGAGAACTTCTACGGAGGTGTATTGCGGAGCGGTGTCGGATGTGCGACGGCTACCTTTAACCCAGGCAACTTGACGACAAGCACTATCGGCAATGCGACAACGACTGATATTGCCGTTACGGGAGCGGTTCTGGGCGACAAATGCATTGGGTCGCTCACGTCTGCTACGACATCGGCAATCGCAGTTTCATGTCAGGTAACGGGGACGGCGACCACGACGTTAGAGGTTGAAAATCTTGGCACAACGAACGCGGCCATTGACCTTGCAACAGGGACGGCGAAAGTGTGCATCATCCATTAAGTGCAGGGGTTATGATTCCCGCCAAAAATCACTGGGTTATCACTCCCGAAAAGTGAAGTAACCCGGTTATTATTCCGAAACAAAAATAATTCACATTATCATTATGGCAAATGACGAAGTAAAGGTAGACGAAATCGAGGATACCAACGATGATATCGCTGACATCCCCGATACCGAAACTACCGATTGGAAGGCTGAAGCATTGAAAGCGCAGGAACTTGCCCGACAACAAGCGGGTATCGCCAAGCGGAACGCGACGCGATTGAAGAAGTTGCGCGAACAAGCCCAGCCATCCGAAAAAAAAGCAAATTCAAAAGAAAAAACAGGGTTCGACTACGGAGAATTGGCGTATCTCACGGCGAAAGGCATATCTGATGAAGACCATGACTTTCTCTTGAGCGAAGCCAAGAGCACAGGGAAGGAATTGAAGGACATCTTGGGATTCAAATACGTCCAAGAGGCCTTGAAAGCCCGTTCCGATGACCGCAAAGCGAAGGATGCTATGCCATCCTCGACACGGTCAGGGAACGCGGGGCGTGATTCCAAAGACTACTGGCTGGCGAAGATTGAAGCGGGTACGGCAACCGTTATGGACATTCCCGACTTTCAGCTTCGTTCAGAAGTAGTGAAGGCCCGCCGGACGGCGGCTGAAAATAAGAATCACTTTACCGAACATCCCGTTGTATAGTCGCTCGTAGTACCCTCGCTCATAGGGGCGTAATATCGAAAAAAATATATGAGTCTCGTAAGTAATACGATTGTTAATAAGGAGGATTGGGCGGCCAATCTTCAGGCCCGTTTGAACGAACCGAACAAATGGAAGGACATTTGCAACGTCGAATACACGGACACGAAGATTCTGCACAATCCCTACCTTACTGATCCGACGGTTCAGACGGGAACTCGTTCATCGCCGTATGCCTTCCAGGCCATCACGGAAACGGACGAATCCATCACCATCAACACCTTCAAGATTCTGCCGATGTTCATTGACCGCGCTGATTTGGCGCAGTCCGGCTACTTGAAGCAGATGGAAATGTCTGATCGCCAAGCTGTCCTTCTGAACGAAGAAATCGAAAAGGGCGTCTATGGGTACTACGGTTCCCTCACGACCTTCGATGATTCGACCTTGGAGGGCGGTTCGGGTTCCATCACGGTATCGGCGACGAACATCGACGATATCATCCGTGGCGTCCATCAGCAGATTCTTACTGCGAACGGCGGCGCGTTGCTCGACCAGAATGGCGCGTTCTTCGTTTGGCGGCCCGCGGACTTCAACCTCTTGTGGGCTTTCGCTTCCGCAAATGGTTTCGTAACGTCCGACCAGGCACTCCGCAACGGTTTGGGTTCAGGTTTCGGTGGGTTCGAGTACATGGGTTTCACCCACTACACCTCGAACAAGCTGACGGCCGGACACCTTATCGCTGGCGTGAAGAAGCTGTTGCACTTGGGCATCGTGAAGTCAACCTATGGTCAAATCATGGTTGATGACAAAGACCCGCAGGCAACATCAGGCGTGTCCGTCGTTTCCCGTGTTGACTTCCAAGTCATTGCGTGGACGAAGACAAAGCCATTGCTCTTTAATGTGGTCGTAGCTTAGTGCATCCTCTCTGTTCCTCCTTGTGAGGGGAACAGGATAGGGCGCATAGCCCCATCAATGCAATTCTCCGATTCAACCAATAAAAGCGGGCTTGTCGAAAAGATTAACTTTGAGTGCGATTCCGACAATACCAATTACCCCCTCGCCGACAAAGCGCGGGAATTAAACATCGCCCTTGAAACGGTTGAGGGATGGATTCGCCAAGCCGATGGGGTATGGCAATTCGATGATGAGAATTATTCGACGATTCCCGAAGGCACAACGGATTTGGTCGTGGGGCAGTCGGATTATTCCTTCGCCAACACATTCCTTGATGTCGAATGGGTCAAGATAAAAAACACAGGAGGATACTGGCAACTCATCCCGCCCGTAGACCAATCCATGACCGATAGGCCGTTGGAAGATTGGCTCATTGCCAATGCTTTTCCCGTTATGTATGACAAAGTAGGGGATACCATCCGGCTCTATCCGGCTCCGGCGGCTGGCGTAGTGACTTTAACCGGCGGCATGAAGGTCGGTTTTAAGCGTCCCGCGTCGCTTTTTTCCGCTGACGGCTCTGATACGACAGCGACGCCTGGCTTCGCCATTCCTTATCACGTCATCTTGGCGTACATGGCTTCAATAAGTTATTGCGCGAAATATAAAAAGGACAGAGTTGCGGAACTCTTGCGGAGAATCGGTGATACCATTCCGCCAACGGGATTGAAACGTGACATCATAGATTTCTATAGTAATCGCTCCCGTGACGAGGCAAAGAAAATGACAATGCGCCCTATCACTTTTCGCTAATATGAGACACACAGAAGAAACTAAAAAGAAAATCGGCAATTTTTTTCGAGGTAAGAAATTATCCGATGAGCATCGTGCAAAATTGAGGGCGGCATCGTGGATGAAGGGAACTCATCAAAAAACGAATGATGCACTTCGGATTTGGCACGAAAATGGTGGCAAGGCAAAAGGTCCGCTTGGGCATGCCCCGTGGAATAAAGGAAAACCATGCAGAGAAGATATCCGTATAAAATTAAAAGCGGTTCGCATGAATAATCCTATAAGGAACTGGAAAGGTGGCATAACACCAATGCAAACATTAGTTCGTAATTCACAGGCTTATCAAGAATGGCGCAAAGCTGTTTTTGAGCGAGATGATTATCGTTGTTTTGATTGTGGCGCGAGAAGCGAAAAAGGAAATAGCATCTATCTGCATGCACATCATATTTATCCCTTTGCGGCATTTCCTAGGATTCGTTTAATGGTAGAAAACGGAATTACGCTATGTTCTGATTGTCATGACAAAATACGTTTGAAAACTATGCAAATAATTAAATCATTCCGATGAGTTCGCTTACCTCACCCAATAAGAACAACGTCTCCCTTTCGCTTCCTATCAGGCATGGGAAAGCCCCGCGCATTGAAGATGTCCAAAATCTTACGTTCAATGATTCGTTTTTCAATAACGGGGAATTGGTGAAAGACACGACTTTCGTCGAAATTGAAGACCAAGTATGGACTAGCCCGAACAAAAATAACACAACCCTAACGCCCCAAAATAAAACCTCGCCATGAAGAAAGGATTTATCGGTGTTGTTCTCTTGGTTCTTGTCGCGGCGGCTTCGGTTGCGTTTGCGGGGTATGAATACTATCAGGCGCATCAAATAAAACTCGGTTCATCCATCCAAACTCAACTTACCGATACGCTAGGGACATTTCGGACGAACGTCAACACCAATTTCACGAACATAGATTCCGAAATCGCCTCCATTACTTCAACACAAGCCGGATATGGGAATATCGTTTCGCAAAATACCCCACTCGCAGTCGGTTCAGGCGGGACGGGGATGGGCACAAGCCCTTCAGATGCCCAATTCCTTTCGGCGTCAGATTCAATACCAACATGGAAAAGCGTCATTTTTGGAGGAGGTCTCCTTACTACCACCACCCCAACATCAGTGAGTATCAGTGCAGCTGGATTTAATACGGCGGACAACTATAACTTAACCGGTATCTGGACGTTTTCTACCGCGACATCCACTGCGCCAACTTCGACTGATTCCGTTAACTTAATACCAGCCGGTGTCATCGAAATGTATGCAACATCATCGGCTCCCGCTGGATGGCTTCTCTGTGACGGTTCTTCTTATGCAACGTCCACTTATCCGCGCTTATTCACCATGATTCGCTATGTGTATGGCGGCAGTGGAGCTAATTTCAATGTCCCAGATTTGCGGGGTCGTTTCGCAGCGGGGCCAGGAGGATCACTCTCCACAACCCTGGGAACAACTGGCGGCGCTACGAGCGTTGCAATCACTACCAGCAATCTTCCATTATTTACGCCCACGATTATCAGTGGAGCGTCTCAGATTCTCGGCGGTTCGGGGGGTTCTACTGCTTTCCAATCTGTTGGTGCCAGTGGTGGTTTCAGCTTCACCTTCAATTCATATGGCACCTCTTCTCCATCCAATATAAGCACCGTTTCACCTTATATTATTCTCAATTACATCATCAAATACTAGCCAATGCCCGACATTTACGAACAAGGTAACGTATTCTAATGGTCAATCTCGTAAACATAACGAATTTCAGCGGAGGACTGCTTGAAGACAAGCGGAGTGGTTGGGTTGGTTCAAAAAATGAATGGACGAC
>Ga0335069_10003515_pt1 | contig 23632 bp, 18 predicted proteins | sample Lox_Sample_11_FD_206714 | JGI IMG/M metagenome (GOLD analysis project Ga0335069, IMG submission 206714) | Soil microbial communities from Loxahatchee National Wildlife Refuge, Florida, United States - Lox_Sample_1.1 | ecosystem: Environmental > Terrestrial > Soil > Wetlands | place: USA... | reverse complement strand
CGGTACTTTGTGTTATTATCTTCTCCTCCATAGAAATATGAAGGAGAATAATTATCCCACATAATTCCGTAACCTCTTGTCGAAAGCATTACGGGTATAGCACCTGTCATGTACCTTATTGCCAGGTCCTGGTTCCTTCCCTTGTAGTTGATTGAGAGGGTGTCCTCAGGATGGCATCCTAGCCCATAAAGAGCTTCAGCAGATGGAGAGAGAAACTGTGTGATGCAGTTGTAAACATCCAGACCTGCAACGGTGGAAGCCTTCATCGATCTTCCATTTTTGCCGTCTTCGGCAAGAATTAAATTGCCTTTCAGATCGGTAAACGATACCGAACCGTCGGTTTTCAGAACAACTACTTTAATTGATGATGTTGTGATTATGATTTTATCCTTCTGTTCAGCTACCGTGAATTTTCCTCTCGGGGAAAAGTCGGCCGGTATGACGAGCGAAGATTTTAATGGCATGGGAGACAGGATTGAATACTTTATCTCCACAACGTTATCCCTGCAGATATTAACTGACAGTGAACCATTGTCGAGCTCAAACGTTATCCCGTTTGCATTCTGTTTGTATGTTTTAACAGCGGCAAATATCTGACCTGCAGATATCATGACTGCACATGCGATAACTGAAAGTGCCTTTTTACTGAAATGTGTTTTCATTGTTTTAAATAATATCACAAGTTAATAAATATGCTCATATATTACCAGAGTATTGTAATTTTGAACCTCTAACACTACCGGACATGAAAAAAACAATTATCAGTATTCTTTTCCTCTCAACAGCCTTTACCTGTTTTGGACAGGATATGATGCAGGACAATATAAACCCGAAGTGGGAAAAAATAAAATGGCTACTGGGTGCCTGGAAAGGTGAAGGGACCGGCAAGCCCGGTGAGGGGGCTGGAACTTTTGCATTTTATGCAGATCTCGGCGGTGATATTATAATAAGAAAAAACCACACCGAGTTTCCTGCAGCACAGAACAAACCTGCATCTGTGCATGATGACCTGATGGTAATCTATATTGATCAGAAGACAGGGACCCCGGCAGCAATATATTTTGATAACGAAGGTCATACAATCAATTATTCAGTTTCATACCTTGAAAATTCGGTAGTATTCACAAGCGACAGGTCAGGTAATATTCCGGCTTTCAGGCTGACATACACTCCTGAAGGGAAGGATTCGGTCGATATCGCTTTCGACATGTCGAGGGAAGATGGCAAGTTCGTGACCTACCTCGAGGGAAAGAGTGTCAGGGCCAGGTAGTCTTCTTTTAGAACAAAATCTGTCAATCTCGATACAGGTAAATCATGTAGATCGCTTCATTCCTGCCTGGGTACCTTAACCATAGATTGTTCAACGGTTAAGAGAAATCCTGAGTGCTTTATCCTGGCCAAGGCTGCCAAATTTTTCAGATGCGGCTCTGTCAGTGTGGCATCGAATGTTCCGGATGATCTTCCGAATGAAGCATCTTTCACCCCCGATGGTAACAAGGTCCTGATTGTCATGAACAACCATAACAAAGCGAAAGATATATCTGTTGTCTGGAGAGGAAAGTTTGAAAAGATAAACCTTGCCATTAAAATCAGGAGCAACTTTAATATGGTAGATTTTATCTGAAACAAAATCAGAAACTCTTGATAATCTTTTAAAAATGCAGTAAATTAACATGCCGGTATTCCTTACGGGATTTTGGAAAGGTGTCGGATGTGATTTTTGCAAGCAGATAGGTGGGAGCGATTAATTTCACTGTTTGTTATTTTCTGTTTTTTTTCATTGCTGATGATTGCGTGGGGCTGGTATTTCCCACAAAGTATTATCAGTGTACCTTAAGCGGATCTTTGAATTGCGTGCTGAAATTGTGCGGGAAGAGGGATTCTTAGGAATATGTTACAGGAAGACTGTTTGCGTTACCGTGGCTGAAATATCTGAGGAACACATAATAGTTATGAGCAATGAGCATAAGAAAGTCTCTTTTGTCGTTGTTTTTTTTGATTGTCCCTTTAGTCTATTCGCTTGGCCAGGATACTTTGCAGGCCAGATCGGCAAAAGATCTGCTGAATCTGTCCCTTGAGGAGTTCATGAATGTGGTTATTACTCCATCCAAGCTTCCACAATCCGAGGAAAGCATTACCCAGAAAGTCGATGTTATAAGTAAGCGCGAAATGAACACCGCCGTCCTGGAAAACAGGAATATTTGCGAAGCAATTTCAAGACTTCCGGGGGTGTCGGTGAGTGTTCTTTCGAGAAATGATGCAAACTGGGGAACTTACTCCGGCATCGGGCCAAAGTATAGTACTTATATGTTGCAGGGTCTGCCTGTAGATGCGTTTATCGACCCGATGTCGCTGGATCTTTACGGTGTTGATCGGATCGAGGTACAGCGCGGTCCGGCTTCAATCGTCTATCCAAATTACCTTTCCCAGGATTTTGCCGGGAACCAGTCACCTCTTGCCGGTACTGTGAATTTGATTCTTAAAAGCCGTATTGAAAGCGAGAACACTGAGTTCGGTCTTTCCTATGGTTCGTATAATACCCTGAATGGCAGTTTATATCACGAAAACCACAAGGGACGCCTCAATTACTTTGCCGGAATCAGTAGTGAATTATCAGACTATACCAATTACGGCTCCCCCGTTTCGTGGCTGAATATGAAGAAAAATCCTGATTACCGTAAAACAAAACTTTTTGGTGGCGTAACCCTTTTCCTTGATACGGAGGAGAAAGAGAAACTTTCAGTATTTTACCAGACCATGGTTCACAGCGGAGATGCAGGAAGAATATACAGGGGTTTTAGGAATGACTATACAACTGTTAATGCAGGTTACGATGTCAACATCACCGGAGACCTTCATCTTCAATCTCATGTTGGTATCAGGTCGTACAACAGATGGTGGCAGGAAAGCAATTTTGGTGCAATCGATACTCTTAAATCGGAAAATGATGTCAATCAGCTGATTATTCCGGCTGATATTTCACTTTCATGGTCCCAGTCTGTCAATGCTTCCCTGACTGTGGGCGGAGATCTTCAGGATGCAATTTATTACACATGGACAAATCCGTTGACAGGCACGGAAGTGTACGGCAACAAGGCAAATGCAACACAGTACGGGATTTACGCTCAGGAGGAGCTTAAACTTTTCGGTGAATTAACTTTAAGGGGAGGTGTAAGGCTGGCCTATATCGGCAACAAGGTATTTCTTGTAAATGGCGGCATGCCTGGCGATGACCGGGTTTCGTGGAATAAACTGCTCTGGAGTGCAGGCGCGAGATATGTTATCAGCGAAATGCTGTCGGTTTTCAGTAATGCCGGGACCAGTTTTGCGGTACCGGGGTTCAAAGCCAGTTGCGGGACAATAAAACTCTCCGATTTTGGTATTCCGGGATACAATGGGCAATTGCCAAACCCGGGTCTAAAGCCGGAATCAGGAACAGGTATTGATTTTGGGGTTGACCTTAAGATATCGAACAGTATTAAGCTGGGCGGAAGGATATTTTACAGTATCGTGCAGGATGCAATAGTTGACAATATTGTTAGTGAAAATCCATCTCAGACCCAGTCGGTCAATGCTGGTTCTTCCAAAGCGGGCGGGGGTGAGCTTGAATTCACGCAAAGGATAAATAAGGAGTTTGACTGGTTTGTAAATTATACATTCATTTCATCGGAAACCATAAATAATCTGAATCCTGATCAGTCAGGTACAGCCATTCCTTTTGCACCCGGGAACATCTTTAATCTGGGACTTGAGTATCTTTCCTCCTTCGGGCTTGATCTTGTTCCATCATTGAATTACAACAGCGGGTTTTATGATGCGTTGGATAAGAGCAGCCGCATATTTTATAAACCCGGGATAGTTGTCAACCTGTATATTTCACAGCTGATATTCAAGCGGCAATCTTTCAACCTTGAATTCTTCGCGAGGCTGTCGGATATCACAAATAACGACTATCAGCTTCCGTGGCAGTTCAAAAATCCGGGTTTTGAAGGGATGACAGGTCTGAAGGTAATATTCAGATGAAAAAGAAAGGGTGGAATTTTAATTTTTCCCGATATGGGGTTGAATCAGGATAAAATAAAAAGAGGGAACTTAAGAATTGAACTTCTGTCAGTTTTGCTTCTGTTTAGCTCATCTCTGGGTTATGCCCAGACACCTGAAGCAGAGGTAAAGGCGGTAGCGTTTCAGAAGCTGTCACTTTTTATAGAATGGCCCGCTCATGCGCTCGATACGCCCGGCAAAGATTTTATAATTGGTGTGATTGGAAAAAGCCCTTTCGGAGATATACTTGAGAGTGTATATGAAAGTACCCTGATAAAAGGAAGGAAGGTTAAAATAGTCTACTTTAAAGATGTTAAGCAACTTACGTTGTGTCATATGTTGTTCATAACCAGCGATGTCGGCAAGCAGGAACTTCCCAGGATTCTTGATGCCGTCAGGGGAAAACCTGTATTGACTATTGCAGAGTCGGAAGGATATGCTGAGGAGGGATGCTTTATTAACTTTTTTGAATTGTCGGGCAAGCTTAGATTCGAGATCAATCAAAAAGCTATCGAAAGTTCAGGTTTTGTAATAGATTTCAAACTATTGAGTGTCTCAAAAATTGTAACCTCGCACGGCTGATGAAAAGCTTTCTTTTTAAGAATTTCTCCATTAAAAACAAACTGGTTCTGATCATAATCTCGACCAGTGTCCTGGCAATTGTCATAGGCCTGGTAATATCTCTCACCTATGATGTGCTGGAGGCAAAGAAAGAGATTAAAGGCAATGCCTTGCTGAATGCCACTCTTATAGGGCAATATTCTTCTGCACCTCTGATATTCGGATACAAAGAAGAGGCAACTGAAATTCTCAACAAGCTTGAATCAAATCCGACCATACTTGACGCTTGCCTGTATGACCCCTCTTCCAACGCCGTTTTTTCAGTTTACCACAGGGATAAAAGATCAGATTTTGCATTTCCCGGGTTGCGTTCTGAGAGTATATCTTTCTCGGGTAAATACATTCATGTATTTCACTCAATAGATTACCAGGGCAAATATTGCGGGACCATATATATAAGAATGTCGGCAAAGGTTTTAAGTGACAGGGTTAACAGTTCAATAATACTGGCCGGATTTGTAATATTATTACTGGTCATAGTTGTTTTTGTCATTGCAAACAGGCTTCAGAAACTGATTTCGGACCCAATCCTGAAACTATCGAATTTCACACGTAAGATTTCAGAGGATAATGATTATAGCGAGAGGCTTAGCTATGAAGGCAATGATGAGATAAATACATTATATCGGTACGTGGATAATATGCTTCTGCAGATTTTTCAGCGCGGGAAGGAGCGGGAGGAGGTAGAGAAAAGATACAGGTATTTGTTTGAACGAAACCCTGCTTCGATGGCAATTTACGACAAAGAGACCTTCATCGTTCTGGCTGCTAATGAGGCTTTTCTCAATATGTACGGATTTTCCATAGATGAAGTGCTTAAAATGACCCTTGTTGACTTTTATCCGGCAGATGAGAAAGAAGCAATATCAGATCTGGTCAGGGGGTTGTACGGGCACAAATATACCGGCGAATGGCATCATGTCAGAAAAGATGGTACGATTATGGCCGTTATCACAACTTCTCATGATCTGTTTTACATGGGAAAGAATGCCCGGGTTGTAGTTATAACCGATATCTCTGAAAGAAAGAAAGCAGAAGAAGAGGTTTCGTTCCTTGCACAGGTTCTGCGAACAATTAATGAATGTGTCAGTATAACAGATACCCAAAACAAGATATCATTTGTCAACAGGTCGTGGTGCAAAGTTTTTGGATATTCCGAAGAGGAGGTAATAGGGAAAGGCATCGCACTTATTATTTCGGAATCCAACCGGCCGGACATCGCAAAAGAAATCCTGGAAGCTACCCTGCAGGGAGGATGGCAGGGGGAAGTAATTAACTGTAAGAAAGATGGAACAGAGTTCCCGGTTGCCCTGTCAACCTCAATAATTTTTGATAAGGATAATAAACCTGTTGCACTTGTCGGGATAAGCACGGATATAACCGAGCAGAAACGGATCCAGGAAGAGCTTATTGAATACCGCAATAATCTTGAGATGCTGGTAAAAAAACGTACAAGTGAGCTTAATGATGCCATTATTGAGACAAGCGACTTATATGAAAATGCCCCCTGCGGATATCACTCTCTTGATGAAAATGGCAAGTTTATCAGGATAAATAAAACCGAACTTGATATGCTTGGCTACACTGCTGATGAGCTTTTAAATGTAAAAGGGCCGGCAGATATTATGACACCGGAGAGCAGTCAGGTCTTCAGAGAATTGTTTCCTCAGCTAAAACAGAAAGGGAATATCAGGAACGTGGAGCATGAATATATCCGTAAAGACGGCACCGCTTTTATCGGGTCGCTCAACGCTACGGCCATATATGATAATAACGGCAAATTCCTCATGACCAGATCTACATTATTTGATATCACTGAAAGGAAGCGCTTTGAGACGGAATTGCATAAAGCTATGGAGGTCGCAGAAAGTGCAAACCGTGCCAAAAGCGAATTCCTGGCCAATATGAGCCATGAAATCAGAACGCCAATGAATGCCGTACTTGGTTACACAGAATTGCTCAGTTCACTGCTTACCGACGACAACCAGAAGAATTACATCGAATCAATCAGATCAAGCGGCAGAAGCCTCCTGACTCTTATCAATGATATCCTTGACCTTTCAAAAATTGAAGCAGGGAAATTCGAACTGGAGTTTGATTTTCTCGATTCAAATCAGTTCTTTTCAGAATTTGAAAGAATTTTTGCTCTGAAAGCAAAGGAAAAAGGAATTCTGTTCATTGTCGAGATTGCACCCGGGACACCGGATTCAATATATGTTGATGAACCCAGACTGAGGCAAATAGTGTTCAACCTCGTAGGTAATGCAATAAAGTTCACAAATAAAGGTTATGTGAAACTTTCAGTACGGATCGAGAATATTCAATCAGTGGAGCATAAAGGCAAAAAAGATGATTATGCAGATCTTGTAATGGAAGTTGAAGATACAGGAATTGGCATTTCCAAAGAGGTGAAAGATGAGATATTTGATCCGTTTATCCAGGCAAGGGACCAGAGAAGTGTCGGCGGAACAGGTTTGGGATTAGCAATATCTCGACGGCTGACCTCTCTGATGAATGGTACAATCAGTTTGAAATCAGAGCTGGGCAAGGGCAGCACTTTTACAGTCAGGATTCAGAATGTTGCTTACAAATTCGGAATATCGAAAGAACCCCTTCCTCCGGAAATAAATCCGGGAGAAATTATCTTCGGCAAATCATCAGTCATGGTTGTTGATGACGTGCAAATCAACAGGAAATATATCATAGACGTTCTGGCGGGGACAGAGATAAAGGTTATCGAGGCTGAAGGAGGGTTCAGGGCCCTCGAATTGCTAAAAGACAGTGTCCCTGACCTTATAATATCAGATATCAGGATGCCTGAGATGGACGGGTTCGAGTTACTCGATAAATTAAAATCTGATGACCGTCTTAAAAGTATCCCTGTCATTGCCTATTCCGCTTCGGTCCTTAAAGATCAGAAAGAGAAGATCCATGAAAAAGATTTCGCTGGTCTGATTTCAAAGCCTGTAACAATTTCAGCCCTATTCACCGAGTTAATGAATTTTCTGCCTTACAGGAAGACTGAAGCAGGGATACTTGCAGAAAAAGGTCCGAATGAACAGCCGCTCTCTGAAATAATTGATTTACCGGTCCTGGTATCTTTGCTTGAAAAGGAATTCTTGACAAGATGGAAAACCTTCGAAGTGAGACAGCCGATAGGAGAGATAAAGCAATTCGGGATTGACCTAATCGAAGTTGGGAAAAAGCATAATTCGCATTTGATTATTACGTATGGCGCTGACCTGAAGAATGCTGCTGATGTTTTTAATGTGAAGGCAGTGTTAAATTCGATCAGACAGTATGCTTCTGTTATTCAGAAACTTAAGATCTAAAATAGTATTACAGGTACTTTAAGTCTGGCCCATGGCACGCATTCTGATAGTTGATGATAATCCCGACAATCTCCAGGTTCTCGGAAGAAACCTCCAGGGTGAGAATTTTGAAATAGAATTTGCCGTGAATGGCGAGGCAGCAATCTCCTGGCTGAACAGCAGAACCTTTGACCTCGTCCTGCTGGATATCAATATGCCGGGTATGGACGGTTTTGAGGTCTGCCAATGGATACGGTCCGATCCCCGTATGAACAGAATGCCTGTCATTTTTCTTTCGGCATTTACCGACAGGGAAACAATCCTGAAAGGATTCGAACTGGGTGGCCAGGATTATATAACCAAGCCATTTGACCCAAGGGAGTTACAGGCAAGGATAAAAACACATATCACTCTTAAGGAAAGTATTGAAAAACTTGAGGTTGAAAAAATAAGGGCCCAGGCAGCCGATCAGCTTAAATCGGCTTTCCTTGCAACAATGTCGCATGAATTAAGGACCCCTTTAAATTCGATTATCGGTTTTACAGGTATATTGATGAAAGAGAAGCCGGGGCCGCTTAATGACGAGCAGAAGAAGCAGATGGGAATGGTTCAGAACAGTGCCCGGCATTTGCTTTCTCTTATTAACGATGTTCTCGACGTATCCAAAATCGAAGCTGGGCAGTTAATGATGAACCTGTCGTCTTTCGATCTTCCGGAAGTCATCAGGAATGTAGTGGAAACAAATAAACCAATGGCTGATAAGAAGGGTATTCCCATATATCTTGATTTGAACAATAATATCGGGCAGATTTACAGCGATAAGCAGAGAGTTTTCCAGATATTGACTAATCTTGTCAATAATGCTGTAAAATTTACAGAGACCGGCAGTGTATCAATTTATTGTAACCTGGCCAATGATAAAGTCAGGCTGGATATAAAAGATACGGGTATAGGCATTGAAAAGGATCAACTGGACAAACTCTTCAAGCCATTTACACAGATCGATACCGGCCTTCAACGACAGTATGAAGGTACTGGTTTGGGCCTCTCAATCTGTAAAAAACTATGTGATTTGCTAAAGGGAAGTGTTGAAGTGGAATCTGTTCCGGGCAAGGGAAGTGTCTTTACCGTCATTTTACCTTTAAACGCCAGATAAACAGGCAAATGAGAAAAACAGTATTAATTATTGAGGACAATGATCAGAATATGTACCTGCTTACTTACCTGTTGGAGGATAGTGGGTACAATGTAATTCAGGCATTTGACGGGTTCACCGGAAAGATTTCTGCGATGGAGCATACTCCTGATATTATTCTTCTTGATATTCAGCTTCCCGGGATGGACGGTTATTCTGTTGCAAGGGAATTAAGATCCGTACAAGAGTTGCGATCAGTACCGGTTATAGCAGTAACATCCTATGCTATGCCAGGAGATGAGGAAAAGGCAAGGGAATCGGGAGCAACAGGCTATATTGAAAAGCCGATAAACACCGATACATTCATTTCTGAAATTGAGAAGTTCATTAAATGACCTTAAGACTATGGCCAGAGTTTTGATTGCCGATGATAAATCCGAAAACCTTTATCTGCTGAAAGCGATCCTGGAAGCCGAGGGGTATGAGGTAATTTCAGCCAGGAACGGCGCTGAAGCGCTCGGACTGATCAGGACAAATTTACCTGATCTGATTATCTCTGATGTGCTCATGCCTGTCATGGATGGCTTTACACTCTGTAGGGAGTGCAAGAAAGACACTGTTTTAAAAGCTATCCCATTCTTATTTTATACTGCCACCTATACTGACCCGAAAGATGAAGAATTTGCTTTAAAACTGGGTGCTGAAAAGTATATTATCAAACCGCAGGAACCCGATGATTTCCTTAAAATCATAACAGAATCTCTGCGAAAGAAAAAAGCTAAACCTGGTAAAAAACCTGGAGACAACAAACAGGATGAAGCAGTGGTCCTGAAAGAATATAATGAGGTTCTGATTCGTAAGATTGAAGAAAAAATGCTTCAGTCGGAGAGATCAGAAAAGGAACTCCGTCAATATTCGGAAAAGCTTGAAAAAGAGATTATAGAGCATAAAAAAAGTGAAATGTCTCTTTTTGAAAGCCAGCAACTGTTTAAAACCCTGACCGAGGTCACACCTGTCGGAATATTCAGGACTAATCCTAAAGGGGAAACCACATATGTTAATCCAAAATGGTGTGAGCTGTCAGGATTGAAACCGGAAGAAGCTCTTGGTAATGGCTGGATCAAAGCTTTGCACCCATTCGACAAGGTAAACGTGATTCGGAACTGGGAAAAAGATATCAGATTTGAAGGTGAATCAAATGCAGAGTACCGGTTTTTGCACGAAAATGGAGATACTGTCTGGGTCATCGGACGGGCAGTACCCGAAATAATTGGCGATAAGGTAGTAGGATATATCGGGACAATAACAGATATAACCGGACGTAAAAAGTCGGAAGAAGCCCTGAGGGGAAGCGAAGAAAAGTACAGAAGGATTTTTGAGAATGTTCAGGACGTTTATTATGAAACAACAGTAGATGGAATAATTTTGGAGGTCAGTCCTTCTATCGTTACCTTATCGAGGGGAGCTGTTGGCCGTGAAGACCTGATAGGCAAGCAGATGTCTGATTATTATTCTTACCCCGACGAACGCAATTCCTTTATATCGATGATCAGTGATAAAGGCTATGTGATGGATTTTGAAGTTTCTTTGGCTGTTTCTGAAGGGATCATAGTGCCATGCTCCATTTCTTCCAAGCTTGTGTACGATAAGAACGGAGATCCGGAAAAAATTGTAGGAAGCCTACGGGACATAACACTGAGAAAGGAAGCGCTAAACGCTCTGAGGGAAAGTGAGGAAATGTACCGTTCCATATATGATAACTCGAATATTGCAATTCTACTGACCATTCCTGATGGTACTATTCTTTCTGTCAATGATTGTGCATGCAGGCTGTTTGGCAGAACCGAGGAAGAGATTTGCAGTCTGGGAAGGAATTCTCTTGTTGATTTATCGGACAAAAGACTAGATGCTCTGCTCGAACAGCGCCGAAAGACAGGGAAAGCAAGCGGTGAACTGACTTTCATTAAGAATGACGGATCAACGTTTCAGGCTGAAGTTTCGTCAGTTTCATTCCGCGACCGGCATGGCAACCTTAAAACCAGCATGACCGTCAGGGACCTTACAGAGCAGCATAAAGCAGAAGCGGATCTTATCAGGGAAAAAAACAAAGCTGAGGAGAGTGACAGGCTGAAGACAGCCTTCCTCCATAACATTTCGCATGAAATTAGGACACCGATGAACGCAATCGTGGGTTTTTCAGCTCTTCTTGAAGATCCAAGCATCGACGAGGCGACCCGGGCCTCTTTCATAGAGACAATAATTAACAGCAGCAATCATCTCCTGTCAATTATTACGGAGATAATTGAGATTTCTAATATTGAAGCCGGCATCATCAAGTTAAAAAAACAGAATGTTGAGGTGGACCTTTTAATGCATAACCTTTACGACCAGTTTAAACCTCTAGCTTCCAGAAATAACATTGAGTTTGATATGACATTCTGCCCCGAAAGAGATTTTATTGTCTTCACGGATAATACTAAACTGATTCAGATACTATCGAACCTGTTGAGCAATGCCTTCAAATTTACCCAAAATGGTAAAATCCGTATGGGATGCAGAAAGACTGAAAATGAACTTCAGTTTTTCGTTACCGATACAGGTATCGGGATTGCTCACGATCAGTTGGAAAGGATATTTGACAGGTTCTACCAGGTTGAACACCTTGAGACAAGACATTTTGAAGGCACGGGCCTGGGTCTCTCCATTTCAAAAGCCTATGCAGAATTACTGGGTGGAAGAATAAAGGTAATCTCCGAGATCGGAAAAGGGTCTGAGTTCCATCTTATTCTACCCATTGAACGGCTGCCTGATATAATACCCGGCAGGACTCAAACCGATACCGAATTGAATTTCTCCCGTACCGTTAAAATATTGATCGCTGAAGATAATATAAATAATTTCAACCTTATAAAGCTTCTTTTTAAGAAAACATCAATCGAAACCTTACACGCAAAAAATGGAGAGGAGGCAGTGAATATCTGCAAAAGTGAAAAGAATATTGACCTGGTCCTCATGGATCTTAAGATGCCTGAAATGGATGGATATGAGGCAACTGAGATCATCACGAAGTTGTATCCTCAGATACCTGTAATAGCACAGACGGCTTTCATTACCGACCGTGAAAAAGCACTGAACTGCGGTTGTAAGGATATACTAAACAAGCCATTCAGTAAAGCAGAATTATTTGGCATGGTAGCAAAATACCTTAAGATTTAGAAAAGACGGTACCTTAAGGTTATTTGTAGCTTTTAACGGGTATAAATTTTTTCAGATGCTTATTTTATCTCACTCCTGGCTCCTTCCAGATTTCTTCGGATCAGGATGTTATTATGTATCCAGTTGCATAACACGCTGAAACTGAAGACGGTTTTCCAGCTGAATCGGCACAATATTCTGACTGTGGGAACAAAACAGGTGACAATTGTTTGTTTTACCGGTCAACTTCCTCCTGGCCGTTACTGAGGTAACATGACTATTTCCCCTATAAAGAAGCCGGAGCAGAAAAGGGAGTCAGGAAGTTGTTTGCTTTGCCATGGCATTGTTTTTTTCCTATTATTCTGTAACCATATTTAATTTTACAGGTATTAATAGCAGATTCTTATCAGAAAGCTGACTTTGAAGCTACACGACGAAATATTGATGCAGAGAGTGAAGGATGGTGATCTTTCGGAGATGTCAGTACTTTTTGAGAGGTACAATGTGTTGATATTCAATTATTACTTGAAAATGACTCTCAACAGGGATGTGAGCAGTGACCTTACACAGACCCTGTTTTACAGGATGATAAAGTACCGGGGATCGTACAGGCAGGAGCATAGTTTCAGGACATGGATGTTCAGTATTGCAAGGAATATTGTTACCGATCACTTTAACAAGGAAAAGAGAGAGAAAGAAATGTTCACCGCAGGCGACATACTGATCAACGACAGGGAGGAGGAAAACTTTTCATTCGGCGAGAACGATTATGTAAGGCTCGAAAAGTCGCTGGAACTTCTTGGCAGCCAACAGAGGGAGGTTCTTGTAATGAGCCGTTACCTCGGGATGAAATACTCTGAGATATCGGATATCACAACTTTGAGTGTCCCGGCTATAAAGGTTACAATTCACAGGGCGCTTAAGGAGCTGCGAAAGATTTATTTCAGACAATTATAATACAGATAATATGAAATGCATCGAAGTTGAAGAACTGCTGGCTGATTACCTCGACAGGAAACTGGATAGCCAGATGATGGATAAGGTTGATGAGCATATTCAATCGTGTGAACAATGCCTGGAAATGGTAAGGGAGAGCAGGAAAATACTTGACACGATAGCACTGTCGCCGATGGAGAAGCCGGATGATTCGCTGAGATCGGGGTTTTACAGTATGCTTGACGCGGAGATGCACCACACACGGACCCACCCGAAGCTCTTCTCAAACAGGCAATTGCTGCTGAGGGCAGCCGCTTCTGTGGCTATCCTTATAACAGGCGCACTTGCAGGCACCTTCATCACAATCTCCGTCAGGAATTCTTCGGAAGGAGAGAAGCTGGTCAGGTTGCAGTCGGAGGTGGAGAGTCTCAAGCGAACGGCTATGTTTAGTATGCTCAGGGATGAGTCTTCGAGCGGCCGGATACAGGCTGTAAGTTATGCAGCCGATCTTCCTGCCGGCGATGATAATGTTACTGCTGTGCTTTTTACCACCCTTAACAGCGATAAGAATGTGAATGTCAGACTGGCAGCTGCATATGCACTCGCCAGGTTTTGCGATCGCAAATCGGTAAGGGATTCGCTGGTCAAGTCGCTTCCGCACCAGACAGATCCGATAATTCAGGTTACTCTGATAAATATTCTGGTTGAGAAAAAGGAAAGGGATGCCACTGCGTCTATACGCAGCCTTATAAGCAGTCCGTCAACACTCAGGGAGGTTAAAGCAGTGGCTGAGAGCGGACTTAAGGTACTGCTCTGAACAAATGGAAAATTGGATTCAATTATATAAAAGGCCCCGATTCCGGAAAGGAGCCGTGAAGTAGAATTTCAAAACAAAAAAAAGATGAAAACAATGAAAATCACGTTGATTACAGCTGCTCTTTTGCTGATTGCTGCTGCAGGACAGGCACAGCAATACAAAGTTCAGGTTCAGAACCCTAAGGAGAGCAGGCTGGTACTTAAAAATTTCATAGGCACGCTGCCGGTGACAGGGTATAGCGGCAATGAAATAATAATATCATCCGATTCGGGGAATTTCGAGCCGCCTGCAAAAGCCAAGGGGCTGAAGGCCATATACCCCGGCGGAACTGACAACACAGGCATGGGGCTGGACGTGGAAAAGAATGGAAACCTGATTACCGTTACCTGTCTTCTTCCCCTCGGAAGAGACGAGGAGTACAAAATAATGGTCCCTGAGAATATTGCGCTGGAAATAGAAAGCGGCTGCGAAAGATCGAACGACATCGAAATTACCGGGGTGAAGAATGAGATTGATGTAAAGAATTGCAACGACATCACCCTTAAGAGCGTATGCGGTCCGCTGATCCTTTCAACAATCAGCGGTAATATAGATGTAACCTTTACGGCTGTTAATACCGATAAGCCATTTTCAGTAAACTCGGTAAGCGGTGATATCGATATTACATTACCTGCCAGGACTGCTACCACTCTGGAGATGCGGACAATCAATGGTAATTTCTATACCGATTTCGACTTCAGCGATTCAAAAAAGGACCTGAAAAGGGTAGGGGGTAATGAACTCGACCAGGCACTCAACGGAGGAGGTTTCAAGTTTACCATATCGACCGTCAGCGGTAATGTCTTTCTGAGGAAGGGAAATTAATTCCCTTCCTTTTTTATTTTACATTTAATTCTTTCAATATTCAGCCCATGAAAAGACTAATTGTCATTGCATTGGCTCTGGCAGAACTGTCGCTGGCCAATGCCCAGAAAGTAACCGAGAAACATATAAATTTTGAAGGTAAAAAGAATTTAAGACTGAACATCAGCATTGCCGATTCTATTCAGCTGGAAACCTGGAAAAGGAGTGAGGTGTACATACTTTCATCAGTGCTGGTAAACAGTGGAAAAGATAATGACGCCTATACCATTACCTACAAGGAGGAAGAGGGAGTGCTGTCAATTGATGCAGGATTTTCTGAGAAATATTTCAAAGGAAGAAAATGTTGCTGTGACAGCAGTTCAATATCCTGGAAGATTATAATGCCGGAGAACCTGAACCTTGAGCTGGAAACAATCGACGGCAACATAACCTTGTCGGGGAAAACCACCTCGGCAAGAATAAAGACCGTAAGCGGATTTGTCGATCTTTCACTCCCAATGGTGAGCAACGCCGATGTGGACTTTTCGACTGTAACCGGAACAGTTTATTCAAACTGGGATCTTAGTACAGGAAATAAAAACGGGACCAGCCTTCCTGTGAAAGTTGCAAAGAGGATAAACGACGGAGGTCACCTTTTCAGGGTTGAGACCGTGAGCGGGGACATTTTTTTCAGGAAGACGGAATAGCTTCAGAAATTCATTATAAATGAGGCGCCTTCGCCGGGCTTTGAGTCACACGATATTGAGGCATTGTGCATCCTTAGTATCTGCCGCGAAAGGCTAAGACCAATTCCGGATCCAGTATCCTTGGTGGTATAGAAGGGAACAAAAATCTTCTCAAGTATCTCAGGTTCCATGCCGGGCCCGTTATCCTTAAGCATAATAACGGGTCGTCCGTCAATATTGCAGGTGGCCCTGATCGATATCAGGTTACCGGAAGGCTTTGTGAATGCCTCGGTGGAATTCTTTATGAGGTTCAGCAATACGCGGGCAAGAAGTTTTTCATCAGCCAGCATCGACAGTTCATCCGGATCCACTTCAATTACTATTTCAGGACGCTCACCTTCCAGCTCCGATGTAAAAAAGCTGTTGGCAAGAATAAGTACCCTTTCGAGGAATTCCTTCAGGTTGATTTCAGCAAATTCTGGCTTTGGAAGCCTGGTAAGGCTCCTGTACGATTCAACGAATTTAATAAGCCCGCTGCCGTGTTCTTCAATGATATTTAACCCTTTAACTGTGTCGGAAATTATCCTCGGGGTAACTGATGCCGGATCTATCTCCTTCCCGTCCTTTTTGTAGAATCCCGAAATTGTCGAGCTGAGAGATGTAATGGGGGTAACCGAATTCATTATCTCATGGTTAAGAATACTGATCAGTTTCTGCCACGAGTCCATTTCCTGTTTGTCGAGTTCGCTCCTGATATCCTGCATTGTCACAAGTTTTAACCTGTGTTGTTGCAGCACAATAGACTGGGCCTGTATTGCCAGGCTGAGCAGGTTTTGACCAGCTCTCACATTTATCCGACGGCTTTCCCCTGGAGTGAGACCAATGAGAATCTCCGGCAATTTCCGGTCGAATCTTTCAAATCTTGAAATATGTGAAATATGCTCGATCCCGAACATTCTCAGTACTGCCGGGTTGGCGAATTCGACAACCCCGTTTTCTGAAAAGGAGATTATCCCTGTCCTGACATTCTCCATGATGCTTTTATAGAACCTTTCCTGTACCTCGATGCTTATCCTGGCATTCCTGAGCTTCTCATTCAGCTGGTTCAGGCTCCTGTGAAACTCTTTTTCTTTCAGGAACCCGTATTCGTCTGGGAACCTGAAAGATGTTTCGTCATTCCTGATTGCATTGAAGAAGAACGCCAGCTTGTCGTTAGTAAGGTTAATCCACCTGACCAGCGCCGCGGCGATTATTATCAGCAGGAAAAGAAATACAAGGGAATAAACGGGATCAAACCTGACGAAGAAAGCAAAACCCAGCGCCAGCAGCGTGATGGCCACGACATAACCTATAGAAACTATCCAGAAACGTCTATAAATCATATTTCTTTATTTTGTTGTACAGGGTCTGGCGTGTTATACCAAGCTGGGCAGCAACCGCACTGAGGTTATTATTGTTTTTGTGCATCGAGTCGGTTATCATTCTCATTTCCATTTCCGAAAGCGATATATTGCTTCCCGTTTCACCGATTCTGGCCACATTGCTGAACTCGAAATCTGAAGGCTTCAGAACAGGGGAATCGGAAAGTATGACAGTCTTTTCAATGGTGTGCTGAAGCTCCCGGATGTTCCCCGGCCAGCTATATGCCGAAAGCTTATCGATTGCCTGCTGCGTTATCTTCGGGAGTTCTTTATGATACTTTTCGCTGTATGAGGTGAGGAAGTGCTTTACCAGGTCGGGAAGATCCCCGATTCTTTCCCTGAGCGGCGGAATTTTGATAAGTATGGTATTGATCCTGTAAAGAAGATCTTCCCTGAAGAGTCCTTTCGATACCATGGAGGCAAGGTCGCAATTTGTTGCCGAGATAAGGCGTAGGTCCACCTGTATGGGTCGGTTTGAGCCTACACGTGTTATGCACCTGCTCTGCAGGGCATTAAGGAGCTTCGATTGCGAGGAAAGAGAAAGGTTGCCAATCTCGTCAAGAAAGAGGGTTCCCCTATTGGCCATTTCGATTTTACCTGGCCTGTCTTCCCTGGCATCGGTGAAAGCACCTTTAGTATGTCCGAACATCTCACTTTCGAAGAGTGTTTCGGGAATTGCTCCCAGATCAACCGGCACGATAAGTTCAATGTTTCTCAGTGAGAGGTTATGTATCTCGCGCGCAATCAGTTCCTTGCCCGTTCCATTTTCCCCGCAGATCAATACATTGGCATCCGTAACAGAAACTTTCTTTACCATACCCATGACACTCTTCATGGAGGGGGAGGGGCCCGTAATCAGCGTCCCGGAGGCCCTGTTTATCTCTTTCTTCAGTGCCCTGTTGTCATCTTCAAGAAGGGTGGCTTTAAGCTTTGTGGTCCTGAGCTTCCATGCCGCATTTATTGTTGCAATAAGCTTGTTGTTGTCCCAGGGTTTCAGGACAAAATCGAATGCACCTTCCCTGATAGCTTTTACAGCAAGCTCGATGTCGCCATAGGCAGTTATCATAATCACACTGATGTCGCGATCGTGCTTCATTATTTCTTTCAGCCAGAACAATCCCTCGTTGCCTGAACTGATACCGGCACGAAAGTTCATGTCGAGAAGGACGATGTCTACAGCGTTTCTGCGAAGCACATCGTAGACTCTCCCCGGATCCCGGATAGATAGCACTTTCTGGACCTCATAACCCAGCATCATCTCGAGCGAGTCGATCACGCTTTTATTGTCATCGATTATCAAAACTGTCCCGTTGATCATTGTCGTTCCATTTTCCTGATAAAGTCAAATATATGTAAAAAAATTAGACAGTTTTGATTTCATGCAGGCGTATATAATATATTTCATAAAAGATGCATCATTTTGAACTTCTGTGCGTCTTTAATATGAAATTAATAAAACAGCAATAAGCAGATAAGCCATGACAGTCAAGCTTAACCCGAACGAAATAGTTCTCAATGCTGGTGATACCAGCCGGGTTGTAGACGGGAAGACTCTTGAAGGGAAACTGATAGTGACAAACCAGAGGGTGTACTTCAAGACTCTCGATTCGCATCTTGATGGCTCAAATCTTGAAATAATGTTTGAAAATATTCTTGAGGTCATTTACTACAGCAAAGGCTTATTGTTCGCGATCAAGGGTCTCAATGTCGTTACACGCGATGGCAGAAGTTACAGCTTTTTCCTTAAAAAGAGAGATGAGATCGGAAGATTGATTAACAGCATGTACTAGATATGAGTTGGATTTTAGGTTAGGAGTAAATGGAAGAGGGTGTGAGCCCTCTTTTTTTTTGTCTTTTTTTTATACCCGCCTGTCATGTACGCTAATCCTCAGATTGCCGGCAGGCGGGTGACTTTTTTTATTCATCTTCCGGCCTATTCATACTTGAGCGACTGTGCCGGATTGACAAGGGCCGCCCTCATAATTTTCCAGGTAATTGTTATTACCGCTATCCCCAGGGAGATCAGCAGCCCCAGGATAAATGTCAGGACGCTCAGGCTTATCCTGTAATAGAAGTTCTCCAGCCATTTCCCGGCAAGATAGTAAATGACGGGCCAGGCTATAATGGCAGCCACGGATACGAGTATGAAAACCTCCCTGGAAATAACCGTATAGATGCCAAGAACCGAAGATCCCATTGCCTTTCTTACACCAATCTCCTTTGTCTTCTGTTCAACGGTGAAGGACGTGAGCCCGAAAAGACCCAGAGCGGCAATGAAGATTGCCAGTATTGCGAATATGACGGCCATGTGGGCATTCTGTTTTTCCTGGGTATACATTGTTTCCATGTCACGGTCGAGGAAATAATACTGGAGGGGGGCATTGGCAGCATATTCCTTCCATTTTGCCTCAATCTCTTTTATTACACCCGAATAATTAGTGGAAGGCAGCCTCACAGTTACATAACCGAACCTGTAATCATCAGGTCTCATGAGGTAGATATATGGCCTGATCGGATTTCTCAGGGATTCAAAGTTGAAATTCCTGATTACCCCGATAACCTGCAGGTACTTCGCATTGCCATTGAGTGACGGAAGGATGAACCTGGTTTTTTCTATATCTGAGATATTGAATTTACTCATAACGCTCTCATTTACCAGGCATGCTTCCTTATCTGTTGAAAATGATTCGTTAAATGATCTTCCCGCCTGGACTTTCATTTCGTAGGTGGCAATGTAATCGTAGTCAACATAGTTTGTCACCATCAGGAAGGAATCATCTTTTCTTCCTTCCATGCCATACCCGTTATTATTGTTTACCCTGTTCGGGGCCGCGGTTGAGAGGCTGGCGTTTATCACACCGGGGATCTGCTTTATCGCCTCTTTAAATGCTTTTGCCTTTCCCCCAAGCTCGCTCATTCTTTCTATTATTATCAGGTTTTGCTTGTTGAAGCCGACGTCCTTGTTGAGCATGTACCTGATCTGGTTGTACATTACAAGTGTACCTACAATAAGAAGGATCGAGATGAAAAACTGGAATACGACAAGTATTTTCCTCAGTCTTCCGCTCGACATACTGTTCTTCAGATCACCCTTTAGCACCTCGTATGGTGAGAACGAGGAGAGGAAGATGGCAGGGTAGAGGCCTGAAAGGATTCCTACAATCACTGCAAACAGCAATAGCGCAGGTACGAGGTAATATATCTTCATCTGCGTCATGGCAAGATGCGTACCGAGAAGCGTATTTACATAGGGCAGGCATAATACGGCAATTATTACTGCAATGATGAGTGCAGCGAATGCAAGCATGACTGATTCGGAAAGAAACTGAGTTACAAGTATGCCCCTTGAGGACCCCCCTACCTTTTTGATTCCAACTTCTTTTGCCCTTCTTGCAGCCTGGGCGGTCGAAAGGTTCATGAAGTTAATTGATGCTATTATCACGATAAGTACGGCTATGGTACCGAAAATAATCAGGTATTTTGGGTCCGTGGCAGGCTTGAACTGCTGCTGTACAACGGGATCGAGATGCATTTTCCCCAGCTTCTGCAGATAATAGTTATAGGTGTTACCCTTGGCAAGATATTCCTCGAGGTTAATCCCCATGTATTTCTCTACCTCAGGTCCGACATATTTCTTAAGAAGCTCAGGTATCTTGGCATCGACGCTCCTGTAATTTGTATTAGGCTTGAGAAGCAGGTAAGTCTCGAGGTTATTGTTGAGCCAAATCTTATTACGCGAGTATGGGTTTGTCATGAAGGAGATAAGGTAATTGGCCTCAAAATGAGTGTTCGAAGGGAAATCGGACATTACACCCGATACCACGTATTTGACCGTATCGTCTCCGAGCCTAATGGTTTTGTCGATTGGGTTCTCGGATCCGAACATTTTCCTGGCAGTCGATTCCGTTACAACAACTTTATAGGGGGCATTAAGAAGGTTTCTGACATCACCTTTCAGTACTGGTATCGAGAAGAAATCGAAGAATGTGGAATCGGCTTCCATTACATGGTCCTCCTTGAATTTCTGGTTGTTGTATTCCACAACTGTGGGACCCCAGCCGTTGATTCTCAGGGTCGATTCAACCTCCGGAAATTCACGGCCCATTGTCTCCGCCATCGGTGCGGGAGTAAAGGCCCCTATCAGTTCCTGTCCTCCAAGCTTCCCGTTCAGGATAAGCCTGAAGATCCTGTCTCTCTTTACATTGAATTTCTCGTAGCCCGATTCATTGATAACATAGAGAGCGATTACAAGACTGCAGGCGATGCCGATTGAAAGGCCGAGGATGTTTATAAAAATATATGCTCTCTGTCTTTTATAAGACCTGAAGCTATGAAGTAAAAGATGCTTTAACATATCTGCATTTTTTGAAGTTTTAACTTTTTTCTGTCCTGTGTACCTCTTTTAAATTTCAGAAGAGCGATTATTACCTGTTTTCGGCAACAATATGGCCATCGAAAAGATTAATTACCCTGTGTGCATAGCCAGCATCTCTTTCCGAGTGTGTCACCATAATAATCGTCGTGCCTTCCTTGTTGAGTTCGCTCATCAGGGAGATTACTTCTATGCCATTCTTTGAATCAAGGTTACCGGTCGGCTCATCAGCCAGAATTAGCTTCGGGTTGGCAACCACTGCCCTGGCAATGGCTACTCTCTGCTGCTGTCCTCCCGATAGTTGCTGTGGAAAATGCTTTGCCCTGTGAGAAATCTTCATTCTTTCGAGAACGGTTTCCACGTGTTTCTTCCTTTCTGCCGCAGTAAGCTTGAGGTAAATCAGCGGAAGCTCGACATTCTCATATACTGAGAGTTCGTCAATGAGGTTGAAGCTCTGGAAAACAAAACCTATGTTTCCTTTCCTGAAAACAGTACGGTCCCTTTCTTTAAGCTTTGCCACCTCGGTGCCGTTGAAAATATAACTTCCTGATGTAGGGTTATCAAGCAGCCCGAGAATGTTCAGGAGCGTTGATTTCCCGCAGCCCGATGGCCCCATAACTGCCACATATTCTCCCTCTTTGACATCAAGACTGACTTTGTTCAGTGCTGTTGTTTCAACCTCTTCCGTACGGAAGATCTTTGTTAATTCATTTGTTTTGATCATGGTTTTTATTTTATTGTGATTATCATGTTTATTTCAAAATAAGTCGTTCATTTTTTCCAAAAGTCTCATACCCCGATATTATTACCTTTTCACCTGCATGCAGACCGTCGAGTACCTCATAGTATTTTGGATTTTTCCTGCCGACAGAAATATTCCTGCGTGTTGCAAATTTCCCTGACGGGTCAAGTACAAAAATCCACTGGCCTCCTGTCTCCTGGAAGAATCCCCCGACTGGTATCATAATTGCATCCTTGGGCTGGCCCAGCTGCAGGCTGATGTAATATGTCTGACCGGTCCTGATGTTATCGGGCATTTTACCCGAGAAGGTCATGTCGATCTTGAAATTGCCGTTCCTTACCTCAGGATATACCCTGTGGACAACAAGGTCGAACTGACCGCCCTGCCTTTCAAGCCTTGCGGTGAGCTGGGTTCTTACCCTGTCGATATAGTGTTCATCTATCTGCGCGGTTACCTTATATGACGTGAGAACATTTATCTGCCCCATGTTTTCTCCTCTTGCTATCGACTGACCGATCTGCGGGATAAGTATTCCCAGTTCGCCCTCGACCGGAGAAGTGACGTTCAGGTTCTTGATCCTGTCCCTGACAAGTGCAAGGTTTTTTCTCATGTTTACAAGGTCGTTTTTAATCGTCTCAACATTCGCCGACCTGAAAAGAGAATCCTGCTTCTGGCGCTCGCGGAAAAGACTCTCTGACTGGATCGCCATTTCAAGATCTTCTTTTGAACGGGTGAATTCCTCCTTCGAAATAAGGCTGTCTTTTATAAGCACTTGGTTCTGCCTGAAAGTTCTGGATTTCCTTTCAATATCATATTTCAGGTTAAGCAGTTCCCTCTTGATTGATAGTCTTTCCTGCTCCATTGTAATCTGGGTATTCCTGAGAAAATCTTCCTTCTCTGCAAGCTGGGCCTCGCTTGTGAGGATGTTCATGTACAGGTCGGGGTTTGACAGCTTGAGGATAACCTCTCCCTTTTTTACCATTGATCCTTCCTCGACCAGTTTCTCCTCAACGCGTCCCCCTTCCTGGGCATCAAGAAAAATTGTGCTTATGGGTTCTACATTCCCGGTTACGGTAATATAATCATTGAACTGCCCCTGGGTAACATCCTCGATTATCAGCTTGTCTTTTTCAACCCTGTAGGTCGACTGGGGGTTTCTGAAAAAAGCCATGTAAACAAGAAGGGCCATAAGCAAAGCACCGGCAATATACCAGAGATGCTTTGGCTTCAGTCCTTTTTTCTTTTCTATCAGTTTATCCATTGATTCAAGACGGGTCTCCATTTTATATTATTTTGATAGTTAGTTTATACTTATTGTTTTATAATCGCCTGTAGCATAAAATTTGATAATCAGGTCCCTGATGAGAAGCTGAAGCTTGGTCCTGACCTTTTCGGTATCAGCCCTGAATAGTTTTGTTTCTGCAGCTGTATAGACAGTGACATCGACAAGGCCTGCCTCAAATTTTTTCTGTACCACGTCGTACGACTTTGAAGCATACTGGAAATTCGACA
>Ga0335069_10003514_pt1 | contig 23633 bp, 20 predicted proteins | sample Lox_Sample_11_FD_206714 | JGI IMG/M metagenome (GOLD analysis project Ga0335069, IMG submission 206714) | Soil microbial communities from Loxahatchee National Wildlife Refuge, Florida, United States - Lox_Sample_1.1 | ecosystem: Environmental > Terrestrial > Soil > Wetlands | place: USA... | reverse complement strand
GAGCAGATTCCCGCGGTCGTATTCATGGCGTATCTCGACGAAGGCGTGGGCGAAGCCTATGTCAGCCCGCAGATCGAGCGCGTCCTGGGTTTCACGCAGGAAGAGTGGCTGCAGGATCCGGTGCGCGGGTACTCCCAGGTCCATCCCGACGACAAGCAGCGCTGGAGCATCGAGGCGGCCGAGCTGTTTCTGACCGGCAAACCCTTGCGCTCCGCATATCGCATTCTGTCTCGTGACAATCGCGTGATTTGGCTGCATTGCGAAGCCAAGATGATCCGGCGCGAAGACGGCCATCCGTGGTTTATCCACGGAGTCGGATTCGACATCACCGATCTGAAGCGCACGGAAGAGGCTCTCGAGAAGGAACGCAACGTGGTAACGGCCATGCTCGATACGGTGGGCGCGCTGGTAGTGGTGATGGATCCCGAAGGCCGTATCATCCGCTTCAATCGCGCCTGCGAGCGCAGTACAGGGCAGACTCTCGCCGACGTCGCGGGACGCCTTGTGTGGGACTTGTTTATTCCGGAGGAGGAGTCCGCCGCATTTCGAATGCAGTTCGAAAAGATGCGGGATGGCCAGCTGCAAAGCGACTACGAATGCCAGTGGCTGGCAGGTGACGGCACCCGACGGCAGATTTCATGGTCGGGAGTCTCGTTGCCGGCGGGGCAGGGAACGCCGGCTTATGTCATCGCCACCGGCATCGACATCACCGAACGCAAGCACCTGGAACGGGCGATCCTGGAGATCAGCGCTCGCGAACAGCGTCGCATCGGTCAGGATCTCCATGACGGACTCGGGCAGCATCTGACTGGAATCGCCTTCATGACCAAGGTCCAGGAGCAGAAGCTGAAGGAACAGCAGCTGCCTTACGCTGCAGATGCCGCGAAGATCGTGAAACTGGTCAATGAGGCCATTAACAAGACCCGCGAACTCGCCAAAGGTTTGAGTCCCGTGGTTTCGGAGTCGCACGGGCTGATGAGCGCCCTACAGCAGCTGAGAGCGGAGGTGGAGGACGTGTTTGGTGTCTCCTGCCAGCTGCAGTGCGACAGTCCGGTTCTGATTCACGATGTCAACGTAGCCACGCATCTCTACCACATAACGCAAGAAGCCATTAGCAACGCCATCAAGCACGGCAAGGCGCGAAAAATTGAAATCGGCCTCACCGCCAGCGATAACCGGGGTATTCTCACGATTCGTGACGACGGAATCGGTACCAAGAAGATTCCGGCAGGCAGCACAGGCATGGGCCATCACATCATGAGTCACCGGGCGAAGATGATCGGCGGAACCCTGGAAATTCAATTTGTCCCTCCCCACGGGATGATCGTGACCTGTATGTTCCCGGTGAACGATTGCAAACCGAAGTAGCCATCTGCACTTCGCCGAGAGGTTGGTAGCCATGCTGACAAAGCCGAACGAAAAAGCTCCGGAGAAGAAGAGGATTTTCATCGTCGACGACCATCCGATCGTGCGCGAAGGATTGTCGTTGATGATGAATCGCGAGCCTGACCTGATGGTTTGCGGCGAGGCCGAGGAGGCTGCCGCTGCGCTACAGGCAATCACCACTACCCGTCCCGACTTCCTGATCGTGGACATTTCGTTGAATGGCCCCGATGGTCTGGATTTACTGAAGAGCATTCGCGCCAGGTTCCCCAACCTGCCAGTGCTGATTTTGTCGATGCATGACGAATCGATCTATGCGGAACGCGCCCTGCGCGCCGGCGCTCAGGGCTACATCATGAAACAGGAAGCCACCGAGAAGGTTTTGGTCGCCGTGCGGCAGATCCTCAGCCACAAAATCTACGTCAGCGATCGCATTGCCAATCGTATGTTGCAGCAATACGTCAGCGGCAATCAGGCGGCAACGCCTTCGCCGATCGCCATCCTTTCGGACCGCGAACTGGAGGTGTTTCGGTTAATCGGGGAGGGGCACAGCACCCGAACGATTGCCGATGAGCTGCATCTCAGCGTGAAAACGGTCGAGTCCTATCAGGCCCACATCAAGGAAAAGCTTTCGCTCAAGAATGGCAGGGAGCTTGTGCAGCGCGCCATTCAGTGGAACATTGGCGGCGGCGTGGCTTAGTTGGAACGCTTGCGCAATTCCGCCTTCAATTCCATCCGAACACCACTCGATGATAGGGGATTCCCGTATGCAAGAGACAGGCCTTTCCTGAGCAGCAAATCAGGTTGTGAAAGCTCTGCCCCGGATTGATCCTATGGGACACTCATTCGCCGATTGACGGCGACTTGAAGTAACTCTGCTGAGTGCGGAGAAGTGGCGAGCGCAGTCGAAGCTTGCCAACGCCGCTCGTGCTGGCGCAGTTGTGCTCGCACTTCTCCATTTTTCCTGTCCACGCCCTATGTCAAACGATTTACAGCGGCAGCCCGTTGTATCCCAGCATGCCGGCGATTACTTTCAGGTGGCAGCTTGCGTGACTGAAGAGGCGGGGCGGAGTTGGAAGCCGTGTATGCGCGAACCGGACCGGCGCGCTGCTATCGCCCTTGCGGCACAGGCTGAAGATTGACGTTCCGGCCCGGCGGCTCCGTCTGGCCCTGCCGGTCAAGCGAGTCCATCGTAGCTAGGACGATGCTGGTCACATGGTCGATGCCGGGGTCGGAATTCAGCATCAGGTGATACAGCCGGCGGCACGGCCACTCGGCGTTGAAGTACTTGCGGACAAACGCTGCCCGCTCCTTGTCGATGGTGTCCACCATCTCTGTCGCGTCCTTCTCGCTCATTTTCAGGTCGAGAAGCCGCTGAATCTTCCGGTCGCGCGAGCCATAGACAAAGACGTGAAAGGCGTCAGGCCTGCCGCGCAGGATATACGGAGCCCCGCGCCCGACGATCACGCAGTTCCCCTCTTGCGCCTTTTTCTCGATTACACGATGGGCATAGGAAACCAATTCGTCGGCATCGAAGATCTTGTCATCCGAGATGGGGAGCGAGCGTTCGTAGCTGCCACGCCAAAACACCTTGGCCAGCCGGTGAACCAGCGGATCGCATCTTTCCTCATGTCGCGCCACTGCTTTTTCCGAGACGGCAGCAACCTTGGCGATCTCGCACGTCAGCTGCTGGTCCAGTAGCTGCCAGCCTTTAATTCGCGCCAGTTCGGCAGCAACCAGGCTGCCGCCGGCGCCGTATTCGCGCTCGATGGTGATGATCCGGAACACGCTTCACCCCCGTTTTCCGCTGCCCAGAATAATACTACCTACGTCATAGAGGATGACGGGATGTACGCGCGCCGTTGCCTTCCGCGACGTGGCTCAGCGTCTCCGGCCCTCCACGCCAAGCGTCACCTCGCGGGCGCCGTCCAACTGCTCCAGGATCCCGTGTACCGGTATGCGGATCCACGCCGGCCGATGCTCGAGCTCGAATTCCACTTCGATCAACGCCCGCTCGATCATGTAGGCGGCAAGCAGAACCTTGAATTCATCCGCCTGCTGCGGCAGATAGGTGGCCGCTCCGCTGGCCGCCAGATACTCCTTCAGGAAGACGGCGCTAACCCAGCGATACCACACCCGAGCCCACATCTCGAGTTGGGGATGGGCCTCGCCGCTGGCCACAATGCCCGGCACATCGCCGAAGAGCGCAGCGTGCGACACATAGTGGAACGAGCGCAACATGGTGGCCACGTCGCGCAGCGCCGAGCGCTTGATACGCCGTTCGCTGAGCGGTCGCATGGGATCGCCTTCAAAATTGGTGATCATCCAATTGTTGCCGGCGAACAGCACATTGGAGAGGTGGTAGTCGCCATGGGTGCGAATGCGCATGCCTGACATGCGCTTGTCGCGTAGCGCCAGCAACTGCGCGCGAATGTCCGCCTCGCGGCCGAGCACGTCGCTGACGTCGCCGTGGGCGTTTGTAGGCAGCTCGCGCAGACGACTGTGCAGCATCTCGAAGGCCCGATTGAACTGTCCCAGCATGCCGTGATAGACGCCCTGCCGGTAGAAGGTGGTGAAGGGCTCGGGAGCGAAATCACCGATATCCGGGCGGCTGCTGAGGGCAGCGTGCAATTCCGCCGTGCGGCGCGCCAGCAAGCGCGTGCTGTCGAGATAACTGCCAAGCAGCTCCGCGATGATCTGTGGAATGGACTCGCTGGTCCACAATCCGGGCGACGTCAGGTCCTTCAGCCTCGGGTCCTGCTGCGGGACCGCCAATGCATGCTCAAAGAACAATCCGAGCTGGTCAAGCGTGTAGCGCCAACCGCCGGTAGCATTGGGCACAAAGCTGCTGAGGGTGCCCAGGCAGGTTTCCACGGGAGAAACTTCGCGATAGGTGCGGTAATCCAGCGAACCCAGGGCCCGCGGTATCGCCGCAAACGATGTGTGCTCGCAAAGGAATTCCGGCACCTCCCGTCCGGGATTCGGCCCTTCCTCCAGCTTGCGATAGAGCTTCAGCACGAAGTCGCTGCCGTAGTCGATGATGGTGAAGCAATCCTCCGTCTGCTGCGCATAAGGCTCCAGGTTCGATTTCGCCGACGTCCATGCCTGCCGGAACTCGCGAGTGTGGCATCCGATCAGCTCGCCGGCTTCGCCCCGGATGCGTCGGCGGCGCACAATGGCGCTCAGTAACGCATCGCAAAACTCGCGATCGAAGGCCGCGGGATAGAGCAGTGCCTTGGTATCGTCCGGCAGGCCGGAGACGCGCGCCGCCACCGCGCCACGCGGATCGTGCAGGATCGCGTCCACCTTTTCGCCGGTTGCCACCGACACCGGCACAAGATAGACCTCAGGATCGCCGCCGCTATATTCGACCGTCAGGAACAACAGATTTGCTGAGGTGTTGGGGAAGGTGAGCACCTTTTGCATCGAAGTTCCGGTGATGTCGCGCCGCTTGCCGAGAAACCAGGGACGGGAGCGCAGCATTCGCGGAAACATCGGCTGCAATTGCATCAGGGTCTCCGGCGACAACGCCTCGGCCAGAGAGGTTGCATTCACGACCGGGGCTTCCTGCGGGGTGCCCGTAACCGAAAACGAATCCTGTGCCGCATGCCGCGGCTGCAGATGAAACCAGTAGAACGCGTGCGGGCCAAGTGACAGCAGGTAAGGGTTCGCCGTAAGCGTGGGAAACTTGGCGCGGCCGAACATCTCGACTGGCACCATGCCCTCGCGGCTGGCCAGGTCCAGGTCCACGCATTGCGCAAAGCGCGAAAGATTGGCCACCACCAGCACCGCTTCGTCTTCGTACTGCCGGATAAACGCCAGCACCTTGCGATTGCTGGGATACAGGAATTCCAGTGTGCCGCGTCCGAAGGCCTGGAACTGCTTTCGTTGCTGAATCAGGCGCTTGGTGAACCACAGCAGCGAGTGCGGGTTGTTCTGCTGCGCCTCGACGTTGATTGTCTCGTAGTGATACTCGGGATCGATGTTTACGGGTAGATACAGCCGCTGCGGATTGGCCCGCGAAAATCCGGCGTTGCGGTCCGAGCTCCATTGCATCGGGGTGCGCACGCCATTGCGATCGCCGAGAAAGATGTTGTCGCCCATGCCGATCTCGTCGCCGTAGTAGATGACCGGCGTCCCCGGCAGCGAAAACAGCAGCGCTGTCATCATCTCGATGCGCGGGCGGTCGTTCTCCAGTAGCGGCGCCAGGCGGCGGCGGATGCCGAGGTTGATGCGCATCTCGCGATCGCGCGCATAGGTGCGATACATGTAATCGCGCTCTTCGTCCGTCACCATCTCCAGCGTCAGCTCGTCATGATTGCGCAGGAACATGGCCCACTGGCAGGTCTCCGGAATCGGCGGCGTCAGCTTCAGGATGTCGGTGACCGGATAGCGGTCTTCCATGCGCAGCGCCATGAACAGCCGCGGCATGAGCGGAAAGTGGAACGCCATGTGGCACTCATCGCCACTGCCAAAATAGGCGACCGCGTCTTCCGGCCACTGATTGGCCTCGGCCAGCAACATGCGGTCGCGATATTTCTCGTCCACATGCCGGCGCAGCTCGCGCAGAGCCTCGTGGGTCTCCGGCAGGTTCTCGCAGTTGGTGCCCTCGCGCTCGAACAGATACGGCACGGCGTCGAGCCGCAAGCCGTCAACCCCGAGATCGAACCAGAAGTCCATGGCGTCAAACATCGCCTCGCGCACCTCCGGGTTGTCCCAGTTCAAGTCCGGCTGATGCGAGTAGAAGCGATGCCAGTAATAGGCCTTGGCGAGTGGGTCCCATGTCCAGTTCGAGGTTTCGAAATCCTTGAAGATGATGCGCGCGTCTTTGTACTTCTCCGGCGTGTCGCTCCACACGTAGAAATTGCGCCAACGAGTCCCGGGAGCGGCCCGCCGCGAGCGCTGAAACCACACGTGCTGGTCGGAGGTGTGGTTCAGCACCAGTTCGGTGATGACGCGCAGCCCGCGCCGGTGCGCCTCCCGCAGGAAGCGCTGAAAGTCCTTCAGCGTGCCGTACGAGGGATTGACTTCCGTGTAGTTGGAGATGTCGTAGCCGTCATCGCGCAATGGCGAAGGACAGAAGGGCAGGATCCATACCGCGGTTACGCCAAGGTCCTCGAGGTAGTCGAGCTTTTGCGTGATGCCGCCGAAATCGCCGATGCCGTCGGTAACGCTGTCGAAAAACGCCCGCACATGGACTTCGTAGATGATCGCGTCTTTGTACCAGGTGACATTAGGGGACAGGTTCATGATCGCTTTGTCTGTCGAAAAGACGATGCTATGGCCGCAGCCGGGACTTGTTCAACTCACATTGGATGAAGAAATCCGGCCATCGGCTGCCGGGCAGCGAGGCAGTGTCTCACTATTGCGATTCCCACCGTCGTTCCTATGCGATGAATGGTGCCCCACGTTCGCCCATCTTTTGGGCTAACGTGGGCCCAGGTTAGCGTCCAAAAGACGGACGCGAACCTGGGGCACCGGCCAAGAAAAACGTAAGCTGCACCGCAACATTTCGTTGACAATAGCGTCTAATGTATTAATATTCATTGGAACGTATTTTTATGCTATGTCGAAACTGTCACGTCATGCCGTTATCCGGGAGCTGGTGGACGAGACCGAAGTCTCGAGCCAGGATGAGCTGCGCCGCAAGCTCTTCCGGCGCGGCCATCGGGTGACGCAGGCGACGCTGTCGCGCGACATACACGAACTCGGGCTCTCAAAGACACCAGAAGGCTACAAGCTGCCGCAGGGCGAGGAAGGCGAATTGGGGCTGCCCTCAATCGAGCGCCTCATCCAGACATTTGTCTACGACGTGCGCACGGCGCTGAACCAGGTGGTGATCAAGACCAGCGCGGGCAGCGCGCAGCCGGTATCGGCAGCCATCGACGCGGAAGAGTGGGAAGAGGTTGTAGGCACGATCGGCGGCGACGACACAATCCTGGCCATCACCACCGACAGCCGCTCCGCCGAAAAGCTGGCGCAGCGGCTGCGCAAATTGATGGCGTGATCGGTTTATGTGCTTTTGAGCCATTAAGGCCGCGAAGCAGGAAATTGTCATCCCGAGGAGGGCTTCAGCCCGACGAGGGATCTGCTTTTTGATCGAAAAGAATGAACGCTGCTCTCCAACCCGCGGTCTTCGGCGCCACCGGCTACTCCGGCTTCGAACTGGTCCGCCTGCTGGCCCGCCATCCCGGCGCGAAGAAGCCACTGCTGCTGCGGCGCAATGGCGAGAGCGGCGGCTACGCCGACCTCGCTGAAGCCTATCCGCAGCTTGCGGGCAACGGCGGTTTCCCCTTGGAGAGCTTCTCGTGGCAGCGCATGAAGGACGCGGGCGTGGATGTGGTGTTCTTTGCCACGCCGCATGAGTTCTCGCGCGAGCTGGTTCCCGAAGCCATCGCCGAAGGCTTTCGGGTTGTCGATCTGAGCGGCGCGTGGCGCCTGAAGGAGTCGGAAAACCGCAAGGCGTATGGATTCACCGGGGAGCCGCTGGACGACACTGCGGTGTACGGCCTGCCGGAGCTGCATGCAAATGAGATCAAGGGCGCGGCATTGCTCGCCAACCCGGGCTGCTACCCGACCTCGATCATCCTCGCGCTGGCGCCGTGGATTCGCGCCGGCTTTGTCGATGTCGAGCATGGCATCATCTGCGACTCGAAGTCCGGCGTCTCCGGGGCAGGGAAAACTCCATCGGCGAAGACACATTTTGTCGAGGTTGACGGCGATCTTTCGGCGTACAGCGTTTTTGGGCACCGGCACTCGGGGGAGATGCTGGAGCAGCTCGGGATCGACAGCAGTTCGCTGCAGTTCACGCCGCATCTGCTGCCGATTCCGCGCGGCATTCTCTCGACCATCTACGTGAAGCTGGCGAAGCCGGTTACGCCGGAAGATCTGGAGCAATCGTTGCGCGAGTTTTATGCGGGCAAGCCCTGGGTGCGCATCTTCGGCGCGGCGCGGCTGCCGCAGATCAAGTTCTCGCTGAACACGAATTATTGCGACATCGGTTTTTCGCTGTCGCCGGATGGCAAGCGGGCCGTCATTGTGTCCTGCCTCGACAACCTGCTGAAGGGCGCGGCGGGACAGGCGGTGCAGAACATGAACCTCATGTTCGGATTCGACGAAAGAGCAGGCCTGGAATGAAGCTGGTCATAAAAATCGGCGGCGCGGCACTGGACGACAAGCAACTGGTCCACACTTTTGCCGGCACGATTCCCAGCCTGGTGCGCGAGGGCCACAAGCTGATGATCGTGCACGGCGGGGGCGCGGCCCTAAGCCGCACGTTAAAGCAACTGGGCTGCGAGACCACTTTCATCAACGGACTGCGCGTGACCGATTCGCAAACCCGAGATGTCGCCATGATGGTGCTCGCCGGGCAGCTCAACAAGCAGCTGGTGGCGGCGATTGGTGCAGCCGGACAGCCGGCCCTCGGCATCTGCGGCGGCGACCTGCGGCTGGTGCTCGCGGCGAAGAAGAAGCAGCCCGACCTCGGCTACGTAGGCGAAGTCACGGCGGTGGACGCACAGTGGATTGAGCGCCTGTGGGCGGCCGGCGTTGTGCCGGTCATCTCCAGCCTGGCGCTTGGCTTCGACGGCGAATACTACAACGTCAACGCCGACCAGATGGCGTCGGCTTGTGCGATTGCCTGCGGCGCGCACGCGCTGGTTTACCTCACCGATGTTGCCGGCGTGAAGGATGCGGAAGGCGCGGTGATTCGCTGGCTCGATGTTGAAGCGATCGCCGACATGGTCGAGGCGGCGACGGTGAGCGGCGGCATGCTGCCCAAGTTGGAAGCCTGCACCAGCGCGTTGAAGAAGGGCGTGAACCGCGTCCGCATTCTGCCGGCGACGGCCGCTGAGGTTCTGCCGGGATTTTTTACCCAGCGCATCGATTACGGCACCGAGGTGATTGCATCGTGAAGCGCTCCAACCATCTCACCCTCTTCCCGACCGAGCGCAAAGACGGGGCCTGGCCCGGTCCGCGCTTCGATCGCGCCTTAGAGCGACGCGGCTAATCCATTTTCTAATTTGCCGGGAACCCAGCCACCACTTCCTTACCGAAACGACGGAAAGGAAGGCGAGAGGCTAATTGCTAATTGCTGGCTGCTAATTGCTTTTTTCGAGGTACGACATTGATTGCGACAACCATTCCTCCGGGAGCAAATCCGAGCACATTCGCTTACAGAAGCGTCACTGGCCGCGATTTGATCTCCATTCAAGATTTCTCGTCTGACGAGCTTGCCTGCGCGCTGGAGCTGGCCGCGGCCATAAAAGCCCGTCCCGCGGATTTTCGGGGCATCCTCGCCGGCAAGCAGATCGCGCTGTTCTTCGAGAAGCCCTCGCTGCGCACGCGGCTCACGTTTGAAGCCGGCATCAACAGCCTGGGCGGCACCTCGTTCTTCGTCGACCAGACGCAGTCACGGCTGGGCGCGCGCGAGAGCCTCAGCGACGTTGCCCATAACCTGGAGCGCTGGATCGACGGCATCGTGCTGCGCACGTTTTCGCACGCCACCGTCACCACCATGGCGCGGCACGCCTCGATTCCGGTCATCAACGCGCTGAGCGAGCTGGAGCATCCCTGCCAGGCCATGGCCGACATGCTGACGCTGCAAGAGCAGTTCGGCGATCTGCGCAACGTGCGACTGGCCTATGTCGGCGATGGGAACAACGTCGCGCATTCGCTGATGCTGGCCGCGGCGAGCCTCGGGGCGTCAATCTCGGTCGGCACGCCCGCCGGCTACGAGCCTGACGTGGCAATCACAGATGTCGCGCGTCATCTGGGGAAGATTTCCGGCGCCAGCGTTCGCGTGACCAACGATCCCGTCGAAGCCGTCGCCGGCGCCGATGCGGTCTACACCGATGTTTGGGCCAGCATGGGGCAGGAAGATGAAGCTGCCGATCGCAGCCAGATCTTCGCGCCCTTCCAGGTGAATCAGGAGCTGTTCTCGTACGCCGCCAAGCACGCCGTCTTTATGCACTGTCTGCCGGCGCACCGCGGTGACGAGGTTACGGCGGCGGTGATCGATTCGCCGCGTGCCGTTGTCTTCGATCAAGCGGAGAACCGCCTGCACATTCAGAAATCCATTCTTGTTTTATTGCTGGAAGGCGGTGTTCACCGCTTTCCGCCGAGGAGCGCCAATGCGTGAAAAAGTCGTACTTGCTTATTCCGGTGGGCTGGATACATCCATCATCATTCCGTGGCTGAAGGAAAACTATGACTGCGACGTGATCGCTTTCGTGGCCGACGTCGGCCAGGGCGACGACATCGATGCGGTCATCAAGAAGGCCTACGACACCGGCGCATGCAAAGTTGTCGTTGAAGATCTTCGGGAGGAGTTTCTTATCGACTACGTCTTCCCGGCGATCCAGGCGGGCGCAGTGTACGAGCACAAGTATCTGCTCGGGACGTCGCTGGCGCGGCCCATCATCGCGAAGTACCAGGTCGAGGTGGCGTTGCGCGAAGGCGCGACTGCCGTGGCGCACGGCTGCACCGGCAAGGGCAACGATCAGGTGCGCTTCGAGCACGCCTATCAGGCGCTGGCTCCCGAGCTGAAGGTGATCGTGCCGTGGCGTGAGTGGAAGCTGCAGTCGCGCGAAGACTGTCTCGATTACGCCGAGGCGCATGGCATTCCCGTGGCGCAGAGCCGCGAGAAGATCCACAGCCGCGACCGCAATCTGCTGCATGTGAGTCACGAAGGCGGCGAGCTGGAGGACCCCAACAACACGCCGCTGCCCACCACGTGGACGTGGACGAAGTCGCCGCAGGACGCGCCGAACGACGTCGAGAAGGTGACGATCGAGTTCAAGCACGGCCTTCCGTTCGCTGTGAATGGGGTGCAACTCGATGCCGTCGCGCTGGTTGAAATCCTGAACGAAATCGGCGCGCGTAATGCCGTCGGCCGCATCGATCTGGTGGAGAACCGTTTCGTCGGCATCAAGTCGCGCGGCTGCTACGAGACGCCGGGCGGAACGCTGCTGCTCACCGCGCATCGCGAGCTGGAGGCGCTGTGTCTCGATCGCGAGCTGTCGCACTTCAAGCAGCACATCGGGTTGAAGTACGCCGAGGTCGTCTATTTCGGACTGTGGTTCACGCCGCTGCGCGAGTCGTTGCAGGCGTTCGTCGAGAGCTCGCAGCACGATGTGAACGGCACGGTCACGCTGGCGCTCTACAAGGGCAATGTCGATGTTGCGGGGCGCAAGTCGGAGACGTCGCTGTATCGGCCGGACATCGCCAGCTTCACCATGGGCGCGAGCTATGACCAGAAGGATGCGGAAGGCTTCATTCGCATCCTCGGCCTGCCGGCGCGCTCGCGAGCGATCATTCACGCCAAGCAGCCGAAGGCGGTGGTGCCACTGCGCTCGGCGAAAAAGGTGGCAGCGCAATGAAGATGTGGTCGGGCCGCTTCAGCCAGGCGCAGGACGCCGACTTCGAGCAGTGGCAGCGGTCGTTTCCCTTCGACCGCGTGCTGCTGCCGTACGAAGTTGCGGCCAGCAAGGCGCACGCGGCGGCCCTGGCGAAGGCGGGGGTGCTGAGCGGCGATGAGCTGGCGACGACGCTGCGAGCGCTCAATCAGATCGCGGGCGAAGGCGTGCCGGACGACAATTCTGCGATCGAAGATGTGCACCACTACGTTGAGTCGCGAGTCGTCGCGATTGCGGGTGAAGTCGGCTACAAGTTGCACACCGGCCGCAGCCGCAATGAGCAGATCGCCACTGACCTGCGTCTGTATGTGCGCGAGCAGATCGATGACATCACGCGCCTGCTGGCGGAACTGGCAAGCGCATTCGTGCAGCAGGCGGAAGCTGCGGGCGAAAACGTGATGCCGGCGTACACGCATCTGCAGCGCGCGGAGCCGGTGCTGGTTGCGCATTGGCTGCTGGCGTATGTCGAGATGCTCCTGCGCGACATCGGGCGTCTTGGCGATTGCGGCAAGCGGGTGAATGTTTGCCCGCTTGGCTCGGGTGCGGTGGCCGGAACGATTCTGCCGCTCGATCGCGAGGCGATTGCGACGGAGCTGGAGTTCGAAGCGCCGACCGCCAACAGCATCGACGCCACCAGCGATCGGGACTTCGCCATCGAGTTCGTGCAGGCGCTGTCGTTTGTCGCGCTGCACCTCAGCCGCTGGGCGGAAGAGTCCATCCTCTTCTCCACAACGGAATTCGGCTTCGTCAAGCTGCCCGAGCAGTATTCCACCGGCAGCAGCGCGATGCCGCAGAAGAAGAATCCCGACGCGCTCGAGTTGGTGCGGGGCAAAGCCGGGAAGGTTTTCGCCGACGGCTCAGCGCTGTTCATCGCTGCGAAGGGCTTGCCGCTGGCCTACAACAAGGACCTGCAGGAAACGCAGCAGCCGGTATTCAGTGCGGCACAGCAGGTCTCCAGCATGCTGCGTGTCGCGGCCGGATTCGTGTCGGCAGTGGAGTTCGATTTCGACCGCATGCAACAGGCCGCCAGTCACGGTTTCATGAATGCCCAGGCTGCGGCGGCGTACCTGGTCAACAAGGGAGTCCCCTTCCGCCGCGCCCATGAATTGGTGGGCAATGCCGTGCGGCTCTCCATCGAACATGGTTGCGAACTTCAGCAACTGTCGAAAGCGGATTACGCGCTCTGCGGCATTGATGCCGACGAGCATTTCTATAACGCCCTGGCGCTCGAAGAAGTGCTGGCCATTCACAACGTCCCGGGAGGTACCGCACCTGCGCGGGTGCACGAAGCCTTACAGACGGCGAAAGCAACACTATCCCAATATTTCGGAGTCGCCCATGCATGCACGTAACGCTACGCTTCCCGATGCCTTTGCCATCGAACAGTTGATCCATGTCCACGTGGCCGACGGCACCCTGCTGCCGCGCTCACTCGCGGAAATCTGCGAGAACATCCGCGACTTCATCGTCGTCGAAAACGAGGGCGAGATCGTTGGCTGCGGCGCACTGCACCTCTACGGCATGCACCTGGCCGAGGTCCGCTCCATCACGGTGACCAACAAGTCAAAAGGAAGGGGCGCGGGCCGCGTGCTCATCAACGCGCTGCTCAAAGAAGCGCAGAAGCAGAGCGTGACCTGTGTCTGTCTGTTCACGCGCATTCCCGGATTCTTCGCGAAGCTGGGATTCAAAGAAGTCGACAAGGAAAGGCTTCCCGACAAGGCGTTGAAGGACTGCATCCGCTGTCCGCGGCAGAACGCGTGCGATGAGATTGCGATGTACCGCGGCACGCTGCCAAGGCACGCCGGCATCCGGCGCCCGCGCGCAGCGCAGGAGTACGTGCAGATCGCGTCGGTGCAGGCATAACCTGGCCCCACGTTAGCCCAAAAGATGGGCGAACCTGGGGCACCATGCTTCCTCTTGCTCCCGGTTTCACCGCCTTGCTGCGTCTATCTGCCCGCTGATAGCATCAAAAGTTTGTACAGACCATTGATCTACTCTCCATACGCACATGCCAAATACAACTGATATTGCAATCGTCAACGGCGCCCGCACGCCGATGGGGCGTTACTGCGGGAAGCTACGGGATTTCACTGCCCAGGAACTGGGCGCAATTGCCGCTGTCGAGGCCATGAAGCGCTCCGGGGTCGAGCCCGGCGAGATCGACCACGCCGTCTTCGGCAACGCGCAGCAGACCTCGGGCGACGCCATTTACGGCGCGCGTCACGTTGCGCTTAAAGCCGGAGTGCCCATCGAGGTGCCGGCGCTCACCGTCAACCGCCTGTGCGGATCGGGCATGCAGTCCGTCGTCACGGCCGCGCAGATGATCCAGCTCGGCGAAGCCAAAACTGTGCTGGCCGGCGGCATGGAGTCGATGTCGCAGGCGCCGCACGTGATTCGCGGCATGCGCTGGGGCGTCGGCCTGGGCGAGGGCAAGCTGGAAGACTCGCTCATGGTGGCGCTGATGGACAGCTACTGTGGCCTTTACATGGCCAACACTGCCGAGCTTTACGGCGAGCAGCAGGGCATCACCCGCGAGATGCAGGACGAGTTCGCCGTGCGATCGCAAAACCTGGCCGAAGAAGCCTACAAGGCGTGCCGCCTGAGCGAGGAGCTCACGCCGGTGCCGCTGAAGAACCGTCGCGGCGAGCCCACGGGAGAGATGTTCACCAAGGACGACCATCTGCGTCCGGGCACGACGATGGACGATCTCCGTAAGCTGAAGCCGGCGTTCGGCAAGAACGGCACAGTGACGGCCGGTAACGCCAGCGGAATCGTTGACGGCGGCGCAGCGATGGTGGTCATGTCGGTTGACGACGCCGAGAAGCGCAACCTGAAACCGCTGGGGCGCATTGTGAGCTGGGGCATTGCGGGCGTCGATCCTAAGATCATGGGATCGGGGCCGGTGCCGGCCACGCGGATCGCGCTCAAGAAAGCCGGACTGAAGCTCGACGACATTGATTTGATCGAGCTCAATGAAGCCTTTGCTGCGCAGGCGCTGGCAGTCGAGAAGGAGCTGGGCATCGATCGCAGCACGCTCAACGTCAACGGCGGAGCGATCGCGCTGGGCCATCCGCTGGGAGCGACCGGCTCGCGGCTGCTGATCACGCTGCTGTACGAACTGCGGCGCCGCAAAGCGCAGTACGGGCTCTCGACGGCGTGCATCGGCGGCGGGCAGGGGATTGCGGTGATCGTGGAGAACCTGCAGCGGTAGGGACGGCACCGCTTCCTAGTAGGTGTCATCCTGAGCGGGCGTTTTGTGCGGTTGGCGGTGTGATTGCCCGGTCGCGTAGTCGAAGGACCGCTATATTCGGATCACGGTAGGGGTCCTTCGACTCCGCGACCGGAGCAACTATCCCGCCAAGCGCAAAAGGCGCGCTTGTCAGGATAGTTGCGCGGTCGCTGCGCTCAGGATGACACCGGCTACCACGAAGTTTTGTGGAGCGCTTATGCGCGTGTTCACCGGCATCGTTTTTGGGTATCTGCTGTTTGAGCTGTCGTGGTACGGTGGCTTCCGCGTGACCAATACCGACCTGCACGCGCCTGCCGGCATCAGCTTTCAAGCCGGTGCCATCACCTTCGGCCTGCTGTTTGCGCTACTGGCCGGCTACATCGCCAGCTTTATCGGCGGACGCCCGCACTTCATCGCGGCGAAAGTTGTCGGTGCGATGATCGCACTCACGGCCATTGTGGTCATGGTGCGTAAGGGCCGGCGTGGCCGCAGGTGACGGCGCTGCTGTTCATGGCGCCGGCTGCGGTGGTTGGCGGTTGGACTTACGTGCTGCGGCGGCAAGGGAAGAGCAAGTGAGACGCGAGACATGAGTTCGGCTTCGGAGCGCCGAAACGTGTTCTGTCCCTGCCGGGACACAGCTCTCGTTATAGGTTCCCCACCAAGGACTTCGTCCTGGGCTAAACTGAATCCGTCCCGCATGGCGGGACGGCATCAATCAGGAATTCGTACATTTTCATTCCCCTGAAGGAATCACACATGCAAATTCAGAAAGTCGGCGTACTGGGTTGTGGGTTGATGGGGTCGGGCATTGCGCAGGTGGCGGCGACCGCCGGCCTCGACGTTCTCGTGCTCGAACAGGAGCAGAAGTTTCTCGACAAAGGTTTCGCGGGCATTGAGAAGTCGCTGTCGCGGCTGGTCGAGCGCGGCCCGGAGAAGGGCGGCCTCACCGCCGACCAGAAATCGCAGACGCAGGCGCGGCTGAAGGGCACGCTGATCATGCAGGACCTCGAGGACTGCGACATCGTCATCGAGGCGATCATCGAGAACGTCGCCGAGAAGCGCAAGACCTACGCGCAGCTCGATTCGTTTGTCAAGAAGGACGCGATCTTCGCCACCAACACCTCTTCCATCTCCGTCACCGAGCTGATGACCGCCACCAAGCGGCCGGAGCGCTTCATCGGACTGCACTTCTTTAACCCCGTCCCCATGATGAAGCTGGTGGAAGTGGTGAAGACCATCGCCACCGCGCCCGAGGTCTACGACGCGGCGGTCGAGTTCGGCAAGAAGGTCGGCAAGGTCCCGGTGCGCACCAGCGACAAGACCGGCTTCATCGTCAATCGCCTGCTGGTGCCCTACCTTCTCGACGCGATCCGCGCGTATGAAGAAGGCGTCGGCTCCATCACCGATATTGACGAAGCCATGAAGCTGGGCTGCGGCTACCCCATGGGCCCGTTCACGCTGCTGGATTTCGTCGGCCTCGACACCACGTACTACATCACGCACGTGATGTACGACGAGTTCAAGGAGCGGCGATTCGCTGCGCCGCCGCTGCTGAAGCGGCTGGTGCTGGCCGGCTGGTACGGACGGAAGTCGGGCAAGGGATTCTACGACTACAGCGATCCCAATAAGCCCGTGCCCGGAAGCTTCGTCTGAGTTGCCGCTGGGCGTGACGAGTTCCAAATTGGCAAAATCGGCGAGCTTCACCATCACTTTAGTGGCGTAAATTTCCCGATCGGAGAATGCTGGCCGACTTGAACGGTTGCGGCAGCATCTGAGATGCCCCTGGATGGCGATTAGAGGCGATTCTGGCGACGATCGGGCCTCGGGAGACACTCAGATACCCTCAATTGTCTCCGCACGCCTATAAACGAATTCTAGGCGATCCTCGGCGTTTTCCCAGTTCGGTACGAACCTGCCGGGACGGCTCTTTAGTGCTAGGCGAAGGTTTCACCACGGAAGCACGGAATACTCGGAATTTTTGTAATCAGGATTGTGTTGCTGCGAACACGTCGGCGTATGTGATGGAAGGTCGCCGGCCGCGCGCGTTTCCGTTCGGGCCGTTCGAAAGGCTTAAGAAAATTCCGTGCCTTCCGTGCTTCCGTGGTGAAAACGATCTTTACCACGTCCACGAAAGCTGGAAGATTTCTTCGTGCGCCTTGCCCGCAGCGTTCCCGAGATATTGCGTTCCATGGCGGAATGAGAACGTGAGGTTCTTATCGGGGATGGTCACGCTCGTCTGAAATCCCGTGGACACTCCGGAATATCCCAACAGCGTATCGCTGATGGGTCCATTGGCGAATGCGGGATAGGCGACGGCCTGTTGCCAGTATCGGCCGGCCGCGACTTCCAGAAAGCCCAGCTTGCTGGGCAGCACATGAGCGGCTTCCCACTCCATGGTGAAGGAATGGCCTCCCGGTTGTAGTGCCGCACCGGTCGGTCCCTTTTGCCCATAGGTCTCGAGCTCGCCGGTCATGCGGACATACGACGTGTTGCTGCGGTTCACATAGGCATTAAGCGCGCCGGTGATGAGGCTGTCCCAGTCGCTGGCCGACGATTGATGTGCCGCGGAGTAGAAATCGGGATCCGCGCTGAACACATACTGCGCGGTCGTGATGGTCCACTTGCTGTCTTTCTCTAACACCAGCGAATCGCCGGAATCGGTATCGCCGCTTGACTTCTGGCTGCTGCCGCCGGGCCGCGCAAATGGACTGGGCGCGTTCGGCTTCGCAAACTGGTAGAGCATGGCTGGGTTCGCCGCCCCATTGATATCGGTGAGGGCATCCTGCAGCGCCGTATTCTGCTGCGCCGTGGCTCGGATGGCAAACAACCAGGTGACGAGTGCGAGGCCAAGCAATATCGCGCGAAAAATTTTATTTTTACTCCACATATTCTTAGCTCCTGCGTTTCCGGGAGCGTCCTTAAAGAAGCGGGCAGGATGGAAGTTGTTCCACCCTGCCCGGAGAAGAGTCACGAGTGTCACCCGGTAAGGCGACAAACGTCACTTAAAAGGGGTTAGTGCTGGGGGCCAGGAAGAATCGCGTGGGGCGGAACCGCCGCACGACAGGACAGCTTCTTGCACTGGATCGATTGCTGCGAAGCCTGCTTCTTGGTGATGACCGACTTGGTAGTCGGAGTCAGCGGGGTGCGGGCTGCTCCGCCACGGCCTTTGGTCACGGCCATTACGCTCGGGGCGCTCGCGCTCAGGGCCAGGGCGCCGATTGCGATCAACATGGTGATTTTGCTCTTCATGGGTTTTTCCTCTCTCGCTGTTTTGATTTATCCGCTTTGAGTTGAACTCGCCGCGTGATGGAGCGAGTGTGCGTCAAGTGCCTCTTGCGGACAATGCACTGCGGGTAATCCGTCGGTGAACTGAAGCTGTTCTGAAAGGTGATCCGGCGGCAGTGTAGCTTCCCGGATATTCGGACTATCTGTTTGGGTAGTTCCGGCGGACTAATATCTCAGGGGAAGTAGATAGCAAGGTTATCGGCACGACTGAAGTATCCCTGTCAGCACTGTGTGTCGTCGGGTGTTATTTGGTTTAACGGCAGGGCGTGTGTCGGTATCAGAAGCTGCAAAAATTTATGCCCAGGACTACGGTCGCCGCGACGACCTTTGTCCTGGGCTGAACTGACCTGTCCCGCGCGCGAGACGGCGGCGTGGAAACTCCTGCAGCAGAGCGCGCTCACTTGGTCTCGAGGATTCGTGGGCGCACGATCCATCCGGACGGCCACTCGGAACGGCCACGAGGCGTTTGCGAACGCTGCACCTGGATCTCCCGCAGCAGGCGTGCCATGCATCCGTGCAGGATGCATCCGGCGAGCGCCTCGGGGTTCATCGGCTGCGACGGCGACACGCTGCCGCCACTCATCCGGGGCTGGAGATAATGAAACGCCTGGAACAAAATCTCGGTGGCTGCATAAAGCTCTTTGGCATCGCTCATAATCGGACCTCCTCATCCACGGCGCCCAGTGTGCGGTATTGGCGTAATCCAGGCAATGAACTGCAGCTGAATTGTGGGTAACTTTTGGATGAACTCGCAACCTGCTGAATGCAGGCTAGTTAATCGGCGGAAGGCAGCGGGTGTTCGGCGATTTAACCATCGTCCAATTGCTTCTCCTCCACCTTTCTGGGGTAATCGCACCAATGACGAATTGACCGACGCGAAAAGACGTATACAGTCGCCCGTGCTGATTGGATAAAATCCCGGATCATTGAATATTTTGGGCTGGGAATGCGGAGGAGCAACTGTCCGGCCTTGGACACGTCGCTTTGGCATTGAACACAGTCACACTCGCCGCGTGGCCTATGACCGGTGAGCATCATTAGCAAGGAACCACTTACGGACGATCTCGCGCGGTAGTTTGATTGCGAGGGTGCATGTAATGGGTTTCCTATTGAAGGGCTCCAAAGGCGCGAAGACGCAGCCGCTGCGCACTGGCTCACAGGGCGGCGGCAGAGCCGGACGTTCCCAGTTGGGCACGATGAAAATTCGCTAACCAGCTTGGAAGCACGTTCCTGATAGTAGTAAACTTTTCACCACGCTCTCCCCAGACGCTCCCGGAAGAGAAGGAGGCATGAAAGAAGCCGTCTCCGCGCGCATTCGCTTTGGGGTGTTCCAGCTTGATTTGAAAGCCGGAGAGCTCCACAAGGGCGATTCCAAAGTGCGACTACAGGAGCAGCCTTTCCAGGTGCTGCTTATGCTGGTGGAACGCGCCGGCGAGGTAGTCAGTCGCGAGGATATCCAGAGCAAGCTCTGGCCGAACGATACTGTCGTCGAGTTCGATCACGGTATCAACACCGCCATCCGCAAGCTGCGCACCGCGCTGAACGATTCCGCCGAAAAGCCAGACTACATTGAGACCGTGGCGCGGCGCGGTTACCGCCTGATCGTGCCCGTCGAGTGGCTCCAGTCCAGCAGCGACGGCTCCGCCTCGGATGCGCCGAATGCTGAGACTCCCGTAAGCGTAGGCACCGGCATCAAACCTGGCCTTCGCTCAACCGAGCTCACTCCCGGCAAGATCCTCTCCCACTATCGCGTGCTGAACGTCGTCGGCGGCGGTGGGATGGGAATCGTCTACCGCGCTGAGGACCTGAAGCTGGGGCGCGCGGTGGCATTAAAGTTCCTTCCCGAAGAACTCGGCAGCGATCCGCTCGCGCTGGCGCGCTTTGAGCGCGAGGCCCGTACGGCTTCCTCTCTAAATCACGCCAACATCTGCACCATCTACGAGGTCGAGGAACACGAAGGCACACCGTTCATCGTCATGGAGTACCTGGAGGGCATGACTCTTCGCGAGATGATCGGGCATGCCAACATCGCCTCTCCCCTGAGCAAACCCAGCAAGCAGGCGCTGGATATGCAGGAGGTCCTTGACATCGCGATTCAAATCAGCGAAGGGCTCGACGCCGCCCATCAGAAGGCCATCATTCATCGCGATATCAAGCCCGCCAACATCTTCATTACCCGGCAGCGGCAGGTGAAGATTCTCGACTTCGGATTGGCCAAGCTGATCACGGAGGCGAAAGAGGGTACCGCCGAACACCAGGTCGGAAAAGAGGACGATGCCGGAGCAGAACCGGATGTGGCGGAGAACCCGGACACGAACCTGACCCGGGAAGGCGCGTCCATTGGAACCACAGGTTACATGTCGCCCGAGCAGGTGCAGGGTCTGAAGCTGGATGCGCGCACCGATCTTTTCTGCTTCGGCCTGGTGATGTATGAGCTCGTCACCGGTAAACGGGCCTTCGGCGGGGGAACGAAGGAGAGTTTTCGCGAGGCGGTGCTCTATCAGACGCCAACGCCGATGCACGAGTTGAACCCGGCGGTTTCTTCCCGGATGGAGGCCATTGTCAGCCGCTGCCTGGAGAAGGAACGTAACGTGCGCTACCAGCATGCCTCCGACTTGCGCACCGACCTGAAGCAGATCCGGCGCGAGATGAGCACGCATTACATGCTGCAGGACCGGATTGCGGAGCGCATCGCCGAAGCGCAGAAGAATGCTCAGCCTGCGGTGGTTGCCGAGCCTGAAAAGACACCGGCGCCCCCCGCACCTCCGCAGGCAAAATCCAGCATGAAATTTGTGACCGCCGCGGTGATCGTGGCGATTGCGCTGGCCGCCGGCATTCTCGTGGCTTATCGCAATTTGCGGCCGCGTCCCGGCGGCGGAGCCAACGCCCAGTCTGTCGTCGTGCTGCCCTTCGCCGATATGAGTTCCGGGCACGACGAGGAATACTTCTCCGAGGGGCTCACCGATCAACTCATCAACGATCTGGCGCGCATTCCGGGGCTGAATGTGATTGCGCGCTCGTCGGCATTCCAGTTCAAGGGCAAGAACGCGGATCCGCGGACCGTGGGGCGGGCGCTGAATGTAGCCAATGTGCTGGAAGGCAGCGTGCGCCGGGACGGCAATCGTATTCGCATCAATGTCGATCTGACCAAGGCCGCTGACGGCTTCCAGCTCTGGTCGCAAAGCTACGATCGCCAGATTGGCGACATCTTCGCGGTACAAGATGAGATCGCGCGCGCCGTCGCCGACGAGCTGCAGCTCAAACTGACGGGCGCGAACGCGGCCACAGCCACGGCCGCGGCGGCCACCACTTCGCCGGAAGCGTACCAGGTTTATCTGCAAGGGCGATTCTTCGCCATGCGCCATGACCCGGGTGACCTGAATCAGTCGCTGGCGTTCGCCGACCAGGCGGTGAAACTCGATCCCAAATATGCGCCGGCCTGGGCGCTCCGGGCCTATGTGCTGCGTTCTCTGGCGCAGGCGGGCTTGATCGACAATGCCGAGGGCTACCAGAAGGCGCGCGAAGATGCTCAGGCGGCGATCGCGCTGGATAGCAGTCTGGCGGACGCTTATATGGTGTTGGCGGATATTCAGTGGGACCATGATTGGGACTGGGCTGGGGCGGCGACCAACCTGAGCAAAGCTCAGCAATTGAAACCCGGCGACGCTCGCATCTATCGCAGTCGGGCCAGCCTGGCGCAAGCGCTGGGTAATCTGGATGAGGCAGTCGATTTGGAAAAGAAGGCCATTACCCTCGACCCGCTGAAGGGCTACTGGACCCTGGGAGCGACGTTGTATAACGCTGGGCGTTATAACGAGGCAGGCGCTGCTTTTCAGAAGGCGACGGAACTGAGTCCGCGGCTGGCGATCTTGCATTACTCCCAGGGAGCGCTGCTGCTGGCGCAGGGCCGCCCCGATCAAGCGCTCACTGAAATGCAGCAGGAAGAGAGTGAGGCTTACAAGTTAACCGGTCTGGCGCTGGCCTACCAGGCGATGGGACGCCACAAGGAATCGGACGATGCATTGAACTCCCTCATCGAAAAACACCAGAAGGACTCGCCCTATCAGGTTGCGGAAGTGTATGCCTATCGCAACCAGGTCGACGAAGCTTTTGCCTGGCTGGATCGTGCCTATGACGAGCGCGATTCCGCGCTACCCAACATCAAGATCGATCCTCTGCTGGTGAACCTGCGTCATGATCTCCGCTACACCAAGATGCTGGAGAAGATGAAGCTGAATGGCTTCGGTCAGCAGGCGGCACTCAGGAGACGGCAGACAGCATTCAGCAGTCAGCAGTCAGCACTCGGCCAATGCGATCACTTTTGACTTGTGACTGCTAGTTACTAATTGCTTCCTCCTCCGTGATAGCCTTTGCCTGATGGCTTCCGACGATCGCGACCGCAAAGAGAGCGCTGCCGTCATCTGGGCACGCTATTCCCAGATTGCGTTTATTCTTCCCGCCGCGGTGGTGGTCGGGCTCCTGCTGGGGAAGCTCTTCGACTACTGGTTCCATACCCGTTGGCTGTTCCTCGTCGGAATTATCATCGGCGCGATTGCAGGCTTTATGGACATGATCCGCATGATCACGCGCGCGAAGAACTGACGAGAGCTCCGCTCGTGCGTGACTCCCCGCGGTACCCGGTGATCAGTGGCAGGATATTCGGCTCGCAGAGACAGTGAGTAGCCCAGCGCGGAAGCGCTGGGCTAATTACTTCAGATTGTGCCAAGTCGGTATCTTCTTCGCCTTGTGTCCGAGTAGGTCTCCGAACGCTCAGTGCTGGCTACCGAATGCCGATTGCCGACCGCCAATCGCCGACTGCCGACTGCCAACTGCCAATAAGCTACAGTGGTTCTGACCGTGTCCGCCCCGGAACCCATCTCGCTGTTTGAAGAGGCCTTTCTCGACCGGGCGCTGGCGCGCATTCGCCGATTCATGCTGGTGCTCGCCGGCGTCGGCTTGGTCGTCTGCGCCGTCTTCTTCCGCTGGGCAGCGACTGGCGGCTTCGCTGTCGGAGCGGTGATCTCCTACTTCAATCAAAGCTCGCTGGAGCGGGCCATCGAGGCCCTGGCCCAGAGGATCACCTCGCAGCACAGCAGCGAGCGCGGCGGCGGCATCGTGCTGCGCGCGGGCCTCCGCTACGTCATGATCGCTGCGGGCGCGTATGTTATATTTAATGTTTCTCTAGCTGGGCTATTCGGTTTTCTCGGCGGCGTCTGTCTGCCGATTGCCGCGGTGGCCTGCGAAGTCGCAGTGGAGGTTTTCGTCCTGCTGCGGCGCGGAAGCTGATTCCCGAACTTATATTTTGGACACGCCTCGTGATG
>Ga0335069_10003513_pt1 | contig 23633 bp, 22 predicted proteins | sample Lox_Sample_11_FD_206714 | JGI IMG/M metagenome (GOLD analysis project Ga0335069, IMG submission 206714) | Soil microbial communities from Loxahatchee National Wildlife Refuge, Florida, United States - Lox_Sample_1.1 | ecosystem: Environmental > Terrestrial > Soil > Wetlands | place: USA... | reverse complement strand
AACCGGGAAAGTCCGGCTCAGCGGGGCCTCATCTTCGACGTGCCAAATCCTGTCCCGAAGCGCGTTTTAAGCTGCCAATTTGCGCCAGAATCTGCCAAATCTGGCGACTACGAATCGTCTAACATGTGCTGTATCAATGAGATGAGTCTGTAAAACCCCAAAAACAAAGAAAACAGACTCCACAACCCCGGCCGAAAGCTGACGGCTAACGGCTCCCAGCCTTTGGCTGGAAGCTGGCAGCCAGGAGCTACAGCAAAACCAGAGTTACTGTATCCAGGGCTGCACAGCCTCGTTGACGCGACCATCGGGGAGCGGCAACCTTCCAGGAGTCGCGTCGCGGGCCATACCCACTCTGGTTTTGCTCTAACTGCTGTCTTTTGACGACTCTGCGGCTAAGTCCAATGCTGAGACGACTTTGGCGACACGGCCATCGCGTAAACCATTGAAAGAAGAGACTTTCCGTACAGAGTATGGGTGGGGGGGTACGCTCACGCCTGGCCAGGACCGCGATCCGCGAGCACCGCGTCGACGATCTGCGCAGCTTCGACTGACGGTCGCACATCGTGCACCCGAACAATCGATGCCCCATTCAGGATCGCTGCCACCATCGCCGCCAGGCTCGCCGCCTCGCGTTCATGAGCCGGGGGAGCAACGCCGCTATACAACTCGGCCAGGACATGTCCCAGAAAGGACTTGCGCGAGACCCCTGCCAGCAACGGCCTTCCCAGCTCCAGCAGTTGCTTCTGGCGCGCCAGCAGCACGAAGTTCTCGCCGAGTCTCTTTCCGAACCCGTAACCCGGATCGAGCACCACGGCCTCCCGCTCGATACCGGCCGAATCCGCCGCCGCCAGACTGCTTGCGAGCCCCTCGTGAACCTCTTTCATCAGCGCATCCGGGGCAAGCTCCGTCTGTGCCTTCCACTCTTCCGGTTTACCGCGCGTATGCATCAGAACGACACCGGAACCGGCCTCTGCGCACACACTGGCCATCTCCGGGTCCCAGAGCAGGCCGCTGACGTCATTCACAATTTCCGCGCCGGCCTTCAACGCCGCACGCGCCGTTTTCGCCTTGTAGGTGTCCACCGAGATGATCGCACCCGGTCTGGCCTTGAGAAGTCCCTCCAGCACAGGAAGCAGCCGCGCCTGCTCTTCATCTGCACTCACAGCCGGTGCCGCGACCGTTCCTTCCTCGCCGCCTGCTCGCGATCCCGGGCGCGTGCTCTCCGCGCCCAGGTCCAGAAGATCCGCGCCTTCGTCGAGCTGTTGTAGACCTCGCGCCACGGCAGCTTCCGGGTCGAGAAAACTGCCTCCGTCGCTGAACGAGTCCGGAGTGATATTCACCACTCCCATCACCCGGGTTCGCCGCCCCAGTTCCAGCGTCCTCGTCCGCAATCTCCAATCTGCGACGGTGCGGGTCAAACCAGTCATGTGTTGCGCTCCAGGGCTCCTCACGCTTCGGTCGAGAACTGTTTCGATTCTAAGAGCACGCCCCACGCGCTCGTTACTCACATCCCTGGTTTTGCCGTACACTCCCTCCATGCTTCCAACACGGCGAAAGTTGGCCCTCGTTCTTGCGCTGCTCTGCGTCCCGTTCACAAGTCTAAAAGCGCAGTCACACGCAGCCCACCCGCAGGCACATCCGCCGCTCCGTTCAGCACCCGCAACCGGCACACTCGCACAGCGGATTCAGTCCATCCTCGCCGACCCCGCGCTCAGTCACACGGACTTCGGCATCAGCGTCACGACACTCGATGGCCAACCTATCTACGGCCTGAACGATGCACGCCTCTTTACTCCAGCATCGAACGCGAAGCTCGCTACCACGGCCGCCGCCTTCGCGCTTCTTCCTGTCGAGTCACTGACTTGGACAACTCATGTCGTAGCCGGTGGCGAGGTGGACTCGGCAGGCGTTCTTCACGGGGACATCATCATTCTCGGGTCAGGCGACCCGACGATGAGCGCGCGGCACTACCCCTACGAGCCCCCGGCGCCTGCTGCGGCAACTCCCGTACCCACATCCCCAAGAGGTGAGCCCGCCGTTCAACCGGTCCCGCAGGAGGCACAGCCCCAGCCGCAGGCCATGGAAGCACTCGACCTGCTCGCCCAGCAAGTTGTGCAGGCAGGAGTGCGCACCGTTGAGGGTGGCGTCGTGGGAGACGACAGTTACTTTCTCAGCGAGCCCTATGCCACTGCGTGGGCGTGGGACGACCTCCAGTGGAACTATGGCGCCCCGGTTTCTGCGCTCAGTTTTGCAGACAACTCGATCGAACTTACGCTGACTCCCGATCCCGCCAAACCCGCCGCGACCACTGAACAATGGACCCCGAACGTCGAGCTTTACAGCCTCGACAACTCCATCACAGTTGCTCCCGAGGGCCAGGTCGCGCATCCCGGCATTGACCGCCACCCCGGCAGCATGCTCGTTCGCACCTGGGGAACTGTTCCAGCCCAGGGCTTCCACGTACAGCTCGCTGTTGAGGACCCTGCTCAGTTCACCGCCACCGCGTTCAAAGATGCGCTCATGCGGCGCGGCGTCACCGTTAACGGATCGGCTACGTCCGCGCATCGCTACGAGGACGGCACGGGCGACTTCATCGGCGAGCGCGCAGAGCCGCTCAAGCTCGCACCAAGGGCAGAAGTCAGCATGGCCGCGCCGCTCGAGGGCAGACGTTCCCTGGCGACGCGCATCTCCGTTCCCATCGCTCAGGACATCATGGTGACCAACAAGGTCAGCCAGAATCTGCATGCCGAACTGCTCCTGCGCCTCCTTGGAAAATCGCTCGCAAAGGATGGCGGCCTCGCGCAGGGCACGCGGGTCGTTCGACAATTTCTCATCGATGCAGGCATCAGCGACTCAGAGTTCTTTTTCTACGATGGTTCCGGGCTCAGCATGGACGACCGCATCACTCCGCGAGCTGTTACGCATCTTTTGGCGTACGCATCACGCCAGCCGTGGGGAACCGCATGGCGCGACACATTTCCCATCGCCGGCGTCGATGGCTCCTTGATGAACCGCTTTCGAAACTCGCCGCTCAAAGGGCGACTCTGGGCCAAGACCGGCACGCTCCGGGAGTCCATCGCGCTCTCCGGTTATCTGACTGCGGCCAGCGGGAAGACCCTCGCCTTTTCGATCCTGGTCAACGATCATCGCCCCGGAAGCCTGGCGGAGGTCCCGGTAATGGAGCATATCTGCGAAGCAATCGCCGCCGCTAACTGATCGGGCCATCATCGTGAACGCGTTGGGGCATGCAATCCAAGGCTGATCCGGACCGGGCCCTGCGAGTTGTCGAGTATCATCAACTTGCAGATGCGCACTCATACGTGGTTCGATTGTCTACTGCTCGTTGCAGGCGCTGTGATGATTGCCTCAGGGATCACAGGCTGCCGGTCGCTGCCGCCGTCGAAGCCGGCGTCCGAATGGACTCCGGAGGAGGCTCGCGGCGCGCAGGTCTATCAGGCTGCCTGCGCCAAATGCCACTACCCCACCAGCACACGCGGCCTTCATGGACCGGGCCTCCAGGCCATCACCAAGATCAAGGCCATGCCGTCGGGCGCGCCGCCCACCGATGAGCGCCTGGCCCAAACCATCGTTCACGGCCACGGAACGATGCCCGGCACCGCGCTCTCTGATGCGCAACTGCGCGACCTCCTGGCCTACCTTCACTCGCTATGAATGACGTTAAAGATTCAACACCCGCTGGCTCTTCAGCCGAATCAGACCGCAACACGGGGCGGCCAGCGGCTCAGCCTCGCGAGCTGCTGCCTCTTCCGGGTCTTGCGGCTATTGCCCTCTACCTGGTCGTGCTTGCCGGAGTCATCATCCTGGGTGTCCTCGGCCGTCATTACCCTTCGCTCTTTCTGATCCTCTCAGCGAGCTTTCTTACTGCCGGGGCAGGACTGATGTTGTTGCTGCGATGGGCGTGGGCACTTGCGCTTGCGGCCGTGCTGCTGCTCGCCTGTTATAACCTCTGGATCTTCACCACGCTGCATACTGCACCTCCTCTCGTCCAGGGACTCCTCGACTTTGTGTTCTTTCTCTATCTGATTCGCACCGAGGTTCGCTCAAAGCTGAGGTAGGTCCTGTTGTATCGCTTGACCGCCCGGGTGCTAATCTCAAGCCCATGCTCCGTAAAACTTCTCTAACCCTCCTGGTTTTTGTCCTGCTTTTCTTCTATGCGCCAGCGACATCCGGCTCTGAGATCGTCAAAAAGCGCCCCATCTCTCTCGATGATCTTGTTCGCCTGCAGCGGGTGGGCTCGCCTGTTGTTTCGCCGGACGGCGAATGGGTCGCATATACCGTCAGTCAGGTCGATCCCAAGGAGGACAAGACTGAGACCCACCTCTGGATGGTGAAATGGGACGGATCGGTCCGCCTGCAACTCACCTATGGCAAGGACGATGCGTCCTCACCGAGATTCTCTCCGGACGGCCGCTATATCAGCTTCCTCTCCTCGCGGCCAGGTCCGGCCAAAGGAGACCAGGTCTGGGCACTCGACCGTCGTGGCGGCGAGGCCGAGCAGCTCACCAACATCACCGACCAGCAGATCCAGGGATACATCTGGTCGCCCGACTCTAAGAAGCTGCTCCTCAGCCTTCGACCGAAGGCCGAGCCGGATCCCGAAGAAGGAAAGCCGCCCGTACCGCCGAAACCGATCGTGATCGACCGCTATCACTTCAAGCAGGACATCCAGGGATATTTGCGCGACGATGCGTTCAATGCGTTCTATCTCTTTGACCTCGCCTCAAAGAAAGCCGAAAAGCTCACGAATGGCAAGAATGTGAATGAAGCGGAGCCGGCGTGGTCGCCGAGCGGCGCATGGATCGCCTTTGTCAGCAATCAGGACCCCGATCCAGACCGCAGCAATAACACCGACGTTTTTGTCGTGGCTGCAAAGCCCGGCTCAGAGCCACGCAAGCTGACCACATGGAGCGGTCCCGATGGCGGTCATCTCGGATGGTCGCCCGACTCCAAGCTGATTGCGTACACCCAGGGGGCCAAGCTCGAACTCCTCGAATACTCACAGGCGAAACCAGCCGTTGTCGCGCTCGATGGAAAGGTGACATACCCTGCCGCCTCGCTTGACCGCAGCGTGAGCTCTCCACGTTTTTCGTCAGACGGTCACCTCAGCTACCTCGTTGCCGACGACCGCAATCAATATCCTGCCGAGTTTGAACTTTCGGGCAACGGCGTAAAGCGTCTCTACTCCCAACAAGGCGTCTTCACAGCGTGGGACAATGCCGCCGGTCATACCGCCGCGGTCTACACAAATGACACTGCGCCGGGTGAAATCTACGCACTCGAAGACGGGGCGTTACGCAAGTTAACCACTCACAATGACGCTCTTCTCTCCGAACTCGACCTTGTTCCGACGGAAGACATCGAAGCCAAGGCACCCGACGGCAACGATGTTCATGGTTTGCTCACCAGGCCCCCGGATTTCAAGACCGGATCGCCTGTGCCAACGATCCTCTTTATTCACGGCGGTCCGAACGGACAAGATGAGCATGCATTCGACTTTCTCCGCCAATGGCTCTCGTCGAAGGGCTATGCAGAACTGAACGTGAACTACCGTGGCAGCTCTGGACGCGGCCAGGCTTACTCGCAAGCGATCTTCGCCGATTGGGGCGACAAGGAAGTCATCGACCTGAAAGCCATGGTGGATAAGGCAATTGCGATCGGCGTCGCCGATCCTGCCCGCCTTGGGGTTGGCGGCTGGAGTTACGGCGGAATTCTCACCGACTATGTGATCGCAAGTGACAACCGGTTCAAGGCGGCCATCAGCGGCGCGGGCACTGCCATGCCTCTCTCGTTTTACGGAGTCGATCAATACATCCTGCAATACGACAATGAAATCGGCCCGCCGTGGAAGGCCGCCAAACTCTATCTGAAACTGAGCTACCCTTTGCTCGAAGCAGACAAGCGCATCCATACTCCCACCCTGTTCATGGGGGGAACTTCGGACTTCAACGTCCCGCTGCTCGGGGGAGAACAGATGTATCAGGCTCTTCGTTCGCTGGGAGTTCCCACCGAACTTGTCGTCTACCCGGGCCAGTTCCACGGGTTCACCCGCCCGAGTTTCATCCGTGATCGCTACGAACGCTGGCTTGCCTGGTATGACAAGTACCTCAAGCCTTCCACCTCCACTTCAACTGACGCTATAAAAAGGGGCGAATGAGGACGGCTAAGGACCTAGGTACTTGAAGGGTTCACCTTAAGTTCGGAAAGCGAGAGAGGACTTAAGGGAAGGGCAAAGTGAGAGGAGGAGAGAGGGTTCCCCTCTCCCCAACGCATGAAATAAGCGCTTTTGTTTAAACACCTTACTGGATAGTCGTGTGGCTACGGATAGATGCGGTGGAGGGTCCGGGCAAACGGGATCGTTTCGCGAACGTGGTCGAGAGCACAAATCCACGCGACCACCCGCTCGATACCCATGCCGAAGCCCGCATGCGGGACAGAGCCGTAGCGGCGCAGATCGAGGTACCACTGAAAGGCTTCAAGAGGAAGCTGATGGGCTTCAATGCGGCTCTTGAGCAGTTCGTAGCTTGAGACGCGCTGGGAACCGCCAATGACTTCGCCGTAGCCTTCGGGCGCAAGAACATCTACGCAAAGCGCGTACTTCGAATCAAGAGGATCAGGCTCCATATAGAAGGCCTTCACGGCGGCCGGGTAGCGATGAACCATCACTGGCCTGTCGAATTGGGAACTGAGCCAGGTCTCGTCGGGCGAACCGAAGTCGTTGCCGTATTCGAAGGGATTTTCGAGCTCGCCCCTTTTGTGAGCTTCATTGAGCATCGCCGCGGCTTCGTCGTACCGGAGGCGCGGAAAGGGCGGCAGAATGTTCTGGAGTTTTGCGGGGTCACGCCCGATGGCTGCGAGTTCGGGAGAGCGGTTTTTCAGCACGCTCTGAACGATGTGCGAAAGGAAGTTTTCTGCGAGTTCGAGCAGTCCATCGAGGTCACAGTAGGCGACCTCCGGCTCAACCATCCAGAACTCGGTGAGGTGGCGCCGCGTCTTGGATTTCTCGGCGCGAAAGGTGGGGCCGAAGCTGTAGACCTTGCCCAGGGCCAAAGCTGTGGACTCGATGTAAAGCTGGCCGGACTGGGTGAGAAAGGCAGGGTCGCCGAAGTAGTCGACCGGAAAGAGGGTTGAGGTGCCTTCGCACGCTGCCGGGGTCAGCACAGGAGGATCCGTGCGGATGAAGCCGTTGGTGTCGAAGTACTCCGCAGCAGCTCGCATGATCTCGGCGCGAATACGCAGGATTGCGGATTGGCGAGGAGACCGGACCCAGAGGTGGCGATGCTCCATAAGGAAGTCGACGCCGTGCTCTTTGAGTGTGATCGGATAGGGGTCCGACTCGGGGACTCTCTGGACGACCTGGATATCTTCGACATCGAGTTCGAAACCGCCCGGCGCCCTCTTGTCAGCGCGAACTTTGCCGGTGACGATCACCGAGGACTCCTGCGTGAGATTCTTCAGGGACTCGAAAACCGCAGGGGGAACGCTCTTGACGTGGGCCACGCCCTGCACGATGCCGGTCCCGTCTCGAAAAATTGGAAAAAGAAGCTTGCCGCTCTCACGCGAGTTGTAAAGCCACCCTTTAATCACCACCGACCGGCCTTCGAAATTGCCGAGAGATGCGATCGTTGCGACAGGAAGCGGAGTTGCGGGAGATTCAGAGGTAGATGAAGCAGAGGCGGATTCTTCGGACATGATGTTTAGACTCTCTTGGCGCCCAAGCCATCGACTTCCAGCCGGAGGCGGCGAACGCTGTCTTGGCGAGGCTGAAAAAAGTACGCCGTCCCGCCAGAATAACTAGGATAACGCGCCTCGGCTGCCTTGCTCTGCGCGCTCCTGTGCATGCGCCGACTCCGGCCCGATATTGCATTCGCGGAGTCCGGTTTTGTGGTTTATCGTGCAAGTTATATGGCAACCAATGCAAAAGGTCAGCCGGCGAGCACCCTGCCCCACCCCACTCCAGAGGCCGAGGAAGTCTACCGCAGATGGATTCGATTCCTGGACGATGAGTTCCTGCGTCATCGGTCACCGGAACGGCGCGCGGAGATTGTTCGCGACCAGCTTTATCAGATCTACCTCGGACGCCCGCACGGGGCCAAGCCGAACGTGACGCTGACCAGCGAACTTCCGGGCAACGTGCTGGGAATGTCGCTGGACCCGGAGAACGTAACCCTTGAGGCCGAACATTTCGGAGACATCGATCAGGAAGCGTTTGCGATTCGCAAGCCGCTGCTATGGTTCTGGAAGATGTTTGACCGTTCGCCAATCGGACTGAATCTCTGGCTCGGCATTCGCTTCCGTTGCATGCTCGGGCGGCACATCTTCGACCATATGGGCTCGGGCGTGAAGATCTACCACGGCGTGGACCTGACGTACGGCTATAAGCTGTCGATCGGCGATGGAGCCATGATCCATCAGGGCGTGTTGTTACACGATCGGGGCGGTATCGCCATTGGCAAAGGCGTGATCGTTGGTTCGTTTGCGCGCATCTTCTCACACGGCTACATCGGCGGGAATACCGACAACGTGAAGTTCATGCCAACCACAATCGGAGACGGAGCACGCATCGGCAGCCATACGATCGTGATGGGAGGCCAGAATGTGGCGCCGGGCGAAGTGCTCGGCAGCTACCCGGTCTTCAGAGCGTGAAGCGCGTGCATGTTGCGCACTCAAGCTCAAGGCAGACTTCAACCTCCGCGTGCTAATCTGAGCTTTCCGGCCAGAGGAGATTCCGCTTGCAGTCTGCCAGCTTTGCCATTGCGATCTTCGAGTTTGTCCTTCTCATCTTTTCGCTGAGCGTGCACGAGTGCTCGCATGCCTGGATGGCATCGCGGCTCGGTGACCAGACAGCACGTCTTCAGGGCCGCGTGACGTTGAATCCGATCTATCACATCGATCCCGTCGGCACCTTGCTCTTTCCGGCGCTGATGATTTTTGGTCCATTCATCGGGTTGTCGATGTTTGGCGGGATGCTGGTGGGCTGGGCAAAGCCGACGCCCATAATCAGCCGGAACTTTGCCAAGATCAGGCGGGACGAAAACCTTGTAACGATGGCGGGGCCGGTTTCGAACCTGTTGATTGTGCTGGTTGCGTTTGTTGTGCTGGCCATGATTTCGCTGGCGGGCGGACGACAAATGGTGCGTTCCACCTTTGAGGGCGGATTGCAGTTGGGCGCGCCATCGGGACTGCAAGCAGTGGTGTTGCTCTGCACGCTGGCTATCTTCATCAATCTCGCGCTTTTCTTCTTCAACCTGTTCCCCATTCCGCCGCTTGACGGCAGCCGGATTGTGCGCAATGTGCTTCCGTACAGCGCTGTCCAGGCTTACGACCGGGTTCCATTCTGGGTCAGCTATATGCTGATGTTGCTTGTGGGCGGATACGTGCTGCGGCTACTCATGACACCGGCGATGGCGCTGGTGGCCTTCGGGCTGTTCAACGTCTAGAGGGCCCCGCAGGTTGCACCACTACCGCTACAATGGGACAAGCCGTTCCCTGAGAGTCTCACTTAGCCCGGCTGATTGGTTTGAACAGCCTGAGAATCGAATCATCACAATGCCAGAACAGGTAACTCGTTCATCCCGTTCGCGCGTCTTGAGCGGAATGCGTCCCACCGGAAAGCTGCACCTCGGCAACTACATGGGCGCGCTCGCAAACTGGGTCAAGCTGCAGGACCAGTACGAGTGCTATTTCTTCATTGCCGACTTGCACGCCTTGACGACTGATTATGCAGATACGTCGCAGATTATTCCGAATACACAGGAAGTGATTCTCGACTACCTCGCGGTCGGACTGGATCCGGCGAAGAGCGTTCTCTTTATTCAGAGCCAGGTGAAGCAGCACTTTGAGCTGCCACTCTATCTCGGAATGATTACGCCGCTCGGATGGCTGGAACGCGTCCCCAGCTATAAGGAGATGCAGGAGAACATCACAAACAAAGATCTATCGAACTACGGCTTTCTGGGATATCCGGTCCTGATGGCTTCGGATATCCTCCTCTATCAGCCGCAGTTTGTCCCCGTCGGTCAGGATCAGCAGGCACACGTTGAGCTGACGCGCGAGATTGCGCGCCGGTTCAATCAGTTCTATCTTCTTCAGGGCCGCGAAGTTCTTCCAGAACCGCAGGTGCTTCTGACCCCTTCTCCAAAGCTGCCGGGGACCGATGGGCGCAAGATGTCGAAGAGCTACGGCAACACGATTGAGTTGACCGATCCTGAGGCGGTGGTCCGGCAGAAGCTGAAGACGATGGTCACGGATCCGGCGCGGATTCGGCGAAGCGATCCGGGAGATCCCGACAAGTGCCCCGTTGGAGACCTGCACAAGGTGTTCTCAACGGGGGAAACGATGGCAAAGGTGTATGAGGGCTGTCGCTCAGCCGGTATCGGATGCATCGAATGCAAAAGTTGGGCTGCCGATGCCCTGGTGCAGATTCTCAATCCAATTCAGGAGCGTCGCGCGAAGTTTGGAAGCGATGAAGTAAGGGACATTCTGCGGGACGGGGCGAATCGTGCCCAGCAGCGTTCGGAGCAGACGATGACCGAAGTGCGCGCCGCAATGCAGATGACTCAATAGAAACTATAAGGTCCTCTGGGATTAGGAAGCAGATTTCTTGGTGAATGAAGAGAGCAACAACACGCAGAAAGAGCCGGCAGAAAGCGGGGCGGATTTCGTTGAATCCGAGTTTGTGCTGACTGCGAAGCCCTTGCCCGAAGCAAAGCCCCCTGCGAAAACTGCTTCGAAGTCAAAGAAGCAGGAGGAAGAACCGGAAGAGTCCCCCTTTTCGGTGACGGTCGGGAAAGTCTATGACGGCCCGCTCGACCTGCTCCTCGACCTGATCCGCAAGCAGGACATCGACATCTACGACATTCCCATTGCGAAGATCACGGCGCAGTTTCTTGCTTACGTCAATCAGCTCAAGGCAACGGATATTGAAGTTGCAGGGGAGTTCATTTATACGGCATCCCTCTTGATTCACATCAAGAGCAAGATGCTCTTGCCACGAGACCCTGCGGGGCCGGAAGAAGCAGCTGACCCGAGACGCGAACTGGTTGAGCGCCTGCTCGAGCACGAGCGATTCAAGAACGCCGCGCAGATGCTGCAACAGAAACAAATGCTGGAAGCTGCGTCATGGACCAACCCGGGCATGCGCGAGTTCAAGGATGATGCTGCGGCCGAACCAGAGATTGCAGCGGATACGGTGGACCTGGTGCGAATCTTCCGCGACATTCTTGAGCGCGCGCGCAAGCGGCCCACCTTCAATGTCGAGGATGATGCGGTAACGGTGGGACAGATGATCCAGTTTCTGACGCGGCGCCTGACCATGGAAGACAGGCCTCTGGCGCTGCGGAGGCTCTTGAGTCACACGAAATCATCGCGGGCGCTGGTGGCGATGTTCCTGGCGCTTCTCGAGCTGGTCAGGCTGCAGGCTATTTTGCTGCGACAGGATCGCGCATTCTCTGAGATCTTCATCAAGAAGAGCGAAGGCTTTGACTCTGTGATGAATGACGGTCTCACAAATGCTCAGGATCAATGGACGTAGTCTCTGCTCAGAGAAGATACGCAACCAATTGATTGCATAATGGTTCTCACTCAAAGCGCTCCTTGTGATGCAGCAGTTCGTGCGATGCGCCTGCCCTTAAGACCTGCCCTAAAATCGTTGCAGATTCCGGACAAATTCACATGACTGTAAAAGATTCTTTACCGTCATGTAACGCAATGAATCCACGGTGCTTATAACCTGCCATCCTCAGCAGGACCTGAACCATCCACTCAGGATCGCGCCGTATCTCGTGTAGAATCAATAGCTGCAGAACCGGACAACGGTTCGCATGCATCGAACAACTGGGCAGTAATTCGGTTGTTGGGGTTTTATGCAATCTTCTTTACCTTGTCCCACCTCCTGCGATCTCGGATCGTTCCATCTCCATTTGAATTCCGATTTGATTGCTGAGTCCTTATCGATCAGCTCCGCGCTTCGCCGCACCGGCGGGACGGGAGAAATCTAATGGCCGACTTGGCGACGGTTGCAACAACGCTACCGCAGCGTTCCACGTTGCTCGACCGCAAGATGAAGTACGGGCCGAGCCGGATGGGCATCGCAACATTTCTGCTGGCGATGATGGGGGGCATCTCCTACATCGTTTTCCACGTAGCCAGGGACCTCGATGCAGCATCGATCACCAGCTACGCTCCTTACGGCCTACTTGGGCTAGCCCTTCTCATCGCGTTGGGGTTTGAATTTGTAAACGGATTTCACGACACGGCCAACGCTGTTGCGACAGTGATCTACACACACTCACTTGAGCCGAACATCGCGGTGGTGTGGTCCGGAATATGCAACCTCATGGGTGTGCTTTTCTCGTCAGGCACGGTCGCCTTTGCAGTCATTACGCTTTTGCCCGTTGAGCTGATTCTGAAGGTCAGCACGGGCGCGGGTTTTGCGATGGTGTTTGCACTGCTGATCGCAGCAATTATCTGGAACCTGGGAACATGGTGGGCCGGCCTTCCTGCATCCAGCTCGCATACGATGGTGGGCTCGATCATCGGCGTCGGCATAGCGAATCAGATCGTTAGCGGAAACTCCGGCACCTCGGGCCTGGATTGGGAGCAGGCAATCAAGGTTCTCAAAGCGTTGCTCATTTCACCCCTGATTGGATTCTTGTTGGCGGGCATGCTGATCCTGCTCTCAAAGCAAGTCGCAAAGTTCCCCGAGTTGTATGAAGCGCCGAAGGACAACGTCCCTCCGCCGTGGCCCATTCGCGCGCTCCTAATTCTAACGTGCTCCGGCGTGAGTTTCTCTCATGGGTCAAACGATGGGCAGAAGGGCATGGGGCTCATCATGTTGATCCTGATCGGCACGGTTCCCACTGCATATGCACTCAATCACGCAGTCAGCCCCCGGGAAGTGCAGGATTACATCGCGGCATCTGAGACGGCGGGGCATATTCTGAATCGGCACGTTGATCCCACGGGTATTCTAGGCCCCGACGCTCGCGAAGAGGTGACAGAGTACATCCGCACCAAGCAATTGCAGCCTGCCACAATTCTCGCGCTCCGCGAGCTGGTAGAGGATCTGGGCCATGAAGTGGCGCTCTACAAGCAGTTCAAAGCCGTTCCCCCGCAGGAACAGGCCAATGTGCGCAACGACATGTATGTCGCGAGTGAAGCGCTGCGCCTGTTAGAGAAGTCCAGTAATCCCACATTCACGCCGGAAGAGAGAGCTGCGCTCAGGAATTACAAGGGCAAGCTGGATAAGGCCACAAAGTTCATCCCAACATGGGTCAAGGTTGCAGTAGCCCTCGCGCTCGGGCTCGGAACGATGGTTGGCTGGAAGCGAATCGTGGTAACGGTCGGAGAGCGGATCGGCAAGCAGCATTTGAGCTATGCGCAGGGAGCGAGCGCCGAGCTGGTAGCAATGGGGACGATTTTTGCGGCCAATTCCTGGGGCCTGCCAGTAAGCACTACTCACATCCTCAGTTCGGGAGTCGCTGGAACAATGGCGGCCAACGGCAACGGCGTTCACCTTTCAACCGCACGCAATATCGCTGCGGGATGGGTCTTTACGCTTCCGGCCGCTGCCTTGCTCTCAGGAACACTCTACTTTCTCTTCAGGCTGCTTTAGTTCCTTCCCGGTTTCGGATCACTTGTTAATATTCGGTTCCAGACGGGCGGGGTTGGATTCAGATTCGCGAAGCAGGATTCATCCCTCTTTCATCGAAGTGGTGTAACCATTTCAGAGTCCGGGGACCGCTTCCCCAGCTGGTTCCGGAGAAATCAACCACATTTGAATCTGGAGTTCCTCATGGCCGAGATGGCAACGACCGCCGGCGTCCCGATCGCAGGCGGGTCTCTCCTTGACCGAAAAAAGCACAAGTTTCCAGCTTGGGTGACCACTGCAGTAGTGCTTGTTGCACTGCTCGGCGGCCTCGGCTACATCGGAATTCATGTCGCTGACGACCTGAACAACGTGGTGCTGGGGAGTGCCTGGCCTTACATCCTGCTGGGTGTTGCTCTCTTGATTGCCCTTGGGTTCGAGTTTGTAAATGGCTTTCATGACACAGCGAACGCGGTGGCGACGGTGATCTACACCCATTCGCTCGACCCGAATATCGCGGTTGTATGGTCTGGGCTCTGCAACCTGGCCGGTGTGCTCACTTCGGCGGGTGCGGTGGCGTTCACCATCATCACCCTGTTGCCCGTCGAATTGATCTTGAGGGTCAGTTCGGGTTCGGGATTTGCAATGGTCTTTGCCTTGCTGATCGCGGCGATCCTGTGGAACCTTGGAACATGGTGGCTCGGGCTGCCAGCCTCCAGCTCGCACACGATGGTGGGTTCAATCATCGGAGTCGGAATCGCGAACCAGCTAATCAACGGAACAAGCGGAACCTCCGGCGTGGACTGGGAACAGGCAACCAAGGTCTTCAAAGTGTTGCTGATTTCGCCGCTGGTGGGATTCGGTTGCGCAGCGCTCCTTTTCCTTCTAACTAAGTGGACCATTAAGTACCCGGAGCTTTACTCCGCGCCAAAGGACAACACGCCTCCACCGTGGCCGATTCGCTCGTTGCTGGTCCTGACATGCACAGGGGTCAGTTTCTTTCACGGGTCGAATGACGGGCAGAAGGGGATGGGCCTGATCATGTTGATTCTCATAGGCACCGTTCCAACCGCCTACGCTCTGAATCACGCGGTCACGGCGCACGATCTGCAAGACTTTATCGCGGCTTCGGAACAAGCCGTATCGATCATCGATGCGCATGTGGACAAGAATGCAATCCTCGGACCGGATCCGCGCGTGGAGCTGACCGACTATCTGCGCACAAAACAGCTGCAGCCGGCCACGATGACCGCTCTGCGCGAGCTTATACGGGATCTCGAAGGAAGCGTGAAAGCATTCGGCGCTTACAAGAATGTCCCGGCCAACATGCAGTCGAACATTCGCAACGATATGTATGTGACGAGCGAAACGCTGCGTCTGATGGCCAAGTCGAAGAATCCGAAGTTCACGGCAGATCAGGCAGCGGCCCTGAACAATTACAAGAAGCATGTAGACAAAGCAACAAAGTTCATTCCAGGATGGGTCAAGGTCGCCGTGGCACTGGCTCTGGGACTGGGAACCATGGTGGGCTGGAAGCGTATCGTCGTCACCGTGGGCGAGAAGATCGGCAAGGAGCACCTGACCTACGCTCAGGGCGCCTGCGCCGAACTGGTGGCGATGTTGACGATCTTCGCTGCCGACAACTTCGGATTGCCGGTCAGTACCACACACGTTCTAAGCTCCGGCGTAGCCGGGACGATGGCGGCCAACAAGAGCGGGATTCAAATCTCAACGATCCGCAATATCGCGGCTGCGTGGGTGTTTACGCTGCCGGCTGCGGCGCTGTTGTCGGGGACGCTCTACTGGCTGTTCCAGCAGTTGGCGTAGCAACGAGACGGGGCCATTGGGTCTGGGAAAGAGTGGCTTGCAAACAGGAAGGGGCGCCCGCAGTTGCGGACGCCCTTTTCGCATGCTGAACCGCCTGTGAATCGCCGGGTACTCGTCCGGCAGTGCAGTCCGGTACCATACATAAGGACAAAATCGGAGGAGGCGTTCACCGCACGAGCGCAATTCCGGTTTTGCAGCTGGTATCGATTGCCGAATGAGCCTTAAGTCCAAACTGGAAGCCGTTATCTACGCCGCAGAAGAGCCGGTCACATTGACCCAGCTCGCAACCCTTTTTTCCGCAGAAGCGCTGGAATGGAAGGCAACCCAGGAAGCAGCCGAGTTGCAGGCGGACTCTGCCGCGAAGGTGCCCACCATTGCGGAGGGGCTCGAATACCTCGACTTGCGCACGGAGGATAAGGCTCTTGTGCAACCGCCGGAAAGGAACTCCGAGGACGAGCAGGCGGCCAAGACCGAGGGTCCGGAGCCTGCCGAGATCGAGCCTGCGCAGACCGAATCTGCAGAGGCCGATTCGGCCATCACAGAGCCGGGGAGCGAGTTGACGCCGGAATCTGCCGAAGCCATTGCGAAGCGCGAGGCCCGCCAGCGCGATCGCGATGTCAAGGGCGTGATGCGCCAGTTGATTGACGAGATCATTGCCTCCTGCGCATCCGACGATCGGGGCGTAGAGATTCGCGAGATTGCGGGCGGCTACCGGATGGCGACGAAGCCTGAGTGTCATGATGCGGTGAGAATGTTCATCAAGAGCCAGAAGCCGCCGCTAAAGCTCTCTCTGCCTGCCCTTGAGACGCTAGCTGTCATCGCGTACAAGCAGCCGGTCACTGCTCCGGAGGTCAATGAGATTCGCGGAGTAGACTCCTCAGGCGTTTTTGGCTCTCTGATGGCACGGAAGCTGATTACCACCGCAGGGCGCAAGCAGGTGATCGGACGACCAATTCTCTACAAGACGACCAAGGAGTTCTTGCTACGGTTCGGCCTGAACGACGTGTCGGAACTGCCCTCGATGGACGAATTTGAGAAGATGGCTGCCATTGAGCTCGAAGAGGTCGAACCCGGGACCGCCGATGAAACAGGTCCGTCAGCAGACTACGATGCAGGGGCCCCGGGGGGTGGTCCTGAGTTGGACGAGGATGCTCCGGAGGAACCGGAACAGGCCGAAGAGAAGCTCCCTGTCGAGACGGGCGATTCAACTGCAGAAAATGAAGCCGGTGCAGGAACCGCCGCTCAAGAAGACGAATCCAACCTACCGACGGGAACGGTGGAGTAGTTCACCGATTCCGGCGATGGCCGCGCCTGCCGAGCCTTGCCAGAGCAGGCAGAACCGAGATGTTTCATGACAGATGGGCAGGACGCATCCCGGCCCGAGACCTCGGGTCCGGTGAATGATGCAATGGAAGCGGAGGCGTCTGCGGAGTCAGCTGCAAACGACACGTTGAACCAGGCTGCAATCGAGGCTCCAAAGCAAATCGAGACGAAAGTTAAACAGGGCGGCGAAGAGGCTGAAGCCGTAACGGCAGAGCCTCCTGCAAAGTTGGAGCGTCTGCAGAAGATCCTAGCGCAGGCCGGCATCGCAAGCCGGCGCCACGCCGAAGAACTGATCACGCAGGGACGCGTTGAGGTGAATGGCTCGGTTGTCACGACCCTGGGTTCCAAGGCAGACCCGAGCCGGGACCACATTCGCGTGGACGGGAAGCTGCTGAAGGGGGCTGAGCGTCTGCGCTACTTCGTGATGAACAAGCCAAAGGGCTTCGTCACCACGGTGAGCGATCCAGAAGGACGCCCAACGGTCATGCAGTTCTTCGAGAAGATGCGCGAGCGGCTCTACCCAGTAGGCCGGCTGGACTATCTGAGTGAGGGGCTGCTGCTGGTAACGAACGACGGCGATCTGGCAAACAAACTCACGAAGGCTGCCTCCGGCGTGGAAAAGACCTACCTGGTAAAGGTGAGTGGGCAACCGGATGAGGATAGTCTGGAGCGCTTACGCGGGGGTGTGTCCATTGACCGCAGCCGACCGGGATCGGGCCAGGTGCACACGGCCCCTGCACGCATCCGGCTCATGCGCCAGGGCGATAATCCATGGTACGAAGTCGCGCTGGTCGAGGGGCGCAACCGCGAGCTGAGAAAGATGTTCGAAGAGATTGGGCACCACGTGGAGAAGATCCGGCGCGTTGGCTATGGTCCATTGGTGCTTGATCTTGAGCCGGGCAAACTCCGCGAGCTTGATCCCGAAGAAGTGGAGAACCTGCGCCTGGCCTCCGAGGGCAAGCTTCGGACGAAGGCGAAGCAAAGGTCTATGAAGGAGAGGCCGCGCCCGAAAGCAGTGGACTCCCGGTCTCAGCGACCCAAGTTTGGCCGCAGGCGTGAAGAGTCCAACCGGCCCGGGTTTGAGCGGAGACCTGGCGACCGCAGAGGCGATCGCCCAAAGGGTCGATTTGGCGGAGATCCTCAGGAGCGAACGGAGACCGGCAAGCCCGGGTTTGATCAGAGAGCTGCCGATCGCAAGGGAGATCGTCCGACGCGTCGATTTGGCGGAAATCGCCAGGAGCGAACAGGACCTCACAGAGAGGAACGGGGCCGCCCATATCGAGACAGAAGTGAAGGCTTCAGCACGAGATCGGCTCCATCCAGTCGTGGGCCTGAGCTGGGGACAGTGCGAGCGGACCGTGCGGGGTCAGGACCTCGCCGGGCTCCGACGGATCGAAGTGGTCATCGATTCGGAGGCGATGCGCCGCGTACGAGCAATCGCGGAGAACGCGTCGGCGGCAGTGGCCGGAGCGGACCAGACCGGCGGTCTGCATTCCGAGGTACAAAGAGCTCTGGCGGCTGGAAGTCGAAGTCTACGAACTCTCGAGGGCAGTTTCGATCGGATGCCGGGGAACGCCGGGACCGCAATGCTGGAGCCCCGCCGGGGTCTAGATCGGGTGGCAGGTCCTCACGATCTGACCGCGGACGCAGAAATACGTCACCCGGCGCCGGGCGCCAAGGCAAAAGTGAACGCCCTGCGGGAAGAAGGCCAGACGGAAAGCGGGGGACTGGAGCCGATCGCAAGCGCCACACATAGACGCTGACGGCAGGCGATTGCTGCTTGCAGAGCTGGACGTGCGGGGCTATTATGCAACCACCAGGTTGCTTTTATGCCTGACAGATTTGCGGATTGACCCGACAGATGAAGAACATCGAAACCTATGTCACGCAAGCTTCGTAAGCGCATTACCGCCAAACCGAAGGCCCGCGCCCGGGTATTTGCGGCGCTGGGAGACAAAACGCGGCTGTCTCTGGTGGCAAAGCTCTGCTCGGGAGAGCCCAGCTCGATCTCGCAGCTGGCGCAGGAGTCAAAGCTGACCCGTCAGGCCATCACCAAGCACCTGGGAGTGCTTGAGCAGGCCGGAATTGTTGGCAGCTCCCAATCCGGACGTGAACGGCTCTTTGAGTTCGACCCGGGACCGCTCGAAGAACTCAGAGTCTACCTCAACTCGGTGGCCAAGCAGTGGGAACAGACCCGTTCGCGCCTCAAGGCAGATGGGTAGAGGCAGCTTCGCGACCTGCGGCATATTCTGATGCCGCGGATGGTCTCGCCGCATCTCATAGACATGAGCACAGAAAAGGCGACATTTGGAGCAGGCTGCTTCTGGGGTGTAGAGGCGGCTTTTGCGGCCATTCCCGGGGTGACGGCGACGGCGGTGGGCTACGAGGGCGGATCGCTCGATCGGCCGACCTATAAGGACGTGTGCACGGACCAGACCGGCCACGCTGAGGTGGTCGAGCTGGACTTTGATCCCGAGAAGGTGAGCTATGACAGGCTGCTGGACGCCTTCTTCGAACTGCATGATCCGACCACACCGAACCGTCAGGGGCCCGACTGGGGAACCCAATACAGATCTGCGATCTTCTTCCATTCGCCGGAACAGGAAGCTCAAGCCCGGGAGAAGATTGAGCAACTGACCGCCTCGGGGCGGTTCCTTCCCCGGAGGATCGTCACCAAGGTTGAGCCTGCACAGACCTTCTGGCGCGCGGAAGAGTATCACCAGAAGTATCTTGAGAAGCGTGGACAGGCGAGCTGCCATATATAAAACAGGGATCAAGGGTCAGGGGTCAGTGGGCATGCAAGCGGCTCGGCTGGTTGTCTGGCCAAGACACCTGACGGAGCCCCATCCACATCCCCGTTCTCATTTGTTGCTCTTGGCGAGCCACCACGCCTTGATGAACTTCCAGTGGATGTAAACCGAGTGGTTGATGTGCAGCAGCAACCCTTCTCGGCCGTCGAGGAAGCCCAGCCGGAAGAAGTAGTTGTAGATAAAGGTTGCAATGGGGTTGAGGATGCAGTTCCAGAGGAAGGCGGGCAGGGAACGGCTCGTGCGGCCATCGCGGTAGAGAAGCTGCGCAATCTCGTTGCTGTAGCGGCCCATGTGCTCGAGGTAGATAGCGAGCGTGGGGTACGCATAGTGCAGCATGTCTCCCCTGAGCTTGCCGCGCGGCCCCTTAAACTGCGGCGTGCTGTGCGGCCCGACGCCCTCGCTCAGACGCGCATGGCCGCGACGGAAGAGCCGTAACTTGCGGTCGGGATAGAAGCCCCCATGGCGAATCCATCGGCCAAAGTACAGGTTCAGCCGGGGTATCCAGTACGCGCCAAACTTGGGCTCGCCGGAGAGAAGCGTCTGAATCTCGGCCTGCAGTTCGGGAGTAAGGACCTCGTCCGCATCGAGCAACAAGATCCATTCACTCGTGCATAAATCGAGCGCTATATTCTTCTGCTCGCCGTGGCCGCCAAAGTCGTGGTAACTGGTTTTGGCGCCGAAGGACTGGGCAATTTCAATTGTGCGGTCTTTCGATCCTGAATCGACAACGATGATCTCATCGGCCCAACGCACACTGTCGAGGGTGCGGGGCAGATTTGTCTCCTCGTTCATGGCGATCATGGCGACAGACAGGGTCTTGCGCATCCCCCGAAGGATAAATCAGCCAGGAAGGCGGTTTGGAGAGGCGCTTCCGGCCCGGTCAGAAGCGGATGGTGACACCCTGTTCACACATATCGGTGAGCACGGAAAGAAGATTGGTGATGCCGAGCAATTGACGGATCCGCGGTCCGACGTTGATCAGTTGGAGCCTACAACCGGCAGACTTGGCAGACACATAGAGCCGCACAATTGTGCCGAGACCCATGCTGTCCATGTGCATGAGGTCAGTAAGATCAAGGACGATACATTTTGCGTCAGGAATGAGCTGGCGGACCCTCGAGTAAAGAGCGTTGCAGTCACCCGCAACGAGCTTGCCATGGCATCGCACGACGACCTGGTCGCCGGAGCGTTCAATGTCGAGAGAGAGCGGACTCGCGGAGGCTACTTCAGGCATTTCGGTTTTCCTTGGCAATGGGGCGATGCAGCCGCGGAATCTGGAATGAGGGATTCTCTCATGGAATCAACAGAAATGAAATAGTCTGGCATTGCGCGAAACCGGCCGCACTGGCTGTTCTCATGAAGCGGAAAGACATCGAGATGAAGGTGCTCATTTTCGGCGCAACAGGGATGGTGGGGCAGGGCGTGCTGCTGGAGTGTCTGCGCGATCCTGCAGTGGAACTTGTATTGACGGTGGGGCGATCTGCAACGGGCGTACACGAGACGAAATTGCGTGAGATAGTTCATCGCGACATGACGGACTATGCAGGGATGGAGGAAAGCTTTGCCGGATTTGACGCGTGCTTCTTCTGCCTGGGCGTATCGTCGGCGGGCATGAAGGAGGCCGACTATGAGCGCGTGACCTACGGATTCACGATCGCAGCCGGGGAGATCCTGAGCCGGGTCAACCCACGTATGAAGTTCATATACGTTTCGGGGGCCGGAACCGACAGTTCGGGCATCGGGCGCAGCATGTGGGCTCGGGTGAAAGGGCGCACAGAGAACGCGCTGCTGGGGCTTTCCTTTGAGGCATACATGTTCCGGCCCGGATTCATTGCACCCCTGGATGGGATCGAGTCGAAGACTCCGATGTATAGGGCTATCTATAAAGCGACCGGGCCGGTGTTGCCGCTTCTCCGGAGGATGCTTCCAAACCAGGTACTGACGACTCGGGATATCGGAAGGGCGATGTTGAACGTGGCGCGGCAGGGATATTCGAAGAGAATTCTCGAGATAAGGGACATCCGAGGGGCGGCCAGTGCGTGAACCCTTTCGAAGTGGACTCAACGACTCAACGACCGGATCAAAGCCGTCGTAAGAGCGAGTCGACCGGGGTATGGCTGGACGTGTTACAGTGAGATTCCGCTAGAGTTAGAGGTAACTGGGGCTAATGGCAGCCGGAATACATCTTCCTGGAAATCATGATGTGATCGATCTGCAGCAGCAGGTAGCGCGATTGCAGGCGCTGCTGGAGGCGTCGCGACAGGTTCACTCCACGATTCGCGAAGAAGCCGTGCTGGGAGCAGTCCTGAACATCGTGGTACGGGAACTGGAGATGGCCGGCGCCGCCTTTCCTGGGACGGGCTTGAGCTTCGGCAAGGTTCCCGAGCAAGGCAACGAAGGAGGGGGTTCCCCTTCGCTCCCGATCTACCTGATGCAGGACCGCGAGGGAAAGCGCATGGCGGAACTCGTGGTAGCGCCTCCCGACGGACGCGAGCTGACCCTGTATGAAGCGGACTTCATTGAAGGACTGGTTCTTCAGGCAGCAGTGGCGCTCGAAAATGCGCGAAACCATGAGCGCAACCTGCAATGGGCGCGCGTGCAGCAGGACCTGGATGCCGCCCGCAACATCCAGAGGTCTCTCCTCCCTCAGGAGCTGCCTGAAATCAGGGGGTACTCGGTCGCATTCAAGTCGGTGACCTGCTACGAGGTTGGGGGTGATTACCTCGACATCGTCGAGCAGCCTGACGGAAGCATTCTGATGGTGGTGGCCGACGTTGCCGGCAAGGGACTGGCGTCGGCGATGATGTCCACCAGCTTCCGGGCCGCGTTTCGCGCCATGGCGATTACAGGGATGCCGTTGGATAACCTAGCCACGCGTATGAACGAGCACCACTGGCGCGAAGGAGAAGAGGCTCGCCGCCGCTATGTGACGGCAATCTTCCTCCGGCTCCACCCCGAGACCGGCCGGCTGGAAGTTGTCAACGCTGGGCATAATCCCGGCTTCCTGTTGCACGCTGACGGCGGTTTGCACCAATTCGAGTCGGCCGGGACCCCCCTGGGGCTGCTGCCCGGCATGCGCTACACCAGCGAGCAGTGCTGGTTCACTCCCGGGGAGCGGCTGCTCTTCTATACCGACGGCCTGACCGAGGTGTTCCGTGGAGACGAAGAGTTTGGGCCGGAACGACTTATGAACGAATTTTCGAAGTGCCCAAGCGAACGGGCCGATGTTATTCTCGATGCATTATGGACAACAATTGAGGATTTTGCCGAGGGCGGCCCTCAGAGCGACGATATGACCGCATTGGCGCTGTGCCGGTGCGCAGAGGTTACGGAGATGCCGGCATGAGCAAGGTCAAATCCACCAACGTGGAGGTGCGGCTGCCATCGCAGCTGGGCTACGAGAAGGTAGCCATGAGCACCGCCGCTGCGGTGGCCAAGCTGATGGGTTTCCGCGAAGACCGTGTTGAAGACCTGAAGACGGCTGTGGCGGAGGCCTGCATCAACGCCATTGAGCACGGCAATCGATTGAACGAGAGCCTTTCAGTCGGCGTAGTCCTTTCTGCCGGGGCAGATGCCCTCGAGGTCAAGGTGATCGACGATGGCAAGGGCCTCAAGGCTCTCCCCCCAAAACCGGATATCGATCGCAAGATTCATGGTGAAGAAGATCCCCGGGGCATGGGGATGTTCCTGATCCAGGCGCTCGTAGACGAAGCGGAGTGGGTCAAGGGCGCAAACGGAAAAAGCAGTTATGTCAGGCTTGTGATCCGCCTCGACAAGCTCGCGGAATAATTCGGTTAACCACGGAGATATCAGATCGTGCAGAGTGAAACCAAAGCGCGCGTAGATCAGTTGACTTCCCCAGCCGGCCACCAGGTTACTGCTCTTCGGTTCGAGGGTGACATTGCCAGCACGTCAAAAGACGCAGTCCTCGGCAGCTATCAGGCGCTCCCCAAGGAGAAGGCCAAGCTTGTGCTGCTGGACTTTACCAAGGTGGATTACATCAACTCGAGCGGAATTGCGCTGGTGATCCAGATGCTGATCGAGGCATCGAACTCGGGCCAGAAGGT
>Ga0335069_10003511_pt1 | contig 23636 bp, 22 predicted proteins | sample Lox_Sample_11_FD_206714 | JGI IMG/M metagenome (GOLD analysis project Ga0335069, IMG submission 206714) | Soil microbial communities from Loxahatchee National Wildlife Refuge, Florida, United States - Lox_Sample_1.1 | ecosystem: Environmental > Terrestrial > Soil > Wetlands | place: USA... | reverse complement strand
CATGCTGGGCTTCTTTTTCCTAGGCTTCTTCCTCTGCATCATGAGACTTTATCAGGAGGCCTGCGCAAAAAGAAAAGATGTTTAGCTTACGTATCTAATACATGATCTGTAATATAGTATTTCACCCGCCCCCTTAAGATAAAATGTCTTAAGGGGGTTTTTATATCAAATCAATATATCCCCAAAACAAATCATTCTGAAATATTTTCTCAAAAACTCAATAGACAAACAAAAAATTTGGTTTATAATACGGTGAAGGGTATGATCTAAGCCATGTATTTCTTACGCAGAGTTAAACATATAGAAAACAAAAAAACATCATCAACATCAGGAGAATACTATATGATTAAGACGATTCGAAATACTGCCGTATTGCTTTTAATACTTACAACTATCTTTTTTATTTTGGGATGCGCGGGAAATTCAAAAGAGTTGCTGGCAGAAAATTATAAAGCGATGAACAATGAAAATCTCCTTCGCTATTATTACAGCCTGAATGATGAAATCGAACGCCAGGAAAAACAGTCGAGTCCGCAATTCGGCATTGGATTTGGCTCTTTTGGCAGTAATGTCGGAGGCGGCGCCGGTGTTAGCACAGGTGGATCGGGATACACCGCCTCTGATTTGAGAGCGCGCAGAGTGGATGTCCGGCTGGAATTGCAGCGAAGAAAAATAACGCCATAGAATAGTCATAGTGGACCGTTTTTATTAGCTGACTTTGTTTTCTTGCGCAGGCAGAAAGATTTCTTCTTGAAAATTGAATAAACTTTAATAAAAGATCTTTAAGTAAAGAAGGGGGTACAGGCATAAGTCTGTACCCCCCTTTTTTACTGGTGCGCCCAGGAGGATTCGAACCTCCGACATCCGGATTCGTAGTCCGACGCTCTATCCAGCTGAGCCATGGGCGCATATATTGTCAATTCAATACTTTATAACTATTTTCTATTTCCTTAATTTCCCCTTGGTGTCCATATGGTGTCCATAACGTGTCCAGACGCTCCACAGCGTCCTGTACGTATTCAGGCGACAAATGAGAATAACGCATCGTCATTTTAATGTCCTTATGACCCATTATTTGCTGCACCGTTTTTAAGTTCACTCCCCGCATCATCATATGAGAACCGAAAGTGTGCCTCAGATCGTGAAAACGAAAATCTTCAATTCCGGCCTTTTTAACGGCGGCGGAAAATCCCTTTTTGACATCACCATAAGGCAACCCATTACCGGCAGAGAAAACATATTGTTTTTCTTTGCTTCGCGGCATCGCCAAAAGTTCCTGGTAGAGCGTCCTATTGATAGGAATCACTCTCGACTCGTTGTTCTTGGTATTGATTACCACAATTTTCCTATTTTTCAAATCTACTTCCGACCACCGCAAATTAAGAATTTCCGACTTTCTCATTCCGGTATTCACCGCCGTAACCACAATCGGCTTTATGTGCCTAGCGCAGAGCTCCAGAAGGCGCTGAACTTCTTCCGGCATTAAATAACGAAGCCGTCCGGGAGGCTCTTTGAGTAATTTAACCGCCTTGGCCGGACTTTCCTTGACCAAATCCCACTCAAGGGCTTTGGTGTACATATGCTTCAAGCAGGCAAGTTCCCGGTTAACCGTCGCCGGAGCGACCTTTTCCAACCTTGCCGCCTTAAAATTCTCAATCATCGGGGCATCAATCTCAAAAAGATACTTTCCTCTGAAAAAAGAAGTCAAGTGATCAATGTTAATCTTGTCTCTGCGTTCGTAGGTTGAAAGAGACTTGTTGACTTTGGCATAGTCCCGGTATTGCTCACTATATTCTTCAAAGAGCACTTTCTTTTCTTCAAGTACGCCAAGATACTCCCTTTTGACGATTTTAACCTGGACATCCTTCAAGACCTGCTCGGCCAGTTTCTTCGAATGTCCTATTTTCTTCCTCTTGCGGCGTCCCTTGAGGTAATAGTCGATGTACCAGTTGTCACCTTTCTTGTAAATCGCCATGGTGCGCCCCTATAACACAATCGGCATTCAATTAAAACTCTTTTTCACTTCCTGCCCGTTCTTTTTCAGCCAGGCTTCCAAATCCTCTCGTTTGAATTTCACCAGTCTCCCCACTTTATAATGAGGCACCTTTTTCTGGACGTTCCATTCGTAAAGAGTGCTTTTTTTGATTCCCAGAAAATCCGCAGCTTCTGCCACCGAAAGTAGTTTCTGTTTCCAAATTTCGTCAGAAAAAACCGTTTTTTCAGAAACAATAACCGTGGAAGTAATGCTTTGCAATAGGTTCTTAACCTCTTTGGAAGGGGCAAACCGGATACGTTCCCTGTCCTTGAAGGTGAAATTTTTACGAACTTCCGCTTTAAGCGAAGAGAGTTTCTTTTCCTCGTCACAGACCGAAAAAACATAATCATAGCCAGCATCGAGACATTTACGGAAATTTTGCATTTCCTGATCGGCTCCCGTGGTGGCGGAAATCTCAATCGCCACCCAAAGATCGTCTTTTTTCAATCCGACATCCACGGTTTCCAGCGATTTGGGAATTTTTTCTTCGATAACGGCTTTCCAGCCGAAAGCCTCCGCCTGTTCTTTCAGCATCATCTGGAGGTACCTGTGCAGTTTTCCTCCTTTCCCTGTCGTTTCCTGAAAGAGCGATGCGCCCTTGGCGGTAGGAACGATAATTTTTGCCAATCGTCCGCCGCACCCTGCTCTCGTTTCTTCTTGAACAATTAAATCTTTCTCAATAAGTCCTTCTTTGACCTTGTCTCCTTTATATCCGCTTAGTTTAAGCGCCTGATAAATTTTGGTCACAAATGTTTCCGGATGGTCCACAACAAATTTAAGGAAGACCATTTCGTCCGAACTCGGTCCATCTTTCTTGGACTTTTTGATTGTACTTCCATTCGCCTTGAAACTTTTTATCGTCTGTTTTTCCGACTGTACTGATGTTGGCCTAGAAAACGATTGAGAAGTTTTTTCTTCGCTGATTGATTTTTCTTCAACTATCTTTTCAGCGGTAAATCTTCTTTCCCGTGACAGAGCAGTCAATTCCTTTCTGGATATCAAATAGTTTTGACCGAAGGGATAGGATTTCACGATCTGCGCGTATTCTTCCTCTTCCATTCCCGCGACTTCCCAAGCAGGCTCGATCTCCACTGTCTGCAAAAGAATAACGCCCCCTTCAATTTTATGCTTGGCGTAACAGCATCTTGGCGCTAGATATTGTAAGTCTTCCGTATAATGTTCCCACGCTCCGCCCTGGCCACGGTTATGTGCGTCTTGTCCTGAATACCTGAAAGTCTCTTTGGCCAGAAGCTGGGCATCCTGATGGTTGACCCGAAAGCACACCTGCATACCGGTGTTGCCCAAAATGAGACTGCGAAGCTCGGCGGAAATTTGCGCCAGTGTCTGATGAGCCATGATCAAAGACAATCTGTATTTTCTGGCTTCCGACAAAATCACTGCAAACGATTCCGTGGCAAAATTCTGGAACTCGTCGATGTATAAATAGAAAGGAACCCGTTGGCTTTGGGGAATGTCCGACCGGGAGAAAGCAGCAATTTGAATCTTTGCCATAAGTATAGAGCCCAACAAATCAGCCGAGTCTTTAAGTTTGCCTTTGTCCAATCTGACCAAAAGCATCTTTTTATTATCCATTACTTCCCGGATATGAAATGTGCTCTTGGTTGAGGAAAACATTTGTCTGATCCGCTCGTCAGCCAAAAATGCGTTTATCTTATTCATCACCGGCTCAATCCAGATAATTTGCGTCCGGTCAGTCATCGTATCGAAACGGGTAAAATAGTCACGGGTCAGCGGATGTTCGATTTTATTAAGAATGTTTTTCCTAAATGAGCGACCGGTTAAGAAAGCTGGCAGTTCGGCCAAACTCAATTCTGCTTCTCCGAGAGCGATCAGGGAATTTCTCATGAGGTCTTCCATCCGCACGCCCCAGGCTTCAGCCCAGATTCTGCGGAAAGAACCTACCAGTTCGTTGGCCTGTTCGGAAATGGAAACTCCGGGCAGTTTTTCCAATGGATTAAATGTAACGGTAAATGTCTTGTCGGTCGGATCAATGAGAATAACCTTTTTGGAAATATCTGCATCATTGCAGTCGTACTGAAGTGAGAGAATGCCTTTTATGTCTTCAATCAAATCTCCGTGAGGATCAATGACGCAGAAACCATTGTTGTTTTGGATATCTTGCAGAATCAAATACTCTAAGAACTTTGTCTTACCGGTGCCGCTTGCGCCAATAACATAAAGATGGGTAGCCCTGTCTTTCTGATCGATTTTGGCCATCTGAAACTCATTTTTATTCTGGCTATAGTACCAGCCGAGAGCCAATGTGCCGGGGATATCTTCATCAGAGAATGTTGGCGCAGAGGAGTTTTTTTTGGCGGAGGTTACCGCCGATTGATTTTTTGACGTTTCCTGTTTTTTGTCATTGAAAATGCTTTTCCAAAAGCTCATTCATTCTATCCTACGAGATTCCCAAGAATCCTCTGGATCGTCTTTCCATCTTGGACGGATCTTGTTTGAGGTCGAGCATCAGCTTATCAACACTTTTCAGTACCGAACGATGAACTATCGTGGCATAGGCTCGTAAATCCTGTTGATCGAAAAGATCGAGTTCTCTTAGCGCCTCCGATGCCGCTTTTACGAAAGGAATTAGTGAAGCAATCACTTGCCATATGGAAGGTCTGTAAGTCAAATACCAAGACACATCGAGGTTATTGCCGAAGTCCCTGGCATTGACGAATATCTGGTATGGTTTGAGTCTGAAACTTGAGTATACAACCACTAAAAATTTTCTTGCCGTTCCCAGCATGCTACTGACAAATCCAGGAGAAATCGACTCATTTGTCATAATAAGAGAATCCACGTTGTTTTCTTTTGTGAATTCTTCCGCGTTGCGGAAAATATCTTCAGACCTGCCTTGAGCATTCTCAATGAGCGTGCTCCATGAATCTTCAACCTGATCCTTCCTTAAGATGCTATCCGGTTTTAACGCCATAAAAAGTGCTACGGCCATCATTACAATGCCGGTTACGGCCAAAGACCTGCTGAATCCAATACCCATTAAAAAGAAAAGACACCCGACTATGAGAAGAAATGACATTACTGGTTTTGGCATTTTGCCCTCCTATTATATCGGTTATTAGCCGGAATTTAATAAATGAGAACAAACTTCTTTGAAACGGAGAAACTTTGGGACTATGAACTGCTTAAAGATGCGGAATATATAAACTATGATAGATAAATAGAGTCAAGAAAAATTTATTATTATTTTAAAAGAAGATATTTTGCCGGAAGACTCTACTTCACAGTAGGCATTATAGCTAAAGTTAGCCACAAAATGAGCAAGGAAGTAAGTGATAGACGACTTGACAAGAGTTTAGGAAGTTATACTATTTAGACAGTTCTTTTACATGAAAAGTTGGTCATAGGCACGAGGTACTGGCTGAATGCGGTATTTCCTGGCTATGACCACAAAAGTGGTCCTCTAGCATAGAAAGGAAAACATGCTATGAGACCAAATCAAGAAACGGGATTACATACAATTAAGAGTCCTTGTGGTGAAACTAATTTTGGAGCATCACAAATCAAAGAAGTCATTGAGAAACTTAATTCTCTCCTTGAAAGTGGTTTAAAAGCTACAATAATTATAACATTTCCAATATGGAAAACGTTAAAACTCGGCACTCACAAGAGTAAGAATAACCTGATAAAAAACCTTATAAAGAAAGGAGTTGAAATAAGTGATTCAGCAACTCGCATAATGAATGAGTTGAATTTTTCACTTGCGTCTGTGAAAACAACAGTGGATATTGTAAATGTGTCTCTGGTAGATCTTGGTTTAAACAAATGTGCTGGAGCTACGCTGAATGAAATCTGTGCACGTGCTAATCAATCAAGCCTTTCAGTTTGTCCACTAGAAGCGGTCTTGCAACTTCGTCTGCGATATAATGATCAGCCCGAAAAAGAGCGCCTTAATATTATTGTTGCAGGGGCTGTGACGGATCCGATCGACAAATTGAATGTTTTTCGTATTGGTAATGACATTCCAAAAGATCACAGAGATGATGCTTTATGGATTGATTCATATGATAATCCTCTTTCTAGGCAGTGGCACCCGTATGACCAATTTGTTTTTATTTGTCGAAAATAATTTGTTTGCGTTTGCAAAGTAGAACTTCTTTTATTGACGCCCTTCCTAACGCCGTTCTCGAGTTTGTCTCGAGCACGGCGTTTTCTTTCTATTGAGAACTGGTTTTATTCTTCTTTTTGGGTATTTCGGGTATATCCTTCCTAAAAAACATTCCTTCACGATCCCAATATCTAACTTCATTGGTTATTCTCTGTTTAAAGGCTTCTTTAATAGTTAATTTATAAACACGTGTATCTTTTGCATCAAACGGATCAAGTGTCATATAGAATTCCATAGCCTGCACGAGAGCTTGCAGAAATGGAATAGTTCCTTCGATCATTAAATCGGAATTTAGCAAATTGCCAGCTTTTGAATCAGTCAAGGGAAAAGTCGTAAATGTTGATACCACGGTAACTTTTGATCTGACTAACACGTTATAAATCATTGGCCATATCATGGTACTTTTTTGAATAGCTGGGAAATTCAGAAATACATTATGTAAACCATCTAGTAATACACCAGTGAAAGGTTCTCCTTCCATTTCTGCACATTTTAATTTTGTAATAATCTTTCCTATAAGATCTTCAGGTGACAGATATCCCGGAAAAAAAGTTAAATGCTCAATTCTGGGTTTTTCTAAATCTGTCATTCTTTTGTTATCATTTTCCTCAAACATTACTTTAAGTAAATTTTTTTCTAAGTTTTGATAATACCGGTTTGGGTACAGGAAAGACAGGATAAGAATTCTTCTGCGGGGATGCATTGAGGTAATTAACGACTGTCTTTTGTCAGAGCGATGTGTAAGCCGTGTTGATTCCATTAAAATTTTTAACGCAAGCCCTGCTTTCCCACTGCTTCCTTGACCATGTAATAATATTTGAGATTTATTGTATAAGTTTAGAAATATATCTTTATCGTTATATATATGTTTGCCGGACTTATCTTTATATCTATTTAATGTATCAATTATTTCATATTCATCCGGCAAATGGTATGTTATTAAATGTTGATTGTCTAATTGAGAAGGCAATTGAGGTGATATTCTAAATCCATCATCTCCAGACATGTGAAAAACATGAGCACCTGGTCGTGATATTTGCTGCCTTGTTTTAGAGAGTATAAAAATACGAACTGCTTTCTCCTTGGAATCTTTGGTCCCTTCATGTTTGAGTGATATTACTGTATCCACTAAATAATCAAGTTTGGTAACAACGTGATTGTCTTCACCTGATAACAGCAAGACCATGACATTTAGCTTCCGACATTCAACAACCAACTCTCGCAAAATATCATATGTTGATAAATCATCACTTTTATTCACATTCTCTCCTAATACAGAGATGCCGTCTATAACTACAACGAGCGGACAAATGTGAGGAATGGATGTATTATTTCTTTCTTGTCTTAGATTATGTAATGTTTCACGAATCTTTTCTAGTTGTGATGTAACAGACTCGCGAAGAGTTTTTTCCCTTTCCACTGTGGTGGGCATTTTAATTTTATCAGCGTAAAACCATTTCCTGTGATCACTTTGATAAATTGATAATTTCTTTAGATACTGCGGGATAAGGGATTCCACTCTAAGATTAATATCGGCAGGATTCTCTTCAAAGGTGATATAGTAAGTAGATGTCCCCAGTGGTGAAAGAGCACTTGCTATTGCAAGCGCAAGAGACGTTTTACCTGTACCCGCTGAACCACATATGCTCATTACCAAGCTGCCGTCGCTTGATGATAATAATCCTCCATGGAATAATATATCAGCACCGCGAATAGGTAAAGGAATGCCCCATATTTGATTAATTAGTTCTGCATGACGTGGAAGCGTTAAATAGTCCGGCGACTGCATAAATTCGTAGGCAACATCGCCCCCTAGTAAATCGCCATGTTTGCAATATGTTAGTCTATAATTGTTTTTATCGTGCTCGCTATAGGATGCCTTTTTCCCCTTCGTTCCAAATCTTAATAATAAGATGCCCTGCATGGCCAAGAAATGAGCCAAGAACAAGGTAACTTTTTTTTCGGTACCAGATTTATTTTGTAAAAAATCCACATTGGATTTACTGTAATTATCACTGTGTTCTAGGTATGTTCGTAATTTTGATAAAGCGGAATTTATATCTTTAGGACTGAATGTTTCCACCCCCTCTTGTCTAACTAATTCAGAATCAGGATAAATACTTAATAATTCAAATAGAATATTCCTACAAGTAATTAAAGAATATGCGCGAGACTGTAACTCATTGGGTATTGTCAGTGCATCGTGAAGTATCTTCAACGGAGATGGAAGATATAGACCTTTGTAACGATCTGCGGATTCAATATTGAGTTGAGACTGATAAAATGCTGATTTTGTTACTGCGGTTAGCCTCAAAGGCAAATCGTCTTTAGATATTTTTTTTGATTTCATCACGCTAGTAGTCAAATGAGAATTCATTCCCCTTGTAATCGGATACTTTCGTGGTTGATCCAACCAAGAATAAAAGGAATTTAAATCCTTGTCTTCAACTGTTTTCCCAGCAATAAATTTATCAGATAATATAAACAATGCGTCATGAATGCTGCCCAGCAATTGTAATGCAATATCAGAATATGGTAATGGGCTTGTGGATAAATTTGATGGCATACTTCCTCCTTTTCGTCCAATGCCTGGAATGGTTATGGGTGGCCTACTTGCAATGATCTCTCGTGGGTCGGAAATATTTTATGGCTAAAAATGTTCACATTTTTAAAGAATTCCCTTTCTCTAGGGGAATCTATATGAATGCCGGAAATTTTATAATACCATTTCTGGAGTTTTTCAAAATCATCTTCATCTAAGTATGGAGAAATATATTTTTCAATGTCCGTTTTCAATTCACCTTCTCTACTAGTATGCCAAGACCGTATTCGCGCCAATAGTTGCATTATATTTGCATTCTTTTCAGCTAACGCTGCTTTGACATTATTAAAAGCGAGCTCCCACAGTTTTGCATCAACAGCTAAATCAATCCAGTGCCAAGGTAATCGTTCTTTTATTAGGATCTCTTTATTTAATGCATTCTTAGTGAATTTATATGCAGTATATTTGCTTATAAATCTCATTAACTCAGCACGCTCAGCAACCTTATCTTCTTTTAGCGATCGCCACGCCGACAAAAGATCGTTTCTAAATCCATCAATTTTCATTTCATTCATTATCTGTGAAATATACAATAAATTTGCAATAAGAAAGATTTGTTCATGATCGAACTCGTTTATATTTTGTAATACTTTACCCAATGCCCATTTAAAAGACTCTTTTTCTGAAGTATTAGGTCCAAGATTCTTCATTTTCTGTGCAAATGTTATTAAAGGGGTATTACCAACTCGATCTGAAGTCGCATACTTCTCATTTTTAATCATCTTCACTAACTTTTCATATATGGAATTATCAAAGTCATCATTCATAACCCGATCTCCTTAATCGATGTTTTTATATTGCCAAAAGGTATTGGTTCATGGACGACTTCAGGGATACCTTGAGCTCCATCGGTTAATCCACAATCAATTCCTGTTTTACAGTTATAAAATTCATAATCCTGCTTCGGGTCGGTCTGTAAATTGCAATTCTTGACTGCTACTGTAATACCACCTGGTTCCCATGCATCATAAAAATTCGCATCAAAAAAAGTGGGGCTGTGCGGTTGTATTTCATTTAATTGGTATGATAGGCAAATATATTTTTGCATCTTGGCTTTTAATCCTAACAGACAGGGCATAGTTCGCACATCATACCCACTAAAAGGATCGTATCTGTTATTAGGATTTCTAAAACTCCACATATTATTATCACTTAATTTTTCGGAACGGAATGCATCTATAAACCATTGCAAAGCACCGATAACGTAACCACCTGACAGCAAGTCTTCCAACATTTCGTCAGCATAATCCGGATAAACATTTTTTAATATCTTGCCCATTTGAAACCTCAAGGCTTGTCGACTATGCACTCGCCCTAGGTATTCTCCTTTAAGTAAAGAAACTACTGTGCCTCTTAATAAATTATTGACACAGAAAGCTGTAATTGCCTCGATCGCTTCTTCCTTTCCCTTTTTAGCAATTGTAGAGTCGTTATAATTGGACTTGATTACATCAAATAACTCCTCTTTAAGTGATTCGTTTTCCTCTAAGAATGGATCTCCGCATATGTTGTTCCATATTTTCTCGTAATCCCTTTGGAACTTATCTGTCATTATTCACTCCTCGCAGAATATTAATAATTCTATCCTCCCAATCAGCCAAATCCTTCTCTATCTCATGCTGCCATATTTTTACAACCATCCATCAGTTCTTCTTAAATTTTATATATTTTTTTATCGCGCTCGTGGGTTTTGCTAATTTTGTTCTACCAAAACGGTGTAAGTTTCTTTTTACAAATTGAAAAACGATAGCCATGCCAAATACGGAGCAATGTTTTGATACGTTTTTGTCCCCATTCTTCAAGAGGCATTGTTTCGGTATGTTCCCAATTAATGCGCTGCCTTTCTGTAGCGATGATATCTTCATTTAATTCGTCAATGTAGTCAGCTTCAATCTGTCCTGACATATATTCTTGACCGTGCTGTCGTCCAAGACCGCCTGAGAGGTTGAAGAAAAAAGGTTTTTGAGCAAGTTTTCCTTTTGAGAAAACAGCTATACCGCGCAATTCTTCTTCAATCGGATCATGATAGAAGAATATGCGCCATTTAATTTTTCTATTGTTTGAAAGTTCTTCAATATCCCATTCGTTATGAACAATTAAACCATCCGGTTTTTCAATGGTTGTATAATCTCTTGGAAATTTGTATTCTATTCCTTCAAGATTTTCTTCCTCAGGCAGAGCCTGCTGATCTACAAGAATTCTAAAATCCTCCGCACGTTGATGCAAAAGAAACCGTCTCGCCATGCTGCGCGAAAACTGATCTACGGAAATACGTTTAGTTATTTTTAATCTATTTAAAATTATAGAAGTGCCGTGTGTCTGCTTTCGGCTGATGTCAGGAGGAAGATATTCAAGAACATTGATTTCACCGCCGCTTTCTTCCACATATTTGCCGGAACGGAGTTCGTTGCTGTCAAGTTCGAAGATTGTTTTTTCACCCGTCTCCTTACTGATAGTCTCTACTTGAATCAATGCTGCGATACCAAAACCTGCAAACTTTCCTATACCTTTACGTCCAAGAACAGGCCTGTTCTTCTCACCTGTTTGTTCATTTGGGTTCGATCCCCTTCGGCACCAACCTACATTTAAAAAACATTCTTGGCATTCATCGAATGTCATACCGACGCCGTTATCCTTAATTCTTAACTCAGCACTGTTTTCTAGGTTGACGGGTAAAGATATTTCTACAAGTTCTGCATCAGCGTCCCATGCATTAGATACAAGTTCGGCTACCGCGGCAAATGGACTTTGATACATTTGAATCCCCAAATGGTCAATAATTCGCCCATGAAATGTTAATCGCAGACTCCTCTTAGGGTTGGTCACGCTCGTAGCTCCCTATCATTTATTTTTTTCACAATGCATTGCGCATGAGCCGCTATAAATGACGGCGGCAGAGCATTTCCAATCATTAATGCAACAGCTGATTTATTGTTGATGATTGGGAACTTGTATCGATGCGGAAAACCCTGAAGCAGAGCTGCTTCACGTATAGTTATCGCCCGATTCTCTGTTGGATGTAAAAATCTGCCCTTCGAAGGATTGAAGCAACCGCTTGTGATCGTCGGGGCCACATCATTCCATGCCAGCCGCCCATATACATCTTTGAAACCGGTACATCGTTTATGACACTCAAGTCGAAACTTAACCGGCAGATCCTTACGGCTGCCGCCATCCTTTGGTATATGTTTAATTAATTTTATTATTCTTTCTGTACGTCGCTCAGGGATATCGTGAACTGGATCTCCACTTTGTCCCGCTTTCATTAATTTTCCAATACTGTCCCTAACCGTTTTTCTTTTAGTACTTGGATTGGCAAAAGGTATATCAAAACCAAGTCCTCCCATATAAATAAGCCGACGCCGACGCTGAGGAATACCATAATCGGCAGCATTAAGAATTCTATAATTACCGATATAGCCTAGTGCTTTCATCTTTTCGATAAAAGTCTTAAATCTATGATCCTTCGCTAGACCGGGAACGTTCTCCAGCATCACAACTCGGGGAAGTATTTCTTCTACGTGTCTTTGAAATTCCAGCAATAAATCATTGCGCGGATCATCAACACTGAAAGCTCGATTTAAGGTTCGCATAGTTGAAAATCCTTGACATGGAGGACAACCTGCAAGAAGGTCAATCTCTCCCTTTTTAAGATTAAGGACTTCAAGGAGCTCAGTAGAAGCTAGTTTACATATATCTTCTTCCCATACTATAACATCGCTGTGATTCGCTTTATAAGTACTTACTGCTAGTGGGTCGACGTCTACCGCTCCCAGAACTGAGAAGCCTGCCTTTTTAAGGCCAGTTGTCAAACCGCCGCATCCGCAGAATAGATCAATAGCAGTTGGTTTTTTTCTTATTAAACGTGATTTCTTATACATTATTCAGCAGAAATAATATTTGCTAATTGGTTAATTTTTTACCTGTTTAATATGAAACGAATTTGTTTAAACAATCATTTTCTCTCAAATATTGTAAAACTTTCTGTTAACTGAAATCTATATAATATCCAATAATGATTAAGAATTGTCAATAACCTTAAGCTCGTCTTGATAGATTCCACATTGGTTATATGATTTATTTTTCCATATAACACATAAACAAACGTTTGCATATCCCTCATTACGGGGGTAATTTACGTCTAATCAAGCCATTTCTACCTTTTCTCTTCAGCTTTCTCTTTTTTTCTTATCACACATTCCGCCCCCAAACCCACTGTAATATAAATATAAGGTGCTGGAAAGGAACCCATCTAGTTTTGATGGATTCCTCGGCCAGTGTATAACTCCAGGTCCACTCTTTCCAAAACTTCCTACCTTCGGGGCGTAATCAGTTAAAAGAGGCTTACGATAATAAAAAAACAAACTTTGGATATTTCACAATATCACAAGAAGTTTTTTGTTTGTTATCCCTAGACTTTTTTTGGCATCACTTCGGCCAGAGATAATAAAACCCAGATTATTTCCAAGGGGCTTTTTTAATTTTTTCACTGGCCTTTGCATATCTAAAAATTAATTCCCAAATCCATGAACGTATTAATAAAATCTCCTGTGGATGAAATTTCGATGGATGAACTACGGGAAAAAGAGAACGAAGAAGACGAGTCCATCTTCTTTGAGTACAGAATCGGTCTGTATTGTGCGAAATGGATACTGGCTCCATAGGCATCAAGGCGGATCTTTCCCAGCTTTTTAAGAAAGGCATTTTCACTAAGACAGAAAAGAAAATCTCGGTTAAGAAGCTGGCGGATGTCCATCTGGGCAGAAATGAAAAGTTCGCTTTCCACCGCGCCTTGGTTAAATTAAAAAATTATTATTTTAACTGATGCTTACTTTGGAACAAATGAAAAAACTGCTTGATGAAATAAAAAGAGTTCAGGCCGGAATGAAAAAATCAAACGCTTAATATTAAGAGATGCCCATATTTGTATTATATGGCATTCATTATAATATTTGTGACAAAAAACATTATGTTAACAAATATACAATAATATTTGTTGACATTCGCGTTTCTTTCTATTAGTCTGTTTGAAATTCAGAATAAGGAGAAACGATGGGAAAATCCAAGTCATCGCTACTGAGTCCAAAGTCAGACTGGAAACTGTTCGGGGGAAGGATACCGCCTGAACTTGCCAAGGCTGTTCGGATACTTTCCATAAAAGAGGATAGCTCCATTCAAGATTTGATGATTGAGGCTCTGACGGATGTGCTTATGAAGCACGGAGAAAAACCACCGAGAAAATAGTAACAGTGATAAAAAACAGGATATATTATTTCAATCTTATCGAATTTTATTGAAGAACAACTAAGGAGGTCATGCCAATGACTGATTATATAAAGAAAGCTTCCGAAGGCGATTATGAAGACTATCTTGAGTTCTTAAGCAAGCTAGTTGAGGATGAGATCAATAATAAAAAGATCCCATTACGCGAAGCTGCGGAAGCAATTGTTTCAGACGCTTTTTATCAACTGAGAGGAGAAAAACCAATTCTGGATAAATTATTTTTGAAAGCAAATGAAGTCCTTGATCCGCCATGTCAAGACGATATGGAGTTGGAAAACCATACATTTGATGAGGTTGTTGAGGGAATTAGTCGCAATGAATTATACATGTCACAAAAAACTGGGACATTGCCGAGACCGGATAGGACTTGAGAAAAATAGTATAAATTTAAAAGGAGCTAGTTTTATGGAAAAGAAATTAGAACTTGCGATTACAACAATATTAGACGCATTAACCACAGTATGGGAAGACAATGGCAACATAATGGCGGATGCGGTGCGTGATAGTGTCGTTCTTAATTTGTCAAAAATTACAGGTCAATCAATTGAAGATATCGAAAAGAAAGTTGACAGTCTCATAGATGAGGCTCAATAAGAAAACTTGATTTAACATATGCACTATCTTCTCAAACAAAACAAAAAGCGTGGAACCAATTCAAATGGCAGTTTCACTGCAATCCTTTCTGTCCGATTATGTTGTGTATAGGTAGGCGAAAGCGACAATCAAGACTAGAAAACCGCTCGTTCAGGACAGTATTTTTTCATATTTATTTCTTTAAAGGAAAGCTTGGATTTTTAAAACCTTAAGACAACAATGTCTTAATTCTTGCTTTTATATTTTCGTAAACGCTTGTCAGTTTTCTTTTTGCTTCATCCGTTAAAAGAGCTGTGTGCGCTACCGCATTTCTAATCGGCCTGTATGCTTTTGCATCGTTATGGAGAGTATTTTGGACGCCGCCGGTATCAGCTTGTTTTACCAGCCACGACATGTCCAAATAGCTCAGATCGTCGTTGTTTTTCCGGATATCTATATTTATATTTCCGTCCTGTTTATGCGCGATTTCTCTTGTCTTCCATTCGGTGATCTCTGTTTGCGCCAAAGCGGACACGGGGATGGTTTTTTCATGAATGTATCTTCTGACGAGATTTTCCGAAATAAAACACTCCGCATAGGATTCAAAATTGAAAGCGGCATCCTCGCTTAAATCGTCAACCCAGCCATCGACTTTCTTTTTATTTTTTGAAACCGATGGCAGTCCGTATTCTCCCGAAACGGCATTATATAATCCGATAGACGCTCTTTCTTTTTTTGAAATTCTTTGACTTTCCGGATCGCCTTCGTTTTTATGTTTCAATCTCCATTTATCCCAGTCTTCAAGTATTTCAGATATTATCTTTCTCAATTTGTCTAAGAATTCCTGATATTTCGGGTCATTGGCGACTATGCCCTCGCGGCTTGTTGCAAACCTGTCTTTTTGATCATCCAAGCTATTGAAATGGATTTGCCCATAGAAATAGTTTTCGGCGAGTCTGGCCGTAGGGATGTGCTTTAAAATATCCCTTTCCCGCAACCTCCCATTCACAAAAAGATCAACGCCGACCCTTTCGTCTGTTGACGTTATTTTGAGCTTGCTGGGTTTGCTAACAGAAGCAATGAATCCTTTGACATCCTCGTCCATTTTGACGTCCTTCGGAGGTTCCAAAAGGTTTGCGAGCTTCTCTTTGACATACGGATCGTCAAGATTGTTGATGTTCCATAAGAACTGGGTATCTTGCGCGAGGTCTTTGAGATGATCAAGGGTTATTTTCTCCCCGTCGAGAAAAATATTGAACGAATCGTCCAAAAGCGAAAACCTGAAATACAGCGCGACAATTTTTTTCAAGAACCCAAGGCTATTTTTTATTCCGTCTTTTATATTTTCGAAATAGATAATTGTGCCGCTTTCGTGATCTGCGCTGTAGGAGGTGAAGATAGTCGAATCGTGTCCGCCTAATTGATATTCTTTCGGGGTCAGATCGTCGGTAATGGCCTGGTCCAATCCTGAATTATCAATGACCCCGCCGATATAATCGGCGCCCTTCGTTTTTGATATAATTGTGATTTGATCCGCGCAGGACAAAAGAGCCAGTTTCCCTATTCCTTTTCTGCCTATATAAGGCCTTTTTCCGGGAGATATGGATTGCCCTTCTTTTCTTTTTGAGTATCCGATCTTCAAAAATTTATTTTGAAAATCATCCGCCGTCATACCGATCCCGTCGTCTTTTATGAAAAAACTGTTTTTACCTTTATCTATATAAATCCATACGTTTTTCGCGTCGGCATCCCATGCATTGGAAACAGCCTCTCCTATGACGGTTATAAAGCTTCTATACAAGTTTCGTCCCAGGTGGTCTAAAACGCTCAGGGAGATTTCGAATGTGAATGGTTTTTTATTATCCATATTTTTCTACGTGAGTTTTAATGCTTCTTCCTATTATAGCCCCCAGCCTCACGGGGACTGCGTTGCCGATGAATTTTGCAATATGCGACACAACGATAGGATTTGAAGGTTCTGCGAATTGATAATTCTTCGGGAAAGTCTGAAATAAAGCGGCTTCCCGAAGACTGATCGCTCTGTCCTGTTCGGGATGGCCGAAACGTCCGTTTCCAAGACCGACGCATTGAGTCGTCATGGTCGGAGCTGGTTCGTCCCAGCGCATGCGGCCATATACCGAACCTCTGTAAGTTTTGCCTGATTTCTTTTTATGGCATTTTAGAATTAAATCTTCGCTCCAGCTTCTTGAATTGCCACCATCATGCGGCGTTGCTTTTATTCTTTGCAAGTTTTTAGGACTAAGTTTCCTCGTCCTATGGAGAGGATCATCTTGACTCGTTTCCCCGTCTTTTAGCGGTGATAGATTTTTTATGACGTCACGAACGGTTATTTTTTTATTTTTGTGAGTTTTTTTCGCAAGCTCAATTTCCCCCAGTTTTGACGCCAGCAAAACCAAACGCTTTCTGTTCTGGGGAACCCCGTATTCCGAAACATTGACTATCTCGTATTTGTAGTTGTATCCGCCTTTTTCAAGAGCATCAATGAATGTTTTAAAAATGGGGTTCTTTGTCATATCTGCGAGGCCGCTGACGTTTTCCATAGAAACGACATCCGGCTCGGTTTCGATGATCAGTTGTGCAAACTTTCCAAGGGGTTCAAGCTGCTTTTCAGTAATTTCGTTTAAATTTAATTTTGAAAAGGGTTGGCACGGCGCGCAACCGGCCAGCACTCTTATAGTATCTTCTTTGTCACCGAATAATTTATTTATTTCATCTGCGGATACTTGAAGTATGTCTTTATTTATAAATTTAGCATTTTCGTTATTATATTCGTAGCCATATTTGCACGACGTATCATTGTCTATACCCGCAATAACATTAAGCCCCTCTTTTATGAGGCCATGCGTCAGACCGCCTATTCCGCAGAACAGATCAATAACTTTTATTTTTTGTGAATTTGATTTCATAAAAATTCGTCCAACAAAAAAATATAATTTTAATTGCAATATGTTTATTCTATCAGAATTATTTCTATTCCGCCAAAAAATTTTTAATTTTTTCCAACTGCTTAGGACGGCTGCTTTTCCGTTTTAAATTGCTTTCCCAGATTTTTAGAACAACCCAGCCTTCTTTCTTCATTGCGCGTCGCTGCTTTCTGTCCCTCTTGATATTGGAACCGATTTTTTTGAACCAATAATCGTTTTCATCCCAGCCTTTTTTTATTCTCTCGAAATTGCGGCCGTGCCAGAAATCACCGTCTATGAACACCGCTCTCTTTTTTCTGGGCAAGGCAATATCAGGCGAGCCAGAAATTTTCCTATAGTGTTTTTGGAAATATATTCCTTCTTTGCGGAGAAATGTAAATACGATTTTTTCAGCTTCCGTATTTTTCGAACGTATACGGGACATTATTTCGCTTCTTTTTTCTTTGCTGAAAATGTCCGTCATATTTATCAGTATCGCATCGCCTTAGGGGTTATCAGGTGCTTTTTAGGAGTGTAAAAACTTTTACTAAATATAAGTTTCTAATTCAACACTTATTTCTTTTATATAAGTTTACGCTTGGCTAAGAAGAAGATCAAGAGATTGGCGATTTTAAAACAATGATTTTTTGATTTTTCAAAATCTGCCGGGTAATTATCTGGTCCATATAATCACTATATTGGATGGGGTCATGAAAATGCCAACTCAGTTCGTGATCAGAAGACTGATTGTGATTCTTATAACCCGGGAGCGATGTAACAATATCGCCACTTTTATCTAACAGATATTCCCTAATATTATCTTTGAGGCTATCTTTTGAAAATTGTTTCATGTTGGCAAAATCATAATAAACAGATTTTGCTTTCCCTATCTTCCACATATTGTTATCGAACGCCTTTGTTATTAATGCCCGGATATAAGTTAAAGCTTCATTTTCACGATCCATGGTATTGTTAATATTTTTATTCAGGAAGCGATATAGCCTTACAAACGAGGCTCTGTAAGGAATCGAATCAGATGCAAAAAGATATCTTCCCCTGATTAATATTTGTATCCACGTGTCATGCAGGGGTGCCTCGGGATCGAGAATGGCAATTATTTTTTTCTCAATCTTATTCCACGCAGTCTTCAAAGCATGGCAGGCCGGGGTTTTTTCAATGTGAGCAATAATTTCTTCTTCAATTTTTGCATCGCCAAACTTTTGCGGTTTTTCATTTTCAATATATTCTTTCACAACCGGCAAGAGCGCTTTGCGCAGCTGATGAATTTCTAATCGCTCCGTGTGGTAAGGAAAATATTCGAAAGCCTCGTCGATATCGGTTAATTTCCTTTTTTCTATATTTATTATCTCTTTCTCTTTTAAATTTTGGATTGACCGACGGAAATTTTCTTTGAAAGATTTTTTTATTATTCCTTTTTCTATATGGGGAGAAAGCGGCGGCTCTTCCTTTATTTCATTTCTCTCAAAAGCAATTTTCCACAGAAGCTGATTGTAAAATATGCGGTCAGTGCTTTTTAGGTGTTCTAATATTTTTCTCTGAAGTATACCGGGGCCGCTGGACATAATTTAAGTGTTGGTTATGCATCCACCATGCATAACCATCATAAGGTATTTTTTTATTTCGGAAAGTGTTTGCCAAAGAAAGATCAACAGGAGCAGCGATCCTTGGTTATGCTCTATAATATTATGAATTTCATTTAATACAGATACTATAATGTCCATGTTATTTAGATAATCACTGGCTATATGAATGTCAAGTGTTGTTTTTAATATTATCTGATAATTATAAATATCACTAAATTCAGAATATAATCCTTACTGTAACAACAAAATACTTTAAAAATCCCTTGCAAAAGGGACTTGATTGGGTCATAATGTCCACCAAAATTCCCAGCGAAGGCGGAAAATAATGACACAACAACTGGCTCTGCTTCATGACGCCCGGCAAAGATTTACAAGACGGGAACTCGCCGAAAAACTAATGGTAGTCCCCAAAACTGTTGCCCGGTGGGAACGCGGAGAGACAAATTGTCCGCCACTTCTTGAACCGGCGCTTCGGGAAATTCTCCGAAGTTCATCTGCTCCGAATACAAAAAAAATATCCGCTGAAAATGACGCTTTTACATTTGTCGACTTGTTTGCCGGAATCGGCGGAATCCGCATCGCTTTTGAGGCTTTCGGAGGCAAGTGCGTTTTTACAAGTGAATGGAATGAATGGGCAAAAAAAACTTATTTAGCAAATTTCGATAATGATCATCCGTTTATAGGAGACATTGTTCCTTACCCTGCCGAAGACATACCGGATCATGATGTTCTGCTGGCCGGATTTCCATGCCAGCCGTTCAGTATTGCGGGCGTCAGCAAAAAAAACGCTCTTGGCCGCCCCCATGGCTTTGAATGTGCGACGCAAGGCACACTCTTTTTTGATGTTGCGCGCATCATAGCTGCCAAAAGGCCCAAGGTGTTTCTTTTGGAAAATGTTAAAAATCTTTACTCTCATGACAAGGGCAATACTTTTCGCGTTATCATTGACACATTGCAGGAAGAACTTGGCTATGACGTGCATTACAAGATCATTGACGGGAAAAACTGGGTGCCACAGCATCGGGAGCGACTAATTATTGTCGGTTTCAGAGAAAAAACCGGCTTTTCTTGGGATAATCTTGTGTTGCCTGAAAAGGGACCGAAGCTTGATTCCATATTGCATCCGGAAAACGGCAATGAAGAAGCTGAAGAGCCATATACCTTTGGTCCCAAAGCCATGGTTCACAGCAAATATGTTCTTACCGACAAGCTTTGGAAATATTTGCAGGCTTATGCAGAAAAGCACAGGGCTGCCGGTAATGGTTTCGGCTTCGGATTGGTTTCACCCACTGACACGGCACGCACACTTTCTGCCCGTTATTACAAAGATGGTTCCGAAATTCTGGTGAAGCGCAGCAGGGGGAGAAACCCGCGCCGTCTCACTCCACGGGAATGCGCCCGCCTGATGGGTTTTCCCGATTCATTTAATATTCCTGTTTCAGACACACAGGCTTATAAACAGTTTGGAAACAGTGTTATTGTCCCAGTTATAAAAGAAGTGGCCCGCATATTGATTCCTCATGTACAAGCATTACAGGAGTTTGAAAGAACGGGCCAGAAAACACTATTGATGAATTTCTGATGGATATTGTTGATTCCGCAACCAGAAGCCGCATGATGAGCGGTATCCGCAGTATCAACACAATACCGGAGAAACGGATAAGGAGCCTTCTTCACGGTCGAGGTTTTAGATTTAGAATACACGATAAAAAGCTTCCCGGAAAACCGGATATTGTATTGCGGAAATATCATGCAGTGATATTTGTGAACGGATGTTTTTGGCATGGCCACTACTGTTCACTTTTTAAATTGCCAGCAACAAGACGCGAATTCTGGCAGAACAAGATTGACAAAAATCGCAGTAATGATAAACGCTCTGCCATAGCATTGCAATTAGCCGGATGGCGTATTGCCACAGTATGGGAATGCTCAATGAAAGGGCCGTTGCGCTTAGATGATATTTGCCTCGCAGACCGGCTATATTCATGGTTGCACAACGATAACGGTAATCTTGAAATTTCGGAAAAGAAAGCGGGAGGAAAATGAAAGCTGGACATTTGTCGCAATATTTTACCGGTGTGGCTGCTAAACGCCTCAGTGCTGTAGAGGCTGACCTGTTTTGCAGCCACCAGCATGAGTTTAACGGAGTTGAAGCATTAATGCATATTTTTGGCGTTGCCCATGGCAAACAAAAATTCCCCGCAAAATTCATTTATCTTAATGATCATGACAGTGATCCAGTAGTATCAGACGGCTTTCTCACATGGTATGACGCCCGCGAAAACCACCCGACACGAACTGAACACCGCCTGTATTTCCCGACAACAACAGTATCCGATTGTGCAGCAGAAGGAGACCTATTGGTAATAGGAAAACGGCCTGACAATTCTATTCTGGTTGTCATAGCTGAAGGAGATTCGACAATTGCCAATCAGATACAGTGGCTTTTCGGCATTTCTGATTTTGCCCATCCCGGATTCTCTGTGAGAGAAGAATTGGAAACAGAGCAGGATAGAATTGCTTTCGCTTCCCGTCTTATATTAGAAAATATTGGTGTCACCATAGAAGAACCTACGGAAGAAACATATCTTGACACGATGCTGAAAAAGTTCGGCAACGCCTTCCCATCTACTTTGCAATTTTCCGAATACGCCCGTTCAACATTGACGGACGTTGATGCCCGTGATGATCAGGATGCCGCCATAATGGCATGGATGGAACGTGAAGAAATATTGTTCAGGACGCTGGAAAAACATCTTATTGCCGACCGTCTTGTCAAAGGATTTGGCCATGACGTGGATGATTTTATCCAGTTTTCCCTGTCGGTGCAAAACCGGCGTAAAAGCCGTGTCGGATACGCCCTTGAAAACCATTTGCAGGCTATGTTCGATGCTTGCAATATTCGTTACACAAGACAAGGCGTAACGGAACAAAAATCAAAACCGGATTTTATATTTCCCGGAGTGAAGGAATATCATGATTCCGATTTTCCGTCATTGCAACTGACTATGCTCGGGGTAAAATCATCCTGCAAAGATCGCTGGAGACAGGTATTGGCTGAAGCAAACAGGATTGAACAGAAACATCTTCTAACTCTGGAAACATCCATAAGCACAAACCAGACGGAAGAAATGAAGTCCAAAATGCTACAGCTTGTTTTGCCCCAGTCGTTGCATCGAACATATACGGAGAATCAGCGAATATGGCTCATTGACATTAAAGCGTTTATAAATTTGGTACGTGAAAAACAAGAGAAAAAATAGTTAAAGAATTGCTCAAGAAAATTCTTTTGCCAAATGTCACAAAACTCCCTCAAACTCGCTATACTGTAAAATACAGGTAAGAAACGAAAGCCTGCAACCCTTGACAAATCCTGAGATTATTGTATAATTTCTAGTCCCTGTTCTTTATATTAACAATTAAATATTCTACCCTTTCCGGCTTAATCGCCCGAAAGTGGCTTCATATGCACCATAAGAAGCCTGAATGGTAATAAAAAAAACAACAATGCTTGGTATGTTTTCGCATATCACCGGAAGTTGTTTTTCTTTATTATCCCCAGACTTTTTTAGCATAACTACAGGCCAGTGGTAATAAAAAAAATATACTTCATCGGACAACTTCCGCGGAGCATTTTTTTATTATTATCACTGGCTTTTTTTGTTTCCATTTTTAATCCGTTAATAAAAAATCTATGAACAACTTGAGCAAAAAAATTCCCGTGGAAGTAATTTCATTGGATGAACTGCGGGAAAAGGAGAATGACGAGGACGAATCCTCATTCTTTGAACACAAGCTGGGAGCCTTTTGTGAAATGGATACTGAGTCTATCGGTATAAGGGCTGATCTTTCGAGACTTTTTAAAATGGGCTTTTTTTCTACAAGCGAGAGAAGGGCACTAACTAAAAAGTTGGGCGACTTCAAATTGAATCCTACTGAAAGGAAGGCTTATCAGAGAGCCGTGGAAAAACTTAAAAATTATTATCTAAAATAATGCTTACGCTCGAACAAATGAAAAAACTGCTGGACGATCCGTCCATTCCCGACGAACAGGTTTTGGAAATCCGGGACCAGCTTTATGCCCTGGCTGAGATCATCTATGAAAAGTGGCAGCAGGATAAGAAAGCTGGCAAGTTGCCGGGCATAAAACCTCCGGAACTGGAAGATTGGTACAGTAGAAAAAACAGTATTCCTTCAGGTAGATAGCACTACTACCCGCTTAATTATTCCCAGCTTATAGCACGGCACTTTTAACCAGTTAAAATGGCGTCCTATCCATGTTTTATGTTGGGGCAAAGGGAGTCTGGGGCTTGCAAGCAGAGCATTACAAATCCCCAGCAAATAGCTTCAGACGCTCCGACGACATGAACCTATTTGCTGGGGCTTCCGCCCACAGACCCCTTGCCCCGTCTTCTCATATTTATGACAAAAAGAGACCTGATCAGGTGGTTTATTAAAGAGGTTCATT
>Ga0335069_10003510_pt1 | contig 23650 bp, 25 predicted proteins | sample Lox_Sample_11_FD_206714 | JGI IMG/M metagenome (GOLD analysis project Ga0335069, IMG submission 206714) | Soil microbial communities from Loxahatchee National Wildlife Refuge, Florida, United States - Lox_Sample_1.1 | ecosystem: Environmental > Terrestrial > Soil > Wetlands | place: USA... | reverse complement strand
GTGGAGATGCCGGCCCGGGCCGCGGCATGAGCCGGCTCGCCCGCAGACGACTGGAAGCCACCATGAACTCCGTGCTGCTGAACTACTACGAGGCCATCGAGCAGGCCAGCCAGGACATGCTCGAGGCGGCCCGCATCGGCGACTGGGACCACGTCGTCAAGCTCGAGGGCGCCTGCGCCCTGCTCATCGCGCAGCTGAAGCGCACCGCCGCGGAGCGGCCGCTCGAAGCCGAGGAGGCGGTGATCAAGTCGCGCATCATGCAACGCATCCTGTTGAACGACGCCGAGATCCGCCAGCTCGCGGAACCGTGGCTCGAGGACCTCGACCAGATCCTCGCGGGCCGCCCGAAGACCGTGCACTGAGCGGCGCCGTGCCGGCGGCCGAATCGACGATGGAGACGCGTCCCGCACCCCTTGACGCGCTCGCCGGCGGCGCTGCCGGGTTGGCGGAGTTTCGCGTCGCCGAGCCGCGCGAGGTGCTCTCGATGCTGCGCGCGCTGTGCGACGGCAGCGTGCCGGTGAACCTGAATGCGAGCGACGGCAGCGTCTACACGACGACGCTCTGGACCATCGACGCGGATCGCGGTGCGATCGGCTTCGTCGCCGACGTCGCCGACGCGCGCATGCAGGCGATCCTCGAGTCCGACGAGGCGGTGGTCGTCGGCTACCTGAACAACGTGAAGGTGCAGTTCGAGGTCGCGAACCTCGTGCTCGTGCGAGGCAGCCGCGCGGCGGTGCTGAGCTGCGCCGCGCCGCGTCAGGTGTTCCGCTTCCAGCGCCGCAATGCCTTTCGCGTGCGCCCGCTGATGCGCAGCGCGCCGACGGCGCGGATCGTGCTCGGCGAGCCGCCCGCCGAACTCGACCTGCGCGTCATCGACGTCTCGATCGGTGGGTGTGCCGTCTTCCTGCCCGACGACGCGGTGCCGCCGCAGCCCGGCACGCGCATCGAGCGCGCCGAGATCGACCTCGACGCCGACACGCGGTTCAAGGTCGACATGCGGCTCCAGCACGTGACCGCGATTCATGCCGAGGCGCGCGGCGTGCGGCTCGGCTTCGAGTTCCTGCGCGCGAGCGGCGACGCGCTGCGCGCGCTGCAGCGCTTCATCGACCAGACGCAGAAGCGCGGCAAGCTGATGGCGCTCGACTGACTGCTGCGTGCCGACGACGACCGCCTTGTCGGTCGTGGCGGCAGGCAGCGCGTCACGCGGTCGACGACCCGCGCGCGTCTGCCCCTGCAGGAGCGCTGCGCCGCGAGCTCGTCGCATGCCGCTGGCGAGTTGCACGTGACGGTGGCGCCTGCGGGAGGCCCCATTCGCGGTCGCCTCGTCGGTGACCGTGCGCAGCCCGTCTCGACGGGGTGGCGGTGGGTTTGCTCGGTCGTCGCCCGCGAGCGTGGGCCGGAGAACGCAGGTGCCGCCGGCACCCTGCCGCCAGGACGGTGGCAAGCGCCCTTCAGTGCGTCGTGCCGCGCCCGCCGTTCGACGAACCGTTGCTGCCGCCGTCGGGCGTCACACCCACGCGGCGCAGGATGCCGCGACAGAGCGCAAGCGCGGCCGCGTGCGTCATCTCGATCGGCAGCACCTGCCCCGATTCGAACTGCAGGTGGATGCGCACGTGCTTGACGTCGATCGCTTCGACGACGCCGGCGCCGAGGCACTTGACGGCGGCCGGGAGCGGATCGGCGCTGCTGGCGGGGCCGTCGGCATTCAGCAGCGCGGTGGCGAGGGCTGGCACGTCGGCCTGCGACACCTCGATCGAGGTGTCGTGCAGTCGTCCGTCGACGCGCGCTTCGGTCTCCAGCTTGACGCCGGTGCTGCTCGCAGCGGCGTCCTTCAGCTCGTCGACCTCGACCTCGACCTTGTTGGGCTGCTTGCTCATCGACCTTCCCGGGAACGGGTCGACTATACCCGCAGCCTCGGCCACCCGGCCGGCCTAGAGCGCACCCATCACGGTGTCGGGCTTGATGCGCCGCAGCGTGCGCAGCGCGGCCGCCGGATCGACCTCCCGCTCGACGTGCAGGCCGAGCGTGGCATCGAGCGCATCGTCGTACAGGTAGGCCATCGACCACAGGGGATACTGACGCGTCGCGATGGTGCGCTCGAGGACGCGGCGCACGCCGTCGTGGCGCGGATCCGCGAAGATGCGCTCGACCAGCGGATGCACCGCGTCCGGCCGACCTTCGATGACCTGCGCGAAATGACGACCGCTGCAGGTCAGGCAGCCCGTGACGTCGAGCATGCGGTTTCTCCGGCGCGAGACGTCGAGGATGGCGCGGATGGCGCGGTGGTCGAGACCGTCGGCCACGCGGCTCACGTAGAGGATCTGGATCAGCGATGTGGGCACGAAAGCTCCCGCGGTGATGGCGTCACGGCCGTGGCGGAGCGCGACCGGCGCACGCGTTTTCGGCCGCAGCCCGCCGTCGGTTGAGCTGCCGGACGCGTCGCCTCGCGCGCCGCGCTCACACCTGCATGTTCATGATGTCGGTGTAGGCCTGCACCAGGCGATTGCGCACCTGCAGCGCCGCCTGGAAGCCGATCTGGGCCTTCTGCATGGCGACCATCGTCTGCTCGATGCTGACGGTCGGGTTGTCGAGCTGCACCTCGCGCTGCATCGCCGTCGCCTCGTTCTGCGCCCGGCTGACGGCGCCGAGGGCCTGCCCGAGCGCCTGCTGGAAGCCGGTCGGCTCGACGGCCTTGGTGGTGCGCAGCGGCTGGCCGTTCGGCGCCATGCCCGCGCGTGCCGCGGCCTGGGCGAAATCGAACGGCTTCAGGGTCACGTTCATGGCGCTGTGTCCTGGGCGCAAATCGTAGGGGCGACGCCGGCGTGCAGAGGCTCGAACTGACGCGGCTTTGGGCGCCTGTTCCACGCATGCCGCGGCGGGGCTTGTTCGAATAATCCTTTCGCTCTCGTTGCGCCTTGCCCCGGCCCATACGGACCTTCATGGACAAAGCCGTCGTCTCCCCTGCCCCTCTCGCGGTACCCGAACGCTTCGGCGTCGCCGAGCGCCTTCGAGCCATGCCGCCGCGCACGCGCATGGGTCTCGCCGTCGGCATCGCCGCGCTCGTCGCCGTCGCCGTCGCGCTCGCGCTGGCGGCGGGACAGGGCGACTACCGCGTGCTGTATCCGAATCTCTCCGAGAAGGATGCCGGCGCGGTCACGGCCCAGCTGTCGCAGATGAACGTGCCGTACAAGCTGTCCGGCAACGGTCTCGTGATGGTGCCCGCCGCGCAGGTGCCGGACGTGCGGCTGAAGCTCGCGACCGCGGGCCTGCCGAAGGGCTCGGTCTCCGGCTTCGAGCTCATGGACAGCGCGCGCTTCGGCCAGACGCAATTCCAGGAGCGCCTCACGTTCCAGCGCGGCCTCGAAGGCGAGTTGACGCGTTCGATCACCTCGCTCGCCGCCGTCGAGAGCGCGCGCGTGCACCTCGCGCTGCCCAACCAGAACGGGTTCTTCCGCGAGCAGCAAAAGCCGAGCGCATCGGTGCTGCTGACGCTGCGCGCCGGCCGCACGCTCGACCGTGCCCAGGTCGCGGGCATCGTCCACCTCGTGTCGTCCAGCGTTCCCGAACTCGACCCGAAGGCCGTGAGCGTGCTCGACCAGACCGGCAACCTGCTCACGAACGACGGGGCCAATCCGGCGGCCGGGCTCGACGCGATGCAGCTGCAGTACGTGAGCCAGGTCGAGGGCGGCTACGCGAAGCGCATCTACCAGCTGCTCGAGCCGATCGTGGGCCGCGACAACCTGCGCGCGAGCGTGACCGCCGACATCGACTTCTCGCAGAGCGAGGCGACGTCGGAGGAGTTCCGTCCCAACCAGGGCAGCGACGCGAGCGTGTCGATCCGCAGCCAGCAGACGACCGAGCAGGCGGGCTCGAGCGGCATGTTGCCGAGCGGCGTGCCGGGTGCGGCGTCGAACCAGCCACCCGTCGCGGCGACGGCACCGCTCACCGGTGCCTCGCAGCCGCTGCAGGGGTCGCCGCTTGCCGGCGGCACGGGCAACCTGCGCCGCGAGGCGGTGACGAACTACGAGGTCGACAAGACCGTGCGCGTGACGCGCAACGCGACCGGTGTGGTGAAGCGGCTCAACGCCGCGGTGGTCGTGAACAACCGCACCGTCACCGATGCGAAGGGCAAGGTCTCGCAGGTGCCGCTCGGGACCGACGAGCTCGACAAGCTCACCGCGCTGGTGCGCGAGACGATCGGCTACAAGCAGGAGCGCGGCGACTCGGTCAAGGTCATCAACGCACCGTTCAAGATCGAATCGCAGCCCACCGTCGACCTGCCGTGGTGGAAGCAGCCCGACGCGCTCGACGTGCTGCGCTCGTTTGCGATGCCGGGCGCGCTCTCGCTCGTCGCCGTGCTCGTGTTCCTCGGCCTCGTGCGCCCGGGCCTGCGCGCGTTCGCGGTGGCGTTCCCGCCGCCGCCGCCGGCGCGGCTCGAAGCCGTCGAGGACGAGCCGCCGCCGCTGCCGGTGCCCGCGCTGCCCGCGCCGCGGCTGAACGAGCACCTCGAGCAGGTCCGCAAGATGGCCCGCGACAACCCGGCTGCGGTGGCCGGGATCATCCGCAGCTGGTCGGGCACCGAAGCGGCGACCGCCGGCAAGGGGTAGAGCGACGTGCAGACCGCCACCGACAACGAGGGCCTCGAGAACGCGGCCATCCTGCTGATGTCGCTCGGCGAGGAGGACGCGGCCGAGGTGCTGAAGTTCCTGTCGCCGCGCGAAGTGCAGAGCATGGGCGAGACGATCACGCGCATGAAGTCGATCCCGCGCGAGCGCATGGAAGGCGTGCTGCAGAGCTTCGCGACGATCGCGGCCGCGCAGTTCACGCCGGTGGGCGACACCGACGAGTACGTGCGCAGCGTGCTGCGCAAGGCGCTCGGCGAGGACAAGGCCAACCTGCTCATCGAGCGCATCCTGACCAACTCGGAGGTCTCGGGCATCGAGGGCCTGAAGTGGATGGATCCGGCCGCGGTGGCGGAGCTGCTGCGCAACGAATACCCGCAGATCGTCGCCGCGATCCTGGTGCACCTCGAGTACGACCAGGCGTCGTCGGTCCTGAAGGCGATGCCCGAGCGCCAGCGCAACGAGGTCATGGTGCGCATCGCCACCCTCGACGGCATCCAGCCCTCGGCGCTGAAGGACCTGAACGACGTCATGTCGAGCCTGCTCACGAACGGCGACCGCATGCGCAAGTCGACGCTCGGAGGCGTGAAGGCGGCCGCGGAAATGCTCAACCTGATGGGGACGAGCGTCGAGACGGCGGTGCTCGACTACATCCGCGAGTCGGACAACGAGCTCGCCCAGCAGATCATGGACAACATGTTCACCTTCGAGGATCTCGTGAAGGTGGACGACAAGGCGATCCAGTCGCTGCTGAAGGAAGTGCAGACCGAATCGCTCGTGATCGCGCTGAAGGGCTCGGCGCCGGAGTTGCGCGACAAGGTGCTGCGCAACATGTCGACGCGCGCCGCCGAGGCGTTGCGCGACGAGCTCGACTCCCGCGGCCCGGTCCGGGTGTCGGAGGTCGAGGCCGAGCAGAAGGAAATGCTGAAGGTGGTCCGCCGCCTCGTCGAAGAGGGCACGATCGTGCTCGGCGGGTCGACCGATGATGAGTTCGTCTAAGGCGCGGCGCGCCGCGCCCGCGGCGCCGCGCGGCTCGGCCTACGCGCGCTTCATCCCGCGCGAGGAGATCGGGTCGTTCGCCGCTTGGGAGCCGCACGACCTCTCCGGCCACGCCGGCGAAGCCGCGTCCGAGCCGACCCCCGTCGAGGTCGAGGCCCTGCACGCCGAGCAGGTCAAGGCGGCGCGCACCGCCGGCTACCAGGATGGCTATCGCGACGGCCTCGTCGCGCTCGAGGCATTCAAGCAGAGCTTCGCGCGTCAGGCCACGTCCCAGATCGGCGCGCTGCTGACGTCGATCGGCGCGCAGCTCGACGGCCTGCAGCAGGATCTCGCCCAGGCGGTCGCCGAGACCGCGCTGGCGCTCGCGCGCCAGGTGGTGCGCAGCGAGCTCCATCAGCATCCGGAGAGCGTCGCGCATGTCGCGCAGGAGGCCCTGGACACGCTGTTGCTCTCGGCGCGCCACATCACGCTGCGGGTGCATCCCGACGACCAGCCGCTCGTCGCCGACGGCGCCGCCGAGGTGCTCGAAGCGCGCGGCGCGCGGCTCGTCGCCGACCTCGCCGTCGAGCGCGGCGGCTGCATCGTCGAATCGTCGATCGGCGTCGTCGACGCGAGCGTCGAGACGCGCTGGCGGCGCGCCGGCGCCACGATCGGGATCGACGCGCCGTGGTCGCCCGCTCCGGACGAAGACGCGCCGGCATGAGCACCGAGACGCGATCCATCGGCGCGAAAGCCTGGCAGCGCTACCTCGCCGATATCCGCAACTTCGCGAGCGAGCCGACGCCGCTCGAGACGCAGGGACTGCTCGTGCGCGTGACCGGGCTCGTGCTGGAGGCGGCGGGCATCCGCGTGCCGGTCGGCTCCGTGTGCGAAGTGCGCATGCCGGGGCAGCCCCCGGTGCTCGCCGAGGTCGTCGGCTTCTCCGCGGACTGCGCCTACCTCATGCCCACCGGCGACATCCAGGGGCTCGCGAGCGGCGCACGCGTCGTGCCGCGGCCCTCCCCCGCCGTGCCGCTGCGGCTCGGCGTCCCGCGGCATCCTTGGCGCCGCACGGAGGACCGCACGCTGCACCTGCCCGTCGGCGATGGCCTGCTCGGACGCGTCGTCGACGCGCACGGCATGCCGATGGACCGGCACGGACCGATCGACCACGTGCACACCGAGCCCCTCACGCGCCGGCCGATCAACGCGATGGACCGCGACCCCGTGCGCACGCCGCTCGACACCGGCGTGCGTGCGATCAACGCGATGCTCACGGTCGGACGCGGGCAGCGCATCGGACTCTTCGCCGGCACCGGCGTGGGCAAGAGCGTGCTGCTCGGCATGATGGCGCGCTACACGGCGGCCGACGTGATCGTCGTCGGCCTGATCGGCGAGCGCGGCCGCGAGGTGAAGGAATTCATCGAGGACATCCTCGGCAAGGACGGCCTTGCGCGATCGGTGGTCGTGGCCGCACCCGCCGATGCGCCGCCGGTCGTGCGCCTGCAGGGCGCCAGCTACGCCACGGTGATCGCCGAGCACTTCCGCGACCGCGGCCTCAACGTGCTGCTGCTCATGGACTCGCTCACGCGCTACGCGATGGCGCAGCGCGAGATCGCGCTCGCCATCGGCGAGCCGCCGGCGACCAAGGGCTACCCGCCCAGCTGCTTCGCGAAGCTGCCGCAGCTCGTGGAGCGCAGCGGCAACGGCGTGGCGGGCGGCGGCTCGATCACGGCCTTCTACACGGTGCTGTCCGAGGGCGACGACCCGAACGATCCGATCGCCGACGCGGCGCGCGGCATCCTCGACGGCCACATCGTGCTGTCGCGCGACCTCGCCGAGGGCGGGCACTATCCGGCGATCGACATCGAGAAGTCCGTGTCGCGCGTGATGACGAACGTGGCGGCGCCCGAGCACCTCGAGGCCGCGCGCCGCTTCCGCCAGCTGCACACGCGCTACAGCAAGGCCCGCGACCTCATCCAGATCGGCGCCTATGCGCCCGGCCACGATGCGGAGCTCGACCTCGCCGTGCAGCTGCATCCGCCGATGAGCGAGCTCCTGCAGCAGAACATGCACGAGCGCGCCGACCTCGCCTCGAGCCTCGAACGCCTGCACGCCGTCGTGTCGCAGGCCCACACCTGATCCCGCGCCCTCGCCCACCCCCGAAATGAACCATCTCCAGCCCCTCACCGCCCTGCTGGCCCAGACCGAGCGCCAGCGCGACCTTGCGCTCGCCGACCAGATGAAGGCGCAGACCGCTGCCGACGCCGCGCAGGCGCAAGCCGAGCAGCTGATCGCCTATCGCCGCGACTACGAGCAGCGCTGGAATGCGCAGTTCGCGCGCAGCGGCTCGATCGAGCTCGTGCGCTGCTACCAGGGGTTCGTCGAGCGGCTCTCGCAGGCGGTCGAGCAGCAGACGCGCACCGCGCGCCAGGCCAACGCGGCGCTCGCGCGCGCGATCGAGAGCGTGCGCGAGCGCGAGGTGCAGGTCGCAGCCGTGCAAAAGCTCGTCGAGCGTCGCCTCGCGGAAGGCCGTGCGGCCGCGCAGCGCCACGAACAGCGCGAGGCCGACGAGGTCGCCGCCCGCGTGGCATGGGCGCACCGTGGCGCGCTCGACCGCAGCAAGGCCGTCTGACCCTCGCGGAACGCCCATGACGACCCCCGCCATCCAGCGAGCCGCGCCACAGGCGCCCGCTCCCCATCCTTCGCTGGAATCGACGGAGCCGGCGGCGCACCCGTTTGCCGAGTTGCTGAAGCAAAACCGCGACGCGGTCGCCGCCTCGCCTCCGGCCGATGCACCTCGCGAAGCGCCACGCACGGCCGTGCGTGCGCCGGATGCCGCAGGCGACGACGCGGCGTGTGCACGCCCGGTCGCGCAACCGCCGGTGTCGAGCGCTGCGCCGCCCGCGCCGGCGCCCGAGGCGGACGATGCCTCGGGCGCGCCGCCCGCCGAAGACAACACGACGCCCGACGCAGCACGTTCACGGCCGAGCCCGGCGAGGACGCGCCTGCGGGCTGGGCCGTCGGTGGCCGTCGCAGATGCCGAAGGCCGCACCGAAGGACCGCGCGCATCGCACGCGGATCGACGCACGACCGATCGAGCCGCGCCCGCGGCCGGCGATCCGACCGCCGCGCTCGCCACCAGTGCGCGCGCGATACCGGCGACCGCCCTGAACGATGGCAGCGCGGGCAGTGCCGACGATGCGGCGACGGGTCGCGCCATCGCGGCCGAGCCTGGCGGAAGCGGCCGCGACGTGCGAAGCGCACACGCCGTGGATGCGAAGGTTCTCGAGAGCCGCGTCGCGGATCCGCGCATCGACGGCGTTGCATCCGGCACCGCGGCCATCGCGAACCGAGGTGACAACCACGCGACCTCGACCGACGGGGCGACGGCCACTGGCGGTGCGATGCCGCCGGCCGCGCCGTCGTTCACCGGCCCCCCCGCGGCGCCCGCAGCGGTCGACGCGAGCGTCGCGACGCCCGTTGCCGCCCCCGATTTCGCGCACGCGTTCGCGGTCCAGGTGAGCGTGCTCGCGACCGAGGGGGTGCAGCGCGCGGAGCTGCATCTCAACCCGGCGGAGCTCGGGCCGGTCTCGGTGCACATCGCGCTCGACGGCGCGCAGGCGCGCGTGGACTTCGGCGCCGATGCCGCGGCGACGCGCCATGCGATCGAAGCGGGCCTGCCCGAGCTCGCGAGCGCGCTGCGCGATGCGGGCTTCACGCTCGCGGGCGGCGGCGTCGCGTCGCACGCCGGCGGCCAAGCCCGCGAGGACGGGGCGCGCGACGGCGCGGCGGCTCGAGCGCGCAGCCCGACTGCGAACGTGATCGAGGCGACCGGCACCCTGCAGCGCCGCATCCTCCGCGCCGGCGGAATCGACCTTTACGCCTGACCCGGTCGGAGGGCGCCGACGGCCCCGTCGAGTAACGCGGAAATCACCCGCTTATTCCGGCTTCAGCGCGGGGCACGCTCTCGACAATCGTTCGCGAATGCATCCTGCGCGTCCGGTGATGGACGCGCGCATGCCGAGAAGGAACGCCGATGTCCACCGCAGCCGCCACGCCCACCGTCGTCGTCGATGCCGTGCCGCCGGCCAACGCCGGAAGGAAGAAGAAGCTCGTCTTCATCGTGGTGATCGTGGCGCTGCTCGTGGTGCTGCTCGCCGCGGGCGCCGGCGCGATGCTGTGGATGAAGAGCAAGGCCGCGCACGCCGCGGACGCGGGCGACGACGAGGACGGGCCGGCTGCGACGGCGAAGGCGGCCCCGGGCCACTCGGATCCGGCGCACCCGCCGACCTTCCTGCCCCTCGACATGTTCGTCGTGAACCTCGCCGACAAGGACGCCGACCGATACGCCCAGGTCGGCATCGTGCTCGAGCTCGAGAACCCGGCGTTCGCCGACCAGATGCGGGCCTACATGCCGGCGGTGCGCAACGCCATCCTCATGATCCTCGCCCACAAGACCTCCCGCGAGCTGCTCGAGCGCGAGGGCAAGGAGCAGCTCGCGGCCGAGATCATGCGCGAGACGGTGCGACCGATGGGCATCGAGATTCCGCCGCCCGCTCCGGTCGACAAGGCCGCCGACAAGGCCGATGCCTCGGGCGACGACGAGGTCGAGAAGCGCCCGAAGAAGAACCGCAAGCCGCCGCACAACCCGGTCCGCCACGTGCATTTCTCGAGCTTCATCATCCAATGACCGCGCAACGCTGTTCGACGCTCCGCCCCGAGCGCTGGGCCGCGCCGGCCTGCGCCACCTCGGGGGACCGATCGCCGGTCCCGGCGAGCGGGGGGCTCCGGTGAGCGAGCAGATCCTTTCGCAGGACGAGGTCGATGCGCTGCTGCGCGGCATCGGCGGCGAGGGCGAGGGCGAGGAGCAGCCCGAGGAGCACGCCGACAGCGGCGTGCGCAGCTACGACATCTCGCGGCAGGAGCGCATCGTCCGCGGGCGCATGCCCAACCTCGAGATCATCAACGAGCGCTTTGCCCGCAACATCCGCGTGGGCCTCTTCCATCTCGTGCACAAGAACCCGGAGATCTCGATCCGCGGCGTGAAGGTGCAGAAGTACAGCGCGTTCCTGCGCGAGCTGATGGTGCCGACGAACTTCAACATCATGTCGGTGCGGCCGCTGCGCGGATCGGGGCTGATCGTGTGCGAGCCCTCGCTCGTGTTCGCGGTGGTCGATGCGCTGTTCGGCGGCTCCGGGCGCTTCCACTACCGCATCGAGGGCCGCGACTTCTCGCCGGTCGAGCAGCGGATCATCCGCCGGCTGGTCGACGTGATCGCGACCGAGTACGGCCGCGCGTGGGCCGGCGTCTATCCGCTCGAGCTCGAGCTGCAGCGCTCCGAGATGCTGCCGCAGTTCGCGAGCATCGCGACGCCGAGCGAAGTCGTCGTGTCGACGTCCTTCGCGATGGAGATCGGCGACACGAGCGGCTCGATCCACTTCTGCATCCCGTATTCGACGCTCGAGCCGATCCGCGACGTCCTCTATTCGACCGTGCAGGGCGACGGCTCCGAGCCGGATCGCCGCTGGGTCTCGCTGATGAAGGGCCAGATCCAGGAGGCCGAGGTGGAGCTGGTCGTCGAGCTCGCGCACGCACCCGCGACCGTGGAGCAGTTGCTCGCCTTCAAGCCCGGCGACTTCGTCGAGCTCGACCTGCAGCGCGGCGTGCAGGCGAAGGTGGCCGGCGTGCCGGTGTTCGACTGCGCCTACGGCACCTCCAACGGCAAGTACGCCCTGAAGATCAACCAACTGCTGACCACGCCCTCGAACAGCTGGCTGGGAGACCCCAATGTCCATTGACAGCACTTCCGCAGCCGACGCCGGCGACGGCACGCCCGGCGCACCGCCCCACGAGGTCGCATCCGAGCTGCGCGGACCCGCCGACCAGGTGTCGCCCGCCCCGTTCACGAACTTCACGCCGACGGGCGCGTCGACCGCGGGCAACGACATCAACATGATCCTGGACATCCCGGTGCAGCTCACCGTGGAGCTCGGGCGCACGCGGATCCCGATCAAGAACATCCTGCAGCTCGCGCAGGGCTCGGTCGTCGAGCTCGAGGCGATGGCCGGCGAACCGATGGACGTGCTCGTCAACGGCTACCTGATCGCGCAGGGCGAGGTCGTGGTCGTGAACGAGAAGTTCGGCATCCGCCTCACCGACATCGTCACGCCCAGCGAGCGCATGCGCCGCCTGAGCCGGGCCTGACAGGGCCACGCGGCGGCCGCACGGCCGCTGCTCCGCACGAGACCCCGACGATGTCCCAAGGCCTCACGTCGCTGCTCTGGTTCCTCGCGATCCTCGCGCTCATCCCGATCGCGCTGTGGCTGCTCAAGCGCACGCCGATGGGCGGCGCGGCCGGCGCCGGGGTGCTGCGCAGCGTCGCGGCGCTGCCGCTGTCGACGAGCCAGCGCATCCTCACCATCGAGGTGGGCCGCGGCGACGAGCGTCGCTGGCTCGTGCTCGGCGTGACGGCGCACAGCATCACGACGCTGCACACGCTCGCGCCCCAGGACCTGTCCGCCGAGCCCTCCCCGCCGGTCGCGTTCGCCTCGCTGCTCGACCGCCTGCGCAACCGCGGTGGAGGATCCCATGCCGGCTGAGCGCATCGCGCAGGCCTGCGCGCAGCGCGACCGCGAGGCGGGCCTGAGCGACGACGAGACCGTGCGGCGTCACGCCATCGCCGGGCGCGTCGCCTTCCTGATCGCGGCCGGCCTGCTCGGCGCGCTGCTCGCGGCGCTGCCGTCGCACGTGCGCGCGCAGGCCGCGCCTGCAGGTGGCCTGCCGCTCTTGGTCGGCCAGAGCGCGGGCAGCACGAGTTACTCGGTGCCGGTCCAGACGCTCCTCTTCTTCACCGCCCTCAGCTTCCTTCCGGCGGTGCTGCTGATGATGACGAGCTTCACGCGCATCGTGATCGTGCTCTCGCTGCTGCGGCAGGCGCTCGGCACGCAGGCCGCGCCGCCGAACCAGGTGGTGATCGGCCTGTCGCTCTTCCTGACCGCCTTCGTGATGGCGCCGACGATCGACAAGGTCTACGCCGACGCGTACCAGCCCTACTCGGAGAACAAGATCGCATTCGACGAGGCGCTCAGGCGTGGCGAGTCGCCGGTGCGCGCGTTCATGCTCAAGCAGACGCGCCAGGCCGACGTGATGCTGTTCGCGCGCCTCGGCAAGGTCGACCCGGCGGTGAAGACGGCCGACGTGCCCTTCAAGGTGCTGGTGCCGGCGTTCGTCACGAGCGAGCTGAAGAGCGCCTTCCAGATCGGCTTTCTCGTCTTCCTGCCGTTCCTCATCATCGACATGATCGTGGCGAGCGTGCTCATGTCGCTCGGCATGGTGATGCTCTCGCCGGTGCTGATCGCCCTGCCCTTCAAGCTGATGCTGTTCGTGCTCGCGGACGGCTGGAACCTGCTGATCGGCTCCCTGGCCGCGAGCTTCGCCACCTAGCCGGACTCCACGCCTTCATGGACGCACAACAGGTCTTCACCTTCGGCCAGCAGGGCCTCTACCTGCTGCTGACCGTATCCGCTCCGGTGCTGATCACGGTGCTTGTCGTGGGTCTGGTGGTGAGCGTGTTCCAGGCCGCCACGCAGATCCACGAGCAGACGCTCTCGTTCGTGCCCAAGATCGTGGCCGCCGTGGCCGTGCTCGCGGTCGCGGGCCCGTGGATGCTCACGACGCTCGTCGAGTACGTGCAGCGCACGCTGCAGGCGATCCCGGGCGTCGTCGGCTGACGCGCAGCGGCGCGCGACGTGCTCACCTTCACCGAAGCGCAGGTCCTCGGCTGGGTCACGCCCATCCTGTGGCCGTTCCTGCGCGTGCTCGCGCTGTTCGGCGCTCTGCCGCTGTTCGCGCAGCGCGGGGTTCCGGTGCGCGTGCGGATCGCGCTCGCATTCCTCGTCGCCGTGTGCGCCCAGGCGAGCCTGCCCGAGATGCCGGTCATTGCGCTCGACTCCGGCGCCGGGCTGCTGGCGGTCGCGCAGCAGCTCGTGATCGGGCTCTCGCTCGGCTTCGCGGTCAGCGTGGTGTTCGCCGCGGTCGAGTTCGCGGGCGAGCTGATTGGCCTGCAGATGGGTCTCAACTTCGCCGGCTTCTTCGACCCGATGAGCGGCGGCGATGCGACCGCGACGAGCCGCTTCTTCGGCATCTCGGTGAGCTGGCTCTTCATCGTCGTCAACGGCCATCTGCTGGTCATCGCGGCCGTCGTGCAGAGCTTCCACGCGTTTCCGGTCGCGCCCGATGCACTCGGCTTCCTCACGCGCACGCACCCGCAGGTCTGGGGCGCCGAGCTGTTCCGCCTCGGCCTGTGGATCGCCCTGCCGCTCGTCGCGATGCTGCTGTTCGTGAACGCCGTGCTCGGCGTCATCTCGCGGGTGGCTCAGCAGATGAACGTGTTCGCGATCGGCTTTCCGATCACCGTGGGGGTCGGCCTCGTCGGCATGCTGCTGACGCTGCCCATGATGCAGGCGCCGTTCACGATGGCGCTGGAGCGGATGCTCGGGTACTTCCAGTAGGCCACGCGGCCGTGCGCCGCGCCGTGCCCCGCTCGGGGCGCTCCGCTCAGAACTGCTGGCCGCCGCGGAACCGCGACTCGGCCACCGTCTTCAGGTCGCCGGGCAGCGACGAGAGATAGGCCGAGAGCTCCTTCAGCTCGATGTGCGTGAACGGGCGCGCCATGCCCATCATGATCGCGTTGCTGCGGCCCACGTGCGGGTTCTTGTCGGTCTGGTACGCCTTGAGCGCGGCGTAGAGATAGTCGGCGTACTGGCCGGCGAGCTTCGGGTAGCTCGGATCGATCGGAGCGTTGAAGTTCGCACCGTGGCAGGACGCGCAGTTCGCCTGCGCGAGCAGCTTGGCGACCGCGGGCGGCGGCGTCTCGCCGGCGGTGGCGGACACGTCGCGACTGCCGCCCTCCTGGCCGAGCGTCGCGTAGAACGCGGCGAGATCGGCCATGTCCTGGTCGGTGAGCGAGGCCGCGACGGCGCGCATGGTCGGGAACTTGCGGTCGCCCTTCTTGTATTCGGCGAGCGCCGCGACGATGTACTTCGGGCTCTGGCCCGCGATCTTCGGGACCTTGTAGACCTCGGGGAAGCTCGACTGGTAGCCCGGGATGTTGTGGCAGCCGATGCAGAGCTGCGCCTTCATGCCGCCGGCGTTGCGATCACCGGGCTTGGCGTCCTGCGCATGCGCGAAGCCGCCGAAGGCGAGCAGGCACGCGAGGGCACGCGCGGCGAACATCGAGGCGGCGGTCGGCTTCATGGTGGCGCGCATTTTTCGAAGTCCAGCCTTCGATTATAGGGTGCACCGTATACTGCCCCGGCCCTCGCCCGCGCCCTCCTCCATGAAGTTCCAAGGCTCGCAGACCTACGTCGCCACGCCCGACCTGATGCTCGCGGTCAACGCGGCCGCGACGCTCAAGCGGCCGCTCCTCGTGAAGGGGGAGCCGGGGACCGGCAAGACGATGCTCGCCGAGGAAGTCGCGAACGCGCTCGGCATGCCGCTGCTCCAGTGGCACGTGAAGAGCACGACCAAGGCGCAGCAGGGGCTCTACGAGTACGACGCCGTGAGCCGCCTGCGCGACAGCCAGCTCGGCGACGAGCGCGTGAAGGACATCCACCATTACATCGTGAAGGGCGTGCTCTGGCAGGCCTTCACCTCCGAGCGCCCGGTCGTGCTGCTCATCGACGAGATCGACAAGGCCGACATCGAGTTCCCGAACGACCTGCTGCGCGAGCTCGACCGGATGGAGTTCTACGTCTACGAGACGCGCGAACTCGTGCAGGCGGTGCACCGGCCGCTGGTGTTCATCACGTCGAACAACGAGAAGGAGCTGCCCGACGCGTTCCTGCGTCGCTGCTTCTTCCACTACATCCGCTTCCCCGACGCCGACACGATGAAGCAGATCGTCGGCGTGCACTTCCCGAACCTGAAGAAGGAGCTGCTCGCCGCGGCCCTGAAGAACTTCTACGATGTGCGCGGCCTGCCCGGCCTGAAGAAGAAGCCGAGCACGTCGGAGCTGCTCGACTGGCTGAAGCTCCTGGTTGCCGAGGACATCCCGCTCGAGGCGCTGCAGAGCAAGGACGACAAGGTGGCAGTGCCGCCGCTCGTCGGCGCGCTGCTGAAGAACGAGCAGGACGTGTCGCTGTTCGAGAAGCTCGTCTTCATGCAGCGACACAACCGCTAACCGCCCCAGGCGGCTAACGGTTGCGGCGCACGTTCGCATCGCACCGCGATGTGGAGGCGCGAAGCGCCGTGCCGGAGCCACGACCGCGCAAACCCAGAATCGGCGCAGCCACGATGAAGAAGCCCGAGCCCGTCACCCTCGACACCGAGGCGGTCCGCCTCGAACCCCTCACCCTCGCCCACGCCGACGCGCTGCGCGCCGCGGCCGCCGACGGCAAGCTCTGGACCCTGCGCGTCACGTCGGTGCCGGAGCCCGACCAGACCGAGGCCTACATCGAAGCGGCCTTGCAGGGGCTGCGTGACGGCCACATGCTGCCGTTCGCGGTGCGCGAGCGTGCCACCGGCACGATCGTCGGAAGCACGCGCTACCACGACATCGTGCCGGCGGTCGAACGCCTGGAGATCGGCTACACGTGGTACGCGGCGAGCCGCCAGCGCACGCACCTCAACACGACGTGCAAGCTGATGCTGATGACGTACGCGTTCGAGACGCTCGGCGCGCAGCTCGTCGGCTGGCGCACCGACAACTTCAACTTCCGCAGCCAGCGCGCGATCGAGCGGCTCGGCGCGCGCAAGGACGGCGTGCTGCGGCACCACGCCCTGCGCCGCGACGGAACCGTGCGCGACACGGTGATGTACAGCCTCGCCGCGGGCGAATGGCCCGAGGTCAAAGCGCACCTCGCGTGGCAGCTCGAGCGGCCCCGCTGATGGCGGCCGGCCAGCGCGGCCGCAAGCCGTTCGACGTCGAGGCGCTCTGGCAGCTCGACCGCATCGGTGCGGTGTCGCTCGCGCCCGACGGCAGCCGTGCGGCGTGCGCCGTCACGACGCACTCGATGGCCGACAACAAATCGTCGGCGCACCTGTGGCTGCTGTCGACGACGGGTGATGCGCCGCGGCGCCTGACGGCGTCGGGTGAGAAGGACGGCCAGCCCGAGTGGTCGCCGGCCGGTGACCGCATCGCGTTCGTCGCGAAGCGCGAGCAGGAAGGCAAGAAGGACGAAACCCCGCAGCTGTACGTGATCGCCGCCGATGGCGGCGAGGCGCGGCGCGTCAGCGACTTCGCGCCCGGCATCGAGGCGTTCAAGTGGTTCCCCGACGGCCGGCGCATCGCGTTCGTCGCGTGGGTCTGGCCGGGGCTGCGCGGTGCGCGCGCGCAGGACAAGCGCATGAAGGCGTGGCGCGACCGCAAGGAGAGCGGCTACGCGACGAGCGAGGCCCAGTACCGCTACTGGGACCACCAGATCCCGATGGGTCGGGTGGCGCACCTGCACCTGCTCGACGTGGAGAGCGGGCGCATCGTCGACCTGTTCGAAGGCACGGCGCTCGAGCTGACGCGCGCCGATCCGGGCGCGAACGCGTTCGACATCGCCCCGGACGGGCGCCGCATCGCCTTCGCCCACGACCCGGCGGCGGAGAAGCGCCTCGACAACTGCAAGGCGCTCGCGGCGATCGACGTCAAGACGCGACGCACCACGACGCTTGCGCAGGACGCCGAATGGGACTTCGATGCGCCGCGCTGGTCACCCGACGGACGTCGCCTCGCGTTCCTGGCCGCGCGCTCGGGCGCGCGGCACACCGCACCCACGGTCGCGGCGCTGCTCGATCCCGGTCGCGCGTGGCGCCCGCTGACCGCCGCGTGGGACCGCTCCATCGATGCGCCGGTGCGCTGGTCGGCCGACGGTTCGGCGCTCTTTCTCCTCGCCGAGGATCGTGCCCGCAAGCACCTCTGGCGGCATGCGATCGACGGCAACGCCGAGCCGGAGGTCGTGGTGCGCGGCGGGTGGGTGCACTCGTACGACGTGGCCGGCGACATGCTCGTGAGCGCGGCCGACGCGCTCGACCATCCCGTCCGCGTGCACGCGCGCAGGGGGGATGGCGCAGCGCGGCGCCTCGAGTCGTTCAACGACGACCGGCTCGCGCGCGTGCGCTTCGGTTCGGTCGAGGACGTGACGTACCCAGGTGCGAACGGCAGGCCCGTGCAGATGTGGGTCGTGAAGCCGCCGGGCTTCGACCCGAAGAAGAAGCATCCGGTGCTGCATGTCATCCACGGCGGCCCGCACGCCGCCCAGGGCGACACCTTCCACTACCGATGGAATCTCCAGGTGTTCGCCGCACGCGGCTACGTGGTCGCGGGCGTGAACTACCACGGTTCGAGCGGCTTCGGCGACGCCTTCCTCGACAGCATCACGCACCACTGGGGCGAGCTCGAGCTCGCCGACATCGAGTCCGCGACCGACTGGATCCTCGGCCATCGATGGGCGGACCGAAAGCGCGTGTACGCGTCGGGCGGCAGCTACGGCGGCTTCATGGTCGCCTGGATGAACGGCCAAGTCGCGCGCGAGCGCTACAGGGCCTACGTGTGCCACGCCGGATGCTTCGACTGGACGGCGATGTTCAGCGACGATGCCTACACCTGGCACGCGAAGGAGCTCGGCGCGTGGTACTGGGAGGATCCGGAGCCCATCCGCCGGCAGAGCCCGAGCACGCACGCCGCGGCGATGCGCACGCCGACGCTCGTGGTCCACGGCGCGCTCGACTACCGCGTGCCGGACCAGCAGGGGCTCGCCTACTACAACACGCTGAAGGCGCGCGGCGTCGACGCGAGGCTGCTCTGGTTCCCTGACGAGAACCACTGGATCCTGAAGCCGCGCAACGCGCGGCTCTGGCACGAGGAGTTCTTCGCGTGGCTCGACCGCCATGCGCCCGGCGCGAATCGCACGCACGCCCGCGCACCCGCCTCCGCGAGGAGGTCCGGGCGGCGCTGAGAGGGGCGCGCGCGGATCAGCTGCCCGGCTTCGCCACGAAGGCGCTGCACCACCCCGGGCCCGCGACCCGCTTTCCGCCGAAGATCGTGCATGGCGCCGCGGGTGCCGTCGCCGCTCCCTGGTACAGCTGGCAGATGGCGCAGTGCTGCGGCGGCGCGTACTTCGGGAACTTCGTCTTGTCGACCCGCTTCGCATCGGCGACGTAGCCCAGCGCGGCAGCCTGCGGATCCTTCTCGTCGACCATCGGTTGCTGCGTCTGGCCTCGCACGGCGGGCACGGCGACGACCGCCCCCGCGACGGGAATCCACTGGATGAAGTTGCGGCGCGAAGTCATTTCATCTCCTTCAGGTGGGCGCGGCGCGCCCTCGATACCCGCGGCATAACGCGTACCCGCCTCGCGTGCGTCGGGATGCGACGACCGCCGGTCCACGGGCACGGACCTTGCCGCACTCGTCGCCATGATACGGACAGCACGGCTTCGCGAGGTCCGCGCGGCGTCGCAACCGCTGGCTGCGCTCGACGACCTGGACGCGCTCATGAAGGCGATCGGCGCGGCGCGCATCGTGCTGATCGGCGAGGCGACCCACGGCCGCGCGGAGTTCTATCGACTGCGCGCCTTGCTGACGCGACGCCTGATCGGCGAACGGCGCTTCGACGCCGTTGCCGTCGAAGCGGACTGGCCCGCCGCGATGCGCGCCAGCCGCTGGGCGCAGGGCGACGAGCGCGATGCCGGCGCGATCGACGCACTGGGCGGCTTCGAGCGCTTCCCGCGCTGGAGGTGGCGCAACACGGAGGTCGCGGGCTGGCCCGCATGGCTGCGCGCCCACAACGCCACGCTGCCGCGAACCGAGCGCATCGGCTTCTACGGGCTCGACCTCTACAGCCTGCGCGAGTCGATCGACGCCCTGCTGCGTTACCTCGATGCGACGGACCCCGCCGCCGCCGCTCGGGCCCGCGCGCGCTACGCCTGCTTCGACGACTTCGCCGACGACCCGCAGGCGTACGGGCACGCGGTCGAGTTCGGCCTGCGGCCGGATTGCGCGCAGTCGGTCGTCGCGCAGCTCGTCGAGCTGTGCCGCGACACGGGCGCGCGGCTCGCGGCCGAGAGCTCCAGCGCGGCCGACGAGCGCTTCTACGCTCAGCAGAACGGCCGGGTCGTGCGCGAAGCCGAGCGCTACTACCGCGCGAGTTTCGACGGCCGCACCGATTCGTGGAACGTGCGCGATCGCCACATGGGCGAGACGCTGCGCCTGCTCGACCCGCACCTGAACGAGCGGCGCGGCCGCCCGGCCCGCATCGTCGTCTGGGCGCACAACTCGCACCTGGGCGACGCGCGCGCGACGGAGGCCGCCACGCACGGCCGGATCAACCTGGGCCAGCTCGTGCGCGAGGGATGGCCGGCCGCCGACACGTTCCTGCTCGGCTTCACGACGCACGCCGGCACCGTGACCGCCGCCGACGACTGGGACCTCCGGAGCCGGACGATGCCCGTCGTCCCGTCGCGCGACGACAGTGTCGAGCGGCTGCTCCACGATGCGAGCGGCGGCCGCCATGTGCTCGTGCTGCGCGACGCGCCCCCCGCGCTGCGCGAGGCGCTCTCCACGCCGATGCTCGAGCGCGCCATCGGCGTGGTCTACCGCCCTGACACCGAGCGCTGGAGCCACTACTTCCACGCTCGCCTCGCGGACCAGTTCGACGCCGTCGTCCACCTCGACACCACGACGGCTCTGCGTCCCCTCGACGCAGCCAGCGGCCCGGAGCCGGCCGAGGCCGAAGCCGAGACCTATCCCAGCGGCCTGTGAGGGCGCGGCGGCCGCGGCGGGCGGCACGGGCTATGCTCGGCGTCGCACCGCCGGGACGACGCCATGCTGATCGACTTCTTCTTCACCCTGCGCGCCGCGAAGCTGAAGGTCTCCATCAAGGAGTACCTGATCCTGCTCGAGGCGATCCAGTCGGGCGTGATCGACGACGACGAAGGGCCGACGATCGACCGCTTCTACTACCTCGCGCGCTCGGCGCTGGTGAAGGACGAGGCGCAGTTCGACAAGTTCGACCGCGCGTTCGCCGCCTACTTCAAGGGCGTCGAGATGCTCACCGACTTCACGCAGGACATTCCGCTCGAGTGGCTGCAGAAGCGCCTCGAGCTCGAGCTCTCGCCGGAGGAGAAAGCGGCGATCGAGAAGATGGGCTGGGACGAGCTCATGGAGACGCTGAAGAAGCGCTTCGAGGAGCAGAAGGAGCGCCACGAGGGCGGCAACCGCATGATCGGCACCGGCGGCACGTCGCCGTTCGGCGCCTACGGCTACAACCCGCAGGGCATCCGCATCGGCCAGGACAAGGGCCGCAACAAGAGCGCGGTCAAGGTCTGGGACCAGCGCCAGTACAAGGACTACGACGACTCGCTCGAGCTCGGCACGCGCAACATCAAGGTCGCGCTGCGCCGGCTGCGCCGGTTCGCGCGCGAAGGCGCCGAGGAGGAGCTCGACCTCGACGACACGATCCGCTCCACCGCCGCGAACGCGGGCTGGCTCGACATCAAGATGGTCCCCGAGCGGCACAACAAGGTGAAGGTGCTGCTGCTGATGGACGTGGGCGGCACGATGGACGAGCACATCCACCGCGTCGAGGAGCTGTTCAGCGCGGCCAAGAGCGAGTTCAAGCATCTCGAGTTCTTCTACTTCCACAACTGCGTCTACGACTTCATGTGGAAGAACAACCGTCGCCGCTACAGCGAGAAGTTCCCGACGATGGACGTGATCCGCACGTACAACAAGGACTACAAGCTGATCTTCGTCGGCGACGCGACGATGAGCCCCTACGAGATCCTGCAGCCGGGCGGCAGCGTGGAATACAACAACGAGGAAGCCGGCGCCGAGTGGCTGCAGCGGCTCACGCACGCGTTCCCCAAGTTCGCGTGGATCAACCCCGAGCCGCAGGGCGTCTGGGGATATCGCCAGAGCATCGCGGTGATCCAGCAGATCATGAACCACCGCATGTTCCCGCTCACGCTGCCGGGGCTCGAAGGAGCCATGCGCCTCCTCAGCAAATGACGTGTCTGGCCCGTGCGCACGCCACGGTCGTGCGTGCGGCGCGGTGGCCGCTCCTGCTGGTGGCGTTCGCGCTCGCGGGCTGTGCGAGCCTGCCGTTCTTCGGCAAGGACGACAGCGCCTCGACGGACGAGCGTCGCGCGGCCGCGCTCGTCCCGCTCTACGGACTCGAGATCGACGCGCCCGCACCGCTCGACGATCTGCTGCGTGCCAACCTCGACGTCGGGCGCTTCGAGAAAGGGCCTTCCACCGATGCGATCACGATGCCGGAACTCGACCGGCTCGTCGCCACCACCCCGGCGCAGGCGCGTACCCTGCTCGAAACGGAAGGCTATTTCAATGCCGAGGTTCGCGCCGAGCGGCGCGCGGATGCGCAGGGGCGCCCGGTCGTGCACGTCACGGTCGTGCCCGGGCCGCGCGTCACCGTCGCGGCCGTCAGCGTCGAGGCGACGGGCGCCCTCGCCGATGCGGTCAAGGCCGGCGACGCGACCGCGATCGCGCAGCTGGCCGACCTGCGGGCCGCGTGGCCGCTCGGGCCCGGACAGCCGTTTCGCCAGTCGGCGTGGTCCGATGCCAAGAACGCGGTGCTCGCGCGACTGCGCGCCCGGGGCTATGCGTCCGCGACGTGGTCGAAGACCGACGCGCAGATCGATGCCGTCGACAACCGCGCGACGCTCCGAGTCACGGCCGACAGCGGGCCGCTCTTTCGGCTCGGCGCCATCGAGGTGCAGGGCATCGAGCGCTATACCGCCGATGCGGCGCAGCGCCTCGCGACGTTCGGGCCGGGCACGCCGTACGACGAGAAGATCCTGCGCGACTACCAGGAGCGCCTCGTGAAGTCGGGGCTGTTCGAAGGCGCGACCGTGGACATCGACACCGACCCGGCGCAGGCGGCCTCGGCGCCCGTGCGCGTGCACGTGAAGGAGCTGACCCTGCAGCAGGCGACCGTGGGCGTCGGCTACAGCGCCAACACGGGGCCGCGGGTGACGCTCGAGCACTATCACCGCCGGATCTTCGGTCAGCCGTGGATCCTGCACGACAAGACCGAGCTCGGCCCGGACCTGCAGTCGATCGGCGGCGACCTCACGTCGTGGCCGCTCGACGATCTGTACCGCAACTTCGTCTCGGGCAACTACGAGCGCCTTCGTGCGGCCGACGAGCTGCGCAACTCGTGGAATGCACGCCTCGGTCGAACGCGCGACACGACGCTCATCGAGCGCAGCTTCTACCTCGAGGCCACGCACGCGCGCGTCGACTCCGCCGCCCTCGTGACGACCAGCGATGCGCTGTCCGGCAACTACCAGTGGATCCTGCGTCGCGTCGACGACGTGCTCCTGCCCACGCGCGGCTACACGGTGAACGCACAAGGCGCGGTCGGTTACGGCAAGGGCGTCGAGGAGCAGCGCGTCACGGCCCAGGAGACGCACGCGAAAGGCCCGTTCTCGCGCGTGTACGTGCGCTGGACCGGCTACAAGCCGCTGGGGAGCTGGTCGGCGACGACCCGGCTCGAGGCCGGGCAGGTGTTCTCCGCGAACCGCATCTCCGTGCCCGACCCCATCCTGTTCCGTGCGGGCGGCGACGACTCGGTGCGCGGCTACGGCTATCGCACGCTCGGGCCCGTCATCGACGGGGCGGTCGCGAGCGGTCGCGTACTGGCCACCGGGAGCTTCGAGATCGCGCACCCGATCTCGCCGAAGTACCCGGGCCTTCTGTGGGCCACGTTCATCGACGCCGGCAACGCCGCGGATCGATGGGAAGACCTGCATGCCGTCCTCGGCTACGGCGTCGGCGTGCGCTGGCGCAGCCCCGTCGGACCGCTGCGCGCCGACATCGCGTACGGTCAGGACGTGAGGCAGTTCCGGGTGCACGTCGGCGTCGGCGTGACGTTCTGAGGCGATGGACGAGCAGCCTGCCACCCCCATGGCGTCCGCCTGGCGCCCCCGCGGTGCTCGCATCGCCGTCGCGGCCGGCGTGCTCGTGCTCGCCGCTTTGGTGTCCGCCGTCGCGCTCGCCGCCTGGGCCCTGACCACCGCAGGCGGCGCCGCGTGGCTGCTCG
>Ga0335069_10003509_pt1 | contig 23658 bp, 15 predicted proteins | sample Lox_Sample_11_FD_206714 | JGI IMG/M metagenome (GOLD analysis project Ga0335069, IMG submission 206714) | Soil microbial communities from Loxahatchee National Wildlife Refuge, Florida, United States - Lox_Sample_1.1 | ecosystem: Environmental > Terrestrial > Soil > Wetlands | place: USA... | reverse complement strand
GGCTGCCGACGGCCGCGAACACGTTGCGTCCGCTGCGGTGCAGGGCATCGATCTTCTCGGCGAGCGCCGGATTGCGGTCGTCGAGAAGGCGCTTCATCACGAGTCGCTCCGCCGGCGTGTGCGTGCACTCGCACCACTCGGTGTAGCGCGCGAGCTGGTCGTGATCACCCGCGGCCCAGACGTCGGCGAGGCGGTTCAGCATCGGACGCGTGCGGCCTGCGTCGAGGTCGTCGAGCGCATCGGTCACGAAGGCGATGGCGGCGTCGCGGTCGGGCACCGCCAGCGCTTGCATCTGATCCTCCGGCGTCTCCAGCGACACGACGGTCTTGTGCGCGCCATGTGCAAAGCCCGAGAGCATCAGGTCGATGCTGTACGCGGGGTCGAGGCCGTCGCGCCGCGCGGCGAGGACGGTGAGCGACGCTGCCTGGAGCTCGGGCGTCATCTTCGAGAGCGCCTCGGCGGGGATGCACTCGGCATCCGCGTGCTGCCGCACGCGCTGCGCGAGCGCGGGGGGAAGCGGCTCCTGCGAGGGGCGACCTTCGCTCGACATCGCGAGCTGAAGACGGCGCTGGATCTCCGCGTCGAGCACGTCGAGCTCGAGCGCCACGGTGTCGCTGTCGCGAATCGCTTCGACGACGGTCGGGCCGGGAAACACCCAGGCGAGCCGGGCCAGGTGAATCGTGCCGTAGAGATACGACACGTGGCCGTCGCGGCTCACGCGCCAGAGGAAGCCGTGGTCCTCCGCGGCCTTCATTCCCGATTCCACTTGCTCGGGGGTCATGGCCGCCGCCTGCGGCGGGCAGTCGGGACGCGTGGCCTGCGCGTGCGCGGCGAGCCCTGCGAGGGCGAGGGCTGCCGCGAAGAAGCGAAGAAGGAGGCGCATGGCGGGAAGCGGGAGCGAAGACATCCGCAGCTTACGGCCCTGCGCGCGTCGCGCGCGAGCCCCGCACCGCGGTCCGCCCTCCCGAGCGTGAGCGATGGCGCGCGTCGCGCGTGCAGGTGACAGTCGCGGCGCACATGCCGCCGGTCGCTGCAACCACGGGTTCGCCATTCCCGGCTCGGGCGCGCCGCTGGCGCTTCGGCGCGGCAGCGAGCCTGTGCGCGCACGCGGGCTTTCTGTCGGACCCGGCGTGGACGTGGGCGCCGCAGGCTTCTTCGCCGCTCGGCGGCGGGTCAGCGAGTCGGTCGCACCGGCCACCGATGCGTCCACGGGCGACCGCGCGAGACACGTGCCCCTGACGCATCGCCCGGGGCGCCGGTGTCGGCGCTCGGGTGGCGCATCCGACTCGGTGCCGTGCTCGCGGCAGACGCTGCCTTGCGGAAGCGGGCCGCGGGATCGTCCTCCTCGTCGCCGGCGTGCGAGGCGAAGCCCAGCGGTGGGAGTTCGTCGTTCGCGGCGTCGCCTCCACCGCCGATTCAGCCGAGCCGCGCACCTCGCGCGCAAGCTCGCGTCGTCGCGGGGTCTGGGGGCTCGACGTTTGGATCGGCCGTGACAAGGCACCCTTCGGCTCCGAGTCGGCGCACGCCGCTTGGCTGGATGGTGCTCACGTGGCAGCGCACGGCGCCACAGCCGATGCACACCCGGCGCCGATGCCTACGCCGGGTCGCGGAGGATGGGCGCCTTGCAATCGGTCCGGCGCCCCCCACGTGGTGCATCAGGAGAACCTCATGCACATGCTCTACAACTCCGACAGCTACGCCGTCGTGCTCTTCGAGCTTCCGGCCGCCGCCGGCGCGCCGCAAGGCTCGGCGGGAGGCTACGAGATCGTGGACAAGTTCGCAGGCAAGGAAACCTTCATCTCGGGCGTGCTCGCGGAAACGTTCAAGACCGGTGTCGAAGCGCTGATCCAGGAAGACGGCGGCACGGAGGAGGACGAGATGGACGCGTATCTCGAGCGCTTCACCGCGCTGATGCAGCAGCCGCTCGTCCTGCACTGACCGGCGGCGGCCCCCGCCGCCGCCTCCGACGGCGCGCGGCGCATTCACCGGCGGACCGTCCGTCCCTCAAGTCGTCCGCTGGCTGGCCGATAGCCACCGGATGACTTTGCCGCTTCCGGTCGGCGGTGTGGGGTGCGGTGGACGCGCGTTTCGCGCGGCGCCGCCGTGAGCGCCCTCGATCTCGAGCCCGGGTGGGCGCGCGCGCTGCTGGTCGCCGTGTCGCTGGCCGTCGGCGTCCTCTCGATCCATGCCGCGCTCGAGCTCGCCCGGCGTGCCCGCACCGTCTCGACCGCGATCGGGCTGCGATGGCTCGCCGGCGCGGCTGCCGTCGTCGGCGTGGGCATCTGGTCGGTGCACATCCTGTCGCTCGTCGACCATCCGTTGCCCTACCCGCTCGGCGAACATCCTCTGGGCACCTTCGCCGTGTGGGCGGTGGCGGCGGTCACGGCACTGTGCGGGCTGGGTCTCGTCAGCGGGCGCGTGATGACATGGCCTCGCGTGCTGTGCGGCGCAGCTGGCCTCGGAGCTGCGCTCGCGTCGGCGCAGGCGGCCGCGCTCCTGGCGCCGGGGCTGCGCCCCGGCATCGAATGGCACGTGTCGGTGCTGGCCTGGGCGGTGGCGGTCGCTGCGCTCGGAAGCGTCGCCGCGCTCTCGCTGCAGTTCCACGCGCGTGCGCATCCGCGTCGCGACGAGAAGGGCGCGCGCATCCTAGCCGCCGCGCTGTTCGGCGCCGCGCTCGTGGTGTCGCAGCAGCTCGTGATCGACGCGGCTGCGCTGCCCACGCAGACTTACTCGGCCTACGAATCCGCGCTGCCCGTGTCCATGCTCGCGGCACTCGCATCGTTCGGCGCGATCGCACTGCTGTCCGTGGTGCTGCTGCTGTCGAGCGTCGAGGCCCGGATGCGGACCGCGCTGCGCCGCTCGCAGGGCGAGCTGCAGCGCCTCTCGTTCCGCGATCCGCTGACGAAGCTGCCGAACCGGCTGATGGCGGAAGGCACTCTTGCGGAAGCCGCACAGGAAGCGGAGTCGGATCAGGGCCGTTTCACGGTGCTGTTCGCCAACCTCGACGGCTTCAAGCCCGTCAACGAGTCGATGGGCCACGGCGGCGGCGACCGACTGCTGCGCGCGGTTGCCTCGCGGCTCAAGGCGCACGCGAAATCGCGCGACCTCGTGGCGCACCTGGGCGGCGACGAGTTCGTCATGATCGTGCGCGGCAATGCGCGCGCCGACGAGATGGCCAGGCTCTCCGTGCGGCTGCTCGAGGCCATCCGCCAGCCCTGCCGTGTGGGCGGCCGCGAGGCCGCGGTGCCGGCCTCCATCGGCGTGGCTCTGTTTCCGGAGCACGGGCCGGCATCGAGCCTGATCGCGCACGCCGAGGCCGCGATGCGTGCGGCGAAGGCGAACGGAGGCGCGAGCTGGTGCCTGTTCGAGCCGCGCATGATGACCGGTGCGCGCGAGCAGGTCGAGCTCCTGCAGGACCTGCGCGGTGCGCTCGAGCAGGGGCAGTTCGAGCTCTACTACCAGCCGAAGGTGCACGCGCCAAGCGGCGAGATCACGGGTGCGGAGGCGCTGCTGCGCTGGCATCACCCGAAGCGCGGCATCATCGGGCCGAGCGTGTTCGTGCCCATCGCCGAACGCTTCGGGCTCATCGGCGCGATGGGCAACTGGGTGATCGACGAGGCATGCCGCCAGGCGCGTGCCTGGCGAGACCAGGGGCTGCTGATGCGCGTGGCCATCAACCTGTCGGTGCACCAGCTGCGCAACCCCGAGCTCGTCGACCGCATCGTCGAGACGCTGCGCCAGCACCAGGTGAACCCGCGACTGCTGACGTTCGAGGTCACCGAATCGGCGGCCATGGAAGATGCCGACGGCACCATGGCGACCTTCGAGAAGCTCGCCGAAGCCGGCGTGCACGTGTCGATCGACGACTTCGGCACCGGCTACTCGAGCCTCTCGTACCTGCGTAAGCTCCGCGCGGTCGAGCTCAAGATCGATCGAAGCTTCGTGCTCGATCTCGCCTCGAGCAGCGACGCTCGCGCCGTCGTCGACGCGGTGATCAAGCTCGCGCAGGCGCTGGGGCTCAAGGTGGTGGCCGAGGGCGTCGAGACCGAGGAGCAGCACCACATCCTGCGCACGCTCGGCTGCGACGAGCTGCAGGGCTACCTGTTCGCGAGGCCGATGCCTGCCAAGGCGCTCGCCGTGTGGGCGATCGAGGACGTGGGTCCGCGCGCGCTCGATTTCCGCGATTCGCTCTACCAGATCACGTCGCCCGGCGCGCTGCACTAGGGGCCGGGTTCACGCGTGCGCGCGGCGCAGCGCCTGCTCGAGGTCCTCGATGAGGTCGTCGACGTTCTCGATGCCGACCGAGAGGCGCAGCAGGTCCGCGGGTGCCGGCGTGCCCGCACCCTCGACGCTCGCGCGGTGCTCGATGAGGCTCTCGCAGCCCCCGAGCGACGTGGCCCGCTTCCACAGGCCGACGTGCGCGGCGGTCGCGATCGCTGCCGCCTCGCCGCCCTTGGTGCGGATCGACAGCATGCCGCCGAAGCCGCCCTGCATCTGGCGCCGAGCGACGGCGTGGCCGGGCGCCTCGGGCAGCCCCGGGTAGAGCACCGCCTCCACCTGCGGGTGCTGGGCGAAGTGCTCCGCGATCCGCTGCGCCGAGGCGGAGGCGGCACGCACGCGCAGGTACAGGGTGCGCATGCCTCGCAGCAGCAGCCACGATTCGAACGAGCCGAGGATGCCGCCGAGCTGCGCGCGGATGGCCTTGATGCGCTTCCACACCTCGTCGTCCGCGCGTGTGACGAGCACGCCCGCCACCAGATCGGAATGACCGTTGAGGTACTTGGTGGCCGCATGCATGACGAGATCCGCGCCATGCTCGATCGGCCGCGTGAGCACGGGCGACGCCACCGTGGAGTCGACGGCGACGCGCGCGCCCGCGCGGTGCGCGAGCTGCACGCTGGCGGCGATGTCGGTCACCGTCCAGAGGGGATTCGCCGGCGTCTCGATCCAGACGAGCCGTGTGCGCCCGGGCCGCAGCGCGCTCTCGAGCGCGCGCGAGTCGGTCATGTCGATGAACTCGACGTCGAGCCCCCAGCCCGTGGCGAAGGTCATGAGCCAGTTGCGCAGCGACCAGTACATGACCTTCGGGGCGAGCACGTGGTCGCCGGGTGCGAGCGCCTGGAACACCGCGGTCGCGGCCGCCATGCCGGACGAGAACAGGGCGGCGGCGGCGCCGTGCTCGAGGCGCACCATCACGGCCTCGGCCTGGTCGAACGCGGGGTTGTCGGCGCGCGCATAGCCGCGCCCGGAGCGGTACTGGTTGTCCGGGTCGCGCAGGTACGTCGACGAGACGTGGATCGGTGGCGTGATCGCGCGCGTCTGCTCGTCGATCCAGCCGAGCGCCTGCGCGGCGATGCTGTCCGGGTGAAGTCGTGTCTCGTCCATGGCGGCTCTCTCCTTGACGGGCACCGCCGCCCGACGGGTCGGCCGCGCGCTGCATCGCGAGAGTGTGCAGCCATCCCTACAATGACGCGATGAACGTCCCGGCCTACACGCGCGGCGCCCGCCTCCCCGAGATCCTGAAGGAGCGCATCGTCGTGCTCGACGGCGCGATGGGCACCATGATCCAGCGCCACGCGCTCACCGAAGACGACTACCGCGGCACGCGCTTCAAGGACCATCCGAAAGGCCTCAAGGGCAACTTCGAGCTGCTGCAGTTCAGCCGCCCGGACATCGTCCTGTCGATCCACGACGCATACCTGGCGGCGGGTGCCGACATCGTCGAGACCAACACGTTCGGCGCGAACCGCATCTCGCAGCACGACTACGGGCTCGAGGCGCATGCGCACGAGATGAACGTCGCGGCGGCGAAGCTCGCACGCCAGGCCTGCGACCGGTATGCGACGCCGGAGAGGCCGCGCTTCGTCGCCGGCGCACTCGGTCCGACGCCGCGTACCGCGAGCATCAGCCCCGACGTGAACGACCCCGCGGCGCGCAACGTCACGTTCGAGGAGCTGCGCGCCGCGTATCGCGAGCAGGCCGACGGGCTCCTCCAGGGGGGCTGCGACCTGTTCGTCGTCGAGACCGTTTTCGACACGCTCAACGCAAAGGCCGCGATCTTCGCGCTCGACGAGCTCATGGAAGAAAGCGGCGAGCGGCTGCCGGTGATCGTCTCCGGCACGGTGACCGATGCGTCCGGTCGCATCTTGTCGGGGCAGACGGTGGGCGCCTTCTGGCACAGCGTGCGCCATGCGCGGCCGCTGGCGATCGGCCTGAATTGCGCGCTCGGCGCGGCGCTGATGCGGCCCTACATCGCCGAGCTGGCGCGCGTCGCGGGGTCGACATTCGTGAGCTGCTATCCGAACGCGGGGTTGCCGAACCCGATGAGCGAGACCGGTTTCGACGAGACGCCCGAGGTCACGGCCGGCTTGCTCGAGGGCTTCGCGAAGGACGGCCTGATCGACATCGCCGGTGGCTGCTGCGGCACCACGCCCGAGCACATCGCCCAGATCGCGATGCGCGTCGGCCGCTATGCGCCGCGTTGCCGCCGGCAGGGCGCGCTGTTCGGCGAACTCGCGGTCGCCTAGCGCCGGCGGCCCGCGCCGCTGCGGCGCGCCCGCGGCTTCTACAATCCGGTCTGCCCGAGGAGCGTTGCGACGGCGTGGGACCCGCGAGTCCGCGCTGCCAGGCTTGGGCCGGCATCGTGCGCGATGTCTCGTCCAACGGCGCTCACCGACCCCACGGGCCGCGGTGAGTGGCCCGCGCACGAGGTGCCATGTCTGCCACCGTTCCAGCCGTTCCGCCGATGAAGCTCTCCGGCCTCGAGCCGGTCGAAATCGGCGCGGACTCGCTCTTCGTCAACATCGGCGAGCGCACCAACGTCACTGGCTCGAAGGCGTTCGCGCGCCTGATCCTCGCCGGCCGCTTCGAGGAGGCGCTCGGCGTCGCGCGCCAGCAGGTCGAGAACGGCGCCCAGATCATTGACGTCAACATGGACGAGGCCATGCTCGACAGCAAGGCCGCGATGGTGCGCTTCCTCAACCTCGTGGCCGGCGAGCCCGAGATCGCGCGCGTGCCGATCATGATCGACAGCTCCAAGTGGGAGGTGATCGAGGCGGGCCTGCAATGCATCCAGGGCAAGGGGATCGTCAACTCGATCTCGCTGAAGGAAGGCGAGGCGGTCTTCCGCCACCAGGCGAAGCTCGTGCGCCGCTACGGCGCAGCTGCGGTCGTGATGGCGTTCGACGAGCAGGGCCAGGCCGACAGCTGCGCGCGCAAGATCCGGATCTGCGAGCGCGCCTATCGCATCCTGGTCAACGAGGTCGGCTTCCCTCCCGAAGACATCGTGTTCGATCCGAACATCTTCGCGATCGCGACCGGCATCGAGGAGCACAACCACTACGCCGTCGACTTCATCGAGGCGACGCGCTGGATCAAGGCGAATCTGCCGGGCGCGAAGGTGAGCGGCGGCGTCTCGAACGTGAGCTTCTCGTTCCGCGGCAACGATCCCGTGCGCGAGGCGATCCACACCGTGTTCCTGTACCACGCGATCCGTGCGGGTCTGGACATGGGCATCGTCAACGCGGGGATGATCGGCGTCTACGACGACCTCGATCCCGAGCTGCGCGAGCGCGTCGAGGACGTGGTGCTCGACCGTCGGCCCGACGCGGCCGAGCGCCTGCTCGAGATCGCCGAGGCTGCGAAGGGCCAGGCGCGCGACGAGGGTGCGCGGCTCGCGTGGCGCGACAAGCCCGTGGCCGAGCGGCTGTCGCATGCCCTCGTGCACGGCATCAACGAGTTCATCGTCGAGGACACCGAGGCGGCGTGGCGCGGGATCGAGGCCAGCGGCGGCCGGCCGCTGCACGTCATCGAAGGGCCGCTGATGGCCGGCATGAACGTGGTCGGCGACCTGTTCGGGCAAGGGAAGATGTTCCTGCCGCAGGTGGTGAAGTCGGCGCGCGTCATGAAGCAGGCGGTGGCGCACCTGCTGCCCTACATCGAGGCCGAGAAGCAGGCGCTCGTCGCCGGCGGTGGCGAGGCGCGCTCGAAGGGCAAGATCGTCATCGCGACCGTCAAGGGCGACGTGCACGACATCGGCAAGAACATCGTGACCGTCGTCCTCCAGTGCAACAACTTCGAGGTCGTCAACATGGGCGTGATGGTCCCGTGCCAGGACATCCTCGCGAAGGCGAAGGTGGAGGGCGCGGACATCATCGGGCTCTCGGGCCTCATCACGCCGAGCCTCGAGGAGATGCAGCACGTCGCGGCCGAGATGCAGCGCGACGAGCACTTCCGCGTCAAGAAGATCCCTCTGCTGATCGGCGGCGCCACCACGAGCCGCGTCCACACCGCCGTGAAGATCGCACCGCACTACGAAGGGCCGGTCGTCTACGTGCCCGACGCGAGCCGCTCGGTCGGCGTGTGCAGCGACCTGCTGAGCGATGCGCGCGCCACGGCGTTCATCGCCGAGGTCGAGGCCGACTACATGCGGGTGCGCGACCTGCACGCGAACAAGAAGCAGGCGCCGCTTGTGAGCCTCGAGCAGGCCCGCGCCAACAAGACGCCGCTCGACTGGGCGGCGTACGTGCCGCCGGCGCCGAAGTTCATCGGCCGGCGCGTGTTCCGGCACCAGGACCTCGCCGAGATCGCGGCCTGCATCGACTGGGGCCCGTTCTTCCAGACCTGGGACCTGGCCGGTCCCTATCCGCAGATCCTCACCGACGACATCGTCGGCGAGTCGGCGCGCCGCGTGCTGAGCGACGGCCAGCGCATGCTCAAGCGCGTGATCGATGGCCGCTGGCTGACGGCCAACGGCGTCGTCGGCCTTTATCCCGCGAACACGGTGAACGACGACGACATCGAGATCTACGCCGACGCCGAGCGCAAGCGCGTGCTCATGACATGGCATGGCCTGCGCATGCAGACCGAGCGCCCGGTGGTCGACGGCGTGCGGCGCCCCAACCGCTGCCTCGCCGACTTCGTTGCGCCGAAGGGCGTGCGGGCCGACTGGATCGGCCTCTTCGCGGTCACCGCCGGCATCGGGGCCGAGAAGAAGGAGGCGCAGTTCCTCGCCGACCTCGACGACTACAGCGCGATTCTCTTCAAGGCGCTGGCCGATCGGCTCGCCGAGGCCTTCGCCGAGCGCCTGCACCAGCGCGTGCGCACGGAACTCTGGGGTTATGCGCCGGACGAGTCGCTCTCGGTGGCGGACCTTGTCGCCGAGCGCTACCGCGGCATCCGGCCGGCGCCCGGCTACCCCGCGTGCCCCGACCACACGGTCAAGCGCGACCTGTTCCGCGTGCTCGGCTGCGACCAGATCGGCATGGGCCTCACCGAGAGCCTCGCGATGACGCCGCCCGCGAGCGTGTGCGGCTTCTACCTCGCGCATCCGGAGTCGGCGTACTTCAACGTCGGCCGCATCGGCGACGACCAGCTCGAGGACTGGGCGCGTCGCAGCGGGCACGATCTCGCCGAGGCAAAGCGCGCCGCGTCGAACGCGCTGTAGACACGCGCTCTTCCGCGCGTCGTGGCGAGCGCGCGGCCGTATTGCACCGCCCGGGCCACGTGGGCCGCGGCGACGCGATCGGCTCCCGCGAGGTCGGCGATGGTGCGGGCGATGCGCCTCACACGGTGGACGCTGCGGGCCGACCAGCGCCGGTGCGCCGCTGCCGCATGCAGCACGCGCCGCCCGTCGGCATCGAGCGCGCTCGCTTGCGCGCCGCTGCGACGCGGGCGGCCCATGTCGGCCGTGGCCTCGCCGACAGCGGCACGCGAGAGCGACGCCGCCTCGACGCCGGGCACTTCCACCTGCTGGTCGATGAGGTCGAGGAGCGCGCCGCTCAGCGGCGACGGCCGGCGCGAGGTTGACCGTGGTCCGCTTGTTGTGCGGTAACTCGAGGCTGCTCGTCCGCCATGCGGCCCGCACGCGCTTGCGGTTCCTTGAGTTACGTCTGGGGCGAGCCACGAGCCTGAAGCTCGGCAGGACAGACTTCGACCGTGACCTCGGGCGCCTCACGGGTCGAGGGACGGCTGCGGACAACGCAGAGGGCCTCGGCGAGCCCCGCTGCATCTCCGATTGCTCCGCTGCGGGCCGCCCCACGCATCGCACCAAGGCGGGGCTTTTGCGGGCACTCGAAGGCGGTTGTGAACCATCGAGGTGCATGGTGAACGCGTCTCGAGCCGTGGATGGCTGCTGGGCGGGCTTTTGCTGCGTGGCACAAAAGCTGCGAACTCGCCTGCGATCCCATCCAAAGAAACCCGGAGGTAGTTCGCAAGATGAAGAAGACGATCCTGTCACTCGCCGTGGTCTCGGCCCTGTCGGCCGCGGCCGTGGTGCATGCGGAGGACGCTCCCGCTCCGGCCCCAGCGCCTGCACCCGCCGCCAGCGCGGAGGCGCCCGCCAGCCCGCTCTCGTTCAACATCGGCGTGGTCAGCGACTACCGCTTCCGCGGCATCTCGCAGACGCGCTTCGATCCGGCGCTGCAGGGCGGCATCGACTACGCGATCCCGAACACGGGCTTCTACATCGGCACCTGGATGTCCAACATCAAGTGGATCAAGGATGCCGGGGAGATCGCGGGCGTCGACACCGGCAGCGCGCCCGTCGAATGGGACTTCTACGGCGGCTACAAGGGCGAGATCGTCAAGGACACGCTGAGCTACGACGTCGGGCTGCTGCAGTACTACTACCCCAACCAGCATCTCGATCGCATCCCGAACACCTACAGCCCCGACACGCTCGAGATTTACGGTGCGCTCACGTACGGACCGGCGACCGTCAAGTACTCGCATTCGCTCACGCGCCTGTTCGGCACCGCGGACAGCAAGAACAGCGGCTACCTCGAGGCGGCGGCGACGTTCGACGTGGGCGGCGGCTTCTCGGTGACGCCGCACATCGGCTACCAGCACGTCGCGCACAACAGCAACCTGACGTACACCGACTATTCGCTGACCGGCAGCCACGACTGGTTCGGGCTGAGCTTCAGCCTCGCCTACATCGGCACGAGCACGAAGGACATCAACGGCACGCCGGCGTATCTCTCGCCGGACAACAAGAACCTCGGCCGTTCCTCACTCGTCTTCGGCGTGAAGAAGACGTTCTGACCACAGGAGCCCAGTCCATGAAGATGGTGACCGCGATCGTGAAACCGTTCAAGCTCGACGAGGTGCGCGAAGCCCTGAGCGCCATCGGCGTGCAAGGCGTGACCGTGACCGAAGTGAAGGGCTTCGGCCGGCAGAAGGGCCACACCGAGCTCTACCGGGGAGCCGAGTACGTCGTCGACTTCCTGCCCAAGGTGAAGATCGAGGCCGCCGTCGACGACGCGGTCGTCGAACGCGTGATCGAGGCGATCGAGCAATCGGCGCGCACCGGCAAGATCGGCGACGGCAAGGTGTTCGTCTCGACCCTCGAACAGGTCGTGCGCATCCGCACCGGCGAGACCGGCAAGGACGCGCTCTGACGCGGACCGCAACCAAGGCAATCCCACCATGAAGCAACTCATTGCGATCCTCGCCCTCGGCCTCGCCGGCCTGGGCTTCGCCGGCGCCTCGCTCGCGGCCGACGATGCGGCCTCGGCCGCGACCGCCACACCCGCCGCGACGGCGGCGCCCGCGACCGCCGCGCCTGCGACGGCCATGCCAGCGACCGCGACCGCCGCCGTCGCCGCGCCTGCATCGGCGGCACCCGCGCCGCAGCCGAACAAGGGCGACGTCGCCTGGATGATCGTCGCCACGGCGCTCGTCATCATGATGTCGATCCCGGCGCTGGCGCTGTTCTACGGCGGGCTCGTGCGCAGCAAGAACATGCTGTCGGTGCTGATGCAGGTGTTCGTCACCTTCTCGATGATCGTCGTGCTGTGGTGCCTGTACGGCTACAGCCTCACGTTCACGGAAGGCAACGCGTTCATCGGCGGCTTCGACCGCGTGTTCATGAGGGGGATGTTCGATCCCGTGAAGGGCGATTTCGCGACCGCGGCCACGTTCAGCAAGGGCGTGGTGATCCCCGAGCTGCTGTACCTCGCGTTCCAGGCGACCTTCGCGGCCATCACCTGCTGCCTGATCGTCGGAGCGTTCGCCGAACGCATGAAGTTCGGCGCGGTGCTGCTCTTCATGGCGCTGTGGTTCACGTTCAGCTACGCACCGATCGCCCACATGGTCTGGTTCTGGCCCGGCCCGGACGCCTACACGAGCAAGGCCGTGGTGGATGCGACGAACGCGAAGGGCGGTCTGCTGTGGCAGTGGGGTGCTCTCGACTTCGCGGGTGGCACCGTCGTGCACATCAACGCCGCGGTCGCGGGCCTCGTCGGCGCGTTCATGGTCGGCAAGCGCGTCGGCTACGGCAAGGAGGCGTTCACGCCGCACTCTCTGACGCTCACGATGGTCGGCGCCGCGCTGCTTTGGGTGGGCTGGTTCGGCTTCAACGCCGGCTCCGCGCTCGAGGCCGGCAACACGGCGGTGCTCGCCTTCATCAACACCTTCTCGGCCACGGCCGCGGCGGTACTGGCATGGTGCATCGGCGAGGCGCTGATCAAGGGCAAGGCGTCGATGCTCGGCGCGGCGTCCGGCGCCGTCGCGGGCCTCGTGGCCATCACGCCGGCGTGCGGCAACGTCGGCCTAATGGGCGCGCTCGTCGTCGGCTTCGTCGCCGGCTTCGCGTGCCTGTGGGGCGTGAACGGCCTGAAGCGGATGCTGGGCGCCGACGACTCGCTCGACGTGTTCGGCGTGCACGGCGTGGGCGGCATCGTCGGTGCGCTGCTCACCGGCGTGTTCAATTCGCCGGCCCTGGGCGGCCCGAGCTTCGTCGGCGACTGGGTGACGGGCGAGATCGTGAAGCCCGAGAACTACTCGATCGCGTCGCAGGTCTGGGTGCAACTGAAGGCGGTCCTGGTCACCATCGTGTGGTCGGGCGTGGCTTCGCTGATCGCCTACAAGATCACCGACCTGGTGATCGGACTGCGCGTCCCCGAGGAGGAAGAGCGCGAGGGCCTCGACATCACCGCCCACGGCGAAACGGCCTACAGCAACTGATTTCGAGAGAGGGTGCGGCCGCGAGCGAGCGCGGCCCGGACTTCAGGGGCCCCGGATCGGGGCCCCTTTTTTTGCCCCCCCGGGGCGGGAGCGGCGCTTGCCCGACCACGCGAGCGGGGGTGGTGCCACGACGGGCTTGAAGTCGTTGCGTCACCCCCATATGCCTAAAATCCCGTCCCCCCGCCGATCTCGAGGCGCCCATGGTCCCGCACCTCATCACCGCGCTCACCGGCCCGATCAACGAGCTCGAGCAACGCATCCTCGAGTCGCTGCCGGCGATCGAGCGCTGGTTCCGGCTCGAGTGGATGGAGCACACGCCGCCGTTCTACACGTCGGTCGACCTGCGCAACGCCGGCTTCAAGCTCGCACCCGTCGACACGAACCTGTTCCCGGGCGGCTTCAACAACCTCACCACCGAGATGCTGCCGCTCTCGGTGCAGGCGGCGATGGCCGCGATCGAGAAGATCTGCCCCGAGGCGAAGAACCTGCTCCTCATTCCCGAGAGCCACTCCAGCAACTCGTTCTACCTCATGAACGTGGCGCGGCTCACGGAGATCTTCCACCAGGCCGGGCTCAACGTGCGCCTCGGAACGCTCGACGAGTCGATCACGAAGCCCACCGACGTGGCGCTGCCCGACGGCAGCGCGATCACGGTCGAACCGCTCGTGCGCAACCGGGGCCGCGTGGGCCTGAAGGACTTCGATCCCTGCACGATCCTGCTCAACAACGACCTCTCCGACGGCATCCCGCGCGTGCTCGAGCACCTGCACGAGCAGTACCTGCTGCCCCCCCTGCACGCCGGCTGGGCGCTGCGCCGCAAGACGCAGCACTTCACCGCCTACGAGGAGGTGGCGAAGAAGTTCGCGAAGCTGCTCGGCATGGACCCGTGGCTCATCAACCCGATGTTCACGAAGGTCGGCGAGGTCGACCTGAGCGACGGTGCAGGCACCGAGGCGCTGATGAGCCACGCCGAGACCCTGCTCGGCAAGATCCGGCGCAAGTACAAGGAATACGGCATCCAGGAAAAGCCGTTCGTGATCGTGAAGGCCGACTCGGGTACCTATGGCATGGGCATCGTGACGGTGCGCGATCCGAAGGACCTTGCCAACCTCGACCCGCGCTTGAGGGAGAAGCTGAGCGTGGCCAAGCGCGGACGTCAGGTGGGCGAGCTGATCCTGCAGGAAGGCGTGCCGACGTACGAGCGCATCAACGACGCGGCGGCCGAGCCCGTCGTCTACATGATCGACCGCTACGTCGTCGGCGGCTTCTACCGCGTGAACGCGGACCGAGGCGTCGACGAGAACCTGAACGCGCCCGGCGCGAGCTTCGTGCCGCTCGCGTTCGCCGGGTCCAACCAGCTGCCCAAGCCGGGCGCCAAGCCCGGCGCGAGCGCCCCGAACCGGTTCTACATGTACGGCGTGATCGCACGGCTCGCGATGGTCGCGGCCAGCTACGAGCTCGAGGCGACCGACCCGGAAGCCGAGGTCTACGAGTAGCCGTTGACTGCGCGCTGCGGATCGCTCGTGTGGTGATCGTGGCGCAGGGCAGGCGGTCCGCGGGTGCGTTCTCCGGCCCGCGAGCCGCGCGGCCAGGTCGGAGAACACAGGCGCTGTCGCCGCCTGCCGCCGCCCCGACGCAGGCGCGCGACCCGATCAGCCCGGCGACGGCTGCGCCGACAGCGGCAAGCCACCCCCGGCGCGCTCGGCGAGGATGCGCGCCGACGGCCGCACGTTCATCGTCATCTGGAAGATCCCCGCGGCGATGCCGATCGCCACCGCGCCCTTCCACGCCCATTCGTAGGACCCGAGCGCCGAGTAGATGAGCCCACCGCCGTATGCGCCGACGAACGAGCCGAGCTGGTGGCTGAAGAACGCGATGCCCGAGAGCGTCGCCATGTAGCGCAGTCCGAACAGGTGCACCACGAGGCCGCTCACGAGGGGCACGACACCCAGCCAGAGCGTGCCCATCGCCGCCGCGAACACAAGGGTGGACGCGGGCGACGGCGGCGTCACGAAGTACGCGACCATGAAGAGCGAGCGCAGCACGTAGATGCCGCCGAGCAGCGCGCGCTTCGACCAGCGGCCTCCCAGCCATCCGAACAAGTACGAGCCGCCCACATTGAAGAGCCCGATCGCCGCGAGCGCCTTCGCCGACAGGCTCGGGTCCATGCCGCAGATCTCGAGGTAGGTCGGCAGGTGCGTGGTGAGGAAGACGAGCTGCAGGCCGCACACGAAGAACGCGACCGCCATCACGACGTAGCCGCTGTGGCCCGCGGCCTCGCGCACCGCTTCGCCCACCGACTGTGCGTTCGAGGTCGCCTCGACGTCGATGTGGTCCGCCGAACCCGCCGTCCACGCCGCCGGCAGCATCACCGCCGCGAGTCCGATGAAGGCGATGAGCGCCACCTGCCAGCCGCTCGACGACAGCAGCGACTGAGCGAGCGGGGCGGCCAGCATGAGCCCGATGGAGCCGATCGCCGACACCGCCCCCATGGCGACGCTGCGGCGTGCCGGGGTGACGGTCCGTGAGGTGACGCTCATCGCGATGCTCGATCCGGTGCACGACAGCGCGACGCCGATGCACAGGCCGATACCGAGCGTGAGCGCCCAGGCGCTGTGCGCGGCCATCGACAGGCCGAGGCCTGCCGCATAGACGAGCACGCCGGCCACCGCGATCGGCCGTGCGCCCCAGCGGTCGGCGGCCATGCCGACGAACGGCTGCGTGACGCCCCACACGATGTTCTGGATGGCGATCGCGAGCGAGAACTGCGCCGCCGTGATGCCGATGTCGCGGATCATCTGCGGCTGGAACAGCCCCAGGCTCTGGCGCATGCCCATCGCGAGGCTGAGCATCGCGGCCGCGCCACACAGGATGGCCCATGATTGGACGGGTCGCAGTTCGGATCGATCCATCGCCATGACTCCGGAGCGGGCCGCCGCGAGCCCCGCGCGGCCACTGTAGCCAGAACAGCCGCTCGTCGCTGGCGCCAGCGCGACGGGAGGCGCCGTGCACAATACCGCCTCTCGTTTTTGCCGCGCACCGGGCGAGTGCACGGCGGCCGCGGCACCAGCGTGAAGAAGAACCGAAACGTCTCGAGCCTGGCCGCGCTGACCCTGGGAGCCCTCGGCGTCGTCTATGGTGACATCGGCACCAGCCCGCTGTACGCGCTCAAGGAGGTCTTCGCCGAAGGTCGCGTGCCTCTCACCGAGGGCAACATCATCGGCATCCTCTCGCTGGTGTTCTGGACGCTCACGGTCGTCGTCTCGATCAAGTACGTCGTCCTGATCCTGCGCGCCGACAACAACGGCGAAGGCGGTCTCATCGCGATGCTCGCGCTCGCGTCCACGGCCGTCCGGGACCGGCCCGCGCTGCGAGCGCGGCTGCTGCTGCTGGGTGTGTTCGGCACCGCCGTCTTCTTCGGCGACGGCGTCATCACGCCGGCGATCTCGGTGCTCTCGGCCGTCGAGGGCCTCGAGGTCGGCGCGCCCGGGCTCAGCACCTACGTCGTGCCCGTGACGTTGGTGGTGCTCACCGGCCTCTTCATGTTCCAGCGCCACGGCACGGGCCGCGTGGGCACGCTGTTCGGGCCCGTGATGGCGGTCTGGTTCCTCGTCCTCGCGGTGCTCGGAGCCGTGCACGTCGCGGACCGGCCCGAGGTGCTGTCCGCGCTGAGCCCCCACCATGCGCTCGTCTTCCTGTTCCGCCATCCGGGCATCGGCTTCGTCGCCCTCGGCTCCGTCGTGCTGTGCGTAACCGGTGCGGAGGCGCTGTACGCCGACCTCGGCCATTTCGGAAAGCGGCCGATCCGCGTCGCCTGGTTCGGCCTCACGATGCCCGCGCTCGTGCTCAACTACTTCGGCCAGGGCGCGATGCTGCTCGTCTCGCCCGACAAGGTCCGCAACCCCTTCTACGAGATGGCGCCGGGCTGGGCGCTCTATCCGCTGGTCGGGCTCGCGACCTGCGCGACCGTGATCGCGTCGCAGGCCCTGATCACCGCGGCGTACTCGGTGACGAAGCAGGCGATCCAGCTCGGCTACCTGCCGCGGCTGCGCATCATGCACACCTCCGTGCGCGAGACCGGCCAGGTCTACGTGCCGTTCGTGAACTGGGGGCTCTACGTCTGCATCGTGCTCGCGGTCGTGCTGTTCGGCTCGAGCAGCCGCCTCGCCGGCGCCTACGGCATCGCCGTCACGATCGACATGCTCATCACGACGACGATGACGTTCTTCGTCATCCGCTACGGCTGGAAGTACCCGTGGTCGTTGTGCTTCGCGGCCACGGGCTTTTTCTTCCTCGTCGACTTCACGTACTTCAGCGGCAACATCGTCAAGGTGATCGACGGCGGCTGGTTCCCGCTCGTGATCGGCGCGCTGATGTTCACGCTCATGATGACTTGGAAGCAGGGCCGCCACCTCATGTCGCAGAGCCTGCGCAACGACGCGATCGATCTCGGCAGCTTCCTGAACTCGGTCTTCATCAGCCCGCCCACGCGGGTGCCGGGCACCGCCGTGTTCCTCGTCAGCGACCAGGGGCTCACCCCCAACGCGCTGTTGCACAACCTGAAGCACAACAAGGTTCTGCACGAGCGCAACCTGTTCGTCACGGTCAAGCACCACGAGGTGCCGTGGATCCCTGCCGACCAGCGCTGCGAGATCGAGCCGCTCGGCCACGACTGCTGGCAGGTGACGCTCAACTTCGGCTTCAAGAACGAGCCCGACGTGCCCAACGCGCTGCGCCAGCTCTCCGAGCAGGGGTGCAGCGTCGAGGACATGGACACCTCGTACTTTCTGTCCCGCGACATCGTCATCCCGACGATGGGCGGCGGCATGGCCGACTGGCGCGAGAAGCTGTTCGCCGGCATGCACCGCAATGCCGCCGCGGCCGCCGACTTTCTGCGCCTGCCGACGACGCGCGTCGTCGAGCTCGGCTCGAAGGTCGAGATCTGAACGGCGAAGCCGCGCGCCGGTGAAGCCGCGTCTCTCCGATCTCTCGGTACCCGCGGCGACCGCAGGCCTCGTCGCCGTGCTGGTCGGGTTCACGAGTTCGGTGGCCATCGTCTTTCGCGCCGCGACCGCGCTGGGTGCCGACACGCACGAGATCGCATCGTGGATGTGGGCGCTCGGCTGGGGCATGGGGCTCGGCTCGATGCTGCCCTCGCTGTGGCTGCGCAAGCCGGTCATGGTCGCGTGGAGCACGCCGGGGGCAGCGGTGCTCGCGACGGCGGCGGCGGGCGGTGCGTACACCATGCCCGAAGCGGTCGGGGCGTTCCTCCTCTGCGGGGTCCTCATCACGCTCGCGGGCGCGACGGGCTGGTTCGAGCGGGTCATGGACCGCATCCCGATGGCGCTCGCGAACGCGTTGCTTGCCGGCGTGCTGGCGCGCTTCGGGCTCGATGCGTTCGTCGCGCTGCGCACGGCGCCGGTGCTCGTGCTCGCGATGCTCGGTGCCTACCTGCTCGGCCGCCGCCTGTGGCCGCGCTACGCGGTGGCCGGCGTGCTCGTCGCGGGCGTCGCCGTCGCGGCGGCGAGCGGCGGCCTGCGCGCGGTGCCGCTGCACGGCGGGATCGCGGTGCCCGTGTTCACGGCCCCTTCGTTCTCCTGGGCCGCGCTGCTGAACCTCGCGCTTCCGCTCTTCATCGTGACGATGGCCTCGCAGAACCTACCCGGCGTCGCCGCGATCCGGGCCGTCGGCTACGCGGTTCCGATCTCGCCCATCGTCGCGTTCACCGGCGTGCTCACGCTGCTGCTCGCGCCGTTCGGTGCCTTCGCGTTGAACCTTGCTGCGATCACCGCGGCCATTGCGCTCGGGCGCGAGGCGCATCCCGATCCCGACCGCCGCTACATGGCCGCGGTCGTGTGCGGGCTCGCCTACTGCGTCGTGGGCGTGTTCGGCGCCGCGGTGGCCGGCGTGCTCGACGCATTCCCGCGCGAGCTCGTCTTCGCCGTCGCCGGGTTCGCGTTGCTCGGCACGATTGGGAGCGCGCTCGTCGGCGGCCTCACCGAGCCGGCGCATCGCGAGCCTGCGCTCATCACCTTTCTGGTCACGCTGAGCGGCGTGGGCTTCGCCGGGATCGGCTCTGCGTTCTGGGGCGTGGTCGCGGGCGCCGTCGCGCTTTTTGTGCAACAGTGGTCGCCCCGCCGCAAGCCCTCGCCATGAAGCTGCTCTTCGTCGCCGATCCGCTCGAGACGTTCAAGACCTACAAGGACACGACCTACGCGATGATGCGCGCGGCGCAGGCGCGCGGGCACGAGGTGCACGCCTGCGAGGCGCGCGAGCTGCAGTGGTCGCGCGGCGGCCATGTCGTGGCGCGCATCCGGCAGATCGAGCTCGTCGAACCGGCGCCGCAAGGCGATGCCCATGGCCATGCGGAGTGGTTCCGGGTGCGGCACGACAGCGGCGTGCGCGCGCCCCTGCCGCTGATGCGCTTCGATGCGGTCGTGATGCGCAAGGATCCACCGTTCGACAACGAGTACTTCTACGCGACCCACCTGCTCGAGCAGGCCGAGCGCGAGGGCGCGAAGGTGTTCAACCGTCCGTCCGCGCTCCGCAACCACCCCGAGAAGCTCTCGATCCTCGAGTTCCCGCAGTTCATCACGCCCACGCTCGTGAGCCGCGACGCCGATGCGCTGAAGGCGTTCCACGTCGAGCACCATGACGTGATCTTCAAGCCGCTCGACGGCATGGGCGGTGCGGGCATCTTCCGCGTCGGGCCGGACGGCCTCAACCTCGGCGCCATCGTCGAAACGCTGAACGCGTTCGGCCGGCACACGGTGATGGCCCAGCGCTACCTGCCCGAGATCGTGCACGGCGACAAGCGCATCCTGCTGATCGGCGGCGTCCCGGTGCAGCACGCGCTCGCGCGCATCCCGCAGGGCAGCGAGATCCGCGGCAACCTCGCGGCCGGCGGCAAGGGCGTGGCGCAGCCGCTCACGGGCCGCGACCGGCAGATTGCCGAGCACCTCGGTCCGGTGCTTGCCGCGCGCGGCCTGCTGCTCGTCGGGCTCGACGTGATCGGCTCGTGCCTCACGGAGATCAACGTGACGAGCCCGACCGGCTTCCAGGAAATCATGAAGCAGACGGGCTTCGACGTCGCCGGCATGTTCATCGGCGCGGTCGAGGCCGCCGTCGCGCCGCAGGCTTCCGCGCCTACCCGCCCCTGACACCGTCGCTCCACCGCGGCGCTCGGCGCCGCGCCTCGCATGGCCATCCTCTCGATCTCGAACGCGCAGCTCGCCTATGGCCACTTCGCGCTGCTCGATGGCGCGTCGTTCGCGCTCGAGAGCGGCGAGCGCGTCGGCCTGATCGGGCGCAACGGCACCGGCAAGTCGTCGCTGCTCAAGGTGCTCGCGGGCCTCGAGCGCCTCGACGACGGCATCGTGCAGGCGACGCAGGGCCTGCGCATCCGCTATGTCGCGCAGGAGCCCGCGTTCGCGAGCGGGGCCACCGTCTTCGACAGCGTGGCCGAGGGCGTCGCCGAAGCACGCGAGCTGCGCCGCCGCTACGAGGCGCACGCACCGGGCGAGGACCTCGACGCGCTGCAGGCCGCCATCGAGGCGCACGCTGCATGGAACTGGGAGCAGCGCGTGGCGACCGCACTCGATCGCCTGGGGCTCGACGGGTCGGCAACGGTCGACGCGCTGTCGGGCGGTACGCAGAAGAAGGTCGCCCTCGCGCGCGCGCTCGTGGCGAACCCCGACGTGCTGCTGCTCGACGAGCCCACCAACCACCTCGACCTCGATGCCATCGCATGGCTCGAGGCGCTGCTGCGCGACTTCGCCGGTGCGGCGATCTTCGTCACCCACGACCGCGCGTTCCTCGACGCTGTGGCCACGCGCATCGTCGAGCTCGATCGCGGGCAGCTCCGCAGCTACCCCGGCAACCACGCCGACTTCGAGCGCCGGCGCGACGAGGAGCTCGCGGCCGAAGCGCTCGCCGCCGCGCGCGCCGACAAGCTGCTGGCGCAGGAGGAGGCGTGGGTGCGCCAGGGCGTGGAGGCGCGGCGCACGCGCAGCGTCGCGCGCGTCGAGCGCCTGCAGCGGTTGCGCGCGGCGCGCCGCGCGCGCCGCGATGCGCTCGGGCAAGTTCGGCTCGAGCTCGACGCGGGCCTGCCGAGCGGCCGGATCGTCGCGGAGCTGCAGGAGGTCTCGTTCCGCTACGCGCCTGATGCCGCGCCGATCGTGCGTGACTTCAGCGCCACGATCCTGCGCGGGGACAAGGTCGGCGTCATCGGCCCGAACGGCGCCGGCAAGACGACGCTGCTGAAGCTCATCCTCGGCGAGCTCGAGCCGACGTCGGGCCGGGTGCGGCGCGGCACGCGCCTCGAGGTCGCGTACTTCGACCAGCTGCGCAGCACCCTCGACCTCGACGCGACGCTCGTCGATGCGGTGAGCCCGGGCAGCGAGTGGATCGAGATCGGCGGCCAGCGCCGTCACGTGATGACCTACCTCCACGACTTCCTGTTCGCGCCCGAGCGCGCAAGCTCGCCACTGCGCACGCTGTCCGGGGGCGAGCGCAACCGCGTCCTGCTCGCGCGCCTGTTCGCGCTTCCGGCGAACGTCCTGGTGCTCGACGAGCCGACCAACGACCTCGACATCGACACGCTCGAGCTGCTCGAGGAGCTGCTGCAGAAGCATGCCGGCACGCTCTTCCTCGTCAGCCACGACCGACGGTTCCTCGACGACGTCGTGACGAGCACGATCGCGTTCGAAGGCGACGGCCGCTGGCGCGAATACGAAGGCGGTTACGAGGACTGGCGTGCGCAGCGAGCGCGCGCCGAGACCATGCGCGCGGCGCGCGAGGCCGCCGCGCCGGCGACGAAGCCGCGCGGCGCGGCGTCGGCGCGTGCCGCGGATGTCGAGACCACGAGGCCGCGCAAACTCGGCTACAAGGAGCAGCGCGAGCTCGATGCGCTGCCCGACCGCATCGAGGGGCTCGAGGAGGAGCAGAAGCGCCTCGTCGAACTGCTCGCCGACGGTGGCCTGTATGCGCGCGAGCCTGCGCGGGCGGCGGCGACGCGGGCGCGGTCGGCCGAGGTGGAGCAGGAACTCGCCGCCGCGCTCGAACGGTGGGAAACGCTGGCGTCGAGGGCGGAAGGCACGTCGCAGTAGGCATCGTCCGACGTGCCGTCACACCTGCTCACGATCCGCGCCTTTCGCGCGGCATCGTCCGACGCGTACGGGCACAGGCGTTGCCGCCTTCGGGTCGTGCGGACTCCGTTCCGCTTCACTTCATGGAGCCACCACCATGCACACCCATCGCATCATCGGCATCACGATCGGCGCTTCGCTCATCGCTCTGGCCAACGCGGCGAACGCGCAGACCTGGCCGACCAACGACGAGGCGGCGCGGCCCATGCGCGGGTCCTACAGCGGCGCTCCGGCCGGCGAAGGCCCGGGCACGCAAGGCTCGCAGGGCCGCGTGCTGCAAGGCGACGGGGCGGCGCTGCCCGACAGCGGCTCGTCCTCGCTGATCGTCGTCGTGCCACCGCCGGCGCCCGCGTCGTCGACGACCGTGATCGTGCCGGCACCCGCGGACGTGACCACCCGGCCTTCCGCGCCGGGCACGCCCGGCTCGACGCAGTAAGCGCCGGACGCGGGCGGCTCCGTGCCGCCCGCGCGGTCCTCGGTGGCGTCGCGCGGCGCGCACGCGCGCGGGCGCGGTGGTGACACACTCCGCGCTCATGACCACCGAACCGCTTCGCCTGCACGTCCCGGAGCCCAGCGGGCGACCGGGTCGCGGCACCGACTTTTCCTACCTGCGCGCGTCGCCCGCCGGCGCCGTGCGCAAACCGCCGGTCGAGACCACGCCGCTCGAGGCGCAGGACCTCGCGTACGCGCTCGTGCGCGTGCTTGACGACGAAGGGCGTGCGGTCGGGCCGTGGGACCCGAAGGTCGACGCGCACATGCTGCGGCGCGGCCTGCTCGCGATGCTGAAGACGCGCGCGTTCGATGCGCGCATGCTGCTCGCGCAGCGCCAGAAGCGCATCACGTTCTACATGCAGTGCCTCGGCGAGGAGGCGATCGCATGCGCGCATGCGCTCGTGCTCGCGCCGGGCGACATGTGCTTCCCGACCTATCGCCAGCAGGGCCTGCTCCTCGCGCGCGATGACATCCCGATGGTCGAGCTGATCTGCCAGCTGATGTCGAACGAGCGCGACCCGATGAAGGGGCGCCAGCTGCCGGTGATGTACTCGTACAAGCGGGCGGGCTTCTTCTCGATCTCGGGCAACCTCGCGACGCAGTTCGTGCAGGCGGTCGGATGGGCGATGGCGTCGGCGATCAAGGGCGACACGAAGATCGCGTCGGCGTGGATCGGCGACGGCGCAACGGCAGAGTCGGACTTCCACACCGCGCTCACGTTCGCGCACGTCTACCAGGCGCCGGTCATCCTGAACGTCGTCAACAACCAGTGGGCCATCTCCACGTTCCAGGCGATCGCGGGAGGCGAGGCGACGACCTTCGCCGCGCGCGGCATCGGCTGCGGCATCGCGGCGCTGCGCGTCGACGGCAACGACTTCCTCGCGGTCATTGCCGCATCGCGGTGGGCCGCGGAGCGCGCACGCCGCAACCTCGGGCCGACGCTCGTCGAGTGGATCACGTATCGCGCGGGAGCGCACTCCACGTCCGACGATCCGACGCGGTATCGACCGAGGGACGACTGGCAGAAGTTCCCGCTCGGCGATCCTGTCCAGCG
>Ga0335069_10003507_pt1 | contig 23660 bp, 11 predicted proteins | sample Lox_Sample_11_FD_206714 | JGI IMG/M metagenome (GOLD analysis project Ga0335069, IMG submission 206714) | Soil microbial communities from Loxahatchee National Wildlife Refuge, Florida, United States - Lox_Sample_1.1 | ecosystem: Environmental > Terrestrial > Soil > Wetlands | place: USA... | reverse complement strand
GGCCGCGCTGAGGGTACGGTTGAGGGGAGCGGTGGAGCCGTTGAGTGTGAGGGTGCCGTGGGAGGGGAGGGAAGTGATGAGGGCATACGCGAAGGCTATTATGGAGCCGGCGTAGTGATCGACGAAATCGGAAGGAGGGATGAGGGCGGGGGCATTGGGCGGGAGATGGACGGAGAAATCGGAGACGGTGCCGAGGTCGTTGCCGATGTGGAGAACGCCGGCGGGGTTGATTGTGGGGAGTCCGCTCAAGAGTTGGCGGGATTCGAGGAAGTCGAGGAAGAGTTTGCGGGAGCGCTTGGGGCGGCGGGTCCTTGCGGCGCGAAGGCGGGCGACGGCGGTATCGTGGGTGTGCGTCAACGGGGTCATGTTCCTTCTCCAGCAGGTATTGCCTTGGGGAGAGAGCGCGGACGTGGTTGTGCAGCGTTTCGTTCCTCAATTGATGAGGTTTGTTATACGAGAGCTGGGGTTGGAGGGTCAAGATTTTAGTTATGTGCGAACGAGGAATTTACGTAGTGGGAAGTTGGGGGATTTTTAATGCGGAAAGGGGGTACGTGGGGGGCGCATAAAAAGCCCCGCGCTTGGGGCGCGGGGCTGTGATCACCGGGTATGCTTCGGCGACGGGGTCGCCGGGGGCGGGCAGGATGCCCGCGTTACGTGGCGTCGGCGGCGGGGTTTGCCCCTGGTTGATGGGTGCGTCGTTTCTTGTGTCGTCTATTGATGTCGGCATCAACGTCAGCGATCGAAGCGCCTGGGCTGGCGGCGGGCACCGTGGCGGACGTGGAGGATGCGGACGGTTTCGTCGGCGTCGATTGCGCGAAAGTAGACGATATAGGGCGATACCACGAGCGAGCGGACAGGGTGGCGAAGCCGAGGGCGCTGGCGTTCCACGGCGGCACGGTGGGGGAACTGGCGCAGATGCTCCAATGCGTCGAGAATCCGAGTTACGACGGATTGTGCGGCTTGAGGGGAGTCCTGCGCGATGTAGTCGTGAATGGATTCAAGATCCGAGCCCGCGCGCGGCGTGATGATGATGCGGAAGGATTTCATCCCGCGCGGAAGCGCTTGGCGATATGCGCTCGGAAGGCATTGAGTTCCATTCCTTCCCCGCGATCGGCCTGTTCCTCCGCGTCGTTGATCGCGTCAACGGCGGCATCGTCGAGTTCGGCATCCAAGTCGCGCATCTCAGCGACGGCGGCTTCAATGACCGCTTCCGGCGAGGGAAAGCGGCCGGTCTTAATCTGCTCGTCGATGAAGCGCTGCGTTTCAGGTCGAAGAGAGAAGTTCATGCGGATGCTCCTGTGCGGGCGCAACGTCGGCGTTACGTGGCGTCGGCGGCGGGGGCGGTTCCGGCGGCGGCGGCGGCGGGTTGGTCGCCTTTGGTGTTGACGGACTCGAACTTCAGCTTGTCGCCGTCGCGGTTGATGCGGACGAGGTCGACGCCTTTGAACTCGCCACGGAGGATGCTTTCGGAGAGAGCGTCCTCAATGTGCTGTTCGATGGCGCGACGCAGGGGCCGGGCGCCGAAGTCGGGGTTGTAGCCTTTTTCGATCAGGAAGTCGCGGGCTTCCTGGGCGAGTTCGAGGCGGATGCCCTGCTCGCTGAGGCGCTTGCTCATCTTCTTGATCTCGATGTCGATGATGTTGTAGAGGTTTTCCTTGCTCAGCGGCTTGAAGATGATGGTGTCATCGAGACGGTTGATGAATTCGGGGCGGAAGAACTTCTCGACTTCGCGGAGGAGGCCCTTCTTCATGTCATCGAAGTTTTCATCGATGGTCTTCTTGATCGGGATGCCGAACTTCTGCATGCCGCCGGACTTGATGAGTTCGGCGCCGATGTTGGAGGTCATGATCAGGATGGTGTTCTTGAAGTCGATGATACGGCCGACGTTGTCGGTAAGGCGGCCTTCTTCCATGATCTGGAGGAGCATGTTGAAGACGTCAGGGTGGGCCTTCTCGATTTCGTCGAGGAGGACGACGGCGTAGGGGCGGCGGCGGATGCGCTCGGTGAGCTGACCGCCTTCCTCGTAGCCGACGTAGCCCGGGGGCGCGCCGATGAGGCGGCTGACGTTGTGTTTTTCCATGTACTCGGACATGTCGATCTGCACGAGGGCCTCTTCGGAGCCGAACATGAATTCGGCGATCGCCTTGGAGAGCAGCGTTTTGCCGACGCCGGAGGGTCCGAGGAAGAGGAACGTGCCGATGGGGCGCTGCGGGTCCTTGAGGCCGGAGCGGGCGCGGCGGATGCTGCGGGAGACGGCCTTGATGGCATCGTCCTGTGACACGACGCGCTTGTGGAGTTCGTTTTCGAGTTCGAGGAGGCGCGTGGCCTCCTTCTTTTCGAGACGGGTCAACGGGACGCCGGTCATCTTGCTGACGACTTCGGCGACCATTTCTTCATCGACGACGCCGTCGACTTCCTTGGCCTGTTCGCGCCAGGCGCGCTGCATTTCTTCCTTTTTCTTGCGGAGGGCTTCGGCCTGATCGCGGAGTTCGGCGGCGCGTTCGTAGTCGGCGTTTTTGACCGCTTCGTCTTTTTCGATGCTCAGGCGTTCAATCTGCTCTTCGATTTCGGCGAGATTGGGCGGCTTGGTCATGCTCTTGAGGCGGACGCGGGCGCCCGCTTCATCGATGACGTCGATCGCCTTGTCCGGCAGGCAGCGGCCGGTGATGTAACGGGTGGAGAGCTCGACGGCGGACTTGAGCGCCTCTTCGGTGATCTGCACGCGGTGGTGAGCTTCGTAACGGTCGCGCAGCCCCTTGAGGATTTCGACAGCCTCTTCCTTGGAGGGCGGCTCGACGATGATGGTCTGGAAGCGGCGTTCGAGGGCTCCATCCTTTTCGATGTACTTGCGGTACTCGTCGAGGGTGGTGGCGCCGATGCACTGGATTTCGCCACGGGCGAGGGAGGGCTTGAGGACGTTGGAGGCGTCGATGGCGCCTTCGGCACCGCCGGCGCCGACGAGAGTATGGAGCTCATCGATGAAGAGGATCACGTTCTTGGCGCGGCGGACTTCGTTCATGACGGCCTTGATGCGCTCTTCGAACTGGCCGCGGTACTTGGTGCCGGCGACCATCATGGCGAGGTCGAGGACGACGATGCGCTTTTCGGAGAGGATTTCCGGGACGTCGTTGTTGATGATCTGCTGGGCGAGGCCTTCGACGATGGCTGTCTTGCCGACGCCGGCTTCGCCGAGGAGGACGGGGTTGTTCTTCGTGCGGCGGCAGAGGATCTGCACGACGCGTTCGATTTCATTGGCGCGGCCGATGACGGGGTCGAGCGTGCCTTCACGGGCGAGCTCGGTGAGATCCCGGCCAAAGGAGTCGAGGGCCGGGGTCTTGGACTTGGTCTTGCCTTCGCCCTTGGATTCGCCAGCATTTGTGCCTTCAGATTCCACACCTGCACCCAATAGGTTGAGGACTTCTTCGCGAACTTCTTCGAGTTTGAGTCCGAGGTTCATGAGGACCTGCGCGGCGACCCCGTCTTTTTCACGGAGGAGGCCGAGGAGGAGGTGTTCGGTACCAACGTAGTTATGGCCGAGGTTGCGGGCTTCTTCGATGGCGTATTCGATGACCTTTTTGGCCCGCGGGGTCTGCGGGAGCTTGCCCATGGTGACCATGTCGGGGCCGGACTTGACGAGCTTTTCGACTTCGAGGCGGACCTTGCGGAGGTCGATGTCAAGATTCTTGAGGACAGTTGCACCGACGCCGGAACCTTCTTTGACGAGGCCGAGGAGGATGTGTTCTGTACCGATGTATTCGTGGTTGAAGCGCTGCGCTTCCTGGTTGGCGAGAGCCATGACCTTCCGGGCGCGGTCGGTGAAACGTTCAAACATTATGTGTGTCTCCTTTGACTGCACGAATTGTACGAGTCATGCAGCGCGATTATCAAGCGATGGACCGGCGCGTGTGCCTCAGCCTATTCATCGGACGATCTGCCGGCACTGGTTCAATTCATGCTTGCAGGAACATTATAGGCGGGAAAGGCGGGGACGGATCAGGTGTTGGGGATTGCGGGGCATTTTCCGGATCCGATGTCGACGGGATATGGGTACGCGGGGGACACGGTGGAGGCAGGGGAGAGAAGAACAGCGAGTGCTGCATTGGGAATGACGCAATTCCGAATAAGTCCGGGTAGAATCCCGCCGGATTGCAGGCGTCGCAAGACATGGAGCATCCAGATGAATGACAACGGGTTCTTCCGGCTCGTTTTGATGTGCTTATGCATCGGCTTATCGCGGGTCTCTCTTGCCGCAAGCGCAACGCAACCGGCGATGGTTTTTCCTTTGTCGACCGTCGTCCCGCCTACGATCAAACCGTTGACGAGGGGGCAAGCGGCCCGCTTGATGGCTCCATTTAAGCACGTGGGCTTTGACGAATCGGGTTTCAACGCGTTGTCGATTCCGTTCCACTTTCAGTCGCCGGACCATAGCGGCGATCCGGCGGAAGCAGACGCGTTTGCGTTTCTGCTGTCGGATAATCTGGATTGGTCTCCGGGCTGTTATTGTGCGAGGCACGCGTATTTTGTCTTCAAAGAGGACACGGCCAACATGCGGGCCTTGCAGAGGAACTACGATCCCATTTCGATCAAGGAGGCGGTGCAGGGTTGGGGGGCGACTCATGCGATCGGAGGGATTCTGACCCATACGGCCAAGGGGTACTGCGGAACACTGAAGATCTTTGACGCACAAGGCCTGACGGTGCGCAGCATCGATTACGCAGCGCCGCGGTCATTCTTCGACCTCCTGGGAGACATGACGGTGGATGCGATGACGGTGCTGGATCAGAAGCCGTCGGACGCACTTGCCGTTTTTTTACACAAGCCGATTGGAACGCATCCGGAATCACTCGCGATTCTGGGGAAGGGGGCATTCAGCAAGCGGATGTCGAAGGAAGATTTCGACGGCTATGACTCGGTGTTGAAACTGGATCCGACGTTTGCGCCCGTGAGGCACTGGTATGCGAACCAAAAGTATTGGTCCAAGTGTTGGCCACCATCGTCGCAGGAAGATGCTCTCCAGGCACGATACGTTGATACGGCGATTGCGTTGAACGATCGAGTCAATCCGGGATATTTCGCGGACGTGGACCCCAATACGATGAAGGATCGAGCCTTGGCGGCAAAGTACGACGAGTGGATACAGACCGCAGAAGATTTGGCGGGACCGGACGTACCGGACCTCATCAACGCGCGATGGGACCGGCGTTGGGCGGAAACCGAAGATGATGTCACCCAGATTCTGCATGCGACCGACGTGGCACATGGCTATCCAAACCATGCCTATTTGTTGGATGTGTTGGCGGTGCAATTTGCCAATTTGAGTGGCCCGTTCTGTGATGACAATATGGGCATCGCGCTTAAGCTCACGGCCCTCAACAGTCGTTTCTTGCCTGGCAATGATGATCGACCGCGGGAATACACGGATATTGCCAGTTATCTGCGCGACCTGGGCCACTGGGTTCCCGCGGCGGCCTGTGCGCGGCAAGCCCTTGCCATTGATGCCGGGTATACACCGGCCAAAAGACTTCTCATCGAAGCCGACGTGCAACTTGGGCTCTATAATGACGCGATTGAATTGGCGAAGCGTAATCCGCAGCTTGTCGAAGAGGACAGCGGAAACATTGCCAACTGCATTGCATTTGCCCACGCGACCATTGGCGATGTTGACGGTCTCGAGACATTCATCGCCGATCACCCGCACCCTGAAAAGATGTATTGTCCGCCAGTGTACAAGACATATTTGGAAATCCTGCGCGGCACGTTCGCCGGCGATGCCGCAGGAATCAACACCCGTTGGGCTCAATTGATGAAAGAGCCTGGAGCACAATGGGCGGATATCTGCCTGGTCCTGTGTCAACTGGACATGATGCATGGAAGCAGAGCATTCGAAACATACGTGAGTTGGGGTTTGGCTGAAAAGCCCAATGACAGGCGGCTGTGGTTCCTGTTTGACCGGTACCGGCAAATGATTCCTGATCCGAAGGGTGACGATTTCCACGTCGTCCTGGCGCGCCTGTACCCCGAGGATCCCTGGTGCCAGGAAGCCGCGGCCAGGTTTATGAAAGCCGCGCCGCATGCCAAACCCGTGGATCCGCAGAATGTGGCAAAGGCCCTGTCCCATTTTCCGACGGCCCGCTGGCCGATGGGTGACCCCAAAAACGAGGAACATGCACGGACCCTCTGCAAGCAGCTTTACCCATGGTTCGCGGCCAGCGCCATGTTTCAGCGAATCGACGCCGGGGACCTGCAGGGCGCGCGGGAGATCGCCTATCGCTATCACTTTGTTGCCGCCACGGCGCGACTTGCGTATACGCGGGCATACGTGAACCAACTGATTCACGTCGCCGAGGAAGCCACACCGGCAGCGCCTCGGCAATAGAATCCGCATTTAGGCGACTTTCGCATCACCTGCCGAGGGGAGCAAACTGCCCAAAGGCGGAACTCCGCCCACCCCAAACGAACTCGGCCCACACTGGCGAAATTGGAAAGGGGATTGGGTACAATAATCCCCTACCTGTTTGGACTGATATTTTGGTCATGGACGAGGCGACATGAGGATAGACCCGCGATTTCTGGTGGAGAGTGGCAGCGAGATTTACACCGGCGCAGAACTGATCCTGAAAGGGTGCCTGGAAACGCCGGGGGGCGTCGCGCTTTTGACGGGGTATCCGGGGTCGCCGGTGGCGGGGTTCTTCGATTCCTGCCACGACATTGCGGGGCTGCTGGCGGAGAAGGGGGTGGCGGCGCGGATGGCGAACAATGAGGCACTGTCCGTCGCGATGGTGAACGGGGCGCAGATGGTGGGGGTGAAGGCGATTGCGGTGTTCAAATCGGTGGGGTTGCATGTGGCGTCGGATGCGCTGGCGCTGGGGAACCTGGCGGGGGTGCCGTTTGAGACGGGCGGGGCGGTGATCTGTTCGGGGGATGATCCGTGGAGCGAATCGACGCAGGTGCCGGCGGATTCGCGGTTTCTGTTTGAGACGCTGCGGTGCCCGGTGCTGGAGCCGAGCAATTCGCAGGAGTTGAAGGATTGGGTGGCGCATGCGTTCGACATGAGCGTGCGGGCGAAGCTGTACGTTGGCTACGCCGTGACGGTGATGCTGGCGGACGGGGGCGGGACGGTGGAGTGCCGGCCGAACCAGTGGCCGGCGATTTCGACGAATCAGCGGGTGGCGGTGGAGACGAAGATGATTCCGGTGGAGCAGACGGTTTTGCTGCCGCCGCGGACGTGGAAGCAGGAACTGACATTTGACGATCGGTTCGGCCTCCTGCTGAAGCGGTGCCGGGAGCTGGGGTTGAGCCGGATCCTGTATCCGATTGAACGGTCGTGGCGCGGTGGGCGATGCGAGAAGGCGCCGGTCGGATTTATTTCGAGCGGGCCGTCGTATGCGATGCTGTGCGATGCATTGCGCGAGATGGGGCTGCTGGGGGAGTTTCCTATCTTGAAGCTGGCGTTTTCCTATCCGGTGGATACGGGGCTGGTGGACCAGATAGCGGCGATGTGCGAGCGGGTAGTGGTGGTCGAGGAGCGGCGCAGCTTTATTGAGAAGCAGGTGGCGGAGCATTTGGGGCGGTTGCGGCAGAATCGGCCGGAAGATCCGATCGGGAAGACGGAGTTGTGGGGGAAGGCGTTTCCGAAGGGGCGGCCCGGGATTCCGTCGACACGCGGGTTGCATCCGTCGCTGCTGATCATGAAGTTGACCGATTTGCTGCGCGATACGCCGGGGATGCCGCACGAGCTGGCGAATGGGCGGCTGTCGGAAGAACTGGACACGATTGAGAAGGCCAGCAAGGCAGGCGGTGTAGTGCCGGTGAGGACGCCGGCATATTGCCCGGGGTGTCCGCATCGGGATTCTTCCAGCGCGCTGCTGCAGATTCGGAAGGATCTGCAGAATTCGAGTTACATGCAGTCGCATTACGACAAGGGGACGGTGGATCTGGTCGCGCACGGGGATACCGGGTGCTACACCATGATGATGTTCGAGCCCAACAAGCCGCTGATGCACAATTACAGCGGGATGGGGCTGGGCGGGGCGACCGGTGCGGGGAGCGATCCGTTTATTACCAACAAGCAGATTGTGTTCATGGGGGACGGGACGTTTTTCCATTCAGGGTCGCTTGCGATTGCCAATGCCATCACGCAGCAGCAGGACATCACGTTCATCATCCTCGAGAACCGGACCACGGCGATGACGGGGCATCAGCCCAACCCGACCCTCGAAGAAGACATCATGGGGAACAAGATCCTGTCGCACGACATTGAGCGGATCGTGCGGAGCCTGATTCCGGATGCGGCGGGGCCGCTGGGGAAACTGGCGCGGGAGAGCAAGGATGTGCCGCGGGCGCGCGTGGTGCGGATGAATCCGGCGAGCCGCGATGAGTACAAGGAGACGCTGGAGAAGATCATTCTCGAAGACGGCGTGAAGATCGTGATTGCCGACAAGGAGTGCGGGATCACATTCCATCGGCGGAAGCGGCGCGAGGAGCAGGCGGCGAAGAAGGAAGTCGGCTTCGTTCGGCAGAAGACGTTCATGAACGTCACCGACGAAGTGTGCGAATACTGCCTGGAATGCACGAATCAGACCGGGTGTCCGGGGCTCAAGGTGGTGGATACGGATTACGGCAAGAAGATTCAGACCGACTTCACGGCCTGCGTGAACGACGGGGCGTGCGCGCGGATTGATGCGTGCCCGAGCTTCGAGCAGGTGATTGTGACGCGCAAGCGGCCGCCGCGACTGCCGGATGAAGTCGTGGATCTGCAGGGGATTCCGGATCCGCCGGTGAGCGACATCTGGGCGAAGAAGGATCTGTGGCGCTGCTACATGGCGGGCGTGGGCGGGATGGGCATCGGCGTGGCGGGCGATATTCTCGTTCGCGCGGGGCACAAGGATGGGCTATACGTCGGCTTCATCGATAAGAAGGGGCTGGCGATTCGCAACGGGGGCGTGTTCTCGCAGATTCAGTTCTCGAAGCATCCGCTGGTCGGTTCGCCGGTGATGCCGTTTGGCAAGGCGGACCTGCTGATTGGTGTGGATGCGGTGGAGGCGGCGAGATCGTGTTCGCCGCAGGAGAATTTGCGCGTGGCATCGCCGAAGTTCACGCGGGCTGTCGTGAACACCGGTAAGACGCCGACAATTCTCACGTTGATGGGCCGCGATGATTTCGAACCGGAAGAGCTGGCAACCCTGATCAAGGGCCAGTGCATGCCGGGGCAGTTCTTCAGCTTTAATGTCGGCGACCTGTGCGAGCGCCTGCTGGATTCGAAGCTGTATGCGAACATCATGATGCTGGGGGTGGCCTATCAGCTCGGGTTTATTCCGGTGAGCTACAAGAGCATCACGTGGGCGATTCGCCATGCGGTGGGTCGTGAATTTGAGCGGAACTATCGCGCATTCAACATCGGCCGAAAGATCGTGCTGCGGCCCGATCTGTTCGGCGTCAATCTTCCCAAGCATGTCGAAACGGTGGATCAGGCCATCGAGCGCAAGGCGAACATTCTGAAGGTCAGCAGCATCTGGGGCAAAGGAAACGCGGACGAATACAAAAAGATCTGCGCCGAAACGCTTGAGAAAATGTCCGGCCTTGAAGACGGCGCGAAACGCGATTACGTGATCCGCCTCTTCGACGCCATCCAATGGGGCACTCTGAAATATGCCCGGCAGTATGCCTCGCGCGTGGTGAAGACCTACAGCCAGGACACGGCGGAGCGCAACTTTGCGGTGACGCGCGCGGTGATCTGGAACCTTGCGAAGGTCATGATGATCAAGGATGAAGTGTATGTCTCGATGATGTACACGTCTCCCGAGAAATATAAGCGCGACCGCCGGCGGTTTAATGTGAATCCGGCGAATGGCGACAAGATCACGTACATTCATCTGAACCGGCCGGAGTTCGAAGTCTTCGGAAAGAAGGTCCGCTTCCACCTCAAAGGCCGGGACTGGCAGTTCCGCATCATGCGTCATTGCCGCTGGCTGCGCGATCTCATGCCCGCCTGGCACGCGCGAGAACGCGCCTTCCGCGAGTGGTACACGCAGCTCGTCGATGGCTGCGATTTGAACGGCGCGCAGGACCCGGCCCGTTACAACCTGTGGCTGGAGATCTTCAAGTCGCCCGAGCCGGTCACGGGTTACCGCGAAGTGCGCTATCCGAAGATGGAAGCGGCCGTTCAGAAGGTCACGGAACTGCAGCACGCGCTTGCCAACGGCGGCGGTGAAGGGAAGTTCCGCGGCACCCGGACAGTGAGCCTGAGCGGGCAGGTCATGGGCACGTTCCGCGGGGCGTAACCTTTTCGTTATTGATTTGATTGTTCGGCGGGCGAGTCGAGTGACTCGCGCACCTGCGCGAGCGCCCGCGCGTCATTGACGTTCAAGAGCTGGGGGGCCAGATCTTCGGGCACAATCCACGTCTGCACGTCGGGCAGTTTGACACACTGCTGCAGCGACCGTTGGTCGCAACGAATCCAGTCGTCGAATGCCGGTACGATTCTGGGCGTATAGATGGCGAGCAGGGGTTCCGCGAGCACTTTTCCATCCGGTCTTTGCATCGCCGCAATCGTCGCCCATGCGTCCTGTTTGCTTCGATGGGCTGAATGCAACGCATGCAACATCGCCGAAGAAAGCAACGGCATATCACAGGCCAGCGCGAGAATATCCCCCCCTACCGCATTCAGTGCCGCGCGAATGGCCACCATCGGACCCCCGAACCGCGGTTCCGCATCCTCCATGAATTCCACATTTAGCTCCCCCCCAGCAGACGGCCAGTCCTGCGGCATCGGTCGACCCACCACCAGCGTTCGCAGGCACGTCCTGTTCGCCAGCCGCACCATCCGATGCAGCATCGTCTCGGCGCCAACTCTTTCCAACGCCTTGTCCCTCCCCAGGCGGCTGGACTGCCCCCCCGCCAGAATCACGCAGCAGACATTCAGTTGATTATCCATGAAACACTCCTCGATCGCTGCCCCAGCCCGCATTGAAGCGTAACATCGGCTCAATCCCTTTTGTAGCTGCTGACGATTTCATAAGGAAGTGTCGCACGCGAGATTGTCCGCCATGTACAATGCCGGGTGATTGCTTCGACACGAAATTTTTCGGAACGAGGTCGTGGCGCCGCCGGGACACGGCTCATTCATCTGCGCACTTCCGGGAATATAGATTCTCATGGCAGAATTGCTGGAAAACGAACTGCGGCGTATCAGCGACATCGAATTCCATTCGAATCATCCCATGAAGACGCTGTGGATCCTGTTCCGGGGGCAGCGGCGGCGTCTGGCCGTGGCGGTGGTGGCGTTCGTGATCAAGCAGTCGCCGGTGTGGGTAATGCCGATCGTCATTGGCAATGTGATCAACGCGACCATGGCCGGCGGCCCCTCTTTGAAGTACGACGTGCTGCTGAACTCTGTGGTGTTGACCGTGCTGCTTCTGCTGAACATACCGCTGCACACACTTTACTCCTACCTGCTCTCCAAGTCGGTGCGCGAAGTGCAGCTTCACATGCGCGCGGCGCTCCTCATGCGGCTGCAGCAGTTTTCAATGTCCTATTTTGTACGCTTCAACAGCGGGCGGCTGCAGTCAAAGATCCTGCGCGACGTGGAAGTCATCCAGACTCTGAGCAGGGCGGCATATGACACCGGACTCAGCAGCCTCTGTTCCGTCGTGGCGACGGCGGTGGTAATCATCACGAAACGGCAATACGGCGTGCTGGCCTTCTTTCTGCTCGCCACCCCGCTTGCGGTCATGTTGACGAGGGGGTTCCGGCGAAAAATGGCTCGGCGGAACGAAGAATTTCGAACCGGCATCGAGTCCGTCTCCGCGCAGATTTCCGAAATGGTGGAGATGCTTCCGGTCACCCGGGCCCATGCGCTCGAGGAGAAGGAGTCGATGCGCGTGCGGGACAAGCTGGAGGGAACCCGTATCGCCGGCACCCGGCTGGATACGCTTAACGAACTGTTTGGAGCGTGCAGTTGGGTTTCGTTCAACCTGTTTACCTTCGCGTGCTTCATCTTCACCATTGTCCTGGTGCTGTTTCACAAGATGCCCATCGGCGATGTGGTGATGTACCAGGCGCTCTTCACGACCGTCATCGGCACGATCTCCACGATGACGCTGTTGTATCCCCAGTTGTCGACGGGCATGGAATCGCTGCGATCCATCGGGGAAATTCTCGAACTGACAGAGATCGAGGAGTACAACGCGAGAACTCCCGTGAAGAGCGTGGAAGGTGGCTTCAAGTTTGAGAATGTCTCGTACCGGTATCCCGAGACGGATCGTCTGGCGATCGATCATTTGTCGCTGGAGGTTCGGCCCGGGGAATGCGTGGCGGTGGTCGGAGAGTCCGGGTCGGGCAAATCGACGCTGATGGGGCTGATTATCGGGTTTCATCACCCGACCGAAGGAAGTCTGCTCCTCGATGGCCACGACATGAAGACGCTCAACCTCCGGCAGTATCGCAGGAGCCTCGCGGTTGTTCCGCAACAGATCCAGCTCTTTTCGGGGACGATTCGCGAGAACATCACGTATGGCCTGGACGAAGTGAGCGAGGAGGCCTTTCAGCAGGTCCTGGACACGGCCAACGTCCGCGAGTTCATCGCGCAGTTGCCGCGCGGAGTGGAGACGACGATCGGCCCGAGCGGAGCGACTCTCTCCGGCGGTCAGCGGCAGCGTGTGGCAATCGCCCGGGCGCTGATCCGGAACCCGAAGGTGATCATTCTCGATGAGGCGACCAGCGGGCTCGACGTCATCTCGGAACAACTCGTGCAGGAGGCGATCAGCCGCCTGGTGCGCGGGCGGACCACGTTCATTGTCGCGCATCGTCTGAGCACGATTCGGCACGCGGATAAAGTCGTCGTGCTGGATCATGGCCGACTGATCGAATACGGTCCTCAGCAGGAGTTGCTGCAGAAAAACGGGGCATTCTCGCGGTTGAAGATCCTGCAAATCTAGGAGAGAAACCGATGCACAATCCATCCCCATTGCGCGGCTCCGGCAAACGAGATAATCCCAAGCCTGCGAAATGGCGATTGACTTTCAGCTTGTATTTGATAACGTTTGCAAATAGAGGCGTCTCACATCCTCGTCCCGGGACGCTCCATTTCTGGTGACAAACAGGCTGCCGATGTTCAGCCGGAAGGAATTCGAGTATGCAGATCGTTCGCAGGTCAGCGGTTGCACTGCTGATGACGGGCTTATGTGTGACCTCAGGCTATGCGGCCGATGAAGCGTACAAGAACGCTTCCCTGCCTCTCGAGGAGCGGGTGTCCGATCTGCTCGCGCGACTGACACTGGATGAAAAGATTTCCCTGGTGCATGCCGATTCCAAGTTCACGACCGCGGCGTTGCCACGGTTCGGCGTGACGCGGCGATGGATGTCCGACGGGCCGCAGGGCGTCCGAGAGGATGTCGGTCCAGACACGTGGGAGCCTGCCGGTCATACCGACGATTTTTCGACCGCGATGCCGGCGAACCTGGGGCTGTCGGCGACTTTCGATCCGGAACTCGCCAGAGCTTATGGCAACGTGATCGGCGAAGAGGCATCCGCGCGCGGCAAGCAGATCATGCTTGGACCGGGCGTGAATATCATGCGCACGCCTTTGAATGGGCGCAATTCCGAATACCTGGGGGAAGACCCATACCTTGCCGGGCGGATGGCCGTTGCTTATATCAACGGCGCGCAATCCCACGGCATCGCGTCCTGTGTAAAACATTTTGCCGCAAACAACCAGGAGACCGAACGCAACACCATTGATGTGGAGATGGATGACCGCGCACTCCACGAGATCTATCTGCCGGCGTTCAAGGCGGCGGTGACGGAAGGGCATGCCTGGTGCGTGATGACCGCATACAACAAACTTCGCGGCACCTACTGCTCGGAAAACGCGCTCTTGCTGAATGGGATCCTGAAACGGGACTGGGGGTTCCAGGGGTTGGTGATGTCAGACTGGTCGGGAACGCATTCGACCGTGAACGCAGCAAATCACGGACTCGATCTGGAGATGGGAACGGACAAAGCGTACAACGAGTTCTACTTTGCCGATGCGCTGCGCGATGCGGTGCAGAAGCACGAGGTGTCGCCGGAGCGGCTCGACGACATGGCCCGGCGGAACTTGCGGGTAATGTTCGCGACGGGGATGTTCGACGGGTCCGAGGCGAAGAAGTCGAACGTACCGCTCCTGTCACCGGAGCACCTTGCCACGGCGCGCAGCGTTGAAGAGGCGGCGATGGTGCTTTTGAAGAATGATTCGCAAACGCTCCCGCTGGATGCCGCGAAGATCAAACGAATTGCGGTAATCGGGGATATCGCGAAGCGAAAGTTTGCCCACGGCGGAAACTCTGCGGCGATCAAAACGAGGAACGAAGTGACGCCGCTGGAGGGAATTCAGAAATATGTTGGAGAGCGCGTCGAAGTCGTCTATGCGCAGGGCTATCTGCCGTCCACGGAACGGCGGAAGGCGGGCGCCGGTGAATCGTCGCCGGAATTGATCGACGCGGCGGTTTCCGCGGCGAAGGGGGCTGATGCCGTGATCGTCCTGGCGGGGTTGTATCGTTCGCAGGATGAAGAGGGGGTGGATCGGCCGGACATGAATATGCCGCGGGGGCAGGCGGAGGTGATCGAGCGCGTGGCGGCGGTGAATCCGCGTACGACGGTGGTGCTCACCGGTGGCGGGCCGCTGGCGATTGATTCCTGGCTGCCGCAGGTGCCGGCGGTCATTCAATATTGGTATGGCGGAACGGAGGGGGGGAACGCACTGGCGGACGTGCTGTTTGGAAAAGTGGATCCGTCCGGAAAACTGCCATGCACATTCCCGAGGAAACTCGCCGATTCCCCGGCGCACGCCGGCGCCGATGCCAGTCATTATCCCGGTGAACATGGCCGGGAGACATATGCCGAGGGCATTTTCGTGGGGTATCGCTGGTTCGATGCGAAGAAGATCGAGCCGCTCTTTCCGTTCGGCTATGGGCTCTCGTACACAACGTTCAGTTGCTCGGCGTTGCGCGTGATGGCCGGCGAGAACGGAACCGCGACCGTGCAGGTGACAGTCGCCAACACCGGTAAGCGCGACGGCGCGGAAGTGGTGCAGGTGTACGTGCGGGATGAGCATTCTTCCCTGCCGCGGCCTGTTCGGGAGTTGAAAGGCTTTCAGAAGGTCCAACTGCGCCCGGGAGAGCAGCAGACAGTGTCGATTCCTCTCGGCGCTTCGAGTTTCTCCTATTACGACCCCGGTAGAACCGCGTGGGTTGCGGAGGCGGGAGAATTCGGGATCGACGTCGGGACTTCCTCGCGCGACCTGCCGTTGCATGGCGTCATGAAAATCGCCGAGACGATCGTCACCAAGGACGGACGGTGATCGCGGCGGCGTGTTTTCGATGTCCCGCTGTCGGCGGAAGAGAATCATCGGAGGTTTGTGTGAAGCGCCATTTTTTGAATTTTCTCGCAGCGGGTGGGATTGCGGCGGTTGTGTGCGGCGAGCCTTCATTATTTGCCCAGGCGAATGCCGCAGCTCTCGCGATTGAAAAACAGAAGGATGGGGTCGTCGTGCATCTCGGCGGCGGAGTGCTGAAACTGGAAGTGGATGCCGACGATATTGTTCGCGTCGCATATGCCACGGATCAGGCGTTTTTTGATCACAAGAGTTTTGCCACGGCCGTCAAGAGCGTTTCGACCGCCCATTGGGATGTCACCAGCGATGCGCAAGGCCTCGTGCTGACGACCGCCAGGATCAGGGCGCTGGTCGATGCGAAGTCCGGTGCGGTGCGTTTCACGGATTTGTCCGGCAACATCATTCTCGCCGAGGCGCCCGGCGGACGAATTCTGGAGCAGGCCGAGGTTCAGGGAGAAGCGACGCATCACGTGCGGCAGCAGTGGCTGGCGAATCCTGACGAGTCACTCTACGGCCTCGGCCAGCACCAGTATGGCCTCGTGAACATCAAGGGGCAGGACATCGAGTTGTGGCAGCACAACACCGAGATCGCCGTGCCTTTTCTTGTCTCCTCGAAGGGCTACGGGCTTTTCTGGGACAATCCGTCGTACACGAAGTTCGGCAATCCGCGAGCGTATGAGCCGATACCGACTGCACGCATTTTTGACCGCTCCGGCAGGGCCGGCGGCTTTACGGCAACACCGTTCGCCGACGACGCAATGACCGCGCCGGGCACCCCGCGCGCGGATCTTGAAATTCGCAACGGAAACCCGGCGGATCGAACGAAGTCGAAGAAGGTGCCGGCGGAAAAGGCGGTGGTGTGGGAGGGCGATGTGCTGGCGGATATCGGCGGCGAGTATAAGTTCGAGCTCTACGCCAACGGCAGTTACAAGATGTGGATTGACGGACAGCAAGTCGCGAATCACTGGCGGCAGGATTGGCTTCCGTGGGACGATCTCGCGTCGGCGCACTTCGATGCCGGCACGAAGCATCACATCAAGGTGCAATGGGTGAAGGACGGATGCGAGTTCTGCACGCTGACGTGGAAGCCGCCCCTCGCGGGCGAGGAAGCGACGGCCGGGAACACGTCATTGTGGTCGCAGGTCGGCGACGGTGTTGATTATTACTTCGTCTACGGTCCGACACTGGATCACGTGATCGCGGAGTATCGCCAGCTCACCGGCAACGCGCCGATGATGCCCAAGTGGATTTTTGGTCTGTGGCAATCGCGCCAACGGTACGAGACGCAGCAGGAATCGCTCGATGTCGTGAAGCAGTTCCGCGCCCGCGGGATTCCGTTCGACAACATCGTGCAGGACTGGATGTACTGGAAGCAGGACAGTTGGGGCTCGCACGAATTCGATCCGAAGCGTTTTCCCGATCCGGATCAGTGGGTGAAGGATGTTCACGCGCTCAACGCCCACCTGATGATTTCAGTGTGGGGAAAGTTCTATCCCGGCACGGACAATTTCAAGGCGATGGATGCCAGGGGTTATCTGTATCCAATGGACCCGGCCTACAAGGATTGGGTGGGGCCCGGTTATCCCTACACGTTTTATGATGCGTTCAACCCCGGCGCCAGAGCGATGTTCTGGCAGCAGGTCAACGATCGGCTCTTCGTGAAGGGGATGGACGCGTGGTGGATGGATGCGACGGAGCCGGACCTGTGCCCATCGCCCCCCACGCTGGATCGGCAGCTTGCCCACATGGCGAAGACCGCCGAAGGAACCGGCTCGCGGGTGCAGAATGCGTATCCGCTGCTGAACAGCGAAGGCGTGTATGAGGGGCAGCGGAAGGCGGCGCCCGATCAGCGGGTCTTTATCCTCACGCGGTCGGGGTATGCGGGGCAGCAGCATTACGCGGCGGCGAGCTGGTCGGGGGATATTTCGTCGACCTGGACGGCGATGAAGAAGCAGATCGCGGCGGGCCTCGGGTATTCGATTTCGGGGTTGCCCTACTGGACGATGGATTGCGGCGGATTTTCCGTGCCCTCGCATTTTTCGCCCTATCGGCCCATGTCGACGGAGATTGCCGACGAATGGCGGGAGATGAACGCGCGGTGGTTTGAGTTTGCGACGTTTGTGCCGATGCTGCGCGTGCACGGGGAGAAGCCGTGGCGGGAGATGTGGGAGCTTGGCGGGGAGCAGAGTGAATGCTACCAGGCGCAGCTGAAGTTTGATCGGCTGCGATATCGGATGCTGCCGTATCTGTATTCGCTGGCGGGGCAGGTGACGCAGCGTGATGGGACGTTCATGCGGCCGCTGGTGATGGATTTTCCGGAGGACCAGCGGGCACGGGATTTGAATGATCAGTATCTCTTCGGGCCGGCGTTCCTCGTGAGTCCGGTGACGGAGTACAAGGCGCGGACCAGGGCCGTCTATTTGCCGCAGGGGACCTGGTATGACTTCTGGACGGGTACAGCGGTGGAGGGCGGTCGGGAGATTGACGCGCCGGCCCCGTACGATGCGATGCCGGTGCATGTGCGGGCGGGCTCGATCGTGCCGTTCGGGCCGGAACTGCAGTATGCGATGCAGAAAGCTGCGGATCCTCTGACCGTCTATGTGTACACGGGGCGCGATGGGGCGTTCACGTTGTACGAGGATGACGGGTTGTCGTATCAGTATGAGAAGGGGGCGTTTTCAGAGATTCCGCTGACGTGGAGCGAGGCGACGCAGACGTTGACGATTGGGAAGCGCAACGGGGAGTTCGCGGGGATGCCGGCACAGCGGACGATTCATGTCGTTTTTGTGTCGAAGGAGCAGCGCGTTGGGTTTGGAGTGGAGGCGGACGCGAAAACCGTTCAGTACAACGGGAGTTCTATGGAAGTCGCGCGGTGAGAGGCGGGATCTTCTTGGCGAGAGCGATGATTTCTGAGTGGCGTGGAAGATGATGAAACCGGTGTGCTCGCGGTTTGTGCCCGTTGTGTCTGGCCGCGGGAGCCGTCGAAGTCGAGACAGTGATAGCGGCGCTTGAGGCGGTCAGGCTGCTGCTGGGAACGATGGCGGCAGACGGGGCCGACTGGCCGAAATTATTGAGAACAGCGGAGAGATCGGTGAGGTCGATGGTGGCTGCGCCGTCGAAGTTGCCGCTCGTCCAGGCAGTGGTCGCCTGGCCAAAGTTGTTGAGGACCGTGGAGAGGTCTGTCAGGTCGACGTGTCCGTCGAGGTTGGCATCGCCGGGGAGGCGATAGTCGCCAATCACCACGCCGCGGCCGCCGGTGGCGAGATAGATGCGGCCGTAGATGTTGGGGTCGCCGACGATCTGGTTGATCCAGCCGAACTGGTGGCTATCGTCGTTGATGCGGGTCCAGGAGGCGCCGCTGTTGTCCGAGCGGAAGAGGCCGGTGATGCCGGCGATTTGTCCCCAGACGTAGATGGCGGGATAGGTTTGACCGGCGGCGGCCTTGCCGAAGCCGATTTGATACGCCGCCTGGACCGTGGAGAGCCTCGTGAAGCCGGCGCCGCCGTTAATGGAGTGGTAGAGCCCCCCCGCGGTGGGGAGCCAGATGTCGCCGGCAATGCCTGGGACGGTGCGCGGCGTGGTGCTGCCGGTGGGAAGTTTCGTGGCGGCTGGCGTGAAAGTGACGCCGCCGTTGCTGCTGACGTACAGCGTGCCGACGGTGTAGTCGTAAACATAGAAGTTCGCGGGATTGGCGCGATCGGCAATGGGCGTGAAGGAGTTGGAGGAATTGCTCGGGCTGCCGGTGGAGAGATGCCAGGTGGCGCCATTGTCGGTGGAGTAGTACGCGGCGGAGTTGGCGGGCATCCAGACGAGCGTGTTGCCGTTGCAGGAGATGGCGATGTTGCCGGGACCATTGGAGATGGTGGCGGGCGCGGTGGCGAAGGTGGTCCAGGTGACGCCATCGTCGAGGGAATAGGCGCCGTCAGTCGAGCCGTAGAACGTCCGGACCCATTTGGACCTGTTGTTCTCGGCGAAGTCGAGGCTGGTATTCGTTCCGAAGTTGGCGGTGAAACGCGTGGCGGGGACGGCGGTGGTGGTGGTGAACTGGAAGCCGTCGACATCTCCGACGGCAACGCCGAGCGGCGCACCGGAAGAAGGAGCGATGATGGCGAGAGGGACCGTTTCCTCGAGGCCGCTGTCGGTGAAGGACCACGTCACGGCGGAGGCTTTGATGTTCGTGCTGGAATAGAGGCCAAAGCCGGTGCCGAAGAGAGCGTGATTGGAATTGAAGGGGTCGATGGCGACCGCATCGAGCCAGTGGGGCGTGAGGTTGACCCATGGCGCCGCGGAGTTGTCGAAGGTGGTATTGCTGCCCCAGAGCGAGGTCCAGTGAGCGCCCGAATCGGTGCTGCGATAGATCTGATCGTGGGGATACCAGCGGTCAGTAGTGGTGACGATGAGCGTGCCGGCGGCCGACGGATCGATGGAGACGCCGGCGAAACCGCCCTGACCGGTCGGAGGAGTGATGGCGGTCCATGCGCCCGTGCCGGTGTTGAGGCGATAGACCGCGCCCGTGCTGACATTATTCGGGCCGAGGTTGTCGTCGTAACTAACGTAGAGCGAGCCGGCAGGATCAAGTGCGGCCTGGAAGGCGAGCAGCCCGGTCGGTTCGTTGGCGATCGCGGACCACGTGACGCCACCGTTGCTGCTGCGGTAAAGATTCGTGCCGGTCGTGGCGTTGACGCCGACGTACATCGTCTGGGTGGCGCTGCCGGCGGTGGCGGAACGCTTGTCGAAGAGGACGAAGGTGAGGCTGCTGGCGGCCGATGGGAACGTGGTGACTTGTCCCCAGGTGTGCCCCGCATCAGTGCTTTTCCAGAGGCCGTTGTTGTTCGTCCCCAGGAACAGAATGTTGCCGTTGTTGGGATCGACCTGGAGCCGTTCGCCGGCGCCGCGACCGTCTTCGTTTCCGCCGAGCGCGAAAGGAAGATTCGTGCGGCCCCAGGTGTTGCCCTGGTCGGAGGAATAGAGGATGGCGCCGTTCTGAGCCCAGGAGGCGGTGTATTGTCCGACAGCTTCGTACACGTTGTTCGCGTTGGATGGGTCGGGCGCGAGGGAGAGGACGCCGGTCAGCTGGGAGTCGTCGCGGCCGAGGGAATCGTTGAGGGGGATCCAGGCAGAGCTGGCGGCGTTCCAGCGATAAGCGCCGCCGACGTCGGTGCGGGCGTACAGGAGATTCGCCTGCGCGGGGGAGAATTCGATTCCATCGACGAAGCCGCCGCCGGTGATGCGGGCGTTGGACCAGGAGTAGGTCTGGGTGAGGAGGAGACGGGGTTCGAGAGGCTGCAAGAGGTGGCGCGCGGTGCAACGACGATGAAAGGTGGAAGTTGTCCGCGCCATGCGATACCTCGAGGAGTTGGTGTTAAAAAGCCGCAGCGCGGAAATGCGATGCAGAAGGGACGTGGAGGTGACGGTCATGGGTGAGAACTCATTTGGAAACGTTATCAAATAAGACTTCTGTGTGTCAAGAAGAATGTGCGGAGCGGGCGCGGCCTTGGAACGTCTCTTTTACCGAATCTTTCGGGAGTTACGCACGAACTGAGGTCACCGGAGGCCCAATATAAAAACGTTTGCAAATAGATGCTTGCGTTGTATAGTACGAGGAGTCATATCGGTTTGCCGGTGATCTGTGTTCTTGTTGTCGCCGGACGCGAGGCATGCTGCTGGTTCCCTGAATCGCCTTGGGATCGATTCTGGTTGAGGTGTTTGATGGTGCGGGATGGCGGATGGAAATTGAGCCTGGCGATGGCGGCGATGATGGGATTTGCCGCCGCGCGGCGGGCAGATGCGGCTGAGCCAGTCCGGTCCCAGTCGTATGTTTGGAAGAATGTCGTGATCGAAGGGGGCGGATTCGTGACCGGGATGGTCATGCACGCGAAACAGAAAGGGCTCGCCTATATTCGCACGGATATTGGCGGTGCGTATCGACGGGAGAGCGAGGATCGCGGGGAGGCGAGGAAGTGGGTCCCTTTGACCGACTGGGTGGGAATGAGCAACGCGAACCTGCTCGGGTGCGAGAGCGTGGCGGCAGACCCTTCGGATGCAAATCGGGTCTATCTGGCCTTGGGGACTTATGTGGCAAGCTGGTCGAGCAATGGGGCAATCGCACGATCCTCAGATCAGGGACGGACGTTTCAGCGGACGGAAATGCCGTTCCAGATGGGTGGCAATAACCCGGGGCGGACCGTGGGAGAGCGGTTGGCGGTGGATCCGAACGATGGGCGGGTGTTGTTTTTTGGCTCACGCACGGCAGGGTTGTGGCGAAGCGGCGATTATGCGGCGACGTGGAGCAAGGTGACGGACTTTCCTCAAGTGGCCGAGCACGCCGGGATCCTGGGAATATCGTTTGTGGTGTTTGATGGGGCGAGTGGCCACCCGGGCCAGCCGACGGCGACGATCTACGCGGGGGTTGGTACGGTGACTGGGGGGGAAGGGGCGAATTTGTTTTGGAGCAGGGATGCGGGGAAAAGTTGGAATGCGGTGCCGGGAGCGCCGACCGGGTTGATGCCGCTGCACGCGGTGATCGCGCCCAATGGCGATATCTATATTCCCTATGGAAATCCGACGGGCCCGGAAAGCATGGAGGCGGGGGCCCTCTGGCGACTCCGCACGAAGACCGGGGACTGGAAGAACATTTCGCCCGCGAAACCCGGGGGAAAAGATCTCTTTGGATATGGCGGCATCGCGGTGGCGGCGAATGATCCGCGCATTGTGATGACCACGACGTTTGCCCGGTGGAGTCAGGGAGATTCCATTTTTCGCAGCGTCGACGGCGGCGATACCTGGGCGGAGTTGCCCGTGCGCGACCCGGATGCGAGCAAAACGGTTTTTGACGGCGGATCGGCGCCATACGCCGCGGGCATCACGCCCCACTGGATGAGCACCATTGTGATTGATCCGTTCGACAGCAACCATGTAACCTTCGTGACCGGCAATGGGCTTTGGAGCACGATGGAGGCGGGGAACATGGATTCGGGGAAACGCGTGCGATGGGTGTTTGATAACCAGGGGATCGAGGAAACCGCGGCCCTGGAATTGAAGAGCCCGCCGGTCGGAGCCCATCTGGTGAGCGCGATCGGCGATTTTGATGGATTCAGGCACGACGATCTCGATCACTCGCCACCCCAGGGAAGACATGAGCCCTCCATCGGAACAACGCGCGGATTGGATTTCGCAGAGCAAAAACCGCTCATATTTGTGCGATGCGGATATGGCGGCCGTGGATTTATTTCCACGGATGGGGCCATGACGTGGAATGCGTTCGCGGGAAAACCTGCGGAAGCCAATGACACGGGGACGATGGCCATCTCGGCCGATGGGAGCGCGATTGAGTGGACGCCGCGGCGGGGGAAGCCGTCGTATTCGCTCGATCAGGGGGCGACGTGGTCCCCCTGCGCCGGGTTGCCGGCGGATCTGGATGTGATCTCCGACCGCGTGTCTCCCCGCAGGTTCTATGCGCTCGATGCCCGGAGCGGGACTTTATACCGAAGCGACGACCGTGCAGCCCACTTTGTGCCGAAGCAGAAAAAACTGGTCGGCGGCCGCGTGTTTGCATCCCCGGCGGCCGCGGGGGATTTGTGGGTGGCGTCCGAGGATGACGGAATCCAGTGGTCGAGGGATGGAGGGGAGACATTCACACGCAAGCCGGCCATGCAGAGCTGTTGGACGCTGGGCTTTGGCAAGGCGGCGCCGGGGAAAGAATATCCCGCGATTTATGCCGTGGGGAAAATCGGCTCGACAACGGGCCTCTTTCGTTCGGATGACCTGGCGGGGAGCTGGGTCCGAATCAACGATGACCAGCATCAATATGGATGGATCGGACAGATCGTGATTGGAGATCCGCGCGTGTATGGGCGGGTGTACCTGGCCACCAATGGCCGCGGCATTCTTTACGCTGATCCGGCGCCCCTTGAGCATGCACATGACGACCCGACTGATGTCCGCTGAGGGGCGATAGAATTTCTCTGCACGTCTTGAAAGAGTTCGAAACATGGCCAGTCCGAGCAAACTCATTGGCGTAGTCGCCGTCGTGATCATTCTGGCCGCCAACGGATGGATACTCTGGTCCAACCTCGGCGGCAGATCCTCGAGCGGTGGTGGGAGGCGCGAGCAGTCCTATTTCACCACGGACGACGGCGCCACCTACTTTGCCGACGACGCGAACAAGCTGACGCCGTTCGATCACAATGGAACGGAAGCGGTCTGCGCGCACGTGTATGCGGCGGACGGAAAGAAGTGGGTCGCGTATCTCGAGCGGTATACGAAGCGCGGGCGTGAACTCATGGAGGCG
>Ga0335069_10003506_pt1 | contig 23661 bp, 20 predicted proteins | sample Lox_Sample_11_FD_206714 | JGI IMG/M metagenome (GOLD analysis project Ga0335069, IMG submission 206714) | Soil microbial communities from Loxahatchee National Wildlife Refuge, Florida, United States - Lox_Sample_1.1 | ecosystem: Environmental > Terrestrial > Soil > Wetlands | place: USA... | reverse complement strand
CTTGATGGTGTGATCGCTGGCGCCGGCGATGATCTCGATCGCCAGGTTGTTCGTGAAGAAGTAGTTCAGCCCTAGGGTGGGCACCACCGACTGGCTGACCTGTACCTTCAGCCCGCTGGCGGCGCCCGCGGCGGTGTTGATCGAGCTGTTGGCCGCCGGCGCGACGTCGGTGACGCGGACGTTCAGCATCCAGTGACCGGCCTGCTCGGGTTGGAAATCGTCGGCCTGGGCAGTCGTTGCGGCGGTCATCGCCAGGGCGGCCGATGCCGCCAACAGTAGCGTCTTCATGATATTCCCCTCGTTGCCGCTTTGTCGCGGTCAGGGGTTTGTTAGGCGCATGCACGAAACGCATGTTGCGCTGCGTCAAGCTTTTCGACGTTTATCGGCGGCGCGGCGTTGGCGCGGCCGCGCCTATGGGCTAATCAGCCGGCATGCGGGCGTGGCGGAACTGGTAGACGCACTGGATTTAGGTTCCAGCGCCGCAAGGCGTGGAGGTTCGAGTCCTCTCGCCCGCACCAACACTTGAAGGCTGTCAGGCCTGCAGCTGATACAGCCAGGTCTCGCTCAGCGTCTGATCGGCGCGGCGCAGATAGGCGCGCAGGTCGACCGTGTGGCCGAGCGGCGCGGTCAGGTCGAAGGCGATCCGCCAGGCCCCCTCGCCCGCCCCGCGCGTGGTCACGATCCGGTCGACCACGCCCGGGCTGCAGTCGATCTTGGCCTCCGGGGCGTTGGCGTCGCTCAATCCCTCCAGGGCCGGTCCCTGCACGTCGATGGCGATATTGAACCGTCCTGCCGGTCCGTTCGGGCTGACATGGGTGGCCAGGATACGGCCCAGAGGCGCGATGGGCGGGGCGTCGTCGCACCAGCGCAATCGATAGCTTAGCGCCAGGCTTGTCCCCGCCTCGGGCGCGCGGGCGGGCGTCCAGAAGGCGCCGATGTTGTCGTCGCTGTCACGAGCGGTCGGCAATTCGAGCAAGCGCACCGCGCCCTTTCCCAGCGGCGTCAGCGGCTCGACCCACACGCTCGGCCGCTTGGCGTAGAACAGCGGCGCGGCCTGGTAGTCGCCCGCGTCGCGGTCCCGCTGGATCAGGCCGAAGCCCCGGGGCGCCTGGTCAAGGAAGCTGTTAAGCGTCGGGCGCGGCGGATCGTTGAGCGGCCGCCAGATGCGCTCGCCGCGGCCGGTCCATAGCTCCAGGCCATCGGAATCGTGCACCTGGGCCTGAGGGCCTTCCGCGCCGTCGGTCGGTCCGCGCCAGTACATGCTGGTTAGCGGCATGAGGCCGAGGTTGGCCACGCCGCGCCGGAAATGCAGTTCGGCCTGGATCTCCTGCACCGGACCGGCCGGGGTCTGACGATTATCGATACGGTAAGCGCCCGCGACGCTGGGGCTGTCGAGCAGGGCGTAGGCGCGCACGCCGGCGTCCGGCAGGCGTTCGAGCCAGAAGGCGGTGAAGCGCGGAAACTCCTCAGGCGTCGGCTGTCCGGTGTCAATCGACAGGCCCCGCGCCGAAGCGCCGTACTGGTCAAACGGACCTGACGCTCGAAAATAGGATGCGCCCAAAAAAGCCAGCCAGTCGCTCCCACTGCGCCCGTTCATCACGCGGAATCCCGCGAACCCGCCCGTCTTGAGCCGCCTGAGCGGGCTGTCGTCAGGCAGCCGGAACAGATCGGGCCTATAGATCAGTTCGCGCGCTTGGCCCGCCTCGACCACATGGATTTGCACACGCTCGCGAAACCGGCGGCTGAGCGGAAAGAACCTCACCGCCTGGGCGCCTGGAACATCCGCCCACAGCGCCAGCTCCGGCCGGTAGAGAATCTGTCCGTTGGCGTCGTAATCGATTGCCTGTAGAAGGGCCCCCTCGCCCGCGGCCGGCGCCTTGTATGCAGCGGCGGCCATCTGTCGCGCGCGATGTTTGAGCGCGTCAAAAGAAAAAGACCGCGCGGCTCCGAATTCCAATTTCGAGGGAGCGGCGCCCACGGCCAAGCTTGGCCTTAGCGTTATTGCGCCGATGCCGGCCGTGAGCGCGCGGCGGGTGGTGTTGGAGGACATGGTTTGGCCAAACTACTCAGCGAAATACGGCCCCGGCGCCAAAACGATGTTCACGCGATGCGCCCCAGCGCGTTCAGAGCCAGTTCATCCCAAATAGCGCATCCGACCTTGAGATCCGAAAGCCTGCATGCGCGTTCAGAGCATGACAGACCTTCATCCTCTATCCCTTTGTGCGTGCGGTGCAATGAACGTGAATTCTGAGTCCGGCGGCGCCGGCTGGCTTCCCGAAGAAACCCCGCTGGCCATGCCCGCCCAGAACCTGGCGGCCAAGCCCGCGCATGCCTTTCATGTCACGCCGCCCGGCGAATGGCGCGTGAGGGAGTGCCACATCTGGCGCGTGGTGGCGCTGGTGTTCACCGCCGTGCTGATGTGGATCGCCGGCTACGCAACGCGCGAGGTCCTGATGGTCGACGGCTTCTCGGGCCTGGACCTGGCGGCGCTGGTCCTGTTCGAACTGCTGTTCGGCTGGATCACTTTCTCCGCCGTGGTCAGCCTGATCGGCCTTGCGGCCTCGTGGTCGGGCGACAGCGAATTGAAGCACCTGTCCGATACCGGCCCCGTGGCGCCGGTCAAGGGCCGCACCGCCATCCTCATGCCGGTCTATAACGAGGAGCCCGAGCCCGTGCAGGCTCGGCTGTCCCAGATGGCCGCCTCCCTCGCCGCGTTGGGCGCCGGCGAGGCCTTCGACATCTTCGTGCTGAGCGACAGCCGCAATCCGGACATCCAGGCGCGCGAGACCTTGGCCTTCGAGGGGCTGCGCGCCGCCCACGGCCATCGCGTCTATTATCGGCGTCGCGCCGAAAACGAGGGCCGCAAGGCCGGCAACATCGCCGAGTGGGTCGGCCGGTTCGGCGGCGCTTATGACTATATGGTGGTGCTCGACGCCGACAGCCTGATGACCGGCGACACCCTGCTTCGCCTGATCGGGGCGATGGACGCGCACCCCCGCCTGGGCCTGCTGCAGACCATGCCGCGCCTGATCAACCGGGTCAGCCTGTTCGGCCGCATGCAGCAATTCGCCAATCGGCTCTACGGCCCGACCATGACCCGGGGCCTGGCGCTGATGTGGGGTTCCGAAGGCAACTACTGGGGCCACAACGCGGCGATCCGCGTGCGGGCCTTCGCCCAATGCGCCGGCCTGCCTCTGCTCAAGGGGCCGGGTCCTTTCGGCGGCGAAATCCGCAGCCACGACTTCGTCGAGGCCGCGCTCCTGCGCCGCGCCGGTTGGGAAGTGCGCATGGCGCCCCAATTGTCCGGCAGCTACGAAGAGGCGCCGCCGACCCTGCCTGACCTGATGGTGCGCGACCGTCGCTGGTGCCAGGGCAATCTGCAGCACCTGGGCGTGGTCAACGCGGCGGGCCTCAACAGCATGAGCCGCTTCCACCTGCTCTACGGCGCGATGGGCTATATGATGTCGCCGCTGTGGCTGACGTTCCTGATCGTCACCGCCCTTCTGTCCCTCGAAGGGCGCGGCGTCGTCGACAGCGAATGGAATGACTACAACATCAGCGTGCTGCGCTGGGTGCTGTCGATCGCGTTCGTGTGCCTGTTCGTACCCAAGATCGTCGCTCTCGGGCACACGTTGGTGGCTGAGCGCGAGCGGCGCGACTGGGGCCGGCTGGACCGGCTGATCGCGGGGGTGGCGCTGGAAACAGCCCTGTCGACCTTGATCGCGCCGGTGATGATGGTCAGCCAGATCAAGGCCCTGTCCGAAATCGTCCGCGGCAAGGATTCCGGCTGGTCGGCCCAGACGCGCGGCGATGGTTCGATCTCATGGGCCGACGCCTGCCGCAAGAACGTCACACCGACCTTCGTTGGCGTCGCGCTCGGCGTGTTCTTCTACATGCTCTCGCCGGCGGCGCTGATGTGGGCTTCGCCCACGGTGCTGGGCCTGCTCCTGTCTGCGCCCCTGACCGTGGCGACAGCCTCCCCGCGCATCGGCGCCTGGTTTCTGGACTGGAAGCTGCTGGCTACGCCCGAAGAGCACGCGAGCCGGGCGAGCGCCGCCGCAAGCCTGGCGCTGATCGCCTTTGCCGATCAGACAGCCTTGACGCCCGAACCGGCGTAGAGCTTCGCCAACACCCTGGGGGCCAGGCCCGGCAGGTCCTCCGAGATCAACCCTGGCCCGAACTCGCTCGCCGCTTCGGCGTGAATCCACACCGCCGCGCATGCGGCGTCGAAGCTGTCCATCCCTTGGGCGATCAGGCCCGAGACGAAGCCGGCCAGGACATCGCCCGCGCCGGCCGTGGCCAGCCACGGCGAGCCGTTGCCGTTGACCACGGCCCGGCCGTCCGGCGCGGCGATCACCGTGTCCGAACCCTTCAGCAGCACCACCGTGCCAGCGCGCTCGGCGGCCCGGCGCGCGGCGGTGATCCGCTCGGGCCCCGCGGCCAGCAGGCCCGGAAACACCCGCTCGAACTCGCCCGGATGCGGGGTCAGGACGTCGTCGCGGTCGAGCACCGAGAACATTTCCTCCGGCTCGTCGGCGAACACGGTCAGGGCGTCGGCGTCGATCACCAGGCCGGCCCCGGTGCGCGCCAGGGCGAACAGGTTCGACACCGTAGACTCGTTGACCCCGGCCGCCGGCCCGATCACGGCGGCGTCGACCGCGGCGGCCGCGGCCTCCAGCTCGATATCGGTCTCGAAGGGACGCAGCATCACCGCTTCAAGATGCGCGCCGTTGACGGTCAGGGCGTCGGGCGGCGACAGCACCGTCACCAGGCCCGCGCCGATGCGCAGGGCCGCGCGCGCCGCCAGACGCGCCGCGCCGGTGCTGGACGCCTCGCCTGAGACCACGATGACGCTGCCGCGGGCATGCTTATGCGATGCCGTGGTGGGCCAGGGCATGCGCGCGCCCCACAGCCAGGGCCCGTTCTCCACGAGCCTGGCCTCGGTCGGCGGCGGCAGGCCGATATCGACCACCAGGATCTCGCCGCACAGGTCTCGCCCCGGCAACAGCACATGGGCCGGCTTCTTGCGGTGGAAGGTCACCGTGGCCGCGACCGGCGGCGCATAGCCCATAGGCTGGCCAGTGTCGCCGTTCAGGCCTGACGGCAGGTCGACGGCCAGGATCGGCGCCCCGCACCGCCCGGCCGCACGCAGCAGGCTCTGCAATCCCGACTCCAGCGGCCGGTCCAGGCCCGCGCCGAACAGAGCATCGACGATCACCGCCGCCCCGTCGAACAGCCGCGCGCCCAGGCGCTCGATCGGACCGGTCCACTCGCCCGCCGCCAGGGCCGCGTCGCCCTTGAGGGCGGACCTGTCCACCATACAGGCCAAGCGCACCTCGCGCCCCTCGGCCTTGAGCGCGCAGGCCGCCACGAAGCCGTCGCCGCCGTTCGATCCGGGACCGCACAGCACAACCACCGGTCCGCTGGGCCAGCGGGCCATGACCGCCCCGGCCACCGCTCGTCCGGCCCGGGTCATCAAGGTCAATCCCGCCGTGCCGGCGGCGATCGCCTGGGCGTCGGCCGCGCGGGTTTGTGCGGTTGTGAGAATTTCAGCGCGGGACATACGAGCTCCATCGATCGGCCGGAGTGTCGCGTCGCCGCCGGCGACCGACAAGCTCGCATAGCCGCTTGATTTCGCGGCGCCCAGATTGGGACAGCGAAAAACGCGAATGGCGCGAAATGCGGCGTTTGGCCGGTTAAACGCCTGGCATTTGGCCGCCCGAAGGCGCCGGTCGGGCTAAACGCGCCCGGATCGCCGTGGGGGCCGGCGCTGAGCGCGGTTAATGGCGGATTTGGGGCGTCGCCCAAAATATCGACTGATGGCGCCTATTTTGGTGGCGCCCGCCGTGCGAGCCGCTAGAGAGGACAAACAGGCGTTGGTCGGGCCTTGTGAAGCCTGGCTCCCCATGCTCCCTGCCCCTCGGTCCTTGGATCGACGGAGGGGGGCTGAAGCCCTCCGCCGAGGTTCGGACAAGGTACGGAATCAAGTATTTCCATGAAAAAAATCGAAGCCGTCATCAAACCCTTCAAGCTCGACGATGTGAAGGAGGCCCTGCAGGAACTGGGCGTGCAGGGACTGACCGTGATCGAAGCCAAGGGTTACGGTCGTCAAAAAGGGCATACCGAGCTCTACCGCGGCGCCGAGTACGTGGTGGACTTCCTGCCCAAGATCAAAATCGAAGCGGTCGTGCCCGACGCTCAACTGGGCCCCGCGCTCGAAGCCATTCAATCGGCCGCTCGCACCGGCCGCATTGGAGACGGCAAGATCTTCGTTTCGGAGATCTTGGACGTCATTCGCATACGGACCGGCGAGACGGGGGCTCTCGCCGTCTAATCCGACTTCACGCTCCACCAGCCTCAGGGGACGATCAGAATGACCACCGCGAAAGATATCCTGAACCAAATCAAGGAAAAGGAAGTCAAATACGTCGACGTGCGCTTCACCGACATGCGCGGCAAGATGCAGCACGTGACCTTCGACATCGACCTGGTCGATGACGACTTCCTCAACGACGGCACCATGTTCGATGGCTCCTCGATCGCCGGCTGGAAGGCGATCAACGAGTCGGACATGAAGCTGCGCCCCGACCTGTCGTCGGCCTACATCGATCCCTTCTATCAGCAGACGACCCTGTGCCTGTTCTGCGACGTGGTGAACCCGGACTCGGGCACGCCCTACGACCGCGACCCGCGCTCGATCGCCAAGGCGGCGCTGAACTTCGTCAAGTCCTCGGGCATCGGCGACACCGTCTATTTCGGCCCGGAAGCCGAATTCTTCATCTTCGACGACGTGAAGTGGTCGACCCAGCCGCACAACACCGGCTATTCCTACGACGCCTCGGAACTGCCGATCAACGGCGCCAAGGACTATCCGGAAGGCAACATGGGTCACCGTCCGGGACCCAAGGGCGGCTACTTCCCGGTCAACCCGGTCGACAGCGCCCAGGACCTGCGCGGCGAAATGCTGGCCGTGATGGGCGAGCTGGGCATGAAGCCGGAAAAGCACCACCACGAAGTGGCGCCCGCCCAGCACGAACTGGGCCTGAAGTTCGACACCATGATCGTCATGGCCGACCGTCTGCAGATGTATAAGTACGTCATCCACAACGTGGCGGCGGCTTACGGCAAGACGGCCACCTTCATGGCCAAGCCGATGTTCGCCGACAACGGCTCGGGCATGCACGTGCACCAGTCGATCTGGGGCGACGGCAAGCCGCTGTTCGCCGGCGACAAGTATGCCGGCCTGTCGGACATGTGCCTGTGGTACATCGGCGGCATCATCAAGCACGCCAAGGCCATCAACGCCTTCTCCAACTCGACCACCAACAGCTACAAGCGTCTGGTGCCGGGCTATGAAGCGCCGGTGAAGCTGGCCTACTCGGCGCGCAATCGCTCGGCCTCGATCCGCATCCCGCACGTGGACAGCCCCAAGGGCAAGCGTCTGGAAGCCCGGTTCCCCGATCCCATGGGCAACCCCTACCTGACCTTCACCGCCCTGCTGATGGCCGGCCTCGACGGCATCATCAACAAGATCGATCCGGGCGCGCCGGCGGACAAGAACCTGTACGACCTGCCGCCCCGCGAACAGAAGAAGATCCCGGAAGTGTGCGGCTCGCTGCGCGAAGCCCTTGAAAACCTCGACAAGGACCGCGGCTTCCTCAAGGCCGGCGGCGTGATGAACGACGATTTCATCGACGCCTATATCGAGCTGAAGATGGAAGAAGTGATGCGGCTGCAACTGCACCCGCACCCGGTCGAATTCGACATGTACTACAAGTGCTAGACCGCGCTTAAAGAGGGGGCGAGGAAGGGCCGCGGGCGATCCCGCGGCCCCTTTTTCATGGGCGGCCTGCGGCGTCGCTCAGCGCCGTGCGGGCGCCTGGGCCGGGGGCTTGGCGATAAAGTCGGCGATCGCTTCGATCACGCCCGGCGCCAGGGGCGCGGCGCCGTCCACCCCGGCCGACGCCTGGGATCCGGTGGTCTTCAGCGCATGGTCCACATTGGGCAGCACTACCAAGCGGATCGCCCGGGAAACGTTGGCCAGGCGACGGGCGTCATCGACGCTGACTTGCGCGTCATGGTCGCCCTGGATGATCAGCACTGGATAGAGGTTCGCCTGGGCCGCCACGGGGTCGCGCCCGAGCCACGAAATCAGATAGGGCTGCAGCGCCGGCCGGAACAAAGAGGCGAGCGCCAAGGGCACGTCGCTGACCGTGCGGCCAGCGCGCAACTCCGTCAGGATCTTCAGGGCGGCGGCGTAGGTCTCGTCGCTCAGATTGCCCTTGTCCTTGGCGGCCTTGAGCTGGGCTTCCAGCACCTCGCCGGCGGGCCGACCCGCCCCCGCGATCTCGATCACGCCGCAGGTCTTGACCTTCTGCGCCGCCAGCGCCGCGACCAGCGCGCCCTCGGAGTGGCCCAGCAGCAGGACGCACTTCACCTGGGGCTGCAGGCTGAGGAACTTGGCCCAGGCGACGGTGTCGTCGATATAGGTGTCGAGTGTGATCTTGGATTCGTCGCTCACCGCCGCGGCGCTGCCGGCGATCCCGCGCCGGTCGGTGCGCAGCGACCCGATTCCCTTGGCCGCCAAGCCCCGGGCCAGCAGTTCGTAGGTGTCGGGCTTGGGGCCTGCCCCCGCGGAATCGCCGTTGCGGTCGACGGTGCCGGAGGCCGGCACGATCAGCACATAGGGCGCGGGATCGGTCGCGGCGGGTCTGAGCAGGCTGCCGTACAGGAACGCGTCGTCGCCCGCGTCGATGCCGACCATCGCGTCCTGGGCGCGCGCCTGAGGCGCCCAGGCCAGGGCGCAGGCGCAGGCGCCGAAAGCCAGGGCGGCTCCGATTAGTCTTTGCATAGGTCCATCCGATCGCCCGCCCCTGGCGTCCTTATGGACCAGGAGCGCGGGTCGGCGCCAGCCCGGGCGCGCAGGCGGCGGACGCGCGCGGCCCTAGTTGGCCGAAAGCCTGACCATGCGCTTGCCGTCCTCCAGCACATAGATCGCGCCGTCCGGGGCGACCTTGTTATTCCTGATGGTCAGGTGATCGAGCGTCGATCCCTTGCATCACCACGGGCGTTAGGGGCCGCGGGCGCTTGGGCCAGCGCCAGGCTGGGGGGCGCGCAGAGGGCCGCCGTCAAAAACCACCGCTGGCGCCGAGTCACATGTATCCTCCCCGTCCAATCTGACGATATGACCGTGCGTCCCTTTAAAGGCGCGCGCCCACCGCCGGCGGCGCGCGAAATCGTGCTCACGCCTTGATCGCCGACCCCGTCCGCCCATACCTCATCAATCCGAATCGTCACACCGTGCTTACACATGCCTAACGTTGCCCCCAAACGCCCTCCAGCGGACCTGTTCGACGACGCCCTCGCCCCGGCGCCGGCGTCGCCCCTGCAGGCCCATTCCGAGCCCGCCGCGTCCGGCTATTCGGCCAAGGACATCGAGGTGCTGGAAGGGCTGGAGCCGGTGCGCAAGCGGCCGGGCATGTATATCGGCGGCACCGACGAGCGCGCCCTGCACCACCTTTTCGCCGAGGTGCTGGACAACAGCATGGACGAGGCCGTGGCGGGCCACGCCAAGCTGATCGAGGTGCGGCTGGACGCCGACGGCGCGCTGACGGTCAAGGACGACGGGCGCGGCATCCCGATCGACCCGCATTCGAAATACCCAGGCAAGTCGGCGCTGGAGGTGATCCTGACGGTGCTGCACTCGGGCGGCAAGTTCAAGGAAGGCGCCTACCAGACCTCGGGCGGCCTGCACGGGGTCGGCGCCTCGGTGGTCAACGCCCTATCCGAGCGCCTCGACGCCCGAGTCTGGCTCAACGGGTTTGAATGGAAGCAGAGCTTCTCGCGCGGCAAGCCGCTTGGCCCCCTCGAACAGGTCGGCCCTTCGCGCAAGCGCGGCACGGCGATCACCTTCCTGCCCGATCCAACCATTTTCGGCGAAGACGTGGCGTTCAAGCCGGCGCGGCTCTACCGCATGGCCCGGTCCAAGGCCTATCTGTTCCGCGGCGTCCAGATCCGCTGGTCGTGCGCCAAGGAGCGCATCCTCGACCAGACGCCCGACGAGGCGGTGTTCCACTTCCCCAACGGCCTGGCCGACTTCCTGGAGGAGCGGGTCAAGGGGGTCGAGACCGTCACGCCCGCCTTCAGCGGCCGGGTCGAGCGACCGAGCGAGGGCGGCGTGGTCGAATGGGCGGTCACCTGGAGCGCCCAGGGCTTCGGCGAGGCCGACGGCTTCATGCAGTCCTACTGCAACACCGTGCCCACGCCCGAAGGCGGCACCCATGAGGCGGGCCTGCGCGCGGCGCTGACGCGCGGGCTGAAAGCCTACGCCGAAATGACCAATGAGAAGCGCGCCGGCCTGATCACGGCCGAGGACGTGATCTCCGGCGCGGGGGCGCTGATCTCGGTGCTGATCCGCAATCCCGAGTTCCAGGGCCAGACCAAGGAGCGCTTGTCGTCGATCGAGGCCCAGCGGCTGGTGGAAGCGGCGCTGCGCGATCCAGTCGATCACTGGCTGACGGCCTCGCCCAAGATGGCCGACGGCCTGCTGCAGTTCGTGATCGAGCGCGCCGAGGAGCGGCTGAAGCGCCGCAAGGACAAGGAGGTCGCCCGCGCCTCGGCCACGCGCAAGCTGCGCCTGCCGGGCAAGCTGGCCGACTGCGCCGACGCCTCCTCGGCCGGGGCGGAACTGTTCATCGTGGAGGGCGACAGCGCCGGCGGCTCGGCCAAGCAGGCGCGCAACCGGCGCAACCAGGCGATCCTGCCCCTGCGCGGCAAGATCCTCAACGTGGCCTCGGCAACCGGCGAAAAGGCCGACCAGAACCGCGAACTGTCCGACCTGATCCTGGCGCTGGGCGTGCAGGGCGGCGCCCGCTTTCGCGAGGAAGATTTGCGCTACGAGCGCATCGTGATCATGACCGACGCCGACGTCGACGGCGCCCACATCGCCTCGCTGCTGATCACCTTCTTCTATCGCACCATGCCCGCCATGATCCGCGCCGGGCGGCTGTTCCTGGCCCTGCCCCCGCTCTATCGCATCACCCATGGGGGCAAGACGGTCTATGCGCGCGACGACGCGCACAAGGACGATCTGCTGGCCACCGACTTCAAGGGCAAGAAGCCCGACATCGGCCGTTTCAAGGGCCTGGGTGAGATGAACCCCAGCCAGCTCAAGGAGACCACCATGGACCCCGCCACGCGGACCATGGCGCGGGTGACCCTGCCCCGCTCCGAGGAGGCGGTCGCCTCCCTGGTTGAGACCTTGATGGGGCGAAAGCCTGAGCTGCGTTTCCGCTTTATCCAGGAAAACGCCGAGTTCGCGGCCGAAGACTTGGATTTATAGACGCGATAAGCTTGCCCCAGCTTAGGCTTGGATTGACAAGATCGGTCCAGACCCTATGTTCCGCCCCAATTCGCCGGGCCTCAGCCTGATCGCGCCCCCTTCGTATGGACGCGGCTGACCGGCCAGACCCGCAGGACATGACCAGCTTTTCCGACCTGGGGCTGAGCCCCGAAGTGCTCAAGGCCGTTACCGACGCCGGCTACGATACGCCGACGCCGATCCAGGCCCAGGCGATACCCATCGCCCTGGCGGGCCGCGACGTGCTGGGCATCGCCCAGACCGGCACCGGCAAGACCGCCGCCTTTACCTTGCCGATGATCGACCGCCTCGCCGCCGGCCGGTCCAAGGCGCGCATGCCGCGCTCGCTGGTGATCGCGCCGACGCGCGAACTGGCCGACCAGGTGTCCGCCTCGTTCGAGAAATACGCCAAGGGCCGCAACCTGAGCTGGGCTTTGCTGATCGGCGGTGTGTCCTTCGCCGATCAGGAGCGCAAGCTCGACCGGGGCGTCGATGTGCTGATCGCCACGCCAGGCCGGCTGCTCGATCACTTCGAGCGGGGCAAGCTGCTGCTCACCGGCGTGCAGATGATGGTGGTCGACGAAGCCGACCGCATGCTCGACATGGGCTTCATCCCCGACATCGAGCGCATCTTCAAGATGACGCCGCCGAAGAAGCAGACCCTGTTCTTCTCCGCCACCATGCCGCCGGAAATCACCCGGCTGACCGCCCAGTTCCTGAACGACCCGGTGCGGGTTGAGGTGACCAAGGCCGCAACCACCGCCGAGACCATCACCCAGTATCTCGCCCGCATCCCCAGCTCCGCGCCCGAGGCCAAGCGGCTGGCGCTGCGGACCCTGATCGAGCGCTCGGACGTGAAGAACGGCATCGTGTTCTGCAATCGCAAGAGCGAGGTCGATGTGGTGGCCAAGTCGCTCAAGCGGCACGGTTTCGACGCCGCGGCGATCCACGGCGATCTGGACCAGGCCACGCGCATGCGCACCCTGGACAGCTTCCGCAAGGGCGAGCTCAAGCTGCTGGTGGCGTCTGATGTGGCCGCGCGCGGCCTCGACATCCCCGAAGTGAGCCACGTGTTCAACTTCGATGTGCCGCACCACGCCGACGATTATGTCCACCGCATCGGCCGGACCGGGCGCGCCGGCCGCTCGGGCGAAGCGTTCATGATCGTGACGCCGGCCGACAGCCGAGGCCTGGAAAAGGTGCTCAAGCTGATCGGCAAGACGCCGCAGGAATACGCCCTCAATCTCGAAATCGGCGATGCGCCCGTCCGCGCCGGCGCCGGCGAATCGGCCCGCGGCGGCCGCAGCCGCAGCCGCGGTCGGCCCCAGCGTGAGCCCCATGAATCAGCCCATGCGGAGGCCTCCGCCGAACCCGCGCCCGTCTCTGCGCCCGAGGCGGTCCCCGAGCCCAGGCCCGCCCCCGCCAGGGACCGGGCGCCGGCCCCCCGCCCGGCGGCGCCCGCGTCGCCCGCCGCGTCCGCCCGCCCCCGCGAAACCGTGCCGGAACCCAAGCGGGACAACGATTCCGTGATCGGATTCGGCTCGGACACCCCGGCGTTCCTATTGCGCGGCGCCGCCCGGACGCCGGCCACGGGACGCAAAGCCTAGACTTCGAGCTATGCTGCGCAGGATCAAAAAGCCCTGGCCGTCTGGCTAGGGTCTGTGCCTGAATTTAACTTCGGTTTCAGCACTTGCCGCTAACTTGACCTGACGAAATTCGAAGCGCGTCGGGGAGTCAGCGTTCATGTCGGTCGAAGTCGAAGCCATCCTCCGCAGCCCGGAAGCCTACGGCTTGGCTAGCAAAGCGCTCGAGCTGATGGAACGCCATAAGGTTTGGCCGACCGCCCTGAACTACGAACTGTGGATTCACTGCGTCGGCGACCCCGATGGCCAGCTGGCTCACGAAATCCATCGCCTGATCTCGACCGGCGAACCGATCACCGAGGCGATCAGCGAGGATCTGGCGGCCTCCTATCTGCCCAAGGCCCGCATCAACGAGCAGATCCGCGACGCCGGCGACAAGCTCAGCCGCGAGCTGGACTCCGTGGCCAAGGCGATCGAGGCGGCGACCAAGTCCAGCCAGACTTATGGCGCCACCCTGGCCGACGCGAGCAAGGAGCTCGCCGCCGACCGGGGGGTTGAGGCGGTGCGCGCTCTGGTAGCCGGCCTGTCGGAAGCGACCCGCCGCGTCCAGCGCGAGAACAGCTCCCTGGAAAAGCGCCTGAAGGACTCCACGGCCGAGGTTGGCCGCCTGAAGGAGCATTTGGAACAGGTCCGCCGGGAAGCGACCACCGATTCCCTGACCAACCTGGCGAACCGAAAGGCGTTCGACGAGGAATTGGAACGGGCCCGCGAGGAAGCGGCCCGCACCGGCGAGCCCCTGTGCCTGGCGGTGCTCGATATCGACAATTTCAAGCGCTTCAACGACACCTGGGGCCACCAGACCGGCGACCAGGTGATCCGCTACGTGGCCAGCGTCATGGGCCGCGTGGCCGCCCCGCCCCGCTTCGCCGCGCGCTACGGCGGCGAGGAATTCGGCATGCTGTTCCCCAATGAATCGGTCCGGGACGTGACGCGCATCCTCGAGGAGATCCGTGAAGAGATCGCCTCTCGCCTGCTGCGCCGTCGTTCGACCAACGAGGAATTGGGCGCCATCACCGTGTCGGCGGGCCTGGCCCAGCTGCGCGGCAACGAATCCGCTGTCAGCCTGATCGACCGGGCCGATACGGCGCTCTACGCATCCAAGCGCGGCGGCCGTAACCGCGTGACCTGCGCCGAAACCGTGAAAGTCGGCGCGGCGGCTTAAGCCCGCGCCGCTCACGCGCCCGCTTTAGGTCCAGCAGCGCCGGACCTAGGGAACCGCTTTGGCGCTGCTAGCGCGCCTCGGCCGGTTTGATCGTCACGCTCTCCCCGCAACCGCAGGCATCGGTCTGGTTGGGATTCCTGAACACGAACTTGGCCGCCAGTTTGCTGGTTTCGTAATCGATCTGCGACCCCAGCAGGAACAGCACCGCCTTGGGCTCGACCAGGATGCGCACGCCCTTGTCCTCGATCACCTCATCGAGCGGGTTGTCGGTCTCGGCGTATTCAAGGGTGTATTCCATGCCGGCGCAGCCGCCGTTCTTCACCCCGACGCGCAGGCCGGCGTAAGGCCGTTCCGCCCCCTGCATGATCTCGCGCACGCGCTCGGCGGCGCGGTCAGTCAGGCTGACCACCTGGGGGCGGGGACGGCGCACGCGGGTTTGGATCTCAGACATGACGATCCTCAAAACATGTTCAGTTGGAGCTTGGCTTCGTCGGACATGCGCGAGGGATCCCACGGCGGATCGAACACGAGGTTGACGTCACAAGTCTTTACGCCGTCGATCTTCAGGATCGCGTCCTTGACCCAATCGGGCATCTCGCCGGCCACCGGGCAACCGGGGGCGGTCAGGGTCATCTCGATCGCGACCTCGCGCGCATCCGAGACATCGACCTTGTAGATCAGGCCCAGCTCGTAGATGTCGACCGGGATTTCCGGATCGTACACGGTCTTCAGCTGCTCGATCAGGCGATCGGTCAGGGCGTCGAGCTCCGCCTGGTTCGGCGGTTCGATCGGGGGATTTAAGGCGGCGTCATCCATCGCGTTCACGGACTCTAGGCAAAGAAACTGCGGGCCTTGTGCAAGGCCTCGACGAAAGCGTCGGCCTCCTCAAGGGTGTTATATAGGGCGAAGGACGCCCGGGCGCTCGAACTGACCCCGAACCGGCGCATCAGGGGCTCGGCGCAATGGGTCCCGGCGCGCACGGCCACGCCGTAGCGGTCGAGCAACTGGGCGATGTCGTGGGCATGGGCGCCCTCGACCGCGAACGAGAAGATCGCGCCCTTGCCCGGCGCCTGGCCGAACTCGGTCAGCCATTGCGCGCCGTCCAGCCCCGCCCTGACCCGGTGATAGAGGGCGTCCTCGTGCCGGCGCGCGGCCGGACGGTCGATCGTCTCGAGCCACTCGATCGCGGCGCCCAGGCCGATCGCTTCCAGGATCGGCGGCGTTCCGGCCTCGAACCTATGGGGCGGCGCGGCGTAGATGATTTCGTCTTCGGTGACCTGAGCGATCATATCGCCCCCGCCCTGATATGGCGGAAGGGCGGCAAGACGCTCAGCCTTGCCATAGAGCACGCCGATCCCGGTCGGGCCGTACAGCTTGTGGCCCGAGAAGACATAGAAATCCACGTCCAGCGCCCGCACGTCCACCTCCAGGTGAACGATGCTCTGGGCCCCATCGAGCAGCACCGGGACCCCCGAGGCGCGCGCCGCCTCGACGATCGCCTTGGCCGGATTGATCGTGCCGAGCACGTTGGACATGTGGGTCAAGGCCACCATCCGCGTGCGCGGACCGAGCATGGCCCGGTAGGCGTCCAGATCGAGACTGCCGTCGTCGAGCACCGGAACCCAGCGCAGCAGCGCGCCATACCGCTCGCGCAGGAAGTGCCACGGCACGATATTGGCGTGGTGCTCCATCTGCGAGACGATGATCTCGTCGCCCGGCCTGATCGATTGACCCAGGCCTGCGGCGACCACATTGATGGCCTCGGTAGCCGAGCTGGTGAACACAACCTCGTTCACGCTCTCGGCGTTGATCAGGCGCTGCACGCTGGCGCGGGCCGCCTCATAGGCGTCGGTGGTTTCGTTGGCCAGGGTGTGCAGTCCCCGGTGCACATTGGCGTAGGACCGCTCCATCGCCCCGCTCATGGCCTCGATCACCGCACGCGGCTTCTGGGCCGAGGCGCCGCTGTCGAGATAGATCAGCGGCTTGCCGTGAACCTGGCGCGCCAGGATCGGGAATTCGGCGCGGACCGCGTCGATCTCGAAGGCCTTGGGCGGGGCGACGGGGGCGTTCATGCCAGGCTCTCCAGCTTGGCGGCGACCCACGCGGCGACAGCCTCGCGCGCGCCTGGGTGCTCGATGCGCTCGCCCACCTCGCCGACGAAGGCCTGCATCAGCAGGGCCTTGGCCTCATGTTCGGGCAGGCCGCGGGCGCGCATGTAGAACAGCGCCTGGTCGTCGAGCGAGCCGACCGTGTTGCCATGGGCGCACGACACCTCATCGGCGTAGATTTCCAGCTCGGGCTTGGCGTCGACCTCGGCCCCATCGTTGAGCAGCAGGGCGTGGTGGCCCATGCGCGCATCGGTTCGGTCCGCGCCCTCCTCCACCAGGATGCGGCCCTGGAACACGCCCCGCGCCGCGTCGCGCACCACGCCCTTGGTCAGCTGGCGGGTGGTCCCGTCCGGCGCGGCATGCGTCAGCACCGTGGTCAGATCGGCGTGACGCTTGCCCGACAGCAGATAAAGGCCGTCCAGCCGCACGTCCGCGCCGCCGCCGGGATGACGCACCTGGGTTTCGTGGCGCTGCAGGCGCGCGCCGGCGGTGACCACGCTCTGATAGAGCCGCGCGCCGGGCTCCAGGTCGATCTGGCTGCCGCTTATGGAGATGGCGTCGGCCGGCTCGTCCACCAGCACGATCCGCTCCATCCGCGCGCCCGCGCCGACCGTGATCGCCAGGGCGATGTCGGACACATAGTCCGCGCCTTGGCCTTCATAGGTCTCGATCAAGGTCAGGTCGGCCCCGGCATCCAGGTCGATCGCCACGGCCCCCTGATGCAGGGTGTGGTCGGCATGGGCGAAAATGCGCAGGCGCAGAACTTGCGGCGCGCCGGCCTTGGCGCGGAACGCGGCCTGGGATGGGCGGCCGTTGAGCACCAGAATCTCATGATCGGCCTTCACCGCGGCCAAGGGCGCCGTGGTCGTGGGCGTGGCGGCGCTCGGGGAGGCGTCGGGAATCGCACGCAGGGCCGCGCGCAGGTCGCTATAGCGCCACGCTTCGTCGCGGCGGCTCGGCAACAGCGAGGCGTCGCCGGCTTCGATGGCCTTGAGCAGGCTCATGCCGGCGCCATCGCATATTGATCGTAGCCGCTGCGCTCCAGCTCATGCGCCAACTCCGGCCCGCCCGAGGCGACGATTCGGCCGCCCGCCAGCACATGCACGCGGTCGGGTTTGATGTAGTCGAGCAGGCGCTGGTAATGGGTGATCACCAGCATGGCGCGATCCGGCGCGCGCATGGCGTTGACCCCTTCGGACACGATGCGCAGGGCGTCGATGTCCAGGCCCGAATCCGTCTCGTCGAGGATCAGCAGGCGCGGCGAAAGGATCGCCATCTGAAGGATCTCCATGCGCTTCTTCTCGCCGCCGGAAAACCCGACGTTGAGCGGGCGCTTGAGCATGTCGAAGTCGATCTTGAGCTTGTTCGACGCCTCGCGCGCCAGTTTGAGGAAGGCTGGCGCCGACACCTCGGCTTCGCCTCGCGCCTTGCGCTGGGCGTTGAGCGCCGCGCGGATGAAGGTCAGGGTCGGAACGCCGGGAATCTCAAGCGGATACTGGAACGACAGGAAGACGCCCTTGGCCGCCCGTTCGTTGGGCTCCAGCGTCAGCAGATCCTCGCCGTCCAAGGCGGCCGAGCCCTCGGTCACGTCGTAACCGGCGCGGCCCGCAAGCGTATAGGACAGGGTCGATTTACCCGCGCCATTCGGCCCCATGATGGCGTGCACCTCGCCGGCGGGAACCTGCAGCGACAGGCCCTTGATGATCGCTTTGTCGCCGATGGAGACGTGCAGGTTGTCGATGGAAAGCATGGTCATTGTTCGGGTATCGCCATTATGTCTGAGCGTTGGCCATCGACGCCGTAGGCGCCGATGATCTCGATGCGGCCTTTGATCGCGGTGTTGAACGCCGCAATGTCGGCCGCGGGAATGGCGTAGGCCGCGCCTTCGCCCCGCGCCGCCAGTTCATAGGCCGCGAGGAAATCATCGCCGATGGCGAAGCGCGCGACGAAGCCCAGGCCGTCGTAGTTGTTGGACGCTTTCCAGTCGGCGGCGACCTTGCGGGCGAACGCCTCGTCGGGGGTGGCGTAGAACACCGGCTGGCCTGACAGGCTGGGGGGAAAGGCGCGCCAGCCCGAAGCCTCCAGCAGAGCCAATTCCTGCCCGCTGACCGACCTGAACAGGGTGACGCTCATCCGACGCTCCCTTCCAGGCTGATCGCCACCAGCTTCTGGGCCTCGACGGCGAATTCCATCGGCAGCTCCTGCAGCACCTCGCGCACGAAGCCGTTGACCAAGAGGGAGACCGCCTCCTCCTGCCCCAGGCCGCGCTGCATGGCGTAAAACAGCTGGTCTTCGGACAGGCGCGTGGTGGTCGCCTCATGCTCGAAATGAGCGCTGGCCGTGCGCGCCTCGATATAGGGCGTGGTGTGGGCCGCCGCGTGCTTGCCGATCAGCAAGCTGTCACACTGGGTGAAATTGCGCGCGCCGGAGGCTTTCTGGTGGGCCGAGACCAGGCCGCGATAGGTGTTGGACGAGCGCCCGGCCGAGATGCCCTTGGAGATGATGCGCGAGCGCGTGTTCTTGCCCAGGTGGATCATCTTGGTGCCGGTATCGGCTTGCTGGAGGCCGTTGGTCACGGCGATCGAGTAGAACTCGCCGACCGAGCCTTCGCCCTTGAGGATGCACGAGGGGTACTTCCAGGTGACGGCCGAGCCGGTCTCGACCTGGGTCCACGACACTTTGGCACGGTCGCCGCGGCAGTCGGCGCGCTTGGTCACGAAGTTGTAGATGCCGCCCTTGCCCTCGCTGTCGCCCGGATACCAGTTCTGCACTGTGGAATATTTGATCTCGGCGTCGTCCAGGGCGATCAGCTCGACCACCGCGGCGTGCAGCTGGTTCTCGTCGCGCTTGGGCGCGGTGCAGCCTTCCAGATAGGACACATAGGCCCCCTGGTCGGCGATGATCAGGGTGCGCTCGAACTGGCCGGTGTTCTCGGCGTTGATGCGGAAATAGGTCGACAGCTCCATCGGACAGCGCACGCCCGGGGGCACATAGACGAACGATCCATCGGAGAAGACCGCCGCGTTGAGGCAGGCGAAATAGTTGTCCGACGCAGGCACGACCGAGCCCAGGTACTTTCGCACCAGTTCGGGATGCTCGCGCACCGCCTCGGACATGGAGCAGAAGATCACGCCGGCCTGGGCCAGCTCTTTCTTGAACGTGGTCACCACCGAAACGCTGTCGAACACAGCGTCGACCGCGTACTTGGGCGCGCCCTTCACGCCGGCCAGAACCTCTTGCTCCTTCAGCGGGATGCCCAGCTTGGCGTAGGTGGCCAGAAGCTCCGGATCGACCTCGTCCAGGCTCATGGGCCCGTCCTTGGTCTTAGGCGCGGCGTAGTAATACAGGTCCTGGTAGTCGATCTTGGGATAGTGCACCCGCGCCCAGGTCGGCTCGTCCATGGCCTGCCAGCGCTCGAACGCCTCCAGGCGCAGGGCCAGCATCCATTCCGGTTCGTCCTTCTTGGCCGAGATGAAGCGCACGGTGTCGGCGTTCAGGCCCCGCGGGGCGAAGTCCTGGGCGATGTCGGTGATGAAGCCGTGCTTGTACTTGTCGCCTTCGAGGGCGGCGACCTGGGCGACGGTCTGGGTGACGGCGGCCATGGGTCAGGCTCCCGCGAACTGAGGATGGCGCGCGGCGTGGCGCGCATGGGCGCCGAGCCAGGCGTCGACGAAGCGCTCCCAATCGGCGGCGGTGCTGTTCCAGCCGCTGGAGACACGCAGAACGTAGGGGCCAAGGTCCGGGTGGCCCATGGCCAGCACCGTGCGGCTGGCCTTGACCTTGCCCGAGGTGCAGGCCGAGCCGGCCGAGACCATGATCCCGGCCAGGTCCATCTGCATCACCTGCATGTCCGAGGCGAAGCCCGGCGCGGCCAGGCACAGGGTGCCGCTGAGGCGCGGGGCTCCCTCGCCCATCACAACCACGCTCGCTTCGCGCTTCAGCCGGGCGGCGGCAGCGTCGCGCCAGGCCGCGTGATCGGCGATATTGGTCTTGGCCACCCGCGCCGCTGCGCCGAATCCAGCGATGCCGGGCAGGTTCTCGGTGCCGGCGCGCAGGCCGCGCTCCTGGCCTCCGCCGTGCAGCCGGCGCGACAGCTTAGCCCGCGGATCGTAGGCCAGGGCGCCGCAGCCTTGCGGGCCGCCGATCTTGTGGGCCGAAACGCTCATGGTATCGGCGTCCAGCGCCTTGAAATCGATGGTGATCTTGCCTGCCGCCTGAACCGCGTCGACGTGCAGCCAGCCGCCGGCCTCATGCACAATCCGCGCGGCCTCGGCCACCGGCTGAATCACGCCGGTTTCATTGTTGGCCAGCATCAGGGCGACGAAGGGCGCGCCGTCGTCCGCGCTCCAGTCCGCCAGCCGCGCGCTCAGCCAGTCGAGCTCGGCCACGCCCCGCCCGTCCACCGGCCACAGCTCGACCGCCGCGCCCGACGCCTCGGCGATGGCGGGCACGGTCTCATGCTCGGTCGCGCCGATGATCAGCCGCCGCGCGCCGGCCTTGACCGCGCTTTCGATGGCCAGGGCGTTGGCCTCAGCCCCGCCGCTGGTGAACACCACCGCGCCAGTCCCGCAGCCGATCAGGGCCGCGACATCCAGCCGGGCCTGCTCGATCATGGCCCGCGCCGCGCGGCCGTTCGCGTGGACCGACGATGGATTGCCGCTGACGCGCAGCGCCGCCAGCACCGCCGATTCGGCCTCGGGCCGCACCGGGGCGGTGGCGTTATGGTCCAGATAGATGCGTTCGCTGGTCATCACGCAGCCTCGGTCCGGCGCGCCTTGAGCCGGCCTTGGAGAATGTCGTCGAGCGACACGCCGGCCAGGAAGGTGTGGATGTGATCGCCCAGAGCCTCCCACAGGTCGTGCGTCAGGCACCGCTCGCCGCCCGGCATACAGCCGGAACTGTTGGAGGTGCAGCGCACCGCCTGGGTCTGCTCGTCCACAGCCGCCACGATGTCGGACACCGCCAACTCCGGCGCCGAGCGCGACAGGCGATAGCCGCCGCCGGGCCCCCGCACGCTAACCACCAGGCCCGCGCGGCGCAGCTGGGTGAACAGCTGTTCCAGATAGGCCAAGGACAGGTCCTGGCGCCGCGCGATCTCCGCCAGCGACACCGCGCGCGGCGGCTCGACGGTGATCGAATGGCGCGCCAGATCGACCATGGCCATGACGGCGTAGCGGCCCTTGGTGCTGAGGCGCACGGTCTGCTCCTTTGACCTGATGGCGAGGGCGCAGAAAACCCGCGCATCCCGCGCGGCCTGTGTTACAAACCGCGCCTTCGACGCGGGCGAATTTCCTCACGGCGAACGGGTTTGATGTAAGAAGCCTGACAAAACTAGTCAAGTATTAGACGCCGGTTCGCTCCGGCGATCCACACGGTGCTATGGAGAGCCCATGCCTGAGGTTGTTCTGACCGGCGCCGCCGGCCGGATCGAGGGACGGTATTCCCCGGGGAAGTCGGAAACGGCGCCCATCGCCCTGATCCTGCACGCCCATCCCAAGGCCGGCGGGCACATGAACAATCCTGTGTCGGTTCAGCTCTTTCACCTGTTCATGAAGCGCGGGTTCGCCACGCTTCGCTTCAATTTCCGCGGCGTGGGCCGCAGCCAGGGCGAATTCGATTCGGGAATCGGCGAGCTGGCCGACGCCGCCTCGGCGCTGGATTGGTTGCAGGCGACCAATCCGACCGCCTCGCAGTGCTGGGTCGCCGGCTACAGCTTCGGGGCCTGGATCGGCATGCAGCTGCTGATGCGCCGGCCCGAGACCGACGGCTTCATCTCCGTTTCGCCGCCGACCAATATGTACGACTTCAGCTTCCTGGCGCCCTGTCCGGCCTCGGGCCTGATCCTGCACGGCTCGGCCGATACGGTGGTGCCGCCAGTCGAGGTCGAGCGGGTGGTGTCCAAGCTGCGCACCCAGAAGGGCATCGTGATCGACTACGAACTGGTCGAAAACGCCAGCCACTTCTGGCAAGAGCACTTGACCGAGGTCGAACAGCGCGTCGGCGCCTATCTCGACAAGCGCATCGCCGCCAAGCCGATCTGATCCTCAGGGCCGGGCGACGCGGCCGCCTGTCATGGGCGCCGCGACCCCCGTCGTGCCGGGAAAGCTGATCGGAAGGCCGCGATGGGCGCGCGCGGCCAAATAAGCGAAGGCCTCGGCCTCGATCGCGTCGCCGCGCCAGCCATGATGCTCGGCGGCGACGACCGGAACCCCCACGCGCCGCGCGATCTCGGCCAGCAGCACGGGATTGTGCCGGCCGCCGCCTGTGGCCACGATCTGGCGCGGCGCCTCGGGTAGCGCCCGCACCGCCAGGGCGACCGCTTCGGCGGCGAACGCGGTCAGAGTCGCGGCTCCATCCTCTAAGGTCAGGTCAGCGACACGATCCAGCGTGAAATCATAGCGATCGAGCGATTTGGCGCCGTGTGTCCTGAAGTAGGGATGGTCGAGATAGGCGGCCAGGATGTCCGCGTGCGCCTGCCCGGCCCTGGCCAGGGCGCCGTCGTGATCCAGTCGCCGGTCGGTCCTGGACTGGACCCACAGGTCGATCATGCCGTTGGCCGGCCCCGTGTCGAACGCCCACAGCTCGCCATCCGCGCCGACCAGGGTGATGTTGCCCACGCCGCCGAGATTGAGCACGGCAAGCGGCCCCTCCAGCCCCGACCAGCGCCGGATGGCGTTGTGGTAGATCGGCGCCAGCGGGGCCCCCTGCCCGCCCGCCGCCACGTCGGCCGAGCGGAAGTCGAACATCACCGGCGCGCCCAGGCCCCGCGCCAAAATGTCGGCCTCGCCCAGTTGCACCGTGCGCCCTTCGGCCCGGGTGCGCCCCGGCGGTTCGTGCCACACGGTCTGACCGTGGAAGCCGACCAGATCGAGATCCGCCGCGACCAGGCCATGCTGGGCCAGGAAGCCGCGCGCGGCGGCCAGGTGTTCCTCGGCCACGGCGCGTGCCGCCGGCGCGAACGAGGCGGGTTCGGGCGCATCCCACGGCCAGGCGCGCGCATCGGCGGTCGCCGCCTCGACCAAGGCCCGTGTTGCCGAAGACAGCTTGCGCTCGCCCGAAGGCCCAAAGGCGAAGATCGTCTCGCCGTCGGTGTCCAGCACGGCCATGTCGACTGCGTCGAGCGAGGTGCCGCTCATGAATCCGAGTACGCGCATGCGATCAACTCCGCCTGAGCCTTGGGACCGGCCGCAGGAGCGTGCTACACGCGCCCACTCCTATGCAAAAGCCGTCCGATAAAACCATGTCCGAACCCGCCGCCTTCGAACCGAAATCCGACTTCGTGCGGACGATGCAGTCGCGCGGCTATATCCACCAGTGCTCGGACCTGGAAGCCCTGGACAAGGCCGCGAGCGAGGGTGTGGTCACGGCCTATGTCGGCTACGACGCCAC
>Ga0335069_10003505_pt1 | contig 23664 bp, 23 predicted proteins | sample Lox_Sample_11_FD_206714 | JGI IMG/M metagenome (GOLD analysis project Ga0335069, IMG submission 206714) | Soil microbial communities from Loxahatchee National Wildlife Refuge, Florida, United States - Lox_Sample_1.1 | ecosystem: Environmental > Terrestrial > Soil > Wetlands | place: USA... | reverse complement strand
CCTTAGAGAGAGTACATCTAAATGAAACGCAATGGTTGCACTCGTTGTTTTTATTACGAAGGACGGTCCTTCGTAATAAAAAGACGACCCCTCTCCGAGACATGTCGGAGAAGGGATTGTCGGATGGATATCGGCCACCTAAGTTTGCGGTCCAAGCAGCGCAATTGCGTCAATAAATGCTTTCGCTTCCGCGCCATTCCTCCATGAGTTGTTAAAAGCGATGCAGACTTGAAGTGGCGATTTCCCCAGGAAATTCATTGACCCTATCACTTCACTCAGGCCTCTTAAGGCCCTCTCTTCGTCGGGAAATAAGTCGGATGGGAAGGCAGGTGACCAGCCTCTTTCGGGGTCCAGATAAAGAATTGGTTGTGTCCCCTTTTTCACTTCCTCTCCCAACCTAAACCCTTCACACGAGACTATTACACCTCCGGATGGTCCGCACACGACCCGCGGCGTACCCGTAAACATGTACCCTCGATCTACGCACATTGGTCGCATTTGCTCCCTCCTTTTTCTGCAGTATTGTCGCGAAATGCGACTGCCTGAAAACTATTATACGACAGTTATTTATTTTATGTCAAATGGACGCAGTACGCCGAAATCGACAGGGGTCGCTCCTTCGTTGTAGGGATTGGTTACTCCAGAATGTTGATGCCGCCGTAGACGCTTTCGATAAGTGCGAGGTCTTTTTGAGATTCAATGAGCAATCCGAGATTTTTCTCTTTGAGCGCATTGAGAACTGCAAGACCAAGCACATCACCCACCGTTTCTTCGTAGAGCCTGCGAAATGCCTCGAAGTCTTTGATGAAACAACCGCCGCCCGCGCCGCGACCGCTCGCATGGACCGGATTCGTGTGACTTTCGGAAATGCGTGGATCATGGATCATCGCCTCGCGCACCGCTTCCCAATCGGCGCCAGAGGCCTTCACGAGGTCGAAGAGAATGTTCATGTACATGACTTTTGCAAAGAGGAAGCAATTGCCCGCGTATTTTACGAATTCAGCATCGCGTGCGCTCATGATCCGCTCGTACGGTGCGCGTGGCAGCAGATCGAGAACCGTCTGTGCTTTTTCCCGATATTCGCGTGTCTCGAGAGGAATGCCGATGATATTTCGCTCGGGATGCGCCGCGTCGTGCGCTGCATTTGATTGGACCAAAAATTCCGGACTATGGAGAACATACAGGTGCGGGAATGCACGTTGCAATTCTTCGGTTTTCCTCGGAAGGATCGTTGACTTGATAACCGCAATCTTTCCTTCGCCGATAAGGGTGAGTGCGTCGCGCACCAGAGAATCATCAAAACCCTCTGGCTTCGTCGGGGTCGGAACCGCAATAAAAACAATATCGCATTGAACAATTGCCGCTTTGTTTGCGCGATACGGCTCTTCGAGCGCGTAGCGCGTCACGGCGTAGCCACGCGCTTCGAAATCATTGGCGTAATTCTTGCCGATCCAGCCTTGCCCGATGAAACCGACTTTCATGGGAGCTACCATAGCACAATCTCCAAAAAAGACCCTCTCTCACTATTATAATTCTTCATCTAAGGCAATTGAATCCTCAGGTGCGGAGACCGCCACATCGCGGCTTCCACGCGAAGTTGCGCGTCGCGCGCCGGCGGCGCGGTAATTGATGAGGTATCGCTTCGGATCCTCATCGAGATCGACGAAATGATCGGCTGCTTCTTTGAGTTTGCCCGAGGTCGAACGGCCAAATGAAACGACTTCGACTTGGCATCCATGAACACGCAAATACTCAACGAGCGGCACAAAATCACCATCGCCGGTAAAGAGAATTATCGTGTCGAGCTTCGGCGAAGCGGTAATTGCGTCGACCGCCATGCCGACATCCCAGTCAGCTTTTTTTGCTCCACCATAAAAAACCTGGAGATCTTTGGTGCGTGGCTCAATGCCCATCTTAACGAGAGCTTCGAGAAATGCTGCTTCCTCGCCGGTTTCCGTCGTCACCATGTACGCCCGCGCTCGAATAAGGCGGCGATCACCTACCGAATCCTTCAGAACGTTGCCAAAATTAACGCGCGAGTGATAAATATTCTTTGCACTATGATAAAGATTTTGCGTGTCGATAAAAACACCAACACGCTGTTCTGGATGTTTGAAAATGGCCATAAATGGTAGCTTTCAGCGATCAGCCGTCAGCTTTCAATAATAAAAAATAATAACTAGTAACGAAACTATATCAAAGCGTTACTTTCCCTGAAAGTCTTGAAAAGAGTTTTACTTTTTCAGACCAAGTTTCTTCACGAGCGAACGATAAGCTTTACTATCATTCTCCTCAAGATACTTCATGTGCTTGCGTCGATCGGCAACGAGTCCCAAAAGGCCTCGGCGCGAGTGCTTATCCTTGTCATTTTTACTCAAATGCGACGAGAGTTCCTCAATACGCCGCGTCAAAAGTGCAATCTGTACCTCAGGAGAGCCTGTATCGCTCTCATGGCGAGCTGCCTTCGCAATCTCGTTTGCCTTCTTTCGTTTCGTAAGCATGAGAGGATGATAGCACATTCCTCATGCTTTTGCAATCCCCTCCCCTCGGCGCTTGCTAGTGGGTCGCTGTGTCAGTCGTTGCGTGTGTCGTCGACGCTGGCTGCACACTGACGAGCTGGACCTGGAAAATAAGTGTTGAATTGGCCGGAATGACGACGGGAGTGTTTGGATCAGAGGGGTTTTGATGGACCGCAATTGCGCCGTACCCCAGTGAAGGAGGAATCGCCATGATGCGCTGACCTCCCACTTTCATACCATTCACGCCAATCTGGAACCCTGCAATCGGTCCTTGCGGATCACCGAGCGTGAAAGTGTACGGTTTATTGCCGTGGGCCGCAGAACTATCAAAGATAGTGCTCGACGATATCTGGCCAAGATACCCCACATAGAGGACAGAAACGGTATCGTTTGGCTCCGCTTGTGCTCCCGAGCCGACCGACACATCTTCTGCTTGCACTTGGGGAGTTGAAGTAGATTGCGTCGTGGTCCCTGAGGTCGGGGGGTTATTCGATCCTGCAGTATTCGAGGAGGATGATGACCCAATAATAAAGTAAAGGCCAGCGGCAATAATAATAATTAGAATGACGCCGATAACGACAGTTTTCGTATTCATAAAGAGAAGCATACTCGCACCTCAAAGAATTGCAAGATTGTGAAGATGTGGATAGGGGATTTTACTCGCACCCTTCCCGGAAGGCGCATATACTGCCCGCATGGAACCTCTTGCTTCGCAGATTCGCCCCATAACTATTGATGAATTCGTCGGACAAGAACATTTGACCGGCGCTGGAAAACCACTGCGCGTTGCGATTGAGAAAAAAGAGATATTCTCTTTTATATTGTGGGGACCGCCAGGTTCTGGCAAAACCACGCTCGCACGTATTTATGCCTCGGCAGTTGGTGCCGATTTTCATGAACTCTCAGCGGTCGAGGCAGGTAAAGACGATCTAAAACGTGTTATTGGTGCTAATCAACTCCGATTAAACAAAAGGCCTAAAATTCTCTTTATCGACGAAATTCACCGTTTTAATAAAGCCCAACAGGATTATTTACTCCCCTTCGTGGAACGCGGCGACATTACACTCATTGGTGCAACCACCGAAAACCCGAGCTTCGAGATCATAGCTCCCCTGCTCTCGCGTTGTCGCATATTTGTGTTGAACGAACATAGTGAAGCCGACATGGAGAAAATCATTGCGCGCGTAATGAAGGTAGCAAAGCTTAAAGTTCCTAAAGCTGCCCGTGATTGGCTCGTACAAATGGCAAACGGTGATGCGCGACAGGCAATCACGACCCTCGAAACTGCGCAGAGGCTCTACGGCACCATAACCGTCGACACTCTCAAAGAAGCCGTCCAATCAAAACATGTGCGTTACGATAAAAAAGGCGAAGAGCACTACAACACCATCTCAGCCTTTATAAAAAGCATGCGCGCGAGCCAACCCGATGCAGCGCTCTATTATCTGGCGCGCATGGTGGAAAGTGGCGAAGATCCTGTTTTTATTGCGAGGCGTATGGTCATCTTTGCCTCTGAAGACATCGGCCTTGCCGTTCCAACAGCGCTCGTTGTCGCGAATGCCGTGTTCGAAGCGGTGCAATCGATCGGCTACCCCGAATGTGCCATCAATCTTGCCCACGGCACGGCCTATCTTGCGACCTGTAAGAAGAGCCGCGCGTCGTACGATGCCTATTATGAAGCAGTTGCAGATGTACAGAAATTTGGCAACCTTCCCATTCCCCTGAACATTAGAAACGCACCCACGAAGCTCATGAAAGATCTGGGTTATCACAAGGGCTACAAGCTCTATGATAAAGAATCCTATCTGCCTGAAAAATTGAAGAAGAAAAAATACCTCAAATAGGTCTCACCATTCGGGTGTGAAAATAGCGAGAGCTGCGAAAGGTTTAAAATCCTGGGATACTCGTCGATATCTTTCATTGGTACAATGTACGCATGGCAATCAGCCTGAAAGATTTAAAGACCCAATTCCTCGAATATTTGGAGATTGAGAAGGGTCGAAGCGTGAAAACGGTTGAAAATTACGATCGGTATCTTGCTCGCTTTCTCGATTTTGCGAAGGTTCAAAAGCCTGGTGATGTTACTGAGACAATGGTGCGCGAGTTTCGCATGACCTTGAACCGTTCCAGTGGCGTTTCGGGAACGATGAAGAAAAATACCCAAAATTATCACCTCATTGCTCTGCGCGCGTTCCTCAAATTCCTCAGAAAGCGCGATATTGAGAGTCTCAATCCCGAACGCATCGAGCTCGCTAAGGTCGGCGGCCGCGATCTCGACCTTATTTCCACCCAGGAGCTAGACCGTCTGATACAGAGCCCCAAAGGTGAAACGCTTACCGCCCTGCGCGACCGCGCTATTTTGGAACTGCTTTTTTCCACCGGGTTACGCGTCTCTGAGATCTGTAGTTTAAATCAAGATTTGGACCTTTCGCGTGATGAGTTTTCGGTACGCGGCAAGGGTGAAAAGGTACGCGTTGTCTTTCTTTCGCCTTCAGCAAAAAAAGCGATTAGTGAATACCTTAAAAAACGTGGCGATATGAGCGAAGCACTGTTTGTGAGTTACGGGAAGCCGGCATCTCAGAGAACGAAAGATTTACCGCGACTCACTCCTCGATCTGTCGAGCGTCTCGTTAAGCAGTATGCCATTAAGGTTGGTATTACACGGAAAGTAACGCCGCATGTGATCCGCCATTCATTTGCGACCGACCTCCTCCAAAACGGCGCCGATTTAAGGAGTGTTCAGGCGATGCTTGGCCACGCTAATATTGCAACCACGCAAGTATATACACACGTCACTGATACTCATTTGCGCGAAGTTCATAAAGCGTTCCACGGTAAACGCCGCCGATAATCGTGAAGAAGGGGTCGCGCCTCTTTCGTTAGTCTGCGCCCGAGATACCAAACCTTCCCGAATACCGCTTTGTGTGACGACGAGTAGCGTGTGATTCTCCGCGAGTATTCAACGGACTCTTCACCTGATAGGCTGATACCCCCTCGTCGCGAACACCCTCGAACGTATCCCATTCGTGGGTTCCTTTATCATATGTTCTTTGAAATGTGTCGAATTCATGATCCATAGACCTTACGAGTCGTCTGTCTCTTAACTAAAGATGAGACATGCGCGCACGCTCGTAAGAAATATCCTACCGAAGTAGGCATGAGTGCATGATGAAAGGCCTCTGTGCTATCCTGATCGCATGAAAATAGTCTCCTGGAACGTCAACGGTCTCAGAAGCGTTCATAATAAAGGTCTCTTTGTGCCTTTTATTGAAGCATTGCGACCCGATATAGTGGCACTTCAAGAAACGAAGGCGCAGCAGCATGAATCGGCAATTCAATTTGACGATTACAAAGAATATTGGAATTCAGCGCTTAAAAAAGGATATAGCGGCACTGCTATCTTTAGTAAGATAGAGCCGGTTTCGGTGGAGTTAAACCTATCCGCTGCAATCACCCAAAAATACGCGCTACATGCTGATGCATTCGGAAATCCTAATACAGAAGGACGCGTGATCACCACTGAATATGATCACTTCTACCTCGTAAATGTCTACACACCCAATTCAAAGGGTGACCTCGCGCGCCTAAAGCTTCGCTATGAGCATTGGGATCCCGCTTTTCTCTTTCACGTGAAACAGCTTGAGAAAACCAAACCAGTCATTTTTTGCGGTGATCTCAATGTGGCTCATACCGAGGATGATCTGGCACGACCCACCGAAAATGAGGGCAAACATGGCTTTACCCAGGAAGAGCGCGAGGGTCTGGATAGAGTTATAGAGGCTGGTTTTGTTGATACATTTCGCCTCTTCACCAAAGGCAATGGTCATTACACATGGTGGACACACTGGGCAAACGCACGTGCTAAGAATATAGGGTGGCGCATCGACTACTTTTTTGTCAGTGCATCGCTCGTTCCAAAGATAACATCGGCAAAAATCCATGCTGCTATCATGGGTTCAGATCACTGCCCTATCTCACTAGAGCTTGATTTATAAAGGACAAGGTTATCCACAGCCTTGTCCTTTACAATGTCCTTTATGAGAATAAGCTTATGAGCAGGAGTTCATTGTCATTCTTCGTTGCTTAATTACAACGAATACATAGAAGTACAAAATACCTCAAACTCACATACATTGTAACTCTGCACCTCCGTGCAGGGATTGGAGAATATGTATTTTGTCGAAATGATATTCGCGTTCTTTCTTAAGGAACGAGAATGAACGAAGCCGCTATGCGGTGACGACTCTTCTTAAATAGAGCAAGAGTGGTCACGAACATAGCGGCTTTTGCTTTTATGAAACGTGGTGTTTTTGTCGTAATTTTTTTACCGCCGCTTCATCCTCTTCGACGCGGCGTTCCTTACCCGCCTCACCCAGCTCCTTCAATTCTTTATCGGAGAGATTTCGAAGTTCCCGAGCCCGCATTTCAAGTATCTCGGGAGTGTTTTTCTTGGGATCATCCAGGACCTCTTCAAGAAGTGTATGGAGAATCCAGCCAATCCTTGGCCCTGCCGGTTCACCCATTTCCATAAGTTTAGAGCCATTTATTGCGAGCATTCCGACAGAAATCGGGTCGCGGAGTGCCTCATCCACCATCGCCATATACTTACGAAGCCGAAACGGTTGTTCTTTGGGTCTCCCGGTGCCGATGCGGTCGCAAATACGCAAGTCGAGCAGCTCTTTGATGTGGTCCTTACCGACGTTTGTTATAACCCGACGCACCGCGCTCAAAGTGATAGTCTCTGGGTCTGAGAAGAACATATGCCAGCGAATGAGGGTTGAGACACGATCGATCGTTTCTTTCGGAAAGCGCAAATCCTTGAGGATCTGCCGTGCCATTTTCGCTCCTACAACCTCATGACCGTAAAAAGTCCAGTCTTTCTTTTCGTCCGACCACCGTCGGGTAGCTGGCTTGCCGATGTCATGTAATAGTGCCGCGAGGCGTACCTCAAGCGGCCAGTTTTTATCGGCAGCACACTGGAGCGACCTAAGCAGGTGCTCAAAAACATCGAAGGAGTGGGCCTGATTTTGAGCGACGCCGATTCCCTCTTCAAGCTGCGGGATGACGTACTTCAAAATACCGAGTTTTTTAGCCACAAAAAGTGCCTGTAAGGGATTTTCGCTCATGAGAATTCGCACTAGCTCGTCACGCACCCGTTCGCGAGAAATCTTACCCAATTGCGCCGCGTTTGCAGCTATTCCCGCAGCCGTTTGAGCTTCTATTGCAAAGTCTAACTCTGCCGAGAGTCGAACTGCTCGAAGCATTCGTAGTGCATCTTCCCTAAAGCGTTCTTCCGCATTACCCACCGTGACAATAATCTTTCTTGCAAGATCTTTTCTGCCGTCGTGTTCATCCACTAATTCATGTGAAAGAGGGTCATAAGCGATTGAATTTACGGTAAAATCGCGCCGCTTGAGATCATCACTTAGATTATCGCCAAAATGTACTTCATCGGGATGTCGAGCATTAGAATACGAGGATTCAATACGATAGGGCGTCACTTCCACTATTTTGAGCCGCGGATTATCAGAGTTCGTAACCACCCCCACGGTGCCATAGGCATTCTCATAAAATGTCTCGGTAAAGAGATCCTGTATCTCTTCTGGTGTTGCATTGGTGGCAATATCCCAATCTTTTGGGTCTCGCTTCAGTAAAAGGTCGCGAACGCATCCACCTATCAAATAAGCCTCAAAATCGTTATTTTTGAGTATTCTACAGATCGCGGTAACCTCTGCGGGAACAGGCAGTACAATATCTTTCATTCCTTCATTGTATGCCAATCATTGTGCGGGGGCTAATGATCTGTATGATAAGCACATCGCTCTCGTGGTGAAACGGATATCACGGCAGTCTTCGGAACTGCTATTCCAGGTTCGAATCCTGGCGGGAGCACTGGTATTTAATTGCCCACAGTCCGCTTTCCTGTATAATCTTCATTACTTCGCTAAACGGAAGAAGATCATCTATGCGGACCTTGAGCGGGCTTTGCCTCATCGAAGGTCACGTTGGTGAACCGAATGCGGGCATGGTTAAGTGGTATAATGCGTCCTTGCCAAGGACGAGTCGGGAGTTCGATTCTCCCTGCCCGCACAAAAAGTGTCCGTTACTCAAACACTCCTAAAACCTGTTATTTCTGATAAATAGAGTTTTTAATACAAAACTGTGGAAAACTCAGTGGATATGTGGATAAAAGACATGTTTTATGAGTCTTTAACCTTTACATATTCAACAACCTCATCGATTTAAAGCGCGTGATGTTTCTTATGAAACTTCATTTCACGTGAAAACATACTCATAAGAATTTGAAGCGTCTCACCTGACGACATATTTCTCAGGGTCGGGATTTTTCTGCTGAAAAATCCCTCAGTTTCGCGCCGTCGCGCTGCAAAGACCCTTCAAAAATATCGTCAGGGGATACATACGATTGTCTTTGCAGAAGGGCGGCACGAGACAGAGCGATTTAAAGTAGGAAGAACCGACCTGAGAGTTAAGAGTTAGTAGTCAGGGAATATGGGCGGGGGTTTGCTATACTCTCTATCACAAGTGGTTATGGTCATTAATGATTCGAAACGAAAAGAGGTTGGTAAAATTGGTGAAACGATCGCCGCCCAATTTCTAGAAAAGAAAGGTTTCAAAATTTTAGAGCGGAATTATCGAAAACCCTGGGGAGAAATCGACTTAATTGCCCAAAAAGACAATACCGTACGATTTGTCGAGGTAAAAACGCTTTCACGTGAAAACATCGGCGACTTTTCACGTGAAATGTCGGACTATCGGCCTGAGGAGCAGGTTCACGCGTTTAAGCTCAAGAAGATTGCCCGAACTGCCGATATGTATATGGACTCAAACAGAGATAGGCGGGAATACCAAATCGATGTTGTTGGTGTCTTTCTTAATATGCGCCTGCGGACCGCTCACTGTCGACTCTATGAACAGGTCCTGTAACCACGATCTGTATAGGACATTATAAAGGACATAATGTCCGTTATAAGTTGATCGCTTCTTTTCATCCCCATTTCGTCAAGATAATAATGGGCTCTGGGGCTTTGAAATGACATCGCTAACCTTTTCTAAAACTTCGAAATTTCAACGTCCGCTTTTACTAAGACTCTTGTGGAATACCATCGGGGTGCCGAGAATCGAACTCGGTCTACGTGCTCCCAAAGCACGCGTACTACCGGTATACTACACCCCGTCCGACAGATGCTATCACAAAATTCTTGAGGCGTATCCTCCTGAAGGTACCGTTCGTCGTCAAGGGGATTAGTGTGAAATTCTTTATTGGGGCGCATCCCTGGCGACATATTTCTCAGGGTCGGGATTTTTCTGCTGAAAAATCCCTCAGTTTCGCGCCGTCGTGCTGCAAAGACCCTTCAAAATATATCGTCAGGGGATACATACGGCTTTATTGTGATTGCTTCCCGGTTAATATGTTTATGTAAATTTGGATGAGGTCGGGAACAATGTTTGACGTGAAACTCTCGGCTTCATTCCCCAGCATCCCGGAAAGGAACGATGCAAGATCAACACCCGCTTGAGTCTTCAGGTCATTATTTATGTAACTCAGGGTAATACCCCGTAGATCACGTCCCGCAGTGGTTGACGCATCACTCGTCGTGACAATAATGCCAATTAATTTCCCCCACTGATTTATAATGGCTCCCCCCGAAGAACCGCCCTGGGCTTCAACAACTCCACCTATCGAGATGACATCGACTGTATCGGTAGCAAATGTGAGAAGTTGATCAATAGGACTTATGGATGAAACGGGGTAGAGGTTGTTTTCCAAAGCCAGTCCACCAATGAATTCTGCAGGGTAACTCGCTCCGAGAACTTGATCGCCAAGAAATCCTATATCATTTCGGGTATCAAAGGGAATGTAGGGGAAAGATGTCGGTAAGACTGAGTTGGTGAGTGAGCTGTTTATGAGGAGAAGCGCATAGTCATGCTCTCCAGTACCGGTAGGGCGAGAGGTATTTATTTCAGAAGCATGCTCCTCGACCCATACGGGTGGAATATAGAGTACTTCAGCGCCCCAATGAGCCATTGCAGGAGCTCCGGTGCGAATCTGGCATGACAGATTAAAAATAGGGTTTTGAGAAAGGAGAACGTATTGTGCAACATGCGCGTTTGTTAAAATAACGCCGCGTGGATCAATAATAACGCCGCTTCCCGATATGGGACTGAATGAGGCACCCCCGCGCGGCATACAGAGGATATTTACCAGCGCGTTTCGAGCATTTGTATTAACGAAGTCGAATGATTCAGGTGACGTATTGTCGTAGGGATTTACGATACGCGTTGCTTCTCCGACTGAAGAGGTGTTGCTGGAAAGTGTAGGGGAGAAAGCAGGTGGAGTTGTCTGTTTGATTGGACTGTTAGGAGTCAAGGTAGCTGTTGTCGGGGCAGAACTTGTCGCCGAAGGGACTGTCACCACATAATAGTCAGAAGGGTTACCAATGCCGAAGGAGGTCAAAACGGCGGCCGCTTGAGTCGTCGTCGGATTTTGTGCAGTATACGTTAAACGGGAGCTTTGTACCGGTAGATACACGATGATAAAAAACGCGCCTGAAAGAATTCCAAATACACCAGTAGCTACTAAGAAGGAGTAAAGCCTCGAGGGCATGTGAGAACTATAAGGGGAAATGGGCATTCCCTCAAGTTCTCATTAGTTGAAAACTCTGTTAGGATTTGCAGCGAACCCGAGCCCTCCTCCACCAAAGTCACGGAAGGGCGAGGCGGGATTAGTTTAGTGGTAAAACGACAGTTTTCCAAACTGTGGTCGGGAGTTCGATTCTCCCATCCCGCACTCTTTCTGATTGCTATTTAAAAACAAAACAAAAATCCGCTCTGAGCGGATTTTTGTTCGAAAGGAAGATGATGTGCTATTTAACAGCGTCTTTCAAGGTCTTCGATGCGCGGAATCGCGGTACTTTCATTGCCTTAATTTGAATCGATGCGCCAGTGCGCGGATTACGTCCCGTACGACCAGCGCGCGTCTTTGCTTCAAAAATTCCCAAACCTGCGATTGAAACTTCCTCACCATTTCTGAGCTTGTCGGTAATAAAAGCGATAGCCGCTTCAACTGCCCGCTCTCCATCCGCTTTGGTAGACCCAATCGTCGCGGCGATCTTGTCCGCCAAATCCATTTTATTTGCCATAGGTATTTTTCTTATAATAATAAGGTTGAAACGAAACCTAACAACCATTTTGGCGTTGCTTTTGGGCTCTGTCAATCGATTTTAGTCGCACTATCCACACCCCCAAAGTACCTCACCTTAGGGAAAAGTGGGGGAAATATGACGACGTATCATCGAGCGTATTCAATAACCCGGGTCTCCCTTATGACAGAAACCTTAATTTCGCCGGGATATTGCATATCATTTTGAATTTTATCAGCAATATCGCGTGCAACCTTGCGTGCCTCGAGATCCGAAATATCCTCAGGTTTGACGATAACACGAACCTCGCGCCCCGCTGCAATCGCATAACTCTTATCGACACCTTGGATACCGTTTGCTATTGACTCCAGCTCTTCGAGTCGCTTGATGTAGTTTTCTACGCTATCGCGGCGCGCACCTGGCCGGCCGCCCGAAATAGCATCCGCAACCTGCACAATCATGCTTTCAGGAGTCTCGTAGGGATACTCTTCATGGTGCGCTTGCATCGCTTTAATAACTCGCTCATCCACATTGAATTTTTGCAGGATACGCCGACCAATTTCTACGTGAGTCCCTGGAACCTCGTGATCGACTGCCTTACCAATGTCATGAAAGAGTGCTCCTGCGCGCGCGATTGCCGGATCAGCGCCCAACTCTTCGGCGAGCATGCCGGCAAGATGCGCGACTTCGACCGAGTGGTCGAGCACATTCTGTCCATAACTTGTACGGAAATAGAGGCGCCCCAGAATCATAATGAGCTTAGGGTCGAGATCGGGTACACGAGCCTGGTACGCTGCTTCCGCGCCTTTCTTTTTGATTATCGTGTTGATTTCCTGCTCGGCCTTTTGGACAGCCTCTTCAATTTTTGCCGGCTGGATGCGACCGTCAAGAATGAGGTTTTCAAGCGCGATACGAGCGATTTGCCGGCGTATGGGATCGTAGGACGAGAGGGTAATGGTGCCGGGCGTATCGTCAACAATCACATCGACACCGGTCGCGCGTTCAAAGGAGCGGATATTACGGCCTTCTTTGCCGATAATTTTCCCCTTGATTTCGTCGTTCGGAAGCGCAACGGTTGTGGCGAGTACGTCCGAGACGACTGAATTGCCCAGACGATGAACGGCGGTCGTGAGAATTTCATGCGCTCGCTGCTCAAGGCGCGCATCGCCGCTGACTTCCATCTTGCGCATGCGGCTCTCGATGTCATTCTCGTACTGTTTTTCTATCACTTTCAATAACTCTGTCTTTGCTTCATCAGACGTTAGATGTGCTATATGTTCAAGAGTTTCCCGCTGCGTACGCGTTACTGTCTCGGCCTCTTCTCGTGCAGTTTGTAACTCATCATTTTTCTTTGCGAGCGATTCTTGCTCAGCATCAAGATTGACCTGGCGTTTATCGAGCAACTCTTCCTTGCGCACGAGCCGCTCCTCAACGGCTTTGAGTTCGCGTTCGCGCTCTTTGAGCTCCTGACCGAGTTCACGCGCTTTTTCTTCGGCACGCTTCTCACTCTCTTCGGCGATGCGCTTTGCCGCTACTTCTGCATCAAGCATCATTTGCTTGATCTCGAGCTCCATTGAACCCTTCTTGCCGAGGCTGATGATGTAGCGCAAGAAATATCCAAGCGCTACACCTAAAACACCCGCACCAGCGAGAAGCGTGAGTAATAATTTTACTGATATCATACGCGGAATATTCCGCGCGCGAGGGATGCGTTACAAGGGCTTAAAATCTAGCTTTTTTGGACTCTTTGGGGACGCATAGGTGCTCGAACGCGGTAAAATCATATTAATTAGTGGTACCGCCGCAGTATAGCATGAGCTGGCAATTAACCACTAATATTGTATGAGGGGGGGGTAATCGCCAGAGGCTTGCGCTAGCCCAATACCTTATCGACAATCCCGTATTTTACCGATTCTTCGGCTGTCATGAAGAAATCACGGTCAACGTCAGCTTCTATCTTTTTGAGTGACTGTCCGGTTGCATCGGCGAGAATTTTATTGAGGCGTTCGCGCAATTTGAGAATTTGCCGCGCCGTAATCTCAATATCGGCAGCCTGACCCTCAGCACCTCCGTGCGGCTGATGAATCATTACTTCCGCATTTGGTAATATAAACCGCTTACCCTTTTCACCCGCTGCGAGCATCACTGCGGCCATTGAGGCGGCCATACCAACGCACACCGTTGAAACATCGGGTTGTATATGGCGCATGGTGTCGATAATGGCAAGTCCAGAGGTTACCACACCACCGGGGGAGTTGATATAAAGGGATATTTCTTTCTTGGGATCCTCTGACTGCAAGAACAGCATCTGCGCAATCACGAGGTTGGCAACCTCATCATTAATCGGGCCGCCGAGAAAAATAATGCGTTCCCGTAGTAATCGAGAGAAAATATCATAAGCCCGCTCACCAACATTTGTCTTCTCCACAACCATTGGTACGAGCATTTGGGATTTGATTTGAGAAATGTTCATATAACTAGCGTATCAAAAAATACACTTGCAGGCAAATTTCGACGATGTACTGACGAGTACTTGTCACTCACTCCTCACCAATACCTCTTTCTCCTCCCACGTTCTTCATACTTCCTTCCTCATGATGAGAAAGGTGAGCAACTTTCTTGCACCGCTCGTCATGCGCTCTAGTGTTGAGCTCAGCCCTGTCATCGTTATCCTCGCGATCCTTGCGAGATTTCAAATTCTGGGAATTGCGGGAGTATTTCCCGCCACTCCCTGTGCGACACTTGCACGCATGGGGACCAGGCACATTATGATGTATGGAAACTATTTTTATCTCGCACCTCTATCTTTTTCTCATCCCACTTGCGATTATTGAGGGGTCGCTTCTTGCGATTGTTTGTGGAATCCTGGGAAGTCTCGGTGTCCTCAATCCTTTTATCGCCTATAGCATTCTGATTGTCGGCGACCTTTTGCCCGACATTGTGTACTACTGGATCGGTCGCTATGTCGCTACTCAACCAATTGTGCGTCGCTTTGCGACACGCGTACGACTGATTCGTGAAAATTTTCTTTCGCTCGAGCGCCTCTGGCGCGAGAAACCCTTTTTCACTCTCACGACCGCAAAACTCTCGTATGGCATTGCGCCTCCGTTTATCGTGAGCGCGGGTGCCTCAAACATCCCTTTTTATCGGTTTCTTTTCTATTCACTTGTGGTTTCGACGATTTTCTTAGGGACACTCGAATGTATTGGGTATGTCGTCGCAGAAACGTACGGTTTTATTCACATAACAAAGAGCCTGGCGCCGCTCTTTATTGGTCTCTTTGGCTTTTTGTGTCTCGTCGTGCTCATGGGCGCGCTGCGCGCGGCACGAAAACAATTGCGATTTTCAGGAAATATTGAAAGTAATCTCATCGAACACTAACGTGAGCGAACCGGTACCGGCGATGACTTGAAAATGAGGTGGGGCGCTACAATGCCGACGATACTTATTGCAACGAGAAACATGACCAGGATTCAAGAGCTTTTTTCATGAACCGACATCTCACTCTTCTTCATGTTCGTGATCGTGTGCGAGGGAATCCGTATTTCCCTCAAGAAATCGCAATGTCATCTCATTGCGTAGCGCATGTACTACAGACGGGCGCAATTGTTCGCTATCTACCCCAGGGTAGTGTGCAATCGCGTGCTCGAGTTCATGGGTGACGACCTCGGGCGCGGGCTCGATTTTTTCACGGCGTGCAATTTCAGAAAGCAATAATCGCACCTTTACGCGCGTGTCAGCACTGGCTTCCCAATCCTTGCGGAGTGCTTCACGCGTCTTTTTAACCTCGGTGAGATAATGATCGAGACTCATGCCGGCCTGCGCGAGGTCTTCAGAGAGCCGCGCTTCCAAATCGTTAATCTCATATTCGCGCATAACGACGGGGTAGTGGATCGTCGAGTGCTTCACCAGGTCATCGAGGAGGACATTCCGCTTCATTTGCGCCTCACGCATTTCTTTTTCCTTTTGCATATTGGATCGGACAGCCTGTAAGAATTTCTCCGCACTTTCATAACCGACTGATTGTGCGAAGCTCTCATCGAGTGCTGGTAGATCGGCTGTCGGAAATGCCCGGGCTTCTTCTGCAGCCTTCTGCGCATCGATGCCCGACTCCATCTTATCGATACGGACGCGCTCTCGGCGCAAATGCAGGAGTGCCTCTTCGTATTCCGCGTCTGTAACGGCAGGCACCTCCTTTTTCTTGCGATGCTCTTCCGCAATTGCTGTATAGTCCGGAAGTTCAATGGAAGGAGCGAGGCCGGCGCGCGCTTTAAAGGAAAGGCCTTTGCCCGGTAGTGGTGCGTCAATCGTCACCTTCGGCGTTTCAATGATAAAAAGTCCTTCCTTGGCAAAAAGCTCGGGGATTTCTGCCTGAATAGCACGCTCCGCTGCGCGCCGCATAATCGCCTCCTCGCCATACATCTCAACGATTTTCTCACGGGGGACTTTCCCGGGACGAAAGCCATCCATCTTTGTCGTCTTTTGCAACTCATGTACCGCACTCTCGCGGTGTTGGTGCAGCGACTCAGGTGGGATTTCAGCTGCAACCTCCACCTCCCAACGTTCCTCGTCGCGCGTAACGCTTGTCTTTTGAGTATTCCCCTTCGTATTCATCGCGCGAGTGTACCTTGCGGAATCGGTGACGTCCAGACGAAGGGGTTGAGGTGTATTTCTTGAGATCATTATACCAACTCCACAAGCGGAAGCGATACGCATGATATAATGAGAAAGCTCGAAGCCAGCTCTCAGTGTCTGTCTTTCTGAAAGCTGAATGCTGAAAGCCATCTGTCCATGCAATTCCAAGTCCCTCAATTCATTGAAGTGGAGGATAGGATTTTTGGTCCCTTAACATTCCGCCAATTCGTCTATCTCGGTGGCGGAGCAGGTTTTTCGTACATACTCTTTCGCGTACTGCCGCTTTTTGTGGCAGTTCCCTTTATTCTCATTGCGGCAGCTCTTGCGCTTGCGCTCGCGTTTATGAAAATCAATGGCAGGCCGTTCAATCTCGCTCTTGAATACGCTTTTTATTTCATCATTCATTCACGCCTTTACCTATGGAACAACGAGCGCAAGCCGATTACAAAGAGGGCGGCTGTCGCAGTGGCCAAGGGCGCTGAGGTGTACGTGCCCAAACTCTCGGAGAGCCGGTTACATGACCTTGCATGGAGTCTCGACATCAAAGAGCGCATCGCAGCAGGTTCTGCCGACGAAACTGACCGCGCGCGCGCTGATTCGATGCGTCCGATTATTACCGCGCGTGACGCGCTTGTTCGGTAACGTAAATCCAGAACACCGCCATCTCATGATCTATGCCCAAAGAAGCTGCAACACGTCCCAGTAGTAAATCGACACAAGAATTCGTACCGGTCTCCGCGGTACGTGATGGCGTTGTGCTCTTAAAGGACGGGAGCCTTCGCTCTATATTACTTGCTTCTTCGATCAACTTTGCACTCAAGTCTGAAGACGAGCAGACGGCATTCATTGTTCAGTTTCAAAACTTTCTCAATTCGCTCGATTTCTCCTGCCAAATATTTGTACAATCCCGCATGCTCGACATCCGCCCCTATATCGCGACTCTCGAAGGGCAGTATAAAAACCAGCTCGACGACCTTATGCGCGTACAAATTCGGGAATATATTGAATTTATAAAAAGCTTCACGGAAGCTGCCAATATAATGACAAAGAATTTCTTCGTCATCATCCCGTATTCGCCGAGTATTACCACCGCCAAAGAGGGCTTCTCACGACTCATCCCTTTTGGTAACAAGCAAAAAAACAGCGATGATGATGCTAATAAGAATTTCCAGGAGCAAGTTTCTCAACTCGAACAGCGTGTATCCATTGTTCAGCAAGGTTTGGTACGAACGGGCGTGCGCACGGTTCAACTTGGCACAGAAGAGACGATTGAACTCCTCTATAAAATGTTCAATCCTGGCGAGGAAGGCAAGCCAATGCCACTCCAACAATAGTGAACAGTTCTCCGGAGTGAGCCTTCAGAATAGGCTATAATAATGTCATGCACATTTTGCTGAAAGCTGAAAGCTGGAAGCTTGTATGTATTTTATGGCCTTAACAGACTTGCTTCCTTTCGGTAAGAACAATCAGACGGAAAGCCCGAATGTGTTGCCGGTTTTGCCGGAGGAAATTTTCCATACGGGCGTTTTGGACCTGCAGGATGTCATCGCGCCGCATGCGCTCAAGATCAGTCCGCGCGAACTCGATCTCGGCGAGAAGATCGCGCGTACATTTTTTGTTATTTCCTATCCGCGCTTTCTCACGACGGGGTGGTTTGCGCCGATTATCAACATGGACAAGATCATTGATATTTCGATTTTCGTTCACCCCATGGACACCAATGAAATGCTCCGGAAGTTTCAGAAAAAAGTCGCCGAGGTACAAAGCCAGATAGCAACACGCGAAGAAAAGGGCATGGTGCGCGATCCGATGCTCGACACCGCCTACAGCGACCTCGAGCAGCTGCGCGACAACCTACAGCAAGCGCAGGAACGCATATTCGACGTGGGTCTCTATCTTACAATTTACGGCGCGACGCGGGAAGAAATCGACAAGACCGAAACGGAAATCCGCGGCATCCTCGAAAGTCGTCTCGTCTACATCCGTCCCGCGCTCTTCCAGCAGGAACAAGGCTTTCGCTCGGTCTTGCCACTCTGTACCGACGAGCTCGACGTTCATACAAAGCTCAATTCCGCGCCGCTCTCATCGATTTTTCCCTTCATCTCCTTCGATCTCACCTCAGATCGCGGCATTCTCTATGGCATTAATCGCCACAATTCATCGCTCATCCTCTTCGACCGCTTCTCACTGGAGAACTACAACTCCGTCACGTTTGCAAAATCCGGCGCCGGGAAATCCTACATGACAAAGCTTGAAATTTTACGCAGCCTAATGTTTGACACGGAAGTCATCGTTATCGACCCTGAACGTGAATATGAATACCTTGCGGAAACCGTGGGCGGCCGCTATTTCAACATTTCGCTCTCCTCGGAGCACCACATCAATCCGTTTGATCTCCCGATTCCTCGCGAAGATGAGAACCCTTCCGACATCTTGCGCAACAACATCATTACCCTTGTCGGCCTCTTCCGCATCATGCTCGGTGGACTCACGCCTGAGGAAGACGCGATCATCGACCGCGCCATTACAGAAACATACGCGCTCAAAGACATCACTGCCGAAGCTAATTTCGCGCTCGTCGAGCCACCGCTCCTTTCCGACTTTGAACTCGTGCTCTCTGGTATGGAGGGGAGTGAGTCGCTCGTTCAGCGGCTCAGTAAGTACACGAAGGGTACGTGGGCGGGGTTCATGAATCGTCCCACCAATGTCGATATGAACAAAAAGCTCGTCGTCTTCTCTGTGCGCGATATGGAAGACGATCTTAAGCCGGTCGCGATGTACATTATTACGCACCATATTTGGAACGCCGTGCGCAAAGAGCTCAGGAAACGCCTCCTAGTGATCGACGAGGCTTGGTGGATGATGCGCTCTGAAGATACTGCTTCGTTTCTCTTCGGTATCGCGAAGCGCGGTCGTAAATACTATCTGGGGATCTCCACGATTACCCAGGACGTTTCCGACTTCCTCAATTCGCCGTACGGTATCCCAATGATCACTAACTCATCTATCCAATTGCTGCTGCGCCAATCGCCAACGTCTGTTGACCTCGTACAATCCACCTTTAAGCTCTCCGATGAAGAGAAATATCTCTTGCTTGAATCCGACGTAGGGGAGGGAATTTTCTTCGCGGGCTTGAAGCACGTCGCACTCAAAGTTATCGCATCGTATACCGAAGACCAAATCATCACCTCCGATCCGTCCCAGATCTTGGCAATCAAAAAAGCGAAGCAGGAACTTGAGGCCACACAGAGTGCGCCATTTGAAGAGGGGATTCGTGCAACAACGCCCGCACCTCAAAACGCACCCTCACCCTTACCTTCGCAGCCAGCAGCGCCCGGCGCCGACACAGCACCAGCAGTCGCGGTTCTCGCGAGTAATGCCCTGAAAGAAGTATGAAACGCGCCACCCCTCTCATTGTTTTCATCATATTTTTCTCTCCCTTGACTACGTTTGCGCAATCCTCCTCGGGGGATCTCAGCGGCAGCTCGCTGTTTATCGTACTATCTCCCCAATCCCCGGCTCCCGGTGAAGTGGTTAACCTCACCGTCGAAAGTCCGCTTGAAGATCTCTCGCAGAGCGATATCACCTGGTACAACAACGGATCAGTTATAGGAGAAGGGCAAGGACAGGTAACCCAAACCATCGTGGCACCCGAAGGCGGTCAGAGCGCAACCATATCCGTGTCGGTTCAAAATGCTTCTGGCGCACCGGAGACTGCTCAGACTTCAATCGCCCCCGCCAACGTAGACCTCCTCGTTGATTCGGATTCCTATGCGCCACCATTTTATAAGGGAAGAATACTGCCGGGCGCGGAATCAAATATACATGCAGAGGCAATTACTCACTTTATCCGTGCTGATGGTTCGGTTATTCCACCAACGCAGATCAACTACACCTGGAAACAGGATGGCAGTGTTATCGGCTCGCGTTCGGGTGTGGGGAAATCATCGATTACGCTTCCCGCTGCGCTTCTTTTTGGTTCAACGCAAATCGAAGTTGATGCGGCTTCGACTGACGGCACACTATCCGGAAGTGCATCGGTTAGCATTCCCACGAACAACCCGACACTTGTTCTCTACGAAAATAACCCCGTTTATGGTTTTACGTTCTATCGCCCTATCCACAACACAGATGCGATCCCCGATCTCGAAATGACCTTCGCCGCAGTACCCTATTTTACAACCATATCAAACCCCAATGATCCGACGTTGGACTATTCATGGACCGTAAATGGCTCGTCGATTTCAGGAAGTAAAAGTGATCCGAGCGAACTCACTATAAATGCGCAGAATTCGAGCGGACAAGCGACTATTGGCCTTGAACTCTATGATTCTCAAAACGCTTTTACGCATGCGACGGGATCGTGGACTGTTACACTAGATGCAGCGCACGCAAACGCGTTCGAAAGCGCGCCGTCTGCCTCGCAAAATCCATTCACAAACACCAATCAATAACGTACCTAGCTCCATGAAACCCCCAAGAATCTCACCACTCAGCATCAGAATCGGTACCGCCATTTTTATCGTTTCCATACTGGGAGCACTCCTCGGGTGGTACGTATATCTGCGGCAACAACAAGGTGCAATCCAGGCGACGACGATCGAGAGTGGTCTCAATGCGCCCGCGCCCTCGTTCACCGGAAGCTCGGGAAGTACGCCGACAAACCAAGCTCAGGCAAATACCGGCGCTGCATTTGCAGGAAATGCAACGTCTTCCGCAGTGCTCTGGGAAGTCGACGCCTCACCGGTTGCCGGAATGGGATTTGTCGATACGGCAACGGAAGAATACCTCTACTACGTAGAGCGTGGCAATGGATACGTTTTTAGCGCACATCCTTCCACGCAAACGTCCGTTCGACTTACCAACACCCTGCTTCCGAAAATCTACGAGGCGTTTTTCGCCAACGACGGCAGCGTGATTGAGCGTTCGATCGATAAAAATGGCAATCTTACCACATTTCTCGGTACTGTGTCGGCTTCCAGTTCCGTAACTACTTCGGCAACAACGACCCCACTTATGCAACTGAGCGGCGTGTATCTGCAAACCGGTATCGAGCACATCGCACTCAACCCTGTCTCCAAAGCGATCTTTTATCTCGCGCCAAACAAGAGCGGCGGCGTTGACGGTATTACGGAACAGTGGAGTGGGACCGGAAAAACAACGATTTTCTCATCGAATATCCGCAGCTGGCTTCCGTACTTTTTGAGCGACGGCACGACAATACTTTTAGAGAGTCCTGCGGATGGTATGCCCGGATATGCATATAGCGTGAGTGCGAGTGGTGCCCTGACGCCGCTTGTGCGCAATGTGAACGGCCTCACCATCCTGCCCAAACCATCTTCATCACTCCTCGTGTATGGATCGTCTTCCGGAAACACTCTGAGTCTCTATGGTGCAACAACGAGCAGTGCGACGCTATTGCCTGTCGCAACCGTTGCCGACAAATGCGTTTGGCTGCCGGGGAAAAGCGAGATCGTATATTGCGCAGTGCCTAACTTCACCCCGGCGAACGACTTTCTCGATAATTGGTATAAAGGTCTCGCGGACAGCTCTGACGACTGGTGGAAAATCGATCTACTCACCGGTACGAGTGTGCGGATCTATTCACCGAGCGCCGACAACTATTCATTTGATGTTGAAAACCCCATGATCGACCCTAGCGGAAATTACATCTCCTTCATCAACGCACCTGACCAATCATTATGGGTCTTGCGTGTGACACAATAAATATGATGACGACAACAAGAATATGTATCGTTGCCTGCGCAGCACTCGCGTTTGCATTGCCGTGCACGTCCTTTGCACAAACCGGACAGAGCGCCGCCTCCGTTGATCTCAACACCCCGGGTGGAGCTTTGTACGGTGGTAACCCATCTGCAGCACCCGCGTTTGTTCCGCTTGCAAATTATGATAAATCGCCATCATTTAAGCAGGCATTCAACGAACAGGGTGGTTTGGCTGCGTATTTAACCGACGTGTTTAACATCGTCCTCAGCGTCGGCGGTATCCTTGCCGTACTATACATTGCATATGCGGGCTATCTGTATATGGGAAGCGCCGATATGTGGAGTAATGTGCAGCATGCGCGAGAAGTCCTCAGTAACGCGATTATTGGCCTTTTGCTCCTCTTTGCGATTTATCTCATTCTCAACCAGATCGACCCGCAACTTCTCAATCTCGGTGTTTTGGCACCCGCAGCGCCGACAACACCGATATCAGATTCGACAAATACCGCGAGCCCCCAACAAACAAATCCTCTGTTCGGTAATATAAACGGTGTCGCGAATATTCAGAAAGATACTGAAACGGGGAAGTGCTATATAGTAGACATCAACAGCGGCGCACTCGACCCTACTGCTTGTCCGTAACTATCCTGCCGAATATTTGATCACCACGCGGCGATTGCGGCCTTCGCCCTGCGATTCTGTTTTGACGTTCGGCGCATCCTGGAGCGTCGTGTGAATGATAAGGCGCTCATAGGACGACATGGGAGTAAGTTCGACATCGTATTGAAAGGAGCGAGCGCGTTCAGCCATCATAATCGCTTTTGTCTGCAAATCTTTTATGTGTTTGATGCGTTGCCCGTTTATATCTATGAGAAACATGGTTCGCCCTTCTTCTGAATCAGCGTCAGATGTCTTTCCGCCCGCTTGTTTTTCTACAATCTTTTTTACCAGATGATCGAGCGCGTGTACCAGGTCGGGGTTATTCCCCAAAACGCGATCGTCACCCACATCAATAGTGAAGATCACTTGTCCCGCAAGCTCGGAACGCTCAATGCCTGAGTGGGGGAGACCAAGTGCTTGAAGTAGGTCTTTGAGAGTAGTTTCAACCGACGGTTCCATGCGGGGCACTATACATCATATAGCTTTCAGCTTCCAGTATGAGCAGATTCACAGTCGTTTTGTAAACGGAAAACTGTCAGGCGTTGAAACGGCGGCCAGCAATGTATTCTTGCACAATCATAAAGGTATTGCTTGTTGCCCAATAGAGCGGCGCAGCCGCAACGACGGTAAAGCCAATAACGCCGATCACTAATGGGAGAACGAAGCGGGCCTGAATATCAAGACTCTTGGCCATATCATCGGAAAACGACGCCTCGGTTGCCGTTTTTACGCCTCGCGGCCCCATCGAGAGCCGTGTGTAGGCAAATTGCGTGGCGGCGGCAAGAAAGGCAAGCACAAAGCTGTGCCCCGCCATATTTTGGATACCCAGAAACATCATATTAACCTCGGTCGGCATCGAAACAAACGAATAGAGGCGCGCAGCATCGATCGTGGGCAACCCGCCACGGGAAAAGACCCAGTAGAGACCAATGAGAACGGGGAATTGGATGAGGAGGAGCAGAA
>Ga0335069_10003503_pt1 | contig 23672 bp, 24 predicted proteins | sample Lox_Sample_11_FD_206714 | JGI IMG/M metagenome (GOLD analysis project Ga0335069, IMG submission 206714) | Soil microbial communities from Loxahatchee National Wildlife Refuge, Florida, United States - Lox_Sample_1.1 | ecosystem: Environmental > Terrestrial > Soil > Wetlands | place: USA... | reverse complement strand
CACGTGTTCCGGGACGCCAGGATCGTGGTGCTGCCGCGCACCGGCCACGTCGCGCAGATGGAGCGCCCCGGCCTGGTGGCGGCCGAAATCGGCATCCTGCTGGCGTCCGCCGGCGCTGCTGCCGGCACTGGCGCCGGCCGGGGCGCGGAGGCTGAGCAAGCGCGGGAATTCCCGCTCGCTCCCGCCGGTTGACGGTGGCACGGGCGGGGGAAGTAACACCCGGTCCGTTAGGTACAAGGTCTTCAAAAAGCACCTGGAGAGCACAGTGTCGCTGCCGCCGCTGGTCGAGCCCGCCGCCGAGCTGACGGTCGATGAGGTCAGGCGCTACTCGCGCCACCTGATCATCCCCGACGTCGGGATGACCGGGCAGAAACGGCTCAAGAACGCCAAGGTCCTGGTCGTCGGGGCCGGCGGCCTCGGCTCGCCCGCGCTGCTGTACCTGGCCGCGGCCGGCGTCGGCACGCTCGGCATCATCGACTTCGACGTGGTGGACGAGTCGAACCTGCAGCGCCAGGTCATCCATGGGCAGTCCGACGTGGGCCGGCCCAAGGCCGAGTCGGCGCGGAACAGCATCGCCGAGATCAACCCGTACGTGGACGTGGTGATCCACGAGACGCGGCTCGACTCCGACAACGCCATGGAGATCTTCGCCCGGTACGACCTGATCGTGGACGGCACCGACAACTTCGCCACCAGGTACCTGGTCAACGACGCGTGCGTGCTGCTCGGCAAGCCGTACGTGTGGGGCTCGATCTACCGCTTCGACGGGCAGGCCAGCGTGTTCTGGGCCGAACACGGCCCGTGTTACCGCTGCCTGTACCCCGAGCCTCCGCCGCCCGGGATGGTGCCGTCCTGCGCCGAGGGCGGCGTGCTCGGCGTGCTCTGCGCCTCCATCGGGTCGATCCAGGTCAACGAGGCCATCAAGCTCATCGCCGGGATCGGCGAGCCGCTGGCCGGGCGGCTGATGATCTACGACGCGCTGGAGATGACCTACCGCACGGTCCGGGTGCAGAAGGACCCGGAGTGCGCGGTCTGCGGCAAGAACCCGACGATCACCGAGTTGATCGACTACGAGGAGTTCTGCGGCACGGTGTCGCAGGAGGCCGCCGAGGCGGCCCAGGGCTCGACGATCAGCGCCAAGGACCTCGCGGCCATGCTGGACGCGGGCGACAACATCTTCCTGGTCGACGTCCGCGAGCCGAACGAGTACGAGATCGTCTCCATCCCGGGCGCCACGCTGATCCCCAAGGGCGCGTTCCTGTCCGGGGTCGCGCTGGAGAAGCTGCCGCAGGACAAGCGGATCGTGCTGCACTGCAAGAGCGGCGCCCGCTCGGCCGAGGCGCTGGCGATCGTCAAGAACGCCGGCTTCTCCGACGCGGTGCACGTCGGCGGGGGCGTGCTGGCCTGGGTCAGCCAGGTCGACCCGTCCCTCCCGTCGTACTGACCCGCCCGCCGTACTGGCCCCACCTCCGCCGCACCTCGTCTCATTGAGGCCGAACGGGCCGGGTTCCAGCCCCGGCCCAGGCCCTTCGCCCCGCCGGGAGGCCGCCCATGAAGGGTGATCGCGTCGAGATCGTGATCGACTCGGGTGAGGGAACCCGGACCTACGAGATCACCGCCACCCGGGCGGGCCGCCGCGTCGAGATCGCCAACCGGCGCGGCGTGGTCGAGGTCAGCGAGGTGACCAGGACCGGGACGGCGGTCCGGACCGCGCGGTTCATGGCCAGCCGGGTGGTCGCCCTGGTGGAGCATCCCGCCGACACCTCCGGCGCCGGATAGGGCGCTAGCATGCCCGGGTGGATCTTCTCCGCCCGGTGGTGCGGCCCTACCCGTGGGGCACGAGAACGGCGATCGCGGAACTGCAGGGGCGCCCCGTCCCGGCGCCCGGCCCGGAGGCCGAGCTGTGGATGGGCGCGCACCCCTCCGCCCCGTCAGCTGTCCACCGCTCCCCGACCCCCCCGGTCACGCTGGACGCGGTGATCACAGCCGACCCGGAGCGTGAGCTCGGGCCGGAGTGCGCGGCGAGGTTCGGCGGCAGGCTGCCGTTCCTGCTCAAGGTGCTGTCGGCCGAGCATGCCCTGTCGATCCAGGTGCACCCCTCGCGCGCCCAGGCGCAGGCGGGCTTCGCCGCCGAGAACGCCCGCGGGCTGGCGCCCGGCGACCCGGCCCGGAACTACGTGGACGACTGGCCCAAACCCGAGCTGCTCTACGCCCTGACCCCGTTCGAGGTGGCGGCCGGCCTGCGCACCCCGGACGACGCGGCGGCCCTGCTGCGCGCCCTGGCGGTCGGCGAACTCGGCTCCCTGGCCGACGGGCTCACCGGCCGCCGTGCCGGTCTCCGGGCCGCGCTCGCGTCGGTGCTCGAATGGCCCGAGCCCGGGCTGCTGGCCGCCTCGGTGGTGGCCTCCTGCCAGCGGCTGGCGGATGCGGGCGGGCGCTACGCGGACGCCTGCGCGGCGGCGGTCCGGGTCGCCGCCGACCACCCGGGCGACGTCGGCGTGGTCGCGCTGCTGCTGATGCGGCACGTGGTGCTGCGGCCGGGCCAGGCGGTGTTCATGCCGGCCGGCGGGCTGCACGCCTACCTGCGCGGCACCGGGATCGAGCTGCTCGCCAACTCCGACAACGTGGTCCGCTCCGGCCTTACCGGCAAGCACATCGACGTGCCCGAGCTGCTGAAGCTCGTGGACCCTTCGGTCGCCGTGCCGGTCCTGGCGCCCCGGATACTGCCCGACGGGATCGCCTGGTTCGACACCCCGGCCCCCGAGTTCCGCCTCTACGCGCTCAACCTCACCGGCCCCGTCCTCGCCCTGCCCGGCACCGGCCCCCGCATCCTGCTCTGCCTGGACGGCGCCTGCACCCTCCGCCCCGCCCCCGCCAGCCCTGTCTCCGCCAGCCCTGTCTCTGGCAGCACGATCGACCTCACCCGTGGCGACTCCTGCTTCATCCCCTTCGCCGACGGCCTCGTGCACGCCACCGGCCACGCCCGCCTGGTCCTCGCCACCCCCGGCCCCCCGCCTGCCTTATGGCCACACGCTCCGCGCGCCCCCTCCAGCCCTAGCCCCAGCCCGGCGAGCCCTCCGCCCCGAGGGGCGCTTTCATGATCCTGGCCAGTTGTGGCCAAATATCGGCCATTTCTGGCCACGATCATGGAATCCCTGCCTCGATCCCGGCGGAATCACGCTTGGGCGGGAGAGGCGGGCGAGCTAAAATAGGTGAGTCTCTGCTGCCGGCGGTTGGAGAGGGCGTTGAGGTCCTGAGGTCAGCGATACCGCGCTTGTGCGCGTGACCTCCCCACGAGCCCACGCGGCGTGGTGTCGCCACACGTAACGGAAATCCTTCCTACGTGCTGGGAGCCGCGCCCCATGACCGCCGCCATCGTCTGTTCAGATCTCAGTTTCAGCTGGCCCGACGGAGCCTCGGTGCTCTGCCGCCTGAACGCAACGTTCGGGCCGGCCCGTACCGGGCTGATCGGGGTCAACGGCTCGGGGAAGTCGACCCTGCTCAGGCTGATCGCCGGGGAACTGCGCCCCGGCGATGGCACCATCCGCGCCCGCGGCGGGGTTGGCTACCTGCCGCAGGCCATCACCCTCGGCACCCGCCGCAGCGTCAGCGACCTGCTCGGCATCACCGCGGCCAGGAACGCGCTGAACGCCATCGAGGCGGGCGAGACTGGTGAGGACGCCTTTGCGGCGGTCGGGGACGACTGGGACGTCGAGGAGCGCGCCCGGGCCTGGCTGGACCGCCTGGGCCTGGGCCGGCTCGGCCTCGGCGACCGGGTGGAACGGCTGTCCGGCGGTGAGACCATCATGGTCGCGCTGGCCGCGCTGTTCCTGCGGCGGCCGGACATCATGCTGCTCGACGAGCCGACCAACAACCTCGACCTGGACGCGCGCAAGCGGCTGTACGACGCGGTTTCCTCGTGGACCGGGGTGATGGTCATCGTCAGCCACGACCGCGAGCTGCTCGGGCGGGTCGATCAGATCGCCGACCTGTCCGGCGGGGAGGTCCGCATGTACGGCGGCAACCTGGACGCCTACGAGGAGCTGCTCGCGGCCGAGCAGGCGGCGGCGGAACGCGCGGTCACCGCGGCCGCCGCGGACGTCCGCCGGGAACGGCGCGACTTCGCCGACGCGCAGGTCAAGCAGGCCCGGCGCGATCGCCAGGGCCGCAAGCTGGCCGCCTCGGGCAGCATCCCCAGGATCGTCGCGCACGCGCGCAAGCGCGCCGCCCAGGAGACGGCGGGCCGGTCCAGGGAGCTGCACGCCGAGCGCCTCCAGGCGGCCCGCGACCGGCTGGACGAGGCAGAGCAGGCGGTCCGGGACGACGCGGAGATCCGGGTCGAGCTGCCCGGCACGGCCGTCCCGGCCGGCCGGACCGTGCTGACCGTGACCGGCCTGGCCGGCGCGCACTGGCACCCCGCGGCTCCCGCCCTCGAGGCCGCTTCCGCCCTCCAGGCCGCTTCCGCCCCCGATGGGACTCAGGCAGCCACGGGCGTCCTCGCCGAGCTCATCGTCCGCGGCCCGGAGCGAATCGCCCTCACCGGCCCGAACGGCGCGGGCAAGACCACCCTGCTCCGCGCCATCGCCGGCCTGGCGGCGCCCCCCGGCGTCCACGTCCGGCTGGGAGCGGTGACCGGCTACCTGCCGCAGCGGCTCGACATCCTCGACGACTCGCTGACCGTGGTCGACAACGTGCGGGCGGCGGCTCCGGCCGCGTCGGTCAACGAGGTCCGGGCCAGCCTGGCCCGGTTCCTGTTCCGCGGCGAGCGGGCCGACCGGCTGGCCAGCACGCTGTCCGGCGGCGAGCGGTTCCGCGCGGTCCTCGCGGCCCTGCTGCTCGCGCAGCCCGCGCCGCAGCTGCTGCTGCTCGACGAGCCGACCAACAACCTGGACATGGCGTCGGCCCGGCAGCTGACCCAGGCGCTCGGGGGTTATCGCGGCGCGCTCCTGGTGGCCGGCCACGACGTGCCGTTCCTGCGTTCGGCCGGGATCATCCGATGGCTCCGCCTCGACCGGGAGGCCGGCCTGACCGCCATCGGCCCCCAGTGATCGAGCACCGCGACTCCTCCGGTTGGCCGGGGCGCGCGGAGTCCGCTAGACTGCGTGAGCGCACCCGGCTTCCGGGTGCCATTGGGGTATGGGGTAATTGGCAGCCCGACAGGTTCTGGCCCTGTTAGTCTAGGTTCGAGTCCTGGTACCCCAGCAGGTCAGCAGCCAGCGCGGACGTTGAGCACGTCCGCGCTCGTTTCTGCCGGGAGGGTTCCGGTTGGCCTGACCGGTGGCGAGGCGGTAGTCTGTACCGCGCTGGCCACGCCAGTATCACGCACGGCCCCGTCGTCTAGAGGCCTAGGACGCCGCCCTCTCAAGGCGGTAACGCCGGTTCGAATCCGGTCGGGGCTACTGTTCTTCCGCACCCGGATCCACGCTGACCCGGCCGCGCCGGCTGATCACCATCATGGGGACCTAACGAGCCCGGTGCGTGCCTCAAGGACGGTCACGTGTCGATGTTCGGGTTGCCGGCCGGCAGGGGTACCAGGTGTGCCGGCGGCTGCGGGATCGCGATCTCGGAGTGGACGGCCAGATCGGGCCCGACGTGGACCAGCTCGCCGGGGGCGAGCATGCGCCAGCCGTTCTCCCCGTCGAGTTCCTCGGAGGCGATGACCACCGAGGCCACCTCGCCCAGCGCGGGTACGTGCATCGATGACGTCGTGCTGCGGACGTGCAGGCCCGGCTGGCCGGGCCCGGGTCCGGCCGGGCGCTCCAGGATGTGCAGGGCGTGCTGGCTCGGGTAGCGCAGCGCCCACAGCTCACCCGGCGCCGCGACGATCGTGTTCAGCGACGAGACCGGCAGGTGCCCGGCGATCCAGCTGGCCGCGGCGGTGATCCCGGCCCCGACGTCGCCGCCGTGCGCGTCGGTCTGCCTGGTGATCAGCGCGAAGTACCGCTCGGAGTCGGTCTCGCCGAGCACCAGGCGAGCGTAGGAGCCGAGCTCCTCATCCAGCTGGGCGGGCTCTCCCACGCCGCCGTTGTGCGCCATCACGCGGCCGTCCATGACGAACGGGTGGGTGTTATGCACGGTCCGCCCGCCTGCCGTCGCCCACCGGACGTGCGCCACGAAGGTCGAGGACTCGGCCTGCCTGGCCTCGCGGATGAACTCCTGGTCGCTGAACGCCGGCTCGGGCTGCTTGTCCACGACGGGCTGGCCGGCCGGATCGAAGAAGCCGATGCCGGATCCGTCGGCGTTGCGGTGGCTCTGCGCCTCCAGTGAGTCGGGCGCGTCCAGCAGCCAGAATGTCGCCGCGACCCGGGCCGGGCCCGCGGTCAGCCCGAACAAGCGGCACATGGCATCCCTCCGGTCCCTCACCCGCCAGCCGGGTGATCGGCCCGGCTGACCGGCCGGGCCAGCGCTTTCAGCAGTGCCCTCATCCAGGGGCCCAGGTCAGCCGGGGTCCGGGCCGAGATGAGGTTACCGTCGACCACGGTGGCCTGGTCCACCCAGTCGGTGCCCGCGTTGACCATGTCGTCGCGGATGGCGCCGACGCTGGTGGCCCGGCGGCCCTTGAGGATCCTGGCCGAGATCGGCACCCAGCCCGCGTGGCAGATGAACGCGATCGGCTTCTTCGCCTCGTCGAAGGCGCGCACCAGGTCCAGCACGGCCTCCGAGCGCCGCAGCTTGTCGGGCGCGTAGCCGCCCGGGATGACCAGGGCGTCGAAGTCGCCTTCGGCCACCCGGTCCACGGTGGTGTCCACGGGCACCGGCCCGTGGCCCTTCTTGCCCCGCACCGGGTGGTCGTCCAGCCCGGCCACGGTCACCTGGATGTCCTCCTCGGCCAGCCGGTACAGCGGGTACAGCAACTCCATGTCCTCGAAGTCGTCGGCCGCCAGCAGAAGGACCTTGCGCCGTGCGAGTGCCATGAAACCGACCATACCCGCTTACCGGGCCGTGCCCTCCGGTCAGGCCCCCGTTGGCCGCGCACGCACTGAACACCCCGTCCGGGCACGATATGCGGCTGGACCGCGTTTACCGGGTAGACCTAAGGACACCCCCGATCCGGGGTCCAGCGTCACTGACCGCCCCGGCCTCGGCACGGCAGACTGGCAGGGACGTTCAGGAGGCGTCCGATGGCCGTTCTCATTCCCGCCCGGCGCAGCAGGCCGCGCCTGGGCCTGCGGGCCGGCCTGCTGGCCGCCGCGCGCGGGCTGGCGTTCGCCGGGCTCATGCTGGCCGGACTCGGGCTGCTGGCGGTGATCCTGGTCGCGTGGGTGCTGGCCGTGGCCAGTGCCGCGATCATCACGCTCGGCCTGGTGCTGTTCATCGGGCCGGTGCTGGCCTGCCCGACGCGATCCGGGCGCTGGCGCTGGACGCCCCCGTACGGATCTACCTGGCCAGCGACCTGGAGGGCCGCCCGCCGGCCCCGGTCGAGTCGGCCGCCTACTTCGCGGTCAGCGAGCTGCTGGCCAACGTGTCCAAGCACGCCGAGGCCCGGCAGACCTGGGTCGACATCCGGTACACCGACGGGATGCTGCGGATCGGCGTCACCGACAACGGCCACGGCGGCGCCGACCCGGCGCGGGGCACCGGGCTGCGCGGGATCGAGCGGCGGCTGGCCGCGTTCGACGGCGTGCTCGCCATCGGCAGCCCGCCGGGCGGCCCGACCGCGGTCACCATGGAGATCCCGTGCGCGTTGTCATCGCCGAAGACCTCTTCCTGCTGAGGGACGGCCTGACGGGGACGGCACCCTGGCCACGCTGAGCCCGCGCGAACGCGAGGTGCTCGCCCTGATGGCCGAGGGCCGGTCCAACGCCGCCATCGCCCAGCGGCTCGTGATCACCGAACGCGCCGTGGCCAAGCACACCGCCTCCATCTTCCTCAAGCTGGACCTGCAGCCCTCCGAGGACGACAACCGGCGGGTGCTCGCCGTCCTCGCCTACCTGGGCGGCTAGCCCGGCACACGCGGCCGGCGCCCGGCCTGCCCGATGACGCCGTTCCCGTTTACGCGCTACTGACCCATCAGCTGCCGATTTCCGCCCGTTCGATAGCCAGGCTGGCCACCGAGCCGCCCGATCAGCGGCAGGGACTCAGCGGTAGACGAGCGTCCCGTCGTCGAGGTCCGCCTTGGGCAGGACCTCGCGCTCCTGCTCGTGCTCCAGCATGTGGGTCCACGGCTCGCGATCGCCCTGCTTGAACAGGATGTGCTGCGAGCGCATGACGTAGCCGGAGTTGAAGTTCTCCGGATCGGAGAACGGCCGTAGCTGCATGTCCGCGTCCTCGGGGCGCAGGGTGGGGACCACCATCGTGGCGCCTTTGGCCTGCATGGTGGCCAGCAGGCGGCCCACCAGGTCGCTGACCAGGTCCACCCGCAGGGTCCAGCTGTGCCGGAAGTAGCCGAACACGTAGGCCATGTTCGGCACGCCGTTGATCATGACGCCGCGCCAGGTGACGCGTTCGGTGAAGTCGACCGGTTCGCCGTCGACGGTGAACGCGACGTCACCGAGGACCGACATGTTGAAGCCGGTGGCGGTGACGACGATGTCGGCCGGGATCTCCTCACCGGAGCTGACCTTTATCCCGTGCTCGGTGAACGTATCGATGGTGTCGGTGACGATCGAGGCCTTCCCCTCGCGCAGGGCCGCGAACAGATCGCCGTCCGGGACGATGGCGATGCGCTGCTGCCACGGCCGGTAGCGCGGGATGAGGTGCCTGTCGACGTCGAAGCCCTCGGGCAGCAGCGGGCGAATGGACTCGATGAGGAACGCGTGCAGCTCGTCGGGCGCTTCGAACGACGTCCGGGCCAGCCAGTGGTACTGCGACATGTACTGGCGGCGCATGATCTCGTGCATCCACTCATCGGGGAGATCCAGCGGGGCCAGCATCACGGCGAGCTCGTGTGTCGCGGGCGGGGCGAAGTAGTAGGTCGGGGACCGCTGCAGCATCGTCACGTGCCCCGCCCTCTCGGCTATCGCGGGGATCAGCGTCGCGGCCGTGGCGCCGGAGCCGATCACGACGACGCGCTTGCCCGCCAGGTCGAGGTCCTCGGGCCACTGCTGGGGATGGATGACCACGCCCTGGAAGCGGTCCATGCCTTCCCACCGGGGCCGGTACGGCTTGGCGTGGTTGTAGTAGCCCTGGCACATCCACAGGAAGCCGGTGGTGAACCGCAGCCGCTGCCCGGTGTCGCCCCGGGTGACCTCGACGGTCCACCGGCGGTCCCCGGTGGACCAGCTGGCCGCGGTGACCCGGTGCCGGTAGCGGATGTACCGGTCGAGGCCGTACTCGTCAATGACCTCGTCGAGGTATTCGAGGATCGCCTCGCCCGCCGCGATCGACGGGCCGCGCCACGGCTTGAACCGGTAGCCGTAGGTGAACAGGTCGCTGTCCGAGCGCACGCCCGGATACCGATGGGTCCACCAGGTTCCGCCCCGGTTGTCCTGGGCGTCCAGGATGACGAAGGTCCGGTCGGGGAACTGGTCCCGCAGGTGGTACGCGGCGCCGATGCCGGAGATCCCGGCGCCGACGATGAGGACGTCGACGTGACCGGCGTCCTGGATCTCCTCGGTTCCCTGGGCGGGAGCGATGGCGGGTGCAGTCGTCATGGCTGGACCTCCGGGACGCGTGCCCTGACGCCAGCAATTCTAGCTCCGGCCTTTTCGGGGGGATTCGGCCGATCTCGCGGCGGAGCCGGATTGATCCTCTGGGGCTTCCGGGATGCATAACCCCGCCGAGGCTGGGCAGGTAAGGGCCATCTGGATAGGAGGGGGCGTCAGATGACCACGGATCCGCAGCCCGCGTCCGGAGCCGCTCCCTCGCCGCCGACGGCGACCAGCGCCGAGGCGCCGCCATCGCCGCCGGGCCCGGGGTCCGGCGGCCCGGTCGCCCCGCAGCCGTCCGGGCCAGAACAGGCCGCCCCGCCGGCCGCCCCGCCACCCCAGCACAAGATCAAGCGCACCAGGATCAGCGGGCTCTGGGTGGCGGTGGGGTTCTTCGCCGTCATCCTGCTGCTCCTGCTGATCTTCATCCTGCAGAACGGTCAGAAGGTCGACATCTCGTACATGGGCGCGCATGGCCATCTGCCGCTCGGCGTGGCCCTGCTCTTCGCGGCCGTCTGCGGCGTGATCCTGGTCGTGCTGGCCGGGACGGCGCGGATCAGCCAGCTGCGGGCCACGGCCCGCAAGCACCGGCGCGCCGACGCCAAGCGCACCAGGGCCGCCGGCGGATCGTCCTAAGGATCTCGCCCGCGGCAGGGCCTGCGCGATGCGGCGCGCGGCCTCGTGCAGCTGGTCCGGGGTGTGCACGGCGTACCCGAGCAAGATCCCGGGCACCCCGGGCCGCCGACGGTGCCAGGACAGCGGGTGGACGAGCACCCCGGCCCGCAGGATCGCCTCCGCCAGGTCCGTGTCCGGGCCCGCCAGCCCGGGGAACGTGACGAGCAGGTGAAGCCCGGCCGCGACGCCCTGCACGCGGCCCTCGGGCAGGTACGAGCGCAGCGCGCGAAGCAGCGCGTCGCGCCGGCTCCGCTGCCGCTTGCGGACCAGCCGGATGTGCTGTTCCAGCTCGCCGCTCGCGATCAGCCGGGCCAGCACCAGCTGCGGCAGCGCCGGGCTGCCCAGGTCGCTGGCGTGCTTGGCCTCGACCAGGTCAGCGTGCAGCCGGCTGGGCGGGACCAGCCAGCCCAGGCGCATGCCCGGGGCCAGCGTCTTGGACGTGCTGCCCGCGTAGGCGACCAGGCCTGGCGCCGAGGCCTGCAGCGCCGGCACCGGAGTCCGGTCGTAGCGGTACTCCGCGTCGTAGTCGTCCTCGATGACCAGGGCACCGGCCGCGGCGGCCCAGTCCAGCAGGTCGCGGCGCCGCTGCGGGGCCAGCACCACCCCGGTGGGGAACTGGTGCGCGGGCGTGAGCAGCGCCGCTCCCGCCTCGCCGCGCGCCAGGTCATCGACCCGCAGCCCGTACTCGTCCACCGGGACCGGCACCGGCCGCAGGCCCCAGTAGGCCAGCTCGTCGCGGGCTCCGCCCGAGCCCGGGTCCTCGACCGCGATCTCGCTCACCGCCCGCGACCGCAGCACCTGCGCCAGCAGGGCGAGGGCCTGGGCCACCCCGGTGACGACGATGATGTCGCCGGGATCGGCGCGCAGCCCGCGGGTGCGTGCCAGCCAGCCCGCGAGTTCCGTCCGCAGCCACCGGCTGCCGCGGGGATCGCCGTAGCCGAGGTCGGCCACGCTGGCCTGCCCGAGCACCAGCCGTTCGGCCCGCATCCAGGCGGCACGCGGGAACCCGGACAGGTCGGGCAGGCCGGGGGAGAGGTCGAACTCCGCCCGTACCCGCCACCGCTGCGGCAGCAGTACGGGATCGGGCCGCTCCGCCGGCCGGGCCGCCGTCTCGGCCGGGAGCCCCGGGCGTTCCCCTGGCCGTGCCGCCGGCTCAGGCGGGAGCCCCGGCGTCTCGGCCGGGAGGCCCGGCGTCTCGGCGGGCCGGGGCCCTGGCTCTGGCCGCGATACCCCGAGGACCCGCGTCCCGGCCCCGGCACGGGCACTGACCAGCCCTTCGTCGGCGAGCCGCTGGTAGGCCTCGACGATCACGCCCCGCGAGACGCCCAGGTCGCCGGCCAGCAGCCGGCTCGCGGGCAGCGGCGCCCCGGCCTGCAGCCGCCCGTCGATGATGGCGGCCCGGATGGCGTCGGTCAGCCAGCCGGTCAGCCCGCGCACCGGTGCTGCCGCCGGGCTCAGCTGCAGGAAATCCGCCCCGCCGTCCGCCCTCATCATTGGTCCAGCATAAAACCACCCCGCTGGCCCTGTTTACTGGACCATCGAACCCATACCGTAGCGCCGTGCCTAGTCTTCGTGCTCCCGCGGTCCCCGGTGCTCCCGCGGTCCCCGACGCTTCTGCGGTCCCCGGTATTTCTGATGTTCCCGTTGTCCCTGACGTTCCCGGTATTCCCGCTGTTCCTGGTGTTCCCGCCGTTCCCACCTCGCCGCCCGTGCCCACGGCACACGCACAGGCCCTGCACGTTGCGGCCCCGCATGCCCAGGCCCGGCACGCCGGCGCGGCCCCGCCTGCACCTCGCCCGGCCGCGGCGCTCGGCGTGGCCTCGGGCGTCACGGCCATGGTCTGCGTGGGCGGTAGCGTCGCGGTCTCCTCGGTACTCGCCGGGGCACCGGTATTCACCGCCGAGGCGGTGCGGTACGGCGCGGCCTGCCTCATCCTCATCACGCTGGCCCGCCTGACGGGCCGCCGGCTGACCTGGCCGCGCAGAACCGAATGGCTGTGGCTGTCCGGGATCGGCGTGACCGGCCTGGTCATGTTCAACCTCGCGCTGGTCGAGGGATCCAGGCACGCCGAACCCGCCGTCCTCGGCGTGGCCGTGGCCTGCGTCCCCGTCCTGCTGGCCCTGGTCGGCCCGCTGCTCGAGGGAACCCGCCCGCGAACCGCGCCGGTGGCCGCCGCGCTGGTGGTGACCTGCGGCGCCGGCCTAGTCCAGGGGCTCGGCCGCACCGATGCGATCGGCATGGCCTGGGCCGTCGTGGTCTTCGGCTGCGAGGCCGCCTTCACCCTGCTGGCCATCCCGGTCCTCGGCCGGCACGGCCCATGGGGGTTGTCGGTGCACACCACCTGGCTCGCCACGGTGATGTTCGCCGTGCTCGGGATGACGCGCGAGGGACCGGCCGCCATCGCCAGGCTGAGTGAACAGGACTGGCTCGCCGTCGGCTACCTCGCCGTCGCGGTCACGGCGGCGGCCTTCGTCCTGTGGTATTCCAGTGTCAGGCGGCTGGGGGCCAGCCGGGCCGGCCTGCTGACCGGCATAGCCCCCGTCGCCGCCGCGTCCACCGGGGTCCTGCTCGGCGGCCCGGCGCCGACGCCGCTGGTCTGGGCGGGTATCGCCGTGGTCGCGGCCGGGCTGACCGTGGGCTTCCGGTCAAGGAGGGACTGATGTACTTCCAGCATTCCGCGGGCCTCTGGCGTGACTTCCCCGCCCTGGTCCCCGGTGTCCTCTACGCCGAAGGGATCACCGCTGACGTCGCCGCCGGCACCGACCGCTTCGAAGCCATCGCCAAGGCCCGGCTGGCCGACGGCCAGGAAAGCGAGTTCCCCGAGATCCAGGCGTGGCGGCGCGCCTTCGCCGCGATGGGCCTGAAGCCGACCCAGTACCGCTGCGCCGCCGAGTCGCTGCTGCGCCGCTTCCGCAAGGAGGGCAGCCTGCCGCGGCTGCATCCGCTGGTCGACCTGTGCAATGCGGTCTCGCTGGCCTTCGCCATCCCGGTCGCGGTCTTCGACGCCGCCCAGGTGACCTGGCCGCTCGAGGTGCGGTACGCGGCCGGCGGCGAGGACTACCTGACGTTCGCCGGGGATACCGAGTCTCCCGCTGTCGGCGAGGTGATCTTCGCCGACCAGGCGGGGCGGGCGCACGCGCGGCGCTGGACCAACCGGCAGAGCGGCCGGTCCGCGGTCTGCGACGGCACCGCCGCCGTGCTGATCGTGGCCGAGGCGCTGCACGAGCAGGCCCCGGCCGACGTGCGCGAGCTCACCGCCACCCTGGCCGCGGAGATCGGCGCCGCCTGGCCGGTCCGGCCGGCCAGCGCCATCCTCACCCCCGCCGAGCCCGGGTTCACCTTCGGGGCCAGGGTGTTACGCGACAGCATCCGGCTCGCGGACGCCGGGCCGGAGTCAACCAGTCCGTCCGTCCGTCACCGGCAACCCGCACGGGGAGGTGAAGGCTTATGTCCAGCGGAACTGACATCCGTCCCTTCCGGGTCGGCGTGTCCGGCGAAGCGATCGCCGACCTTCGGCGGCGCATCGCCGCGACGCGCTGGCCATCCAAGGAGCTGGTCAAAGACCGGTCGCAGGGCGTGCAGCTGGCCACCATCCAGGAGCTCGCCCGCTATTGGACCGCTGACTACGACTGGCACAGGTGCGAAACGAGGCTGAACGCGCTGCCGCAGTTCAGGACCGAGATCGACGCAGAGGACATCCACTTCATCCACGTCAGGTCGCGGCAGCCGGACGCGCTGCCGCTGCTCATCACGCACGGCTGGCCCGGGTCGGTGATCGAGCTGCTCGAGGTCATCGGCCCGCTCGCCGACCCGGCCGCGCACGGCGGCTCCGCCCAGGACGCGTTCGACCTGGTGCTGCCCTCGCTGCCCGGCTACGGCTTGTCCGCCGAGCCGGCCGAGGTCGGCTGGGACCCCGGCCGCATCGCGCGTGCCTGGGCGGAGCTGATGCGCCGCCTCGGCTATGACCGTTACGTCGCCCAGGGCGGCGATCAGGGTGCCGCCGCCACCGGCGCGATGGGCGGCCAGGCACCCGAGGGCTGCTCGGCATCCACCTGAATTTCCTCAGGCAGGCGCTGGGCAACGTCAGCGGCATGCCCGCGGACTCGCCGGAGGAACGCGCCGCGCTCGCCGCGATCAGCACCTTCAGGACGGACGGCTTCGGCTACTTCCTGGAGCAAGCCACGCGGCCGCAGACGATCGGCTACGCCCTGCTGGATTCGCCGGTCGCGCTGGCGGCCTGGATGCCCGACCACGACACCGACAGCTACTACAAGATCTCCCGCGCGTTTCTCGACGGCCAGCCCACGGGCAATCTCACCAGAGACCACATCCTCGACAACATCACCCTGTACTGGCTGACTCGCACCGGGACCTCGGCCGCCCGCTCCGATTGGGAGGGCCGAAGAGCCGCAGCCCACGCGGCCGCGCAGATTCCTCCGGAGGTCATACTCCCGTCAGCTTCACCACGTTCCCCGACGAGATGAGGATGGTGACCGGAGCGTATGTGCCCGCGTCGGGCAGGTGGCGGGTCATCTCGCCCGCGGTGACCGGGTTGCCGGCGATCAGGCGGACCAGGCGGCGCCCGGTCCAGCCTGGTGCCCGGGGATCAAGGGTCAGCACCGAATCGAGATCAAGCAGCAGGAACCGCATCAGCCCCGCGCTGCCCTGCGACTGCCGGACGAGGACGCTGAACTGCTCGTAGGAGGTGCTCGCCGCTAGCTTGCTGAACAGCAGCCCGATGTCGGGCTGGCTAATGGGGACGTGGCTGCTGTCGAGCTCATAGGTGGTGGCGCCCATCCGCTTGGCCGCGGCGCGCTCTAGCTCGGGATGAACAGTGTGGTCGTTCGCGGCGACGATGTACCAGCTCGGCTTCGACCGCCACGCGACACCCGGAGCGCTGCGCAGGAACAAGTCGAAGGCTGGCGCGAAGTGGGTCGCCCAGACCACCTTCTGCTCCTCCTCAGGCAGGTCACCAGCGAAGCACGCGGCGCCTGACGGCAGCATCCAGGCGCGCCCGTCGGCGATCTCGATGTGGGAGAAGACGTCCGTGACAGGGAACTTGTCCTGCTGGCCCTGCGACGTCTCGGTCTCGTCCGGGGCGGCAATGCAGACCAGCCCGGCCACGCGGTCATCGGTGCCCGCAAGCAACACAGCTGCGATCTTCGCTGAATATCAAACGCCTGCAACACGGCCAAGATGACACTGCCCGGTGCACGGCGGCACGACTACACGATGGTCGTCTAAGACCATTAACCAGCACGGATGCGGCAGAGCTGCGCTGAGTCATCTGGCTAGCGATGATGGTCCTACGTGCGGACGACCGTCTCGTAACCGACAGGTCACATCATCGACCACGATCCAGGTTGGCCACAACAGGCTTGGTTAGCGCTCCTTGCGGTCGCCTAGGGTGACGACGGCCATATTGTAATTGGCTTGAACAATTTCAGATCGCCGAGTAGGCGCGGCTGGCTGTGGTCTGGGCGACAGGGGAACGCTCGCGCATATCGGCGGCCATTACCCGCGAGCGCCGGCGGGGTCATCTTCGATGGGGCATTGGCATACGGCGCGAGCACATGCTGGTTCTCCCCGGGCTTGGGTCAGGGCGTGAGGACGACGGCTCCGGCGGCGTGGCCGCCGGCTACCAGGGCGAGTGCCTGGTCGGCATCGGCGAGACGGTAGCTGGCGGCGACCGGGATCTCCAGCTGGCCGTCGGCGAATCGTGTCGCGAGCTCGCGCAGCTGGTTTCCGTCCGGGCGGATGTAGATGCTGGAGACCGTGATGCCGCGTTGCCCGCCGGGCGGGTCGGAGGTGATGGTCGCCAGCCGTCCGCCGTCGGCGACCGCCTCGATCGCGCGGGCGGCGCCGCCGGGTGCCGCGTTGGCCGCGGCGTCCGCCCCGCGGTTCGCGGTGATCGCGCGGACCTGTGCGGGCCAGTCTTGGTCGTGGTAGTCGATCACGTGGCGCGCCCCGAGCGCGGTTACCCGCTGCTGGCTAGATGGGCCTGCCGTCGCGATGACCTGGGCGCCGCGCAGCGCGGCCAGGGCGACGAGCAGCCCGCCGGTGACCCCGCTGGCTCCGTGGACGAGGAGTTGCTCACCGGCGCAGACGTTGAGCGTGTCGCTGAGAACCTGCTCGGCGGTGAGCGCGGGCACCGGGAAGGCGGCCGCGGCCTCCCAGCTGGCACCCTGCGGTTTTCGGGCGAGCAGCCCGGCCGGGGCGATCAGGTCCCCTGGTCTCGCAACGGCACCGGATGGGTCATGACCGCATCGCCGGGCGCCCAGTCACTGACCGCCCGGCCCGCCGCCATCACCAGGCCGGCTGCCTCCACGCCCAGCGCCATCGGCGGCCTGGCACCCACGTCCCAGCCGCCGGTGCGGACGAACTCATCCCAGTTGCCCACGCCGGCCGCCATCACCTCGAGCAGCACCTCGTCGTCCGCCAGCGGCCGAGACTCACCCACCTGGATAATCTCGACCCGGTCACCGATCCGGCGAATCCCCGCGACCTGCATCTCCCACCTCCAGAGGCGGCCCGTGGACGAACAAGGCCCGGCATCAATAATCGCCGATAGGCCGCAAGTCGAGCGCCCGCGGCGGCCGGCCCCGGCGGGCATGCCGACATGATCGGACAGGGCATAGCAGCAGCCGGCGACGGATCCCGCCTGCCTGCATCCGCGCGTGTGCCCCGGCGGCGGCTGACAGCGGCAGCCCGCAGCAATCTGCGACTACTCAGAACCTCCATTACGGCGCGGCCCGGGCCACCATCCCGACAGCGCGACAGCCGCGCCGAACGGCGGTTCTCGAACGTTCTTTGTGTCACATCCGGTGACGACGGCAAGGTGGCCGGGGGATCGGCATTCGCTTGGCCAGTCGGAGGCCAGGCGGATGCGAGCCGTGGTGAGAGATAGCGGGCGGCCGGGTGATTGATCACCAGCCTTGGCAATCAGCCCGAGCCTGACGCCGGGCTGGCGCTCAGGCCGGCACACCGGCCCGGGCCGCGGCTGCCTTCCGGTCGTCGAAGCCGCGGATGTCGGCGATCCGATCGCCCCGCACGGTCAGGACCTGCCAGCGCTCGGCTCCCCCCGCCTCGCGGGCGGCCGGCGTGCCGGTGACTTCCAGCCCCACCAGAAGTGTCCCGGCGCCGGCAGTCACCTCCGTGACCACCGCTCGTGCACCGGCGGCTCGCGCGCTGGCCCACCACGCGATGACCTGGTCGCGGTTGCGGCAGTCGGCGTCGTTGGGACCCTCCGGCGCACCCCCAGCGGGCGCCGGGGTCGAGCAGATCCCTGATGGCATCCAGATCGCCTGACTCCAAGGCGAACCTGACTCGTTCGGTCAGTGCGACCGGCTCTTGGGTGGCGGTGGCATCGTCTGGCATGAGGATCTCCCTTGCACTGCACAGCTGACCGTTCCAGCGTAGATGCGCTGGACGCCCGAGCGGGGGAGCCGTCGCGCGGCCCGCCAGGGCGCCGCATGCGGAGTTCCGCCGGTGGGCCGCCAGTCATTGCGAGGTCGCGGAGTTGCTGGGCGCGCGGATGGGCCTGACGGAGCAGGTTCAGGCCGCGCTGCGGCACCTGTACGAGCGCTGGGACGGCAAGGGGCTGCCGGGGGGACCTGCGCGGCGAGCAGGTCCCGCTGCCGGTGCGGGTGATGCAGGTGGCGCAGGACGCGGACATCGCCTGGCAGCGCCGCGGTCTCGCGCTGGCCCGCCGCACGGTCCGGGGCAGGGGCGGGTCGGGGCTGGACCCGCAGGTCGCGGCCGTCTTCTTGGCCCTTGGCGATCAGGTGTACGCGGGCCTGGATGCGCCGTCGGTCTGGGAGGAGGCGCTGGCCGCCGAGCCGGGGCCGCGGCCGGTGATCGGCGAGGGCCAGATGGATGCCTGCCTGTGGGCGATGGCGGACTTCGCGGACCTGAAGAGCATGTGGACGATCGGCCACTCCCGCGGTGTCGCCGACCTGGCCGGGACGGCCGCCGGGCTCGGCGCGGCGGAGACGGCCCAGCTGCGCCGGGCGGCGCTGGTGCACGACATCGGCCGGGTCGCCGTCCCGGCCCGGGTGTGGGCCAAGCCGGGCCCGCTGACCCGCGGCGAACGCGAGCAGATGCGGCTGCACGCCTATCACAGCGAACGGGTCCTGGACATCGCTCCCGGGCTGCGGCCGCTGGCCCGGCTGGCCGGCTCGCACGGCGAGCGGTGCGACGGGTCGGGCTATCACCGCGGCAGCCGGGCCGGGGACCTGCCGCTCATGGCGCGGCTGCTGGCCGCCGCGGACTGCTACCAGGCGATGCGGGAGCCGCGGCCGTACCGGCCCGCGCTGCCGCCGGCCGGCGCGGCCGACGAACTGCGCCGCGAGGCGCAGGCGGGCAGGCCCGCGCCGGAAGCGGTGACCGCGGTACTGGCCGCAGCCGGGCAGCCGCGGCCGTCGGCGCGCTGGCCCGGCGGGCTGTCCAGCCGCGAGCTGCAGGTGCTCGGCCTGCTCGCCCGCGGCCTGGCCACCAAGCAGGCCGCCCGCCAGCTCGGGATCTCGGCCAAGACGTGCGACCACCACATCCAGCGGCTGTACCGCAAGCTGGGCGTGTCGACCCGCGCGGCGGCGATGCTGTACGCGGTCGAGAACGGCCTGCTCGATCGCGATTAGGGAGTTTTCCCGGCTACCGGCGGCGTCCGGCCACCCCTAGCGTCGGTCCTGACGCGAACCAGCAGGAGGTGGTCACGGTGCTGAAACTGCTCCCGGCGCTGCTGCCGTGGTGGGTGGCCGGGCCTAGGCTTGTGCGTGCCCGCCCTGTACGGGCTGGCGAACCGCCGGCTCGGGGTCTCCGGGGCCTGGCTGGCGGCGGTGGTCGCCCGATCGAAGGCTGGCGCGGGGAACGCTGGCGGGCCGAATTCCTCGCCGCCCTGATTGGCGGCGCGCTGGTCGCGGGCGTGCTGGGCTCGGCCACCCGGCTGACCGGCTATCCGGTGCTGTCCAGGAACGTGCCCGCCGTGGTGCTGCTCCCGGTGCTCGCGGTCGGCGGCCTGGCGCTGGGCTACGGGGCCCGCTGCGCCGAGGGCTGCACGTCCGGGCACGGGCTATCCGGCTGCGCCGCCGGCTCACCGGACTCCCTCGCCGTCGCGGTCGCCGTCACGTTCGCCGCGCACGCCCTGACCGGCGGCGCGCTGTGAACCGCGGCACGCGCGACCGGATCGGCCTGGAAGATCCGTGACGGTGACCGTAGCCGTGCAGATCAGCCGGATCTGCGCGGTAGCCGGTTTGTCCCAGGTCGACTGCTCAGCCGTCCAGGCGGATCTCGCGCGACAGCCGTGACCAGCGATCATCACGCTGCGCGACTGGCGTTCCAGAGCATGAGCGATCCGAGCGCCGAGTTTGTGCGGCCGACAAGTGTGCAGGTTGCCGGGATTCCGGTAGTGCAGAACACCCAGTTATGCAGGGGATGGCCTGTTCCTCGCCAGCATGGCTACGGCCTCTTGCGGGCGGCGCTGATCAGGCACTGCCCGGCGCGGCCGACTGTGCCTGGTCGGCGTGTGCGGGCCGTTCGACGACGACCACGGAGTCGGTGCTGCCGTAGGAATTCGGCGTATAGCGGTCGGCCTGCCAGGCGTTCTCCCAGCGTTCGCCGTCGAGCAGGTACCGGTAACGGTAGCTACGGCCCGGCTCGAGGGCGACCGTCGTCCGCCAGGAGCCGTCGCTGTCGCGCTGGAGCCGGATATCGTCAGCCGACCAGTCGTTGAACTCCCCGCACAACGCCACGGTGCCAGCGTGAACCTCGGCGGGAAGAGTAAAGGTGATATCGATGATGCCAGCCTTAGCGGCTGGAGTGCCCGACGTTCCGGGCTGCCCGGCTGCCCCGGTCGGCGTTTCCTCCGCAGCGGGCGGTGCGCTGCCTGCGGCCACCATCCCGCCGACTCGATAGCGGACGTGCTGCTGGTCTTGTTGTTCTTGATAAGTGGCGGTGGTGTCAGGTATCCCGCGGTCCTGCGCGCCGGCTTGCAAGACCCTGGCTTGCCGAGCCTGCAGGATCTGCCTGGCGCGGGCCAACTGCGGCGGCGCGTCCGTGGAGGGCGCGCCAGTCCTCTCGAGGTACCCGGTTCCTCGCATCAGAGTCTGGCCCCGCTGGGAGACCTCATCGTCGGCAAGGAGCCATCCGGCGAGCAGGTCCAGCGAGCCAAGGTAACGCTCCAAGCCCCGGCGGACCAGCGCGTTCTGGCCCCAGTACCTGGCTACGATGCCCTCGTCGAGGAGAGCAAGGGGCAGGCGCCCGATCGTATACTGCAGCCTGGCCATGCTGCGCAGCACGGCGGGATCCTTCATGATCTGCTTCCTCTGCTTGCTATATGGCGCTTGTCCGGGCGAGGCGGATCCCCAGCGCCCAGGCGTCTTCCGGGTGTGCCGAGGGCCTGATCCCGCCCTCCGTCCGGCCGGTCTCAAAGTCCCCTCTACCTGGACCGGGGGAACGGCGGAGTTTTCCGCCCAGCATGGACACTGTCCCCGCCCCGGCAACGCAAACATCCCGGCGGGTGAACGCCGATGGGTGCGGCTCCTCTGGAGGGACTGCCTGACCAGCAGAGTTGATGGTTGGGCTGCTGCGGGCGCCCGCTGTCTTTTACAGTTCCGGGCAGCAGGATCAGGAGGCGCCTGATGGGGTCGCTTTTTGATGAGCTAGAGCGCCGGGAGGCAGCGGCTCGTGCGCAGGCGGAGGAGCTGCGCGGGCAGATCGCGCCGCTGGCTGAGCGTCTGGCCGGGGTCGAGGAGCAGCTGTCGCGGCTGGTGATCGCCCGCGAGGTGGTCGATGGGGTGCTGGCCGGTGCGGGCGCGGATGTGTCGCCGGTGCCGGCCGTGCCGGGACCGGCGGAAGTGGCCGCGCCGGCCGGGCCCAGCGGCCGGCCGGCGGTGATCGGGGTACTGGCGGTGCTGCCGTGGCGGCCCGGTCTTGAGGCTGATGTGCTGCCGCAGGATTACCGGGACCTGCTGGAGGTGGCCGAGGATGCCGGGCGGCCGCTGCGGGCGGCGCAGTTCGCCGCGGCGGCCTCTGCGCTCTCGCGAATGTTGCCCTCCAACATCCAGACCGGCTTCGCGTAGGTGAGGCGGATTCTGATCAAAGTTGCCTTCTGGCAGCTCCGCGAGTTCACCTAGGCGGCCCTGAGTGGGCGCGGTACTGGCAGCTCACGATCATGGAGTTGCGCGGCCGCCTCGTCGGCAAGGGCAAGCTCGGCAACCAGTAGTCGACGCCTTTAGTGGACCGCAGACGATCGCATTCGCCGCCGTCCACGCCCGCACGCCTGGGCGCTGGCCCGAGCGTCAGGCCGGGATGGCGCCGAGTTGCTGCATCATGGCGGTGCCGTCGAACTGCGTCCAGATGTCGGTCACGCGGCCGTCCTTGAGGCGGTAGAAGTTCATGCCCTCGACCCTGATCGTCTGGCCGGAGGCGGGGATCCCCATGAACTCCTGCTGCAGGGAACCGGTCACGACCCACCGGGTGGCGACGGTGTCGCCGCTGGCGATGATGTCCTGCAGGTCCTCCTCCAGGTCGGGGAAGATCGCCTTGAAGAACGCGACCTTCTGCTTGAAGCTGGCCAGCGTCGGCTCATGGTCGGGCGCCGGATTGTGGTCGACCAAGCCCGGGTCGCAGAGCTCGTCGATCGTCGCCAGGTCGGCCGCGCGGAACGCGTGCTCGAAGCGTGTGATGATCTCGATGTTGCCGGACAAGGCCAGGCCCCTCTCTTTCTGCTGGTGTTGGCATGCTCAGTGGTCTCGTGACCCCGGTCAGGGCATCCGCCGGATATGCAGTCTGCTGGCTGCCTTCGCCGCGATCCTGGCCGTGCGCAAGCCGCCGTCGGTTATGTGAGCGCGGCCCCGTTTGACCGGCTGCCCGCAGCGGATGCGGGCCGGCGCGTGCTGGACTGTGGTCGGTTCAGTCGGGCAGTGTGCGGGGGAGCCCGAAGATCGGCAACGCGCTGTTGCCGAGGAAGCCGGTCACGGCGCTGATCCGGCTGCCGGCGAGGGTGAGCACGAGTATCCCGATGGCGTGCGCGACTGGGGTCTGCGGGTCGCGGATGTAGAGGCCGAACGCGGGCTGGCCGTTGGCCCGGGTGGGCACCAGGTGGGCGGAGCGCCCGGGCCGGAACGCGGTCGCGGCCCAGAACCGGGCGGCCAGCTCGCGGCCTTGGTACTGCAGCGGGACGGGCGGCATGATCAGCCAGGCGTCCTCGGTGAGCAAGGCGACGAGCTCCTCCACATCACCTGCTTCGTAAGCCTGGGTGAACCGTCGCACCAGCTCTTGTTCCTGTGCGGAGCCCGGTTGCGGCGGTTTGAGGTTGGCGGCCTGTGCGCGCTGGTACTGCAGTGCGGCGCGGGCGCGCTTGAGGGCGCTGGTCACTGACTCCTCGGTGCAGTCCAGGATGTTGGCGGCCTCGCTCGCGCGGAATCCGAGGACGTCGCGCAAGATCAGCGCGGCGCGCTGCCGTGGCGGTAGCAGCTGGAGGGCGGTGATGAAGGCCACCGAGATCGCTTCGGTGGTCTCGTACCGGGCTTCGGGGCCGGGCGTGGCGCCGGCGAGCCCCTCGAGCAGGACATCCGGGTAGGGCTCCAGCCACATCACCTCGCCGAGCCGGGTGGGCTCGGGGAGCTCAACCCCAGGTGGCGGCCAGTCCGTCGGCGGTCGCCTGCTAGCCGCGCGCAGCGCGTTCAGGCAGCGCCGGGTGGCGATCTGGTATAGCCAGACACGTACCGAGGCACGGCCTTCGAACCCGGGCAGGCCCTGCCAGGCTGCCAGCAAAGTCTCCTGGAGCGCGTCCTCCGCGTCCAGGGCCGAGCCGAGGATCCGGTAGCAGTGCACCTGCAGCTCGCGCCGGTAGGGGCCAACGAGGTCGCCGAACGCCTGCGCGTCGCCGGCCCGGGCCTGGTCTATTAGGTCCGTGCTCACCGAACCACCCTCCCATGACCTCGCTCTCTGCTTCTTCTGCATGCTCCTGCCAATACAGACACCGCCTACGGCAAGAACTGGGCGGCGGCAGCAGCCGCCAACTCTGCCTGCCCGCCGGTGTCTACAACCATCAACGGCACAGACCGGCTGAGCCGGGCCGGCGCTGGTCCGGTTGTCAGCGACCGGAGCCGAGCACCGGCGACGCGGGCCGATGTCTGCCTGGACCCATTGAGGAGGGACACGAATGACTGTCAACAATCCGGAGACCACGCAGGCCAGGCCGCATCTTGGCTGGGTGCTCGGTCTGACCTCGACCGCCTTCTTCATGGTCGTTCTCGACTCGGTCGTGGTCATCACGGCGCTGCCCCGCATGCAGCGCGACCTTCATGTCGGCCTCGCGTCGCTGCAGTGGACGCTCACCGCGTATAACATCGCCTTCGCCGCCGGCATTATCACCGCAGCCGCTGTCGGGGACCGCTTCGGCCGGCGGCG
>Ga0335069_10003502_pt1 | contig 23673 bp, 22 predicted proteins | sample Lox_Sample_11_FD_206714 | JGI IMG/M metagenome (GOLD analysis project Ga0335069, IMG submission 206714) | Soil microbial communities from Loxahatchee National Wildlife Refuge, Florida, United States - Lox_Sample_1.1 | ecosystem: Environmental > Terrestrial > Soil > Wetlands | place: USA... | reverse complement strand
GCGCGGCAGATACGCTCGAGTGCCTCGGTTTGAACGTCCGTTAATGTGAGTTGCGGGGCGATGCGTGGCATTTGCCCGAAACGATAAATCGGGCCGACAATAGTATCAAGCATGTAAGGGACGGCACACTAGTGTGGCTCTGTCGTCCAGCCGGGTCTGGTCTGTTGCCGCGGGACACAGCGTAACTATCCCCGAAGCCAAGGCGCTCGACCTGGCGCTCGATGTCCTGCCAGTCCTTAACAGCGTCGGTGAATGTAATCGTGTCACCACGTTCAAGATGAGTCCGCAACTCTTCGTCGCACAGGGCTCGAGCGTAGACGTGCTTCATGCGCCGTCCCTATGGTATTTGGTGCAGTGAGGGTCCGCAATGGCGAGGGGCTATGAGGCGATGGGGGGCTTCTACTTTGCTATTATGCGGCCTGCTTTAGCACCATCCCCAACAGGTCCTTCGCCACGTTGACTACCGCATCCGGCTCGAATCCGAACTTCTTTTGGAGTTCTTTCAATGGCGCCGAGGCACCGAAGGTATGCATCCCAATCACCTTGCCGGCCGGGCCAACGTAACGTTCCCAGCCGAAGGTCGAGGCCTGCTCGATAGCGATGCGTGCGGTCACGTTGGCTGGTAGCACGGCCTCGCGGTATTGCTGCGGCTGATGCTCAAAGATGTCCCAAGACGGCATCGAAACGACCCGGGAGCGGATGCCCTCAGTTGTTAACTGTTCGTGGGCCTGCACGGCGACAATCAATTCACTGCCCGAACCGATCAGGATCAATTCGGGATCCTCTCCAGGAGCGTCTGTCAGGACGTAGGCGCCCCGCGCAACTCCCGCCGCAGGCGCGTATTTGCTTCGATCGAGAATCGGCAGCGGTTGGCGTGACAGAACCAGTGCCGCCGGTTGGTGGCGAAGTTGGATAATGTATCGGTAAGCCTCAACGACTTCATTGGCGTCCCCCGGGCGCAGCGTGACCAGGTTGGGAATGGCTCGTAGTGAGGCCAGATGCTCGATGGGTTGATGTGTGGGACCATCCTCGCCATCTCCCATCGCATCGTGGGTGAACACGAATATCGTGGGCAATTCCATCAGCGCCGAGAGTCGGATCGCCGGGCGCGCGTAATCGCTGAAGATGAAGAAAGTCGCGCCGAAGGGCCGCAGCTTCGAGAGAGAAAGCCCATTGACGATGGCGCCCATGGAATGCTCGCGGATGCCGAAATGCACGTTCTTACCGCCTGGAGTGGCACCTTGCAACTGGCCCGCGCTTTGGAACGTTAAAGCCGTCTTGTTCGACGGCCCCAGATCGGCTGAGCCTCCCAGGAACCAGGGGATGTTTTGCGCCAGCAAGTTCAGCACCTTCCCCGAGGCCTCGCGGCCAGCGAGCCCTTTGGGATCAGCCGGGAAGGTCGGTAAATTACGGTCCCAGCCAGCCGGGAGTTCCCTCCGTTGCATCTGGTCGATCTCCGCGGCGGGGTCGGGGAATTGTTGGCGGTAAGCATCGAATAGCTTGGTCCACTGTTTCCGCCCTTCTCCGCCGCGGGTGCCGATCCCGGCTTTGAAATGATCATAAACCCCTTCAGGCACAAGGAACTTAGCGTCCTCGGGCCAGCCGTAACTCCGTTTGGCTAAGCGGATTTCTTCCTCGCCGAGCGGCTCGCCGTGCGCTTCGGCCGTATCCTGCTTATGCGGGGCACCGTACCCGATGTGGCTGTCCAATACGATGAAAGTGGGGCGGCCCTTCGTCTCCTGGAAGACCGTCAGCGCGTGCTCGATGCGATCGCAGTCATTGGCATCACCTACGCGCAGGACGTTCCAATCGTAAGCGAGAAACCGGGCGGCGACGTCTTCCGTAAAAGCGAGCCGCGTATTGCCCTCGATGGTGATGTGGTTGTTGTCCCAGACCCAACAGAGATTGTCGAGGCCGAGATGGCCCGCCAGGGAGGCCGCTTCAGAGGCGATGCCTTCCATCATGCAGCCGTCGCCGCAGACGGCGTAGATGTTGTAATTGAAGATTTCATACGCGGGTTGGTTGTAACGGCTGGCGAGCCATTTTTGGGCAATAGCCATCCCGACGCTCGTCGCGACCCCCTGTCCGAGTGGGCCCGTGGTGGTTTCAACGCCGGATACCCAGTGATATTCGGGATGACCCGGCGCCTTGCTGTCGAGTTGCCGAAACCGGCGGATGTCGTCCAGCGTCACTGAAGGCTGGCCGAGATTCTCGTATTCGGCGTTTACCGCCTGGACTCCGGTGAGGTGGAGAATAGACCAGAGCAGCATGGACGCATGGCCATTGGAGAGCACGAACCGGTCGCGGTTGGGCCAGATAGGGTCCTGCGGGTCAAACCGCAGCACGCGGTTCCAGATCGTGTAGACCAAGGGGGCGAGCGCCATGGGTGTGCCGGGATGGCCCGATTTCGCCGCCTGGACCGCATCCATCGAGAGGGTGCGAATCGTGTTGATCGCCAGTTGAGTCAATTTGTCATCTGCCATAAAAACTCCTTTGCAAGTGTCTTAACCTGTTTGGTCCTCCAACGCAGCCACCTTGCGTAGCCGCCGCAGGTGTCGCGGAGCTTGACTGAACTCAGCAGCGAGAAAGGCCTGGACTAAATCCCAGGCCACTGCTAACCCCAAAGTTCGCCCGCCCAGGCAAAGAATATTCATGTGGTCATCCTCCACGCCCTGCTTTGCGGAAAAATGGTCTTCGATCAATGCCGCGTGGACGCCCTTGACCTTGTTGGCGCATACCGAAGCACCGACGCCGCTTCCACAAACAGCCACCCCGCGGTCCACCTTTCCCGCCACCACGGCCCGGGCCAGGGGGACGACGAAGTCGGGGTAATCATCGTCCGGAACCAATTGGTGGGCACCGAAATCCAACACCTCATGGCCGGCGTCGCGGAGTTGGACGGCCAGCTTTTCCTTTAACTCGAATCCACCGTGGTCGGTCGCAATTCCTAAGCGCATACTTCTCCTTCCTTGAGGTCTGACTTCGCTTTCCCCGCAGCCGCGAAGTCGGCCAGCACCAGGGCCTGGTCCTGAGGCACGCGGCCCGCCGGAATGGACACGTCGCCACTCAGCAACCGGGCAAGCATCTGGGCTTTCTCCGTCCCAGTTATCACCCACAGGATGCGGCGGGAACGATTCAGCAGAGGATAGGTCAAGGTCATTCGCCTTCGCCCTTGATAACTGCCGGTCAACGCGACATCCTGGTCGGCAACCTCAAGCACTGGATCACCCGGCACGAGCGATGCCGTATGACCGTCCGGTCCAAGCCCCAGGTGGACGAGATCCAGGACCGGGGGCGAACCGGCAATTTGTTGGAGTAATTGGGCATAGCTGGCCGCCGCGGCTTCCAAATCCTTGTCCTCCACCGGCATGGCATGGATCTGCTCGAGTGACAGCGGAGCGTGTTCGATCAGGCTTTCCCGCAGATGCGTTAGATTGCGGTCCGGGTCGCCAGACGGCGCCACACGTTCGTCAACCTGCACCACGTGCAGGTTCTTCCACGGCACGGTTTCATTGGCCAGAGCGCGAAGCATCTGCCACGGAGTGTGACCGCCGCTGACGGCCATGACAAAGCGGCCGCGCGCCCCCATGGCGGCCACGGCTTCCGCCGCGATGATTCTAGCCGCCTGTTTGGCCACGGCACCGGAATCCGCCAGCACTTGTGTCTTCATGCCAAAAACCTCAACTGGTTACGACCGGGTTGACCCAACCACCGGGAGGCGTGACGGATTGGACCTCCGCCGGCCCCCAGGTGTTGGGCTCATATTCATGCACCGCCGTGCCGGCCTTGAGCGCCGGGTCAACAATGCGCCAGGCCTCCTCGACGTAGTCCTCGCGCGCGAACAAGGTAGCGTCCCCCGCCATTGCGTCCCCGAGCACGCGTTCATAGGCGTCCATCTCGTTGGCGCAGGGATGGCGGCTGGCCAGTAGTTCCGATAGCTCGCTCTGCGATTCCTCGACCGGGGAGGTGACATTCAAGCCGAAGGCCAGGACGATGTCGGGACTGATCCTCAGCCGCGCATAGTTCGATTCCAAAGAGTAGCGCTCATACATTGTCGGGGGCCGGCGCAAGCGCATCAGGACCTCGGTGCAGGTCACGGCGAGGCATTTGCCGGCGCGGATATAGAAGGGCACCCCGCGCCAGCGCCAGGAATCAATACATAGTTTGAGGGCAGCGAACGTCTCGACTTGGGAATCGCTCGCCACGCCCGGCTCCTTCCGGTAACCGCGGAACTGGCCACGCACCAGGTCCTCCGGCTCAAGAGGCGGGATGGCCTTGAGCACCTTTACCTTTTCGTCGCGAATGGATTCGCTGTCGGTGCGGATAGGCGGTTCCATGGCCACGTTCGTCAGCACCTGGAACAGGTGGTTCTGAATGACGTCGCGGACGGTGCCGACTTCTTCGTAAAACGCCCCCCGCCCTTGCACTCCAAAGTCCTCCGCCATGGTGATCTGCACACTCTCGATATGGGACCGGTTCCAGAACGGTTCCAGCATCTCGTTGGCAAAGCGGAAGAAGAGCATGCTGTGAACGGGCTGTTTCCCCAGATAATGATCAATGCGGAAAATCGCACTCTCATCGAATGCTTTGAGCAGAACCCGGTTGAGGTCCTGCGCGGAAGGCAGGTCGCGACCGAAGGGCTTTTCGATGATGACCCGGGCGTCCTTTTTGCACCCCGAGACCATGAGTTGCTCGACGACGGTGGCAAACGCAGCCGGCGGGATCGCCAGATAATAGGCGGGGCGCTGGGCATCGCCAAGTTCCCGGCATAAGGCCTTGTAGGTGGCCGGGTCGGAATTGTCGCCCCGCACGTAGCGCATCAAGCTCGCAAGCTTCTCAAACGCTGTGGGATCAATTCCCCCGTGGGCTTCAAGGCTGGCGCGCGCACGAGCCTTGAGAGCGGCCAAGTCTGGGGCCGACCGTGCCACCCCAATCACAGGAACATTGAGGTGGCCACGTTTAACCATCGCTTGCAACGCGGGGAAGATCTTCTTAAAGGCCAGGTCGCCCGTGGCCCCGAAGAAGACCAAGGCATCGGAATGAACAGAGTTGGAGCTCATACCGGTCAGGCGGCCTTGGCAACAGGTTGTTCCAGGTGCCCGCCGAAACCAAAGCGCATCGCGGAGAGCAGTTTGTCCTGGTAATCCGCCTCGCCGCGCGAGGCGAACCGTTCGTAGAGGGCCGTGGTCAACACCGGCACCGGCACTCCTTCATCAATGGCCGCCTTGATCGTCCAGCGGCCCTCCCCGGAATCAGAGACCCGGCCAGCGAATTTCGTGAGCTTTTCGTCAGCGGCTAGCGCGCTTGCCGTGAGATCCAGCAGCCAGGAAGCAATCACGCTGCCCCGCCGCCACACTTCGGAGATATCAGCCAGGTTAAGCTCGAACTGATAATACCCGGGGTCGCGCAAGGGCGTGGTCTCAGCGTCGGCCTCGCTCTGCTGTGTCCCCGCGTTGGCGGCTTTCAAAACGCCCAAACCTTCCGCGTAGGCGGCCATAATGCCGTATTCGATGCCGTTGTGGACCATTTTGACGAAGTGGCCGGCCCCGCTCGGGCCGCAGTGCAGGTAACCTCGTTCGGCAGTGCCGCGGAGTTTCTCCCGGCCGGGAGTGCGCGGGATGTTGCCGATGCCGGGAGCCAGCGTGGCGAAGATGGGGTCCAGCCGTTTAACCACCTCGGCTTCGCCGCCGATCATCATGCAGTAGCCGCGCTCCAGGCCCCAGACGCCGCCACTGGTGCCTACGTCCACATAATGGATTCCCTTAGAGGCCAATTGCTGCGCCCGACGGATGTCGTCCACATAATAGGAATTGCCCCCATCAATTAAGGTGTCCCCGGGCTCGAGCAGTGGGAGCAAATCAGAAATGGATTTGTCCACAACTGCAGCGGGGACCATCAGCCAGACCGCGCGTGGCTTGTTGAGCTTCTTGACGAAATCGGCTAGCGAGGCGGCGCCAACGGCTTTCTCCTTGGCCAGGTTCTTTACCGCATCGGCCGAACGGTCATAAACGATACAGTGATGCCCGTTCTTGAGGAGCCGGCGCACCATGTTGGCGCCCATACGGCCCAGGCCGATCATACCAAGTTGCATTGTTGAATTCTCTCTCATAATTGACTCCTTCTATCTTTCTGTTGCAGTTGCCGCAGTATTCGCGGCGGTTTGCAGCCGCTGCATAGCTGCAGCCACTCCTTGTCTGTGATCGAAAATCGAGGTCCCGGCCACCAGGACGTTGGCTCCGGCGGCCACGGCCAAGGGCGCCGTTTCTTCGTCAATTCCTCCATCCACTTCCAGTTCGCACCCCGGCTTGACCTGCTCGATTGCTTGGCGAACACGTCGGATCTTGCCGAGGGTCGAGTGGAGGAAATGCTGATGTCCGAAACCCGGGTTAACCGTCATGACCAGCACCTGGTCCGCATCGGGCAGGATCTCCTCGAGCATGGCTGCTGGCGTGGCGGGATTGATCACCACCCCGGCACGCTTGCCCAGCGCCTTGATACGCTGAACCGTCCGATGCAGATTATTATTGCCCTCCCAGTGCACGAGGAACGAATCCGCCCCGGCGGCGACGAATTCATCAAAGAAAGCGTCCGGGTCCGTGATCATCAGGTGAACCTCAAGCGGCAATCGCGTTACCGGGCGCAGCGCTTCCACCATCACGGCACCGAAGGAAATGTTGGGCACGAAATGGCCGTCCATCACATCCACATGGATGCGGTCCGCTCCAGAACGCTCAGCTTCGACGACCTGCTCGCCCAGGCGGGCAAGATTAGCTGCGAGGACTGAAGGGGCGATTTTGATGGCGCCTTGGCGCATGGGTGGATGGGTCCAGTTCGTTCAGGCTGCCGCTTTCACGCTATAGCCTTCGGCCGAGGTGGAGGCACCCTGCTTAACCGTAGAGGCCTCGAAGATGCTCTGGATAGCTGCATCCAGCAGGGCGTTGTATTCGGCATCGGGCTGCTGGGCCGTCAAGCCCTCGACCAGGGCCCGCGAAAAGCTCGCGACAATGCCATGATTCCGGCGCAGGCGCTCGTTGCCCTCCTGGCGGGAATAACCTCCTGAGAGGGCAAGCACCCTCACTACCTTCGGATGTTTGACGCACTCGGCGTAACAGTCGTCTTGCTCCGGGAGTGTGAGCTTGAGGAAAACCAATTGCCCGGCTGGCAGCTTGTTGAGGTGCTCGAGCAGAGCTGCTTTGAGCAACCCTTCGGCTTTGGCTTTCTCAGGGCAGTGAATATCCACTTCCGGTTCGACGATCGGCACGAGGTCCGCTGCGAGGATTTGCGCGGCCACTTCGAATTGCTGACTGACGACCTCTTTGATCCCGGCTGCGTTGGCTTGGTTGATGACCGAGCGCATCTTGGTGCCGAAAATGCGCTTGGACTTGGCCTTGCTGAGCAGCGTCGCAAGCTGAGGCATCGGCTTCATCAAGCGTACCTGATTTCTCTCATCGGCGAGACCCTTGTCCACTTTCAGGAACGGGACGACCCGTTTCACGTTCCAGAGGTAGTCCGCCGAGGGTTGCCCCTGGATACCCCGGTCCATCGTATTCTCGAAGAGAATCGCGCCAAGAATCCGTTCGCCGGTGAAGCTGGAGTTGGTGATGATGCGCGAGCGCATCTCATGCACAATGGCGAACATTTCATCTTCATTGGACCACGCCCCCGCCTTGATTCCGTAAGTCGCCAGCGCCTTGGGTGTGCTGCCCCCGCTTTGGTCTAGCGCGGCTACGAAGCCGGCCCGGATCTTCATATTCTGCAGTTGTTGTTCGTTCAAGCTAAGCGTACTCATATCGTCTTCCTTACCTGCCGGTAGCGCCGGATGAGTTGGTTGGTCGAGCTGTCATGGTTGAGGTTAGGCTCCGTCGCGCCTTCGAGTTCCGGCAAGATGCGTTGGGCTAAAGCCTTGCCGAGTTCGACGCCCCACTGGTCAAACGAGTTGATGCCCCAGATAACGCCCTGGGTGAACACGCTGTGCTCGTAGAGGGCGACGAGTTTTCCAAGCACAACCGGCGTGAGCCGTTCAGCCAGGAGGATGTTGGACGGCCGATTCCCCTCGAACACCCGATGCGGAGCCAGCCAATCTGGCGTGCCCTCGGCTTTTACTTCGGCGAGGGTCTTGCCGAAAGCCAGCGCCTCAGCCTGAGCGAAGACATTCGCCAGGAGCATGTCGTGATGTCGGCCCAGCGGTGTCAACGCATGGCCAAATGCGATGAAATCACACGGGATCACCCGGGTACCTTGATGAATCAACTGGTAGAACGAGTGCTGGCCGTTGGTCCCGGGTTCACCCCAGAAGATTGGCCCTGTGTCATATCTCACCTGCTTTCCCGCAAGGGTCACGTGTTTGCCATTGCTCTCCATGGTCAACTGTTGAAGGTAAGCGGGAAAGCGTTTCAGATACTGCTCGTAAGGCAACACCGCGATAGTTTGGGCGTCCAAGAAGCCGGTGTACCACACAACCAGCAGGCCCATCAGCACCGGGAGGTTCTGCTCGAAGGGCGCGGTTCGGAAATGTTCGTCCATCTCATGGAAGCCGCTCAGCATGGCGCGGAAGTTCTCCGGCCCGATCGCCAGCATCGTTGAAAGCCCGATCGCTGACTCCATCGAATAGCGTCCACCCACCCAGTCCCAGAAGCCGAACATGTTGGCCGTATCAATGCCAAAGGCGGAGACCTTCTCGGCGTTGGTGGAGACGGCCACGAAATGTTTGGCCACTGCCGAACGATCACCGCCCAGCCCGTTGAGCAGCCAATCGCGCGCGGTTTGCGCGTTGGTCATGGTCTCCAGGGTGGTGAAGGTTTTCGAAGAGACGATGAACAACGTTTCTGCCGGGTCGAGGTCACGGGTGGCCTCCACAAAATCAATTCCATCCACGTTCGAGACGAAACGGAATCTCATGCGGCGCTCGCTGTAGTGCCTGAGCGCCTCATAGGCCATTACGGGACCGAGATCCGAACCGCCGATGCCGATGTTGACAACGTTTTGGATGCGTTTGCCGGTTTGGCCTACCCATTGCCCGCTCCGAACGCGGTTAGAGAAGTTTGCCATCTTGTCCAGCACCGCATGGACCTCGGGCACCACGTTCTTGCCGTCCACCAGGATGGAGGCAGCCCGCGGCGCACGCAGGGCCACATGCAAGACCGCGCGGTGCTCCGTCAGGTTTATCCTCTCGCCGCTGAACATGGCATCAGTCCTGGCGAGCAACTCGGATTCCTTGGCCAGTTGCAGAAGCAGCTCAAGCGTGATGTCCGTGATGCGGTTCTTGGAGTAGTCCAGATACAGCCCGGCGGCCTCGGCAGCAAACCGCTCGCCGCGTCTGGCGTCTTCCGCAAAGAGTTCTCGCAGGTGCAGCTTGCCAATTTTACGGCTATGCTCGGCGAGCGATTTCCAGGCCGGGCGCTGGGGAAGGGACTTGATGGTTGCTTTCATGGCCTTGGTTATTTTTGTCACCTTCTCACGTGGAGTGGTCTGCCTGGCGCCCGAACGCAAGGATGCTTGTCTCGAGTGGAGCCGTCGGCCTTTTGCCAAAGGCGAAATCCCCCAACGAACGCGTTGGCGTTGTCGCCGGCACGGGAGCCCGGCGGGAGCTGGTTCAATTTGTGGACGTTGCCACCACCAAGAACCACATCCTCTGGTTCCAGAGCAGCGATCAGGCGTTCCACTGCGTCAGCGACGTAGCGCCGCCACTTCTTTTTGCCATACTTCTCCAGTCCCCGAACGCCCAGGTAGTCCTCGAAAGTGGCCTTCTTGTAAGGCAAGTGTCCCAATTCCATTGGTTCGACAATCCCGTCCACGATCACCGCGGATCCAAGACCTGTCCCTAGGCCCAGAAAGAGCATTTTGCCATGCTTGTAGCTGCCCAGAGCCTGCATGGCAGCGTCATTCACGACCTTGACAGGGAGCTTGAAGGCGGCTTCAAAGTTAAAACCCTTCCAACCCTTGCCGAGATTCCATGGTTCGGAGGTGGCCCGGTTTTGAAGCACAGGGCCTGGGTAACCGATGGAAATGGTGTCGTAATGCCAGTCGGCTACCAAGTTCTTGACCTTGGAAACCATCCGCTTGGGAGTCAGATTAGGTCCGGAGACAAACTCCCGTGGTTGGGCCTGGCTTGAGGCCAGGACCTTGACGTGTGTGCCACCCACATCAATCACGAGCACGCGGGGGGATGTTCCCGCACCTGCCGAGCCAGTCGGTGGGACACCTGATTGCTCTTCTGCTTTCATTCGTGCCACCCCAGACTCGATCAAGCTGCCTGCTGGAGCACGGCGCTCTTGGACTCGATCACCGCCAGCAGGTCGTTCCAGGACTTCACAAAGGACTTCGCACCCTCGTCCTGCAGTTGAGCCGCCAGGGCATCCACATTGACCCCAGCCCGGGCGAACTCGGCCAGGACCGTTTCACAATCCCCGCCGTCCATCGGCAGGGCGGAGCCAACCTCACCATGATCGGCAAAAGCCTTCAAAGTCGGCTCGGGCATAGTGTTCACCGTGAATGGTGCCGCGAGGCTCTTGATATACAACGTGTCAGGAGCTTTGGGGTCTTTGGTCCCTGTGCTGGCCCATAGCAATCGCTGAGGAATGGCACCCTCATTATAAGCGCGTTGCCAGCGTGGCGAACCGATCAGGCCCCGATAGGCCTTGTACGTTCGAAGGGCAACCGCAATGCCAAGCCGATTGCTCAACCCGGCAGGCACTTTGCCGGCCACCGCACCGTCCCAGCGGCTGACAAACACCGAGGCCACGGAAGCCACCTTCGGATTGAGCCCCGCGGCGATTCGCCGTTCGATGCCCCGCAGGTGCGCTTCGGCCGCCGCCAGGTAATGTTCGCGCGAAAACAGGAGCGTCACGTTAATCGGCACGCCCGCGAAGATTGCCTCTTCAATCGCCGGCAGCCCTTCCTGGGTGCCTGGAATCTTGATGAAGAGGTTGGGACGCCTGGCGCGGGCGAAGAGTTCCCTGGCCTCCTTCAAGGTGCTGGCAGTGTCGTGCGCCAGGAGCGGCGAAACCTCCAGCGAAACCCAGCCGTCCACGCCGTTCGTCCGGTCGTAGACCGGCCGAAACAAATCGGCGGCCCGGGTGATGTCCTCAAGCGCCAGATCAAAGAAGGTGTCCTCGCCGGATTGACCGGCCGCCACGCCGTCGCGAATGGCCCCGTCGTAGGAGTTGCTGTTCTTGATGGCATGATCGAAAATAGTCGGATTGGAGGTCAGCCCGGTGACTGAGAGCTCCCCGATGTAGCGTTGGAGCGTGCCGTTGTTCAGCAAGTCGCGAGTGATATTGTCCAGCCAGAGGCTCTGGCCCAAGTTGTGCAGAAGTTGCGTCGCTTTCATATATTGATTTCTCGATAGTCAGTCCCCCACGCAGGCGGTATCGTCCCAAAACTCGATTGCCGGCAGAGAGAGGTTGTGCTCATAACCGAGCCCGCTTAGGCTCGCAGTCTTTAGGATCAAGTATTTCCCGGCAGCCGGTTCCAGACCCAGCCAGCGGGCGGCGAGCACCCGCAGGAAATGCCCACTCGAAAAGACTAGCACATCGCCCGGGGACTCCCGGAGACGGCTTATCACTCGATCCGCTCGCCGGCCAACCTGGTCCGGGGACTCCCCTCCAGGGCAGCCGTCGCGGAATAACTGCCATCCGGGACGTTTTGCCTGAATCTGCGGCGTTGTCAGACCTTCGTAGTCGCCGTAGTTCCACTCCGCCAGATCGGGATCCACTTCGGCAGCGGTCCGGAACCCGGCTAGTTCGCAGGTGCGGACGGCCCGCTGCATTGGGCTCGTGAAGACCTTGCCAAAACCACGGCCTGCCAGCCGTTTTCCCAGGCGTTGGGCGTTGCGTTCCCCACGCTCGGTGAGCGGAAGGTCGGTTCGTCCCGTGTGCTGGCCCGAGAGGCTCCAGGCAGTCTCGCCGTGACGCGCCAGATAAACCACTGGAAGCCCGTTATCCATACGCCTCGCTGCGCCAATTCGCCGGTTTGGCCCGATTCATACAATGCTCACTTCCCAGTTGTGCCCCTGCCAACGCTGCTCACCTTTCCAATGGCAGGTAAAGCTCAGCACTGAACCAACAAGCCAATCGGCGGTGGAGAAATCCGCAAACCAGAGATCAAGCGCGTTCTCATGACTGGTCTCTGCCTTGTTGGTGTGTTCCCAGCCATCCGTTGACCAGACGATGGTTGCCTCCGTGGCGAGGATGATTCGCAGGATCTTTCCGCGTGGCACACGTCGCAAGGGATGGCGAAGGGTCCAAATCTCATAACGGCTTGGCACTGGGTTCACGACATACCGCTGGTACGCGGGCTCGACGCGATCGAAGCAGACGCCGTCGTGTCGGCTACGCACCAGGGAAATGTACTCGGCGTGCGACCAGCAAAGCGGCATTGCGGCGCCCGTCGCAGAACCGCGCTTCATCCCATCGTTCTTCAAGTCGTCGGCGTCCCAGAGCTGTTCGCTAATCATTCCGCCCTCGTTGGCGAACTTTTCCATCGCCGTGATGAAAGGCTTCGGATCGTGACCGGCTGCCAGCTCATAATGGCCGCGTTCCCCGGTCAGGATCGGCCAGCACCGGCCTACGCCCGTCCCATCAAAGGCGCTGCCGTCGTCCTTTTGTCCATAGCCGTCGTGATTGTAGCGACGCCAGCAGGGTCCCTGCGGCAGGTCACGCTTAATCACCCGGTCAATGACTTCGATTGAGTCGCGCACGACCGGATCGTTCGCGCCACGGATGCCGTAGCGAACGAGCTGAAGAAAGTCGCCTCCAATCACGTTGCGCGCAGGGTGGAGGCCCCCGCCGTTGGCGACCTGAATCAGGGTCGTATTCGGGTCCGCGTGAGGGTCCGGCGCACCCGCGTCGGTCGGATTGATGCGGATGTAATGGCGAGGAAAACCCTCCACCAATTCGCCCTGTGTGGTCACCATCCATTCTTCGAGGTGCGCCGCCAGCCAGTCCGCATACGCCAGAATGAAATCCGCAAGTTGGGGCTGGTCGCGTTCTCTGCCGCACTGAGCGGCGCAGACGAGCCCGCCGATGACCGTGGCGAGCGTCGAAGGTGAGTAGCCGGCATTTTCCTCCCACCGTTCCTGGCCGGTGACCGGTCCCTGGAGAATGAGGTAGGCTGCAGCACGCAGGATCATCACGTGCGGGTCGAAGTGCTCCCGCGTCGTATTATGCTGGTGTAGGCGCCAGGCCAGCAGGATTGGAGCAGCGACCTCGTCGAGTTGTAGGCCAGACCAATAGGCGCTGCCGTCAATCCAGCTATTCTGCGGGAAACTGCCATCGGGCCGCTGAAGCGCTGCCAGCCAGATCAGCGCCCGAAGCGGCGTGGCAGTTTGGCCGGTCGCCAGCAGCGCCGTGGCGCTCTGCACCAGGTCCCGCGTCCAGACGAGGTGATACCCTCCGAGATCATTGTCCCCCTTGGTCTCACCCCAAGGGATACTCATGGATGCGACCAGGGCGCCCTGGAAGACCTTGTCTTCGTGGGCCAGCAATAGGCACCGGCTTAGCCGGTAGATTCCGCCCCCGTCGGAAGTGTCCTGGCTGAAGTCAAATTGCGGATTTACGACGGCGCGCTGCCACTGCCGGACATACCTTTCACGGTGCGACTCAAAGGGTTCGGCGAGTGACTGGAGCAGTTTTGCCGCGGTGCTCTGGCAACTACCGCCACAGGCAATGGCGATGGTAAACTCGCCGTTGTCGGGCAGCGTGATTTCGCCGGTCAGCGCAATGTTGCCCCTTTCGGCGCCGTGGAATTCCCAGTCCATCTTGAAATTGCTCATCAAGTCCTGCCAGCCGTCGCTCGCGCCCACATAGCCGACCGAACGGCGGGAGAAGCCGGGGTGGCACGCCATGACCAGGTGCGCGTTCTCGCGCTCAGCATGGAGCAGGTGATGCCCCCCAACTTCAAGAAGGGAACCGGAATTGCCGGCACCGTAACGGGCGATGTGCGGCGCCAGCAAAGCGTAGAGATGTAATTTCCTGCGTAGCGAGTCATCAGGCACCTCGACTTTGGTGTGCACCAGCAGCACCGAACGGTGCGGATCGGTGAGCACCTGCTTGATCAACCGGTAGCGGCCTTGACGCTCCGAGTTCGTCAGGCGGTAAAACAAGCAATCGCGCTCCGGGTATTCGATGTGGTGTTCCAGGTCGCGCTTTTCCTCGTGGCAAAAGGACTCGCCATCGGTGACGAGAAACTGGAAGTCGCGGCTGTTCGGCTGGTCCACATTCGGGTGGTAGATTTCATTGATGATGCCGTGGCTCAGCGTGAACCAGAGCCGACAGCTCGTGTGATAGGCCGTGCCCACCCCCTCTTTCGCGCTGGAAGTCCACCGGGGCTCGATTCCAGGCCCGCCAAACGCAACTAGGTCTTCAGACGCATTCATGTTCACCCACGCTTGAGCGCGCAATTAGCCGGCGTCAGCAGCCCCTTATCGGTCGAACTCACGCTCATGGGATTCGGTGCTTGGATTCTTGAACCACGCGACAACATTGCCTCCCATAGTGCCCGGCGCTATTGACCATTTGGGCGGATTTCTGCCCTCCGAAGGAACTAGGCCGTTCTACTACTTTCGAACGAGGCAATGTGGCCTGAACTGCGGCGACCTAGGCCGCATAGATCGTGTCCTGGTAGTAGGGGAGAAGCGATTGGGGCCGCAACCTCGCCCTCAACGTTCAACCCTCAACCGGTTACAATGGTGCTTTCTCTCCCCTGTGGTCCGGTCAGTTTGGCATGACACGCTTAGTTTCCTCGGCGCTCTGCGCATCCGCTGGCCCGAAACCCACAGACGAGCCCAACGGTTGCGAACTGAAGCCCGGAACGCCAGGAACGTCAGGAAAAGCGCTATTCCTGGTATCTCGGCTCCAGAGCCTTCCCCTATATATGGTGTGCTTTTGGGTTGCCGCGTTTGGCATTGCCAAACTCCGTTCCCGAGGCCGGGGGTAGATCTACAGGACGTTCACGCCTCTACCCTTGAAGATGCAATAGACCGATAAGCGCCGCGCCGACTCGCTTGAACTCGTCTGTGGACAAGGCGCCGAGTTTCCGCTCCAACCGCGGCAGAGAAACGGGTTGAACTTGCTGCAAGTGAAACACACCGGCGGCGAGGAAGGGATTGGGTATGGTTAACTCCCAACGATTGCCGCGCACGGCAGTTGTGTGAGGGACTACGACGACCAAGGCCAACTCGTCATCAGCGGGGTAGTCGCTCAGAATGAGGCAGGGCCGCACCTTAGCAGCCAGCTCCAAGCCGCCAGCCAAACCTCAACGGCGCTTGGCCTGGGCATCGTGTGCTTCCAGGGCGTCGAGCATCAGGAAGCGCTCGTTCGCGCGCCGGTCGCAATCCGCCAGCGTCTGAGCATCGGCTTCGATATCAAACAGCGCTCGGGCAATCTCGCGCCGCTCGTGGTGGTCCAGCCGGGGCAACTCGGCCAGGATTTCCATCTTGCTCATGAAGCAAGCTTATCTGGTCACTGGCATCCTCGCAAGCCTTGCGCTAATGCGCTTCTACCCCGCCGGAAGGGCTGCGCCGGCTATGTCAACCGTTCAACGCTCAACCCTCGACCGTCAGCTCTCAACCCGGCGCAACTGGTCCAGCCAGAATCCCACCGGCTGCAGGGAAATCCCGGTAGCCCGGCTCACGCAAGAGTTATCGGCCTGCTTGCGAGGCCAGCACACAAGGTCCAGAAAGGGGGTGGGGCCGGAGATTGGGATGGGGGCTGCGGTCGAAACCGCCCCAACCTAAGGTTTGGGCCCCTTTTCGGTCGTCAATCCGAAGGCTTGCCTATGCGGCTAAAGCAAGTTTCTCGGCGACAGAGAAAATGTCGTCGCGGTGGGTTTTGAGAGAAGCCCGGACGCGGGGGATGGAGTCGGCAACTTGAAGGTCGTCGGGGGTGTTGATGGCGGCGGGTCGGAAGACGCTCGTCAGGAGGAGTTGGGCCATCATGGTGTCGGGTGTTTCCTGCTGGGATGCGGAAGCGGCGGGCTCGGCTGGCTCGTCCTCTTCTCCCAATTCAGATGCGGGCATGCCAGCGAGTTCGCGGACACGTGGATAGAGTTCGAGGAGCAAGTCGCGGAGCGTGTCGTCGGGGGCGGTGGATTCGAGCAGGCGCACGACTTTCAGGACGAGGGGCAGGATGCTGCCTTGAGGACCAAAGGAGGCGAGTTCGGCTTCTTCGGTGTCGCTGAGGGTTTCGCCGAGGCGGGCGCGGGCTTCGGCGAAGCCAAGTTGCAGCCCGAGTGGAGGGCGGGTGAAGGCAGCGAGTTGCTGCCCAAAGTAGGCGCGGGCTTCGATAGCCCGGTCGCTGGCAAGCAGGAGGAAGCCCCGCGCTTCCACGAAGGCGGTGCGACATTCGCCGGTCAACTCGTCGGGCAGGTCCAGCAAAGTCTCGGCTTCGGCAAAGAGGCGTTCGCGTTCCTCCGTGGATTCCGCGCGACGCGCTTGCCACTGGAGCAGGAGGGCGCGTCCGAGGCGTTGCGCGGGACGCATCTCGGCAGGCAGGGGCCTGGCGATGGTTACAGCTTCGTCGGATTCCATGTCACCCACAGCCGGAGCCTCGACTTTGGAAGTCAGTTCTTGCCAGCGCTGGTCAAAGCTATTGAGACCCGAACGGGCATACCGGCTTCCCAAGGCTACCGCTTCCTGCAGTAATTCACGCGCCTCTTCGCGTTCCCCCTCATCGCCCGTTCTTGCGCTTCGGCGGAAGAGGATCTTGGCCAGCCCGGTGCGGCAGTAGGGGTTGTCTGGAAACAGTCGTCGTGCCTCGCGGTAAAGTTGCTCGGCTTCGCCCAAGCGCTCTGTCGCAGCCAGCACTTCAGCCAAACCACACCGGCAGGCGGCATTGTTAGGAAACTCGCTCATGCCCTCGCGGTAAATCGCTTCGGATGTCTCCAAGTCGCCAGCGTCGTGATGGAGCCTGCCAAGTTCACCCCTCACATAGGGTTCCCACCAGAACCGGAAGCGAGCCGTCCAGAGCGTGTCGATTGCTTCGCGGCAGTCGCCCTCTCCTGCTGAAACATCGCCGCTCTTTTGCGCCCGGACGCCGCGTGCCCACAAGCAGCGGGCGAGCACAGTCCAATTGCGGACATTGTTTCTATCCCAAGCCAAGGCTTCATCGGCACGAGCGATCGCCCAATCCGGATCGTGCGTGCGAGCGGCTTCAGCCAGTTGATTGAACATTCGGACGAGGGGATAAGTGTCTTTTGTCGATCTGGTATAGCTGCGATAACGATCGAGGAGAGAGTTTATGTCATGGTGTGACGTGTTAGGGCCATACTGCGCTACATTGGCGATGATCCCCTTCGCTTCAGCGAGGTTGGCAGTAGGAATCCGCTCGGGTGATGGACGGCTCTGCGGCACATCATCAGAGACAAAGATGGGCAGCACCTTTGTCAGCCACCTTGGCCCGTTTTGCGCGTCGTGCCTCGCCTGCAGCACTGGCTCGAACTCGCGCACCCACGTTTCCAAGCTGTAGTGGTAGCCGCCGAGGAGCGCGCGGGCGGTGAGGAGCCAGTCCTTTTCTGACAAGCCAGGCAAATCGGCGAGGTCAATCAGCGTGGCAAGCAGGAGGAATGGAGGCTTGGCCGCCAACTGGCCGTGCTCGTCCCGCGTCTTGCGGAGGCCGAGCAAGCCGATGTCGGTGTAATAGGTTGGTTCACGGTCGCGGCGCAGCGCGAGTCCCTGCCACATACCTTCCAGATGCTGGTTGGTTTCGGCCCAGGCGAGCGCAGCGAGATAGGCGGCTTCGGGATCGAGGCTTTCGTCCGTCCGCAGCGGGCGCAACCAGGAGCGAAAGTCGCGCAACAGGCCACGCAGCAGCCGCGCGACTTGCGGCAGCGGCAGACCGGCAAGGGCACTGAACAAATCCTGAAGGTGCGAGGCCCACACCAGTGTCGGCGTCTTCTCCGGCGGGAGTTTCATCAGGCGCTCCTGCAGCCATCCGGCCACGGCAACATCCAGAGCCTCCGCATGGGTCTGGAAGATTTCGACGAAGGACTCTCGAAGGCCGGATCTCGACCACGCTGAGACGCCCGCGTATCCGAGCACGAGCTTCTGAATCGCTGCGGAGGGAGCGGCGATAAGTTCATCGAGCCACTTTTGGACGGATTCGTTCATGGCCTTGCAGGAAGGTCTGCGAAGTGAGCCAAGTCATCCTTCAGCAATTCGCGATGGTCTTTGCGGGCATCTGCGATTCGAGCGGGCTGCACGTCGGTGGTGACTTCGCCGACGCGGCGGATGTCCGCGAGCGTGTAAGTGATGTGTCCGTGAAGGAATTCCTTCTGGTAGGTGGCTCCCGTCGTGGCAAGGTCCACGGTGTATCCGTACCCGTCAGCGGAAGCTTTCTTGGGTGCGGGAAAGAAACAGGGATTCGGCATCTGGCCGGGCACGTCATCGAGCACCGTGGGTGATGCGGCCCACGCGGGCTTGCCGATGTGCGCGTTGTGGACGCGGATGAGGTTGTATTGCATCAGTACAACCGTCATGGGACTTCCGGCCCAAGTGTGAATGTGGCCGAGACCAAGCGCATCGCGGAGGCGGTTTGCCCAGCCGGGTTGCTTCAGAATGTCTTCGACCTCGGCGAATGGTGCTACAAAGGCGGGACGGCGGTCACTGCCGCTACTGACGTGGCGGAGCCACTTTTCCAAGCGGGCTCCTTTGAATGGATCGAAGGCGGTGCTAGTCTCCCGCGCACGAAGCATGTCGTGGATGAGGTCGTTTGCTTCAGCTTCGTCAACGTCGGAACCTCGTCTCTTTGCGCGGTCGGCCAATCCGCAGAGCGTCTCAAGGCGAACTACATCCCAATCGGGACTAAACCCGAGCCAGTTGGGCTGGTTTATCGCGGTGAACGTCCCGCTGATGGCAGGTAAAGCCACGCGATCCTTGGCATAATCAACATGCTGCTTGAACCATGAGTTCTTGTCGTGAGCCGCGGACGCGAAGCCGTTCAAGCCGAGGAAGTCATCCTCGCGGGCATCGGGCACCCGCTCGTCGAGAATGTAGTTCTCAGCCGGAGCGGTCTCTTCAAGAGCGGTGCCGGCAGCGATGCCTTGCAGGAAGGCAAAAAAGGGCTGTTTAGCCTGGAACGCCACCATTGAGGACGGTAATTGTCTTGCCTGACAGGGTCAACATCAGTTTTTGAGAGGGGTCAAAACCGTAGTTCTACCCCGAGCCCGATGACAAAGTGGACGCCCGGCTTGCGTTGCTGCGGGGTTGCTCGAAGCTTAGCTCAACTTGGGCGGTCCGTTGTTGGCTCGCCAGTGGGTCGAATTCCTGGACCGCCCGAACGGTGTAGCGTCTAAGCGGCAATTTCGGGCTTCCCCATGAGACCCCGCAGGCTCCGCAACGTGGACTGAGACCGCTGCTAGCCGGCCGGCATGTCCGCCTACAATAACCATTTGGATGCTGGCGCGCCAATGCGAAATCCATCGACTGACCAGAAGGAACAACAGAGGTTTTGAGCATGGCAGGAAGCGGCAGTTGGAAGAAGATAACGATTCACACCGACGGCGGATGTGATGGAAACCCCGGACCCGGCGGTTGGGCTACGCGGCTTCGATATGGCAATCACGCGTGCGAGTTGACTGGTGGGGAGCCTGCCACCACCAACACTCGCCGCCCTGAGTGGAATGCTCCAGGCTTCCCGCGGCATGTGGTCCCGGGCTGGCTGGTCGAAAAACGACGGTGCGGACGGTCGTGATTCCCGTGGGAGAGTGCGCGTTTCGCGGGGGCTGAATGGGCTTGCGGCAGCTAGAGCCCGATGTATGATTCCTACATGAAGAGCGTCACCTATCCGCTGGCGGTGCCACCCGACTTCCTGAGAGAGATGAAACAGGCGGCGAAGGAAACCGGACTTTCCACCGCCGCGACGATCCGGCAGAGCGCCAGACTGGGCTTGCCGAAACTGCGCGAGCAGATGGCCGTCGGCCGGGTTACCAACGTCTCCCCGCTACCAGCCAAGGTGGCGCGCGCCCTTTATGCTCAGCCTGACGACGACGCCGAGGGCATCCGTTTGTTCATGGAGGCCCAATCGAAGGCGGTCCAGGAATGAGAGCGTGGGACATTTACACCGGGGACATCTACGGCCCGCACCCATGCGTGCTGGTTTCCTGCCAGGCCAGGATTGATGCGAAGCCCCAGGTCGTCGTGCTCAAGTGCACCAGCATGCAGCCAGGCCAGGGGCGGCTTCCAAAAGTGAACGAGGCGGTTCTCGATGAAGCTGATGGACTGAACTGGAAGACGCTTTGCCGCTGTGATCTGCTCTTTACGGTGGAGAAGTCCTCCCTCACCAATAGGCGCGGCCAGGTCACACCCGAGCGGCGGCGCGAGATCGCGCGGAAGATCATTCAGGGCCTGGCGATTGCCGGCCTTTAAACCACCGGCTCCGGTGTTGGGGTGGCGTCTCAATGGGTTGGCTCAGGTTGCTGGTACAACGCCGGGCCGGGCAGGCGTTAGCCCCGCAGAAACGCAGGCCGCCCGCGCTTTGAGGTTTTAAGCATGGCAGAAAGCGGAGGTTGGAAGAAGATAACGATCCACACCGACGGCGGATGTGATGGAAACCCCGGACCGGGCGGTTGGGCGGCGCGGCTTCGATATGGCAATCGCGTACGCGAGTTGACGGGCGGGGAGCCGGCCAACGCAAGCCCGAAACCCGAAGCCCGAAATCCGAAACAAACCCGAAATCCCAGTGAAAGCGATCAAACTGGAAGTTGGTCCACAGGCATCCGACGACAGCGGTGGTGAAGCCTTCCTTGCCTGCCGGGACCCAAACCGCAATCAGGGGAACCTGCTCTGACGGCCGCGGCAGCCGGGGCTTGCCTGGCGGGCCTCGATCAGCCAGAATGGGTGCCTATGGCAACGTTCGTACCTCCCGAAGACGAGGAACAGCGGCGGGCCTTTATCAAGCGCCAGAAGGCCAATGGCGTGCGAGCCTTTAAAGCTCGGGGCCGATGGGTCCTAAGCACGGTGGGGGAGCCGAGCAATCCTCAAACGGCTCAGCAGCAGGACCACCGCCGCAACGTCGAAGCGGTCACCGGCCGCTGGCACGCGCTCAATGACCAACAGTACGCCGCCTGGGGCGCTGCCACGGCAAACAAGTACATGCTAACCAGGACCGGCCGCCGGGTGCGGCTCAGCCCGTACCACTTGTTCGTCAGCTTGAACGTTGGCCGGGCTGATCTGGGTTTATCTCAATACGACGTGCCGGCTCCGGAGCCCGTCTGGAGCACGAGCCCCGTGGTCGAGTTGTCGGCTACCTTCACGGGAGGCAGGTTCAGCCTCAAAGCCCGGCTCACCCGCCCGCCAGCCCAGCACATCCTGGTTTACGCCGCCGCGCCGGTCAGAAGCGGGGTGCGCTATGTGAAGGACATCCCGTTCCTGTGCCTGCTGCCGCCCCCAATAGATGGCTGGAGCGACCTCACCGACCTGTATGTTGCGCGGTATGGCGTGCCCAAGCCCGACTGGGCCATCTGGATTCGCACCTGCCAGCACATTGACGGCTGGCAAGATGCCCCAAGCACCCTGCGCGCTCGCATCTCCGTCCAAGCCGCCTAAACACGCTCTCCACCCGCATGGCCAGGGGCGGATTTGACCGCTTCGACGGGCTCCCGGGGTCGAAAATCCCACCTCCGGAGGCCAAAATCCGGCCAGAAGCCCTTACGGCAGGTTAAAAAGCATGCAAGAAACTGCCCAGCCGCAGTTTATGAACGCTTACCACCCCGTCACCTCACCGTCACCTCCCCGTATCCTCACCGGAGAACCTCTAACTTCAAGTTAGAGGTTCTCCGGTGAGGATACGGGGAGGTGACGGTGAGGTGACGGGGTGGTAAGCGAGAGGGTTGGGCGGACGTATCTGTACAAAAACGGGACAGTCTGGCCCAACGGGCGCTGGGTTGCTGGCGCAACGGCCCAACTATAAACGCGTAGAGACCTGCTGCTCAGGCCGGGTAATTGACAAAGTTCTTTCAGGCCGTCTTCAGCGCCGTCGGCGGCCTTTGGCTGATGCCGCTTCCCGGCAGGGAAGCGGCGAGTTCCTTGAGGGTGTCACCGCCCTTTGGGATCAGGGTAATTTCGGATTCGCCCTCGATGAGCGCCTGGGCTTCCAGAACTTGGAACAGGGCGCGGGCCCCGCTCGGGGTCAGTGCGCCTGCGATCAGGGGAATCTGTTCTGATGCAAGGATGCGGTGTGGTTCCTGTGTGGTTTAATCAGGACGACGGTTGGTGGGCGTTATTGGCGCTCGGCAAATCACGGGGTGGCCAGACCGCAGTAAAAATGAGTGCCACGGCGATTCCGAGCGAGACCTCGACGAAGCGATGCAATCCCGTGATCCAAGCCTCTTGTGGCCTGGCAATTAGCACGATGATAGTCAGCGTGACGCCGGCAAACCGATAGGCGCTCTGATCGAGACGGAGAATGGCGCAAAGGAGTCCAAGCGCAAATATCGCCACGCCGAATACGATGATCCCCCGGTCAAAGTAGCTCGCCACTATGGCTCCTGCCGCCGCTCCGAGGGCGGTGCCTATGAGTCTTTGCTTTGATGCATCCCAGGCGGCTCCGAGCGTTGACTGCATCACAATGATCGTCGTAATCGGCGCCCAATACGCCTCCGGCATCCGGCATAGGCGCGCGACGATCAAAGACGCCACGGCCGCGAGAGCAGTGCGCGCCGCGTGTGTGAGCCAGTTGCGCGTTGCCGCGGACCAAAACAGGCCTCGTGCCCGCTCGATGTAGCTCGCAGCCATAGCGGGATTGCCATAGGGCAATCCTCAAGCGGCCCGTTGGAGCTCCGCGGCAGCCGCCTGCGGAACGTTTGCAAACAAGGAATTGAGTCCTTCCAGCATCGTCGGATGAGTAAAGATGGCGTCACGTAGCGCGGTGTAGGGGAGCCCGGCAATCATCGCGACCTGCACGGAGGCCATGATTTCTCCCGCCTCCACCCCGAATACCGCATAACCCAGGATGCGGTCAGTCTCGTTATCCAGGAGGGCTTTCATGAAGCCCCGGGGTTCAGAGAGCGTTCGGGTTCGCAGTATGGCGGCGATCGGGATTTTGGCGAGCCGGTAGGCAATGCCTCGCTCCTTGGCTTCCGTTTCGCTTAGACCAATCCTCGCAAACTCGGGATCGGTGAATATGCAGAAGGGCACCTGGCGTCCGGTCGTCACGCGATGGCCGCCCAGGATGTTGTCATGCACGATGCGGAAGTCGTTTTCGGCGATGTGGGTGAAGTGCGGGCTGCCGGCGCAATCGCCCGCGGCCCACACCTCGGGTGCCGTGGTCTCCAGGCGTTCATTGACTTTCACGTACCCGCGGTCGGTGGTTTCTACTCCGGCCAGGTCCAGGCCGATGCCGTCGGTGTTGGGCGTGCGCCCGGTGGCGACGAGCAGATGCGTGCCTTCCAGGACGATTTCCGGACCGTCGTGCTGAGCGTGCACTTTCACCGCTTGGCCGGACTTGCCTTCTACACGCGTCAGGCGAGTGCTCGTTCGCACCTCGATTCCCTCATCGTGGAACAGCTCGTGCATGGCTTCCGAGACGTCTTGGTCCTCGCGATGGATCAGCCGGGGGTTGCGCTCGATGAGAGTCACCCGACTGCCGAAGCGGCGCATCGCCTGGGACAATTCGAGGCCGACATATCCGCCTCCCAGAACGAGCAGATGTTCCGGAATGCGGTCAAGTTCCAATGCCTCGA
>Ga0335069_10003501_pt1 | contig 23685 bp, 15 predicted proteins | sample Lox_Sample_11_FD_206714 | JGI IMG/M metagenome (GOLD analysis project Ga0335069, IMG submission 206714) | Soil microbial communities from Loxahatchee National Wildlife Refuge, Florida, United States - Lox_Sample_1.1 | ecosystem: Environmental > Terrestrial > Soil > Wetlands | place: USA... | reverse complement strand
GTCGGCGGTCGTTTCCTGCACCTGGATGTTGTCCCAGCGGATGAAATACGCATCCAGCTGATAGTCGAACCGGCCATCCAGCAGGCGTCCCTTGGCACCCACTTCAAAATTGGTCAGCGAGTCCGGTGCGTACGCGGCCGGAATCGCCTCGAACGGTTCGCTCACCGCGTTCAATCCGCCGCTGCGGAAACCGGTGGAGACGGTCGTGTACGCGAGAAGTTCCTCGCTGAACTTGTAGCTGACGTTGCCCTTCCAGGTCACCTTGTTGAATGACTCTTCCGGATCCGGCAGCGCCACCAGCGTGGGTCCGGGCGGGAATCCTCCGAACGGATGCGTCTGAACCTGGAATCCATTCAGCGTCTCGGTGAAGTAGCGGATACCGCCGACGGCGGTCAGATCCGGCGTGATCTTCCAGGTCGCTTCGCTGAAGGCCGCGTACTGGGTGGTACTGCGGTCATCGGTGCGGCCGAAGAACGTATTGCCGACTCCGGGGAAATTCAGGGCGTCATCCGCGTTCGAGCTGCTGAACGGACCGTTGATCAGGCCGAGTCCGTTGGTCGTGATGACCTCCACCGCCAGATGCTGGGTCTCGTGCTCGCGATATCCGCCCACCACGAAGTTGACCGGAAAGTCCAGCTGGCTGGCGTAGCGGATTTCGCTGGAGTTGACCTTGCGGGTGCGCGGCTCGAGCGTCTCGGCCGGAATCGGCACATCGAAGGACACGAGGATGGGTGTCGAATCGAAGTTGAAATCGGCGGTGCGGTTGAACTGATTCGTCGTGCCGGTGACGGTTCCGTAGGGGGTCTTGTAATTGATGGTCAGACCGAACACCTTGAGGTTGTCGGTCCAGGGGCTCTGCGTCACGTCGGTATTGCACAGGTCGCAGCCCTGCACGGGCGCGATGGGCCCCCCGTTGAAGGCCGTCACGCCCGGCGGAGTCCAGCGCGAGGAGCCATTCGAGCTCTCGGTCTGCGACGTATAGTTTGCATCGATGGTCAGATCCTCGAAGGGCTGGTAACGCAGGATGGCCCGACCACCGCCCACGTCGTCATCGTTGACCCCCTTCAGGAAGCCGACGGCGGGAACTTCGACCTGCTGGTTGCCGACCTGCCTGAAGACACCGGTGCCGACGCGGATCTGATTGACGTAACCGCTGTCGTACAGCTTCCATCCGACCACGCGCAGCGACAGCACGCCGTCGATGATCGGCAGGTTCACGGCGCCGTTGAAGTTGTAATTGCCACTGCCATGGGAGGTCTCCGATCCCTCCATGGTGAGATAGCCGCCCAGATTGTTGAGATCCGGCGCCCTGGGGATGAAACGGATGGTGCCGCTCATGGAACTGGCGCCGTAGAGCGTGCCCTGGGGGCCACGCAGCACTTCCACGCGGTCCATGTCGTACAGGCGGATGTCGGTTTCGAATCCGCCACCGTCGTCGGCGTTCGAACCGCTGATCACGGCCTCGCCGTAGTACACACCGGTGGTCGAAGCGCCGGTCGAATTGATGCCGCGGATGACGTACTTCTTGTCACCCGGTCCCAGATCCTGGATGGACAGGCCGGGAATCTCGCCGGCAATCGACATGATGCCCGCTGCGCCCACCTGCTGCAGGCTGTCGCCCGAGATCGCCTGGATCGACGCGGGTACGTCGAGCACCTTGGCGGCATTGAGCTTGTTCGCCGTGACGATGATTTCCTGCAGTCCACTGCTGTCGGCCGGCGCCGAATCGGCGGCAAGGGTGGACAGCGGCAGCGCCGTTATGGATGCGGCGCCCGCCAGACACAGCGTGATGACCCGAGACCTGTTATGTGTTGACACGTTGAAACCCCTGTCGTTGGTAGCCGATTCCGGGCCCCATTCCCGGCGGATGCGGGACGCGCCGGAACCCTTCAGTCGTAGTAGTTGATGCTGGGATTGTCGCCAGGGCAGATCACCCCGACGACATCGATACCGTCGGCGGAAGTGGCCTCGAGCGAGTGCAGCTGCTTGCGCGGCAGAAAGATCACATCGCCCGCCACGACACGCGCCTTCCTGTCCTCCGTCCACATGTACCCCTCACCGTTCAGCACGATGATGGCCTCCTCGTAGAGGTGCCGGTGGGGTGCGGCCTTGGAGGGCGGAATGTGTCCAATGAACTGCGTGATGACGTTCGATCCGATGCTCTTATCCACGAGAATCTGGAAGTAACGCGGACCCATCTCGGTACGCTGCGCCGCATCCACGGCCACGACGCGCTGCGGACAGCGCGCATCGAAGTTGTCCGGCATGGCCTCGAGCCAGCCCAGTTCGGCCTGGGGGCACACCAGCACGAAGATCCTCAGTGTCTGGCCGGCGTCGGCGGTGAAACGGAAAGCTTCTGAAGGGCGCACGTACACGCCGTCGGTGGCCTTGATGCTGAAGGTCTTGCCGGAGACGACCACCGTTCCCGCACCCGAGCCGACGAAGAGGATGACTTCGCACGCGCCGAAAGTGACCACCGGCGAAGGCGCGCCGGCGACTTCCATCAGGATCTGCGTCTGGTACTGGGAGCCCATCTCGGGCGAGACCATGTAGCAGTAGCGCAGCGAGCCGCGCGTTTCCATGCGGGCCAGGGACGGGGAGAAGACGTAGCAGCAGCCGTTCAGCAGCGCCCGGGCACCGTCCCTGTCGCTGACGACCGGGATGGCCCGGTTGGCCGGACTCGCCGGATCATCCAGCGGCGAGCCTCCCGGCAGGTTGGTGTGGGCCCCGTCGCAGAACGGCGGAGTGCGTGTATGTTTGCAGCCACAAAAGAGCAGTTCCTCGTCCTGGGGTCCCGCGGTGTACTGCCGGGGTTCGAGGCCGCTGCCCCGGTGGGAACCGTCGCAAAAAGGCTGTTTTGCGGAGCGGCCGCAGCTGCACCAGAAGTAGGTGCGGCCGGCCTTCACCTTGATCAGACACGGTTTCGGGCGCGCAACAACGGGCTCGCTCATGGCGCCGGTACTCTCCCGGACGCACCCGATGTTGTACAGGCCCGCTTTAGGCTGGCTGGCCTAATCTGCCCCATTGCGGGGCAGCCCCTGGGAGCGTGCGCGCCTCAGACCGCGACGGCTTCCGCCTCGCCCGTGGCCTGCGCAGCCAGCCGCTCGATGGTGATGTAGGACTCGCGCGTGATCTGCTGGATGTCCGCACACAGATAGGGCCGCAGCACTTCGAGGATCTCCGCGTAGCCTTCGAGCATCGCCTCCACGCTCACTTCCCGGTCGTGGTAGTCCATGTAGTTCAGCCAGTTCTCGTTCACGATCCAGGTGACATCGATGATGGCGCGCAGCCGGGCCGGATCGGGGGGAAAGCGCATCAGTCCACCCGCCTGCAGCGCCAGCATGAAGCGCTCGATTTCCTTGATGCGCCGTTCGCGGTTCTGCGCGAAGCGCTTGCGCAGCAGCGGATCCTGGCGCAGCAGGTCGGCCATCTCGCGATAGAAGAAGCGGTATTTCAGGATCAGCTGCAGCTGGCGCACGAACATCGCGGCCATGTGCTCGAGCGTGGGGGCCAGATGATCGCGATACCAACCTGCATCCATCTCGCCGATGGCCTGTTGGAACACGGCGCAGATGATCTCGCGCTTGTTGCGGAAGTGATATTGAAGGTTGCCCTTGCTGATGCCACAGCGCTCGGCGATGCGACCGGCCGAGATGGCGGCCGTGCCGTGCTCGTTGAACAGCTCCAGGGCCGCCTGCAGGATGCGGTATTGGGTCGCGCGAGTCGCCATGACCTATTCTCTCCTCGCCGCGCAGAGTGTACAGCCGGGCCGTTCGGGGCCGGCAAGCACTTGAGGTCTAAAGTACTTACCCCTATAGTCCGGAGCGCCGCAACCGGCTGGCACCGACCGTTCCCCGGGGTTCGCCACGCCGAACCCCTGACGCTGGAGAAGCGCTTGAGCACCGCCAAACTGAACCCGCTTGACCTGTACGACGTGCGTGGGAGCTTGAGCGAGGAGGAGCGGCTGGTACAGGACTCGGTGGGGCGGCTGGTGGATGAGCGGGTGCTGCCGATCATCCAGGAGTGCTTCGAGAACCACCGCTTCCCGCGCGAGCTGGTGCCGGAGCTGGCCGCCCTGGGGTTGCTGGGGAGCTCGCTCGAGGGCTACGGCTGCGCGGGATTGAATGCCACCAGCTACGGGCTGATCTGCCAGGAGCTCGAGCGCGGGGACTCCGGCATCCGCAGCTTCGTCTCCGTGCAGTCCTCCCTGTGCATGTTCCCGATCCACGCCTATGGGTCCGAGGAGCAGAAGCAGCGCTACCTGCCGCAGATGGCCCGGGGGGAGCTGATCGGCTGCTTTGGACTGACCGAGCCGCAGGGGGGCTCGGACCCGGCGGCCATGCACACCCGCGCCCGCCGCCAGGGCGGGGACTGGGTGCTGCAGGGCTCCAAGATGTGGATCACCAACGGCTCGATCGCCGACCTCGCCCTGGTGTGGGCGCAGACCGAGGAGGGCATCCGGGGGTTCCTCATCGAGAAGGGCACCCCGGGCTTCACCGCCCAGACCATCGAGAGGAAGTTCTCCCTGCGCGCCTCGGTCACCGCCGCGCTGTTCCTGCAGGAGGTGCGGGTGCCGGACTCCCAGCTCCTGCCCGGGGTGATCGGGCTCAAGGGCCCCCTGTCCTGTCTCACCCAGGCGCGCTTTGGCATCGCCTGGGGGGTGATCGGGGCCGCCCAGGCGTGTCTTACCCAGTGCCTGGAGTATGCGGCCAGCCGCCAGCTCTTCGGCCGCCCGCTCGCCCAGAACCAGGCCGTGCAGATCCGGCTTGCCCAGATGGCCCGCCAGATCACCGCCGCGCAGCTCATCGCCGCCCGGCTCGCCCGCTTGAAGGAGGCCCACGCGCTGCAGCCCCCGCAGGTCTCACTGGCCAAGTGGAACAACTGCCGCATGGCCCTCGACATCGCCCGCGATGCGCGCGATCTGCTGGGCGGGGCCGGCATCAGCGCCGAGTACGTCCCCATCCGCCATGCCCTGAACCTCGAGAGCGTCATCACCTACGAGGGCACCGAGACCATCCATCAGCTCACCCTCGGTCGCGAGCTCACCGGACTCAATGCGTTCTAGACAATTCCGACGGCGAGCAGCACCAGTACGGCCAGCAAGTTGAACAGCCATTCCCGCCGCGACAACTGCGATGTCATGTCTGCGATTCTCCGCTTGTGCAGGGAGAATCATTTCGCACGTGGGCCCGCGCGGCCGGCGGGCGCGGAAATGGCAACCCGCCGATGAATTGAGGCGAATTGTGGCGCGTCCCCGCCGAGCGCGGGACCTGTCGCACATCCCTTAAAAATAAGGCTCGCGTGCGCTTTCACCCGCTCTCGTCAGGCGGTAGCCTAGAACCCATGAAACGAACGGTGGCCATCGTCGAGGACGAACCCGCGATACGCGACAACTACGCGGCTGCATTCACGCGCGAGGGTTACGTCGTGCGGACCTATGCGAACCGCAAGCAGGCCATGGCCGCATTCGGCGCACGCCTGCCTGATCTCGCGGTGATCGACATCTCGCTGGAAGAAGAACCCGAAGGCGGTTTCGAGCTGTGCCGGCAGCTGCGTGCGCTGTCTGCGGAGCTGCCCATCATCTTCCTGACGGCGCGCGATTCGGAACTCGACGCTGTTTCTGGCCTGCGTCTGGGTGCGGACGATTTCCTGACGAAGGACCTGAGCCTGGCGCATCTGATCGCGCGCGTGAATGCGTTGTTCCGGCGCGTCGAGGCATTGCGGCGCCCGCTGGAGGCGAGTCAGATCGTGCGTCGGGGTCCTCTCACTCTCGATGCGGAGCGCATGCAGGTCGAGTGGGAGGGTAAGGTCGTACTGCTGTCCCTGACCGAGTTCTGGATCGTCTACGCCCTCGCGCGCCACCCCGGACACGTGAAGAATCGCCAGCAGCTCATGGACGCCGCCAACGTCGTGCTGGATGACAACACCATCACGTCGCACATCAAGCGCATCCGCCGGAAGTTCCAGGCCATCGAACCCAACTTCGATGCCGTGCAGACCGTGTACGGCATGGGATACCGATGGGTCGAGTGATCGTCGCGGGCGCTCGCGGTACGACGTAGCGTCCGGTTCCGGCCATGTCCTTGCGTTTTAAACTGCTGCTGCTCGGACTCGCGACACTGGTGTTGCCGTGGGCTGGTTGCCGGTACGCGCGCGAGATGGAATCCGCCCTGCGCGAGGGGGAGCAAAGTTCACTGCAGTCGGTCGCGCAGACCATGGCCTCCTCGCTCCAGGGGCGTCGCGACCTGCTGTACCGGGAAGTCCCACCGGCACGCAGCACGGATTCCGCAGATACGGACGAATCGCAGGCGCCGGTCCCGCAGCCGGAACCCAGGCCGACACCCTACGACCTGCGTCCCGTGCTGCTGTTCGCACAGCCGTCGGTCGATGGCTACGCGGACGAATGGCCACAAGGCAAATCGGCGTGGCGCTACTACGCTCACGGACAGCACGAATTCGGAATCCTCACCGGTGTGTTCGAGCGGATGCTGTACGTGGTACTCGACGTCCGAGACGAGCATGTTGTGTTCGATGCACCCGGGGCGAGTCCACTGGAGCCGGGCACGTTCGGAGATCGTGTGTGGCTGGGATTCCAGGGCCCGGACGGGGTCGAGCACCAGGTGTTCATCGGTGCGACCGGATTCGGCAGCGTGACCGGGAGGCGCATCGAGACAGGCGAATACGGACAGCAGACCGCGGTGACCGAACCGCGCATCACCGGTGCGTGGCAGCCGAGCGCAAAGGGATATCGTCTCGAGTTACGCATTCCGCTCTCGATGCTGGGGGAGCGTTTCGGGGTACTCGTGGACGATCGGAATGCGCGCGGCGCGGAGCCCGTGAGTTACGGCACGCTGCGTAGCGACGATCTGCACACAGTGGGGCGTCTCATCGTGGCCTCTCCGGACCTCACGGTATACCTGCGGCAATTCCTGCAACCCGGATTGCGCCTGTCCGTCATGACCCCCGATCATCGTCTGCTGTCACAGGCGGACGCGCTGGCTCAGGCCACGGAACTGGGTGCGGAACGGGGATTTCTGACGCGGTTCTATCGACACCTGGTCGACAGGTCTGGGGCGCGGCGCGTCATCGATGCCACGGCGACGATTTACGATCGCGACCAGGGCAGCGCGATCGGTCTGTTACAGGTCACGCAGACGGAGGAGCGCTGGCTCACACTGCGCGATCGCGCGCTGACCCGCATGCTCAACCTGACGCTGGTCATCAGTCTCGTCGCTGTTGTCGCGATGCTGGTGTTCGCCGCGCGGCTGGCTTTGCGGCTGTCACGGTTGCGCACTGCGAGCGAAACTGCCTTGACCCGCGAGGGGTTGGTTACCACGTTTCCCGAGACGGACTCCGTCGATGAACTCGGGGACGTGGCGCGCGGCTTTTCAACACTGCTCGGCCGGCTGAATGAATACACGGGCTACCTGCGCACACTGGCCGGCAAGCTCGCGCACGAAATCCGCACACCGCTCACCATCGTGCGTTCTTCGCTGGAGAATCTGGAATCGGAACCGCTTCCGCCGTCCGCCGGTGTCTATGTCGCGCGGGCGCGCGAAGGCAGCGAACGCCTCAACGGGATTCTTCACGCGATGGGAGCGGCAACGCGCGTCGAAGAGGCCATCAGCAGCGCCGAGCGGACGCGATTCAACCTGATCCCGGTGATCGATTCGGCGGTTTCCTCGTATCGCACCGCCTTTCCTCAACGTGAGTTCGCGCTCGAGCTGCCGGCGGAAGGAGTGGAGATCGAGGGCGCGCCGGACCTGATCGTGCAGATGCTGGACAAGCTGGTGGACAACGCGGTCGATTTCAGTCCGGCCGGTGCGACGATCACCGTGCGGCTGCGCCTGGAGCCCCACGCTGCGCTGTTGGAAGTGGAGAATCCCGGACCGCCGCTGCCGCCCGAATCGCGCGGCCGGCTGTTCGAATCGTTGTGGCAATCACGCCTCGGTGCCGACAGCCGCCCCCACTTCGGCCTCGGACTTTACATAGTCCGGCTCATTGCCGAGTTCCATGGCGGCAATGCCACAGCCAGCAGCCTTCCCGGCGATTCAGGCGCCCGTTTTACGGTGCGGCTCGCCCGCTGAGCGCTCCTCACGCGCTGGCGGGCTAGCGCTCCCGCTGGCTCGGCAGTTGACTGCCGACTCCTGCCGAAGCACCTGGCCGCGACCTGTTGTGTGACAAATACGACATGGAAGTTTCACGCGGAAGCGCTACAATGACCTTGAGATTAGACGCATTCTGAAGCCTGCAAGCGGCGGTTTTCATTGGGCTTCTGCCTCGGGTCCGGGCTTGTGGCGCAGGGTAACGGCAGCGGCGCTCTTACAGGTGATGCGAAGAGCGCACAACCGGAGGGACAAGAAGAGAAAACTCGGGTAATCGACGCGGGCACGGGTCAGGCAATGGCGAACTTTTTGCGATTGCCAGGAACGATAACGTGTGCAGTGACACGCGGGCCTTGATGATTCGGCCGGAGCTGGGCTCCAACGTTTCAGCCGCAGTAATAGATGCTCGTGACAACGCGACACGCCGGTGCGCACTGAAGGGCGATTTCGATCGGATTTTTGCCCGCGCCCGGCCGGAGCTGACAGCGAAGCCACCGGGTCATCACTGGGAAAGAGATCCATGCCCCGCCGCAAGGCGGGGCTTTTTTTTGCGGGAGGGTGTTACTGCGCAGATGACCAGAATCCCGTGGCGTCAGTCATTCAGACGCGTCCGGGAGAGGCTGCATACCGAAAGTACCGACGCGGCAGGATGTCCTGCTACGTCCCGGCGACGATTCCCAGGTAACCCAGGATCCCTTTGGCGGCTTCGCGTCCTTCAAACACGGCGGTGACCACGAGGTCCGAGCCGCGGACCATGTCGCCTCCGGCGAAGACCTTGGGGTTGGTTGTCTGGAACGGTGTTGATTTGCCCGCGGAGACACGCACGCGGCCGTTGCCGTGCAGTCGGATCTGGTGCGGGTCGAACCAGTCCGGCGGACTGGGCAGGAAGCCGAAGGCGATGATCACCGCGTCCGCCGGCAATACATGCTCGGAACCCGGAATCGGCTCGGGCACGCGCCGGCCGCGCGCATCGGGCTTGCCCAGCCGCGTCTCCACCAGCTTCACGCCCTCGACAGTGTCGGAGCCGACGATTTCGATGGGCTGGCGGTTGAAGAGGAATTCGACACCCTCCTCCTTGCTGTTCCTGTAGTCACGGCGCGAGCCGGGCATGTTGAGCTCGTCACGGCGGTAGGTGCAGATCACCGACTCCGCACCCTGGCGGATCGCGGTGCGGTTGCAGTCCATGCCCGTGTCACCGCCACCGAGTACGATCACGCGCTTGCCGCGCATGCTTATGAGGTGCTCCGCGCTGCCGGGAATGCGCAGCTCGTGGTTGATGTTGGCGACCAGGTACGGCAGCGCCTCGTGCACACCGGGCAGGTCCTCGCCCGGGAAGCCGCCGCGCACATACTTGTAGGTTCCCATCCCCAGGAACACGGCATCGAATTCGGCCAGCAACTGCTCGAACGGCAGGTCCGAACCGATGTCCACGCCCAGCCGGAACTGCACGCCCATTTCTTCCATGATCTCGCGGCGCTTCTCGACCACCTGCTTCTCGAGCTTGAAGGGCGGGATGCCGAAGGTCAACAGACCCCCGATGCGCGAGTAGCGATCGAACACCACCGGCGTCACGCCGTTGCGCACGAGAATGTCGGCGCAGCCGAGGCCCGCCGGACCGGCGCCCACGATGGCGACGCGCTTGCCGCTGGGCTGCACGTTGGCCATGTCGGGCTTCCAGCCGCGCTTGAACGCCTCGTCGGTGATGTATTTCTCGATCGAGCCGATCGTCACCGCGCCGAGCCCGTCGTTGAGCGTGCACGCGCCTTCGCACAGCCGGTCCTGCGGACAGATGCGCCCGCACACCTCCGGCAGCGAGTTGGTCTTGTGCGACAGCTCCGCCGCCTCGAACAGGTTGCCTTCCTGGATGAGCTTCAGCCAGTTGGGAATGTAGTTGTGGACCGGGCACTTCCACTCGCAGAACGGGTTGCCGCAGGCGAGGCAGCGGCCCGCCTGCTGGCCCGCCGACTGCTCGTCGTAGGGCGAGTAGATCTCGCGGAAAGTCGCGACCCGCGTCTCCACGGCCAGCTTGGCCGGGTCGGCGCGCGGGATCTCCAGGAACTGCAGGCTCTTGTCCGCCATGTGCCGTGAGCCTCAGGCGGCGCGCCGCAGATTCTCGATCAGCGAGTCGATCGAGGCGGCCTTGGGCTTCACCACCCAGAACTTGCCGATGTAGGTGCGCAGGTCATTGAGGATCTCCTCGGCCCAGGCGCTGCCCGTCTCGGCCTGGTGCTGCTCCAGCAGGCTCTCCAGGTGCTGCAGGTGTGACTGCATGGACTCGGCGTGGATGCGGCTGATGTCGATCAGCTCGTGGTTGTAGCGATCGACGAAGTCGCGCTCGAGATCCAGCACGTAGGCGAACCCGCCGGTGAAGCCCGCCCCGAAGTTGACTCCGGTGCGACCCAGCACGCACACGACACCACCGGTCATGTACTCGCAGCAGTGATCACCCGCGCCCTCGATGACAGCCGTCGCGCCCGAGTTGCGCACGGCGAACCGCTCGCCGGCCACGCCCGCGGCGAACAGCTGCCCGCCGGTCGCACCGTAGAGGCAGGTGTTACCCATGATGATCGTCTCGTTCGCAACGAAGCGCGCACTGCGCGGGTGGCGCAGCACGATCTTGCCGGCGGCCATGCCCTTTCCGACGTAGTCGTTGGCGTCCCCTTCCAGATACAGATGCAAGCCACCCACGTTCCACACGCCAAAGCTCTGCCCCACGTTGCCCTTCAACCGCAGTGTGACCGGCGCGTCCTCCATGCCGTAATTGCCCCAGCGCCGGGCAATCTCGCCCGACAGCCGTGCTCCGACGGATCGGTTGAAGTTGCGGACGTCATAGCTCCACTCCCCGCCGAGCTTGTTCTCGATGGCCGGCAGCAGGTCCGCCACCATGCGCTCGGCCAGTTCGCCCTTGTCGAACGGTGCGTTGGAGGGAGTGACGCAGAACTGCGGCGCCTCTGCGGCCAGGCCCGCCGTGGACAGGATCGGCGCCAGATCCAGCTTGCGCTGGCGTTCGGTCTCGCCCGCGAGAACCTGCAGATATTCGGTCCGACCGATGAGGTCCTGCAGACGCCGTACGCCCAGGGAGGCGAGGATCTCCCGCACTTCCTCGGCCACGAAGCGGAAGTAGTTGATGACCATCTCCGGCAGGCCGACGAAGTACTTCGAGCGCAGCACATTGTGCTGCGTGGCCACCCCGGTGGCGCAATTGTTCAGATGACAGATGCGCAGATACTTGCAGCCCAGCGCCACCATCGGTGCCGTGCCGAACCCGAAGCTTTCCGCGCCGATGATGGCCGCCTTCACCACATCCAGCCCGGTCTTGAGCCCGCCGTCGGTCTGCAGTCGCACGCGGTGACGCAGATCGTTCAGCCGCAGCGTCTGGTGAGTCTCGGCAAGCCCGAGTTCCCAGGGAGTGCCGGCGTACTTGATGGATGACAGGGGACTCGCACCGGTGCCGCCGTCATAACCCGAGATGGTGATGAGGTCCGCGTAGGCCTTGGCCACACCGGCCGCCACCGTGCCCACGCCGGGCTCGGCAACGAGCTTCACGGACACCAGCGCCTGCGGATTCACCTGCTTCAGGTCGAAGATGAGCTGCGCCAGGTCCTCGATGGAGTAGATGTCGTGATGCGGCGGCGGGGAGATCAGGCCGACACCCGGCCGCGCGAAGCGCAGCGAGGCGATCATGTCGTTCACCTTGTGTCCCGGCAGCTGGCCACCCTCGCCGGGCTTGGCGCCCTGCGCGATCTTGATCTGCAGCACCTCCGCGTTGATCAGGTATTCCGGTGTCACACCGAAACGGCCGGAGGCCACCTGCTTGATCTTGGAGTTGCGCTCGGTGCGGTAGCGCACCGGGTCCTCGCCCCCCTCGCCGGAGTTGGAACGCGCGCCGAGCCGGTTCATGGCGATGGCCAGCGCTTCATGCGCCTCGGGCGACAGCGCCCCGAGTGACATGCCGGCGCTGTCGAAGCGTGCGAGCACCGCCTCGACGGGTTCGACTTCCTCGAGCGGCACGCAGGCCGTCCCGGTCTTCAGCGCGAGCAGATCACGGAAGGTCGAGGCCGGACGCTCGTTCACCAGCCCGGCGAACAGCTTGTACTGCGAGTAATCGCCCGAGATGACCGCGGCCTGCAGAGTGGCCACGACATCCGGGTTGTACATGTGGTACTCGCCACCGTGCATGTACTTCAGCAGGCCGCCCTGGTCCAGCGGCTCGCGCGGATTCCAGGCTCGCGCGGCAAGCTGCCTGAGGTCGGATTCCAGATCGGCGAAATCCGCGCCCTGCACGCGACTGTCGGTGCCCGTGAAGCACAGGTTCACCACATCGTCCGCGAGACCGACGATCTCGAACAACTGCGAGCTGCGGTAGCTGGAGATCGTCGAGATTCCCATCTTCGACATGATCTTGAAGAGACCCTTGCGCACGCCGGCGCGGTAACTGCGACCCAGCTCCAGGCGCGTCGCGAAGTCGAGCTTCACGCGACCCTTGCGCATCATCTCGAACAGCACCTGGTAGGCCATGTAGGGATACACGGCGGTGGCGCCATAACCGATCAGACACGCGAAGTGATGGGGATCGCGCGCAGTGCCGGTCTCGATGAGCAGATTGCACTTGCAGCGCAGCCCGGTCCGCACCAGGTGATGGTGCACGGCGCCCGTCACCAGCAGGGCGTGCGCCGGCAGCTTGCCCTTGACGAGGTAGCGGTCCGACAGCAGCAGGACGAGTTTGCCCTCGCGCACCGCATTCTCGGCCTGATCACACATTCTCAGGATCGCCGCCCGCAGCCCTTCCTGCGGGTCGTACTGCAGATCGATGAACTCGTGCGTGACTTCCTTCAGCCCGAGTATCTGCCGCAGCTTGCGTTGCGAGAGGATGGGCGAACCCAGCACGATCTGACGGGCGTGCTCCGGCGCCGGCACGAATACGTTGCATTCGGGCCCGATCTGCGTCTGCAGCGACATGACGATCGACTCGCGCAGCGGATCGATCGGCGGGTTCGTGACCTGCGCGAACTGCTGCCTGAAGTAGTCGTAGAGCGGGCGGACCTTGCGCGAGAGCACGGGCATGGGCGTGTCATCGCCCATGGAGCCGACCGCTTCGCTCTCATCCTCGGCGAGCACACGGATGATCTCGTCCCGTTCCTCGGACGAGACGTTGAACATCTTCTGGTAGAGCGACAGCGTCTCCCGATCCATCGGTTCGGCGGCCAGTCGCGGATCCACCAGGTCGGTCTCCAGATAGCGCACGCCCTTCTTCAGCCAGGTCTTGTAGGGATGGCGCGCCTTGAGGATCTGGTCGATATCCTCGGATTCGAGCAGCGTCGCGGTCTGCAGATCGAGTGCGATCATGTCCCCCGGGCCGAGTTTGCCCTTGCGCACCACATCTTCCGGTGCGTAGTCCCACACGCCGGTCTCGGATGCGATGGTCAGGATACGGTTGCGTGTGATGGTGAAGCGCGCGGGGCGCAGTCCGTTGCGATCGAGCGTGCAGGCCGCGTAACGGCCATCGGTGAGAACGATTCCGGCGGGACCGTCCCACGGCTCCATGTGCACCGAGTAGTACTCATAGAAGGCGCGCAGATCGGGATCGATGGAGTCGAGCCCGTGCCACGCCGGCGGCACGAGCAGGCGCATGGCATGCAGCGCATCCAGGCCACCCATCAGCAGCACCTCGAGCATGTTGTCGAGGCTTTGCGAATCGGACCCGGTGAGGCAGACGAGCGGCTGCACCTCGGTGAGCTCCGGCAACAGCGGTGAGCGGAACAGCGGGCCGCGGGCCAGGGCCCAGTTGCGGTTGCCCTGCACCGTGTTGATTTCGCCGTTGTGGGCCAGGTAGCGGTACGGATGCGCCAGCCGCCACTGCGGCAGGGTGTTGGTCGAGAAGCGCTGGTGGAAGACGGCCACCGAGGTCTCGAGCCGCGGATCGCTCAGGTCCGGGTAGAACTGCGTGAGGTATTCCGGCATGACCATGCCCTTGAAGACGATGGTCGTCGCGGACAGGCTCGGGATGTAGAACACCGGATCGCTCGCCTGCAGGCGCTTCTCCGCGTGGCGGCGCGCCAGGTACAACTTGCGATTGAACGAGCCCTCGTCCAGGTCCGGCAGATGACAGTTGACGTAGATCTGTTCGATGTGGGGCAGCGTCTTGAGCGCCTGCGGGCCGCAGGCGCTCGCATCCACCGGCACCTGGCGCCAGCCGGCGGGCTCGAGACCCTGGCGCACCAATTCGGCGCACAGCACCTCGCGTGCACCATGAGCGAGCGCCGGGTCGCGGTTGAGAAACACCAGGCCGGTGGCGAACTGCGCGGTCAGCTCCAGGCCCGCCTCGAGCGCCACCGCGCGCAGGAAGCTCTCCGGTTTCTTCAGCAGCAGGCCGCAGCCGTCGCCGGTCTTGCCGTCGGTCGCGATGGCTCCGCGATGGGTGAGACGGTTGAGCGAGGTGATCGCCGTCTGCACCAGCCAATGGCTCGGCTGGTCATCGAGATGGGCGATCAGCCCGAACCCGCAGCTGTCGCGTTCGTAGGTCTCCCGGAAGAGACCGGTGTCGGAAGAACTCATCGTCAATGGCCTCGGAAAGTGCGGCGAGCGTGCGAAGCCCACCGTGGCAGGTCACGTCCCTGCAGCGGTTGCGGTCGAGAAAACTCTGGTCAGGAGGCCTGCGTCGGGCTTTGCGCCCTTCGGGCCAGCAGTCGCGATCGCTCGGGTCCGAGGCCGGTCACCCGTGCGGCAGTCGCCTGTCCACACCTACACTATGCTTCGATCATACCGGCCTGTCGGCTGCTTTCAAGCGGCCAGAGGCATTGCACCGACTTCTTCGCCGAAGCCCGCTTTCAGGTCGGGGACATGACGACTTCCTCTACGCCCGCTTCGGCCAGTACCTCTGCGAGCATGCCGGCCGGTCAGCGCGGCGTAATCTGCACCTCGAGGCTCTGAGTCCGCCGCAGGATCCGCAGCGCCAGCGCACTGCCGGGTGGGCAGCGGCTGAGCTGCAGGTGCAGGGCGTCGATTCCGTCCACGGGCGCCTCGTTGACCGCGACGATCAGATCGCCCGATTGCAGGTCGGCCTGCGCAGCCGGACCCTCCGCTTCGAGACTCGTGATCTCCACGGCCCGCCTCACTGACAGGCCCAGCGCCCGGACCAGACGCAGGTCCAGCGGCCGATCCCGTACGGTGATGCCCAGGTATGCGCGTCTGACCCGACCTTGAGTCAGGATCTCCGTCAGCACCCATTGCGCGGTGGTGGCGGGAACAGCGAAGCCGATGCCCTGGGCCATTGCGATGATGGCGGTGTTGACCCCCACCACGCGGCCACGGGAGTCGACCAACGGGCCACCTGAGTTGCCCGGGTTGAGTGCGGCTGTGTGCTGGACCACGCCCTCGATGAGCCGCCCTTGCCGGCTGCGCAGTGAACGACCCAGAGCACTCACCACGCCGGCGGAGACCGTCGACTCGAATCCGAACGGATTTCCGACCGCCACGACGAGTTGCCCCACTCGCAGCGGCTGCGTCCCCGAAAGGCTCGCATACGGCAACGCTCCTGCCTGCGCACGCAGCACAGCGAGATCCGTGGACGGATCACGGCCTACGACGCTGGCCGGCGCGCTACGTCCATCCACGAACGCCACGCGAGCTTCCTGAACTCCCTGCACCACATGTTCGTTGGTCAGGATGTAGCCATCCGGAGTGACGACGACACCCGATCCGGCACCGCCGCGGGCACGAGCGGCTTCGCCCGCACCTCCGACATACACACTGACCACCGCGGTGCCGACGTGCTCGACCGCACCCACGACCGCCTGCGAATACGCATCGAGGGCGTCATCCGGCAGGCCGCTACTCCCGGCTGCCGACTCGTTCTCGTTCAACATGGTCGGCAGGCATGGGGTCGCTGTCCGGGGATCTCAAGCACCGGATCCGCCCGGTTTCCTGCCAGAATGAGCGCATGAACCGGTGGACCCGATGATCTCCCTGGCCCAGACCGCCATCCTGCTGGGCGCGGCGGTACTGGCGGTATCCCTCTTCCGGCTGCTGCGGCTCAGTTCCATCCTGGGTTACGTGGCGGCGGGCATGATCATCGGCCCCTACGGCCTGCGCCTGGTCAGCGACATCCCCAGCATGCTGAGCTTGGCGGAGTTCGGCATCGTGCTGCTGCTGTTCATCATCGGCCTGGAGCTGCAACCCACGCGTCTGTGGGTCATGCGCCGCGTGGTGTTCGGAATGGGCTCGGCACAGGTGCTGTTGTGCGCGGTGCTGCTGGGTACGGTGGCGTGGGCAACTGGCCTGCCGCCGGCGTCGGCACTGATCGTCGGATTCGGGCTGTCGCTGTCCTCAACGCCCCTCGTATTGCAGCTGCTCGCCGAGCGCAACCAGCTCAAGAGCCCGCACGGCCGCGCTGCCTTCGGCATCCTGTTGTTCCAGGACCTGGCGGTGTTGCCGGTACTTGCGGCTCTGCCTCTGCTGGCCGGTCAAAGCACCGAAAGCGTGGGGGGCGGTGGATGGCTCACGCTGGTCAAGCTGCTCGCGGTCATGGCGGCGATCGTCGGCGGCGGTCGGCTGTTGCTGCGCCCCGCCCTGCGTATCGTCGCGCGCCTGAAAGTCAGCGAAGTATTCACCGCGGCAGCGCTGCTGACCGTCATCGCCACGGCGCTGCTGGCACGTGAGGCGGGGCTATCGATGTCGCTGGGGGCATTCCTGGCCGGCGTTCTGCTGGCCGACAGCGAGTTCCGTCATGAACTCGAGGCGGACCTCGAGCCGTTCAAGGGATTGCTGCTGGGACTGTTCTTCATCGCCGTGGGGATGGATGCGAATCTCGGCCTGTTGCTGTCCGGACCCCTGCAGGTGCTGGCGGTGACCGGCGGCTTCCTCGTCATCAAACTTCTGGCCGTGACCGTACTGGGCCGGACTGCCGGCCAGTCGGTCCGCTCGGCCTGGAAGCTGGGATTCACGTTGCCGGCGGGCGGCGAATTCGCTTTCGTGCTGTTCACCCTGGCGGCGCGGGAACGGCTGATCGCCGCGGCCACCGCCGACCTGCTGATTCTGGCCGTGACGCTTTCGATGATGATCGGACCGCTGCTGCTGATCCTGCACGATGCGCTGCTGGCGCGCTGGGGCGCGGAGCCGCAGCGCCCTTTCGATGGCATCGAAGAGAGCAGCAATCGCGTGCTCATCGCAGGCTTCGGCCGGTTCGGGCAGATCGTGGCCCGCGTACTCACCGCGCGCGGCATCACTTTCACCGCGCTCGACTCGAACCAGACGCATGTGGATTTCGTGCGCAGGTTCGGCAACAAGGTGTACTACGGCGATGCTTCGCGGCTTGACCTGTTGCGCGCCGCCGGCGCCGAAACGGCCTCGGTGTTCGTACTCGCCATCGATGATGTCGAGGCTTCGCTGCGCACCGCAGAGCTGGTGCGCGAACAGTTCCCGCGCCTGAAACTCCTGGCGCGCGCCCGCAACCGCCAGCACACGTTCGCGCTCAAGGACCTCGGGGTGCGTTACATCATTCGCGAGACGCTCGGCTCGAGTCTGGAGATGGCGGCGACCGTGCTGGAAACGCTTGGCGAAAATGCCACGAGCGCTCGCGCGGCGGTGCGCAGGTTCCGGCAGCACGACGAGGCCACACTGGAGGCCCAGTATGCGGTCAAGGAGGACGAGTCGAAGTTTCTGGCCGCCTCGCGCGAGGCGGCACAGCAGCTCGAGAAGCTGTTCGAGGCCGACGAGGCCAAGTCAGAGGCGGAGTGAGTCATGGACGAGGCGCTGCGCGTGCGGGAATTCTGGTTCGGCAGGGCGTGGACCGGCGCTCTGCCGCCACCAACCGACCGGCAAGGGCTGCCACGCTTGAAGAGTCTGGCTCAGCGGGCAAGTGTGTGGTTCGAGACGGACCCGCGGCTGCTCGAGCAGCTCGATGAGAGCATCCGTTCGCAGTTCAGCGATGCGGTCGAGCGGGCGGCGCGCGGCGAGTTGTCCGGCTGGGCCGACAGCCCGCGCCGGCGCCTGAGCCTCATCATCCTGCTGGACCAGTTTCCGCGGCATATCCACCGCGGCACAGCCCAGGCGTTCGCGTGGGACGAAGCAGCTCTGTCGCTGGCGTTGTCGGGCATGCAATCCGCGGCGGACGCCGCGCTCAATGTCGTCGAACGGATTTTCTTCTACATGCCGCTGCAGCACGCAGAGTCACAGGAAGTGCAGGACGAGTCGGTGGCAGCCTACCGGCGGCTCCTGGCAGAGGCCCCGGCCGATCTCGCCACGATCTTCGAGGAGGCGCTCGAGTCGGCGCAGAGTCATCGCGAGATCGTCAACCAGTTCGGGCGCTTCCCGCATCGCAACCGGATACTCGGTCGCGCCGGCACGGCGGCCGAGGACACCTGGCTGCGTGCCAATACCGAGCGCTTCGGGCAGTAAGCCTCCGTCGGCGGACGCCACCGAGCGATGCGCTCTCCCGGGCACGGCCGTGCCCGAGCGGGGTGCCCCGGGCGAAGCTGGTGCCCCGGGCGAGGCTGGTGCCGCGGGCGAGGCTGGTGCCGCGGTCGAGGCTGGTGCCCCAGGCGAGGCGGCGCCGCACCGTCAGTTGAGGTCGGCGCGCGGGTCGAACGCGAGCTTCCGCTTCATCTCCTCGAACACGACGCGCGCTTCGGGCGTGTTGGCCGGAGGGACCACGACCTTGAGCTGGATGTACTGGTCGCCAGGCGGTTGGCCGGGCAGCCCGCGGCCCCGCAAGCGCAGTTTCTGACCGCTCTGCGAGTTGGCCGGGATGTGCATCTCCACGGGCCCGCCCAGTGTCGGGACGGTCACCGAGGCGCCCAGTGCGCTCTCCCACGGCGCAACGGGCAACGTCAACGTGACATCGCGTCCGTCGAGCTGGAAGTGTTTGTGCGGCCGCATATGCACTTCGAGATACAGGTCGCCCGGTTTTCCGCCACTGGCTCCCTGCTCTCCCTGCCCGGCGAGTCGGATCAGCTGACCGTCCGTGACCCCGGCCGGAATCGTCACGCGCACGGTATGCGCCTTCATTTCGAGAGTGCCGTCGGACTTGAGGTCCGGCCGCTTCAACTCGAGCGTGCGCGTCGTTCCCGCGTAGGCTTCCTCGAGGTCGATATCGACACGAGCATGATGGTCCCGCGCCGCCCGCCGGCTGCCACCCGTGGAAAACCCGCCCGCGGAGAAGCCGCCGCCAAAACCGCGGCCCCCGAACAGGGAGGAGAAGAAGTCGCTGAAGCCCTCGGCTTCCTCGAAGTCGGCCTCCTGCTGGGCCGAGCCGGGCCGGCCGGCGCCGCGCCGCGGGCCGCCGCGGAACTCGAAGCCGCTACCCCAGTCCGGCGGCGGCCGGAACTGCTGGCCGGACTTCCACTCGCTGCCGAGCTGGTCGTAGGCCGCGCGCTTCTCCGGGTCCTTCAGGACCTCGTACGCCTCCTGCAGTTCCTTGAACTTCTGTTCGGCGTTGCTCTCCTTGCTGACGTCGGGGTGGAACTTGCGCGCGAGGCGGCGGTAGGACTTCTTGATCTCCTCCGCGCTCGCGGTCCGGGCAACCCCCAGCGTCTGGTAATAGTCACGGTATTCCATGAGTCGCTTCAGCCCTCAACGGTGGCGGTACAGATGGGGTCGCCCGGGCGAATCCGCAAGTGGCCCTCCCGGGGGCATGGCTTGAATCCACCCGCCGCACCCCCATGCTGGCAAGCCTACGCAGCGAATCCCCTGGCAGCATGAACACCTCAACCGCTTCGGCTCCGGATTCTATTCTCGTCGCCTGCCCCGATTGCCATTCCGTCGTGCGCACGCCCGCGGACCGGCTGGACGAGCAGCCCAAATGCCCGCGCTGCAAGGCGCAGCTGCTCCCGGGCAAGGTGATCGCCCTGGACGCCGACTCCTTCGCCACCCACATCGGCCGTGGCTCGCTGCCCGTGCTGGTGGACTTCTGGGCGCCCTGGTGCGGGCCCTGCCGGGCCATGGCACCGGTGCTGGAGCGCACGGCCGCCGCTCGTGCCAGCAGCGTGCAGGTCGCCAAGATCAACACCGATGAGCAGCAGGAGCTGGCGGGGCGATTCAACATCCGCAGCATCCCGACGCTGATCCTGTTCCAGGGCGGCCGGGAAGTGGCCCGCCAGTCCGGAGCGGTGGATTCCGCGACGCTCGGCCGCTGGCTCGATCTGGCGCTGCAGCGCTGAGCAGCGGGGGCGATCGGAGAGCACCGCGGGCGCGTCCCGGCGGCTGCTCAATCGTCGGGATTCTCGCCGCCCGAGCGGCGCGGCGCATGCTTGCGCCGAGTCGGTGCAGCACGGCGCGATAACCGTGCAACTCTCGGCCGCGCCACCCTTGTATGACACGCAACCGCCGGCCACCCCGGGCCACGCACTCTGCCTCGAAGGGGGCATGGATCTTGCAAATGCGGGTGCGCATGCTGGATACCTCGACATTTAATTCGCCGATGTTGCGCCTGTCCCGTCCACCTCCACTGCGAAACCTGCGCGCGTTCTGCGTCGCTGCGCGTCACCGCAGCTTCAAAATCGCAGCCGACGAGCTGTTTCTGACGCCCTCCGCGGTGAGCCACCAGATGAAGGAGCTGGAGGAGTCCCTGGGCGTGCGCCTGTTCGAGCGCAAGACGCGCGCGCTGGAGCTCACGACCGCCGGACATACTCTGCTCGATGAGGTCGAGCCGCTGCTCGAGGCGCTCGACCGGAGCCTTGCGCAGATCGCGCGCCGCAACGGCAGACACACTCTGCGCGTGCTGCTGCCGCCGTTCTTCGCCAGTGAGCTGTTCATTCCGCGGCTCACGAGCTTCTGCGCGGCGTATCCCGAGATCGACATGCAGATCGACACGAGCGATCCGCGTCCCTCGATCCATCCGCCGACCGCCGATGTTTCCATCCTGTTGTCCGATACCGAGCCTTCCGGCGTGACGGCATCCCGACTGTTTTCTCTGAACCTGACAGCGGTGTGCGCAAAGGAGCACGCTGCCACTGTCTCCCGTCTGGGAAGCGGTGTGTTCCGGGAAATGGCGCTCATCGTGCACAAGGCGCGGCCGTTCGCGTGGACCACATGGGCCGAGGAGATCGGACTGGAGACGCCCGAGCCGAAGAACGTGATCGAGCTCGACACCATGTTCGCGGTCGCGCGCGCGGCGGAGCGCGGCATCGGCGTTGCGCTCGTGCCCTCGGTGTTGTGCGACTCGTGGTTCCGCTCCGGCGCGCTGGTCAGGATCTTCTCGGTCGAGCTGCCTACCAATGACACCTACTTCCTGGTCAACCGTCCGAAGGACTCGGGACGGCCGGAAGTGAAGGCCATCACGAACTGGGCCCTGTCGCAATTCCGCGCCACGCACGTGAGCGCGACTCACCTGTAATCCCGATTCTTTTCGTTTGTCGCTCTCCCGCCGCGACCCTATCGTGGCGCCGTCCGTTCCAACACGGGACGGGTTGGATGTTGCAACAGGAGACTGTCATGAATCGTTCACGCAAGATCGGACTCACCGCCACCGCACTGCTGGCCTGCACGGCGGTCCAGGCGGGCGTTGGCCCGGACAAGCTGGTACTGACCGCCTACAGCAACGTACAGGGCGGTCCGCAGCTGCTGAGCGGTGCGTACATGGCGGCACTGGAAGATCTCGGCCCGCGCGGGAATCCCGTATCGCGCGATCCCACCTCGATCAGCAACAATCTGTGTGTTGCCTACACCGTGACCCACCAGTGGGAAACCGCGCGCGCGGCGTGTGACAAGGCCGTGAAGACAGCGGTGCAGGAGCGCCTCAATGCGCCCAGTTACATGGTGTGGAGTCGCAAGTCACAGGACGAGTACATCGCCGTGGCTCTGTCCAACCGCGCGATTCTGCACTGGCTGTCAGCGGAACCTGCGGCCGCGCACGGTGACATGCAGCGTGCCGCCGCGCTCTCGCCGCGCGCGGAGTTCGTCACACGCAACCTCACGGCGTTGAAATTGACGGAGCACGCGGTGGCGCAGGTGGAGATCCGGCGCCAGCCGTGAGTGTGGCGGTCGGGGCTGTCAGCGGTCGGGGCTGTCAGCGGTCGGGGCTGTCAGCGGTCGCGATCGCCGCTCAGGTCGCAGCGGCAGCGCCGAAATCGGTGCTGGTCAGCGGGATGACGGTCGCGGGGCCCAGTGAGCGGAGTGGATCGCGCAGCGCCTGCGCGTCACCGATCAGGACGATCGCCAGTTCAGCGGGGTCCGGATATGCGGCCTCCATCACGGCGCGCATCTGCTCGAGGGTGACTTCGCGCAGCTGCGCGCCGTAGTTCTCGATGTAACCCCGGTCCAGCCGGTACAACTCCAGCTCACCGAGCGCAACGGCCCAGTCCGCGGTGGTCTCGAATTCCAGCGGGTACTGGCCGAGCACGTAGGCGCGTGCCGAGTTCAACATCTCGGGTGTGACGGCCAGGCGCCGCAGGTGCTCCAGCGTGCCCAGGGCGAGTTCCACGGCCCTGCCGGCCTGCTCGGTCTGGGCGAAGGAGCGGATGGCGAATTCGCCCGCCACGCTGCCGCGGACGAAACCGGCGCGCGCGCCGTAGGAGAGTCCGGACTTCACGCGCAGTTCGGTGTTGAGAATCGACGTGAAGCGCCCGCCGTACAGGGTGTTCACGAGGTCGAGCGCCGCGCGCTGCGGGTAATGCCGGTCGACACCGACGTTGCCGATCCAGAAGTGGGTCTGCACCGACCCGGGCGAATCCACGACGAGCACCCGGCGCTCGCCCAGCCGCCTGGTCGGTGCCAATGCCCGCAGCGGGCCCGCGGGTCGCCACTCTGCGAAGTACTCGCGCACGGCATTCTTGAGCCAGACGGTGTCCACATCGCCGGCGATCACCAGCGTGAGCCGGTCGGAACCGAAATGTTTGCGGTAGTAATCGAGAATGTCAGCGCGCGTGATGCTCGCGAGCGAGCGCTCGCTGCCCATCACCGGGCGTCCGTAAGGATGTGCGCCGAACAGGAAGGCGCGTCCGTAGGTACCAATCAACTCGGAAGGATCGGAGTCCTTCGCGGCCTTGATGAGTTCCACGTGGCGCGTGCGCAGGATCTCCAGTTCCTCCGCCTCGAACCGCGGCCGCAGCAACGCATCGGCAAGCAGCTCGAGCATGAGCCGCTGGTCGCGCGCCAGGAACTGGCCACGGATGGCAATGGATTCGGGGCCGGCACCGGCATGGAAGGTGCCGCCGGCGTTCTCGACGGCGTCCACGAATTCGAAGGCGTCACGTGCGCCGGCGCCCTTCTCGAGCAGCCCGGCCACCAGTGATGCTACCCCCGGCTTACCGGGGGCTCCGGCGCATTCTCCGCCGCGTAGAACAGCGTTGAACGCCACCAGAGGAACGTCATGACGTGGTACGACAATCAGCGTCAGTCCGTTTTCCAGGACGAGTCGCTCGTGCGCTGGCACCTTCACGTTGCCGCAATGCGCATCGAACGGAGTGGGTGCAACAGAGGCAGGCGTTCCCGGCGGTGACAACGCCGCTGCGTGGGCCGGCGCGACCGCAGCCGGTGCCGCCGAAGCCGGTGCCGCCGCAGCCGGCGATGACCCGGTGTTGACGGAGGCGCTCATTCGGCCTCCGCCCCGGACTCGAGCACACCCACCGTACGGCGGCGGCTATCA